>Ga0265318_10000538_pt1 | contig 27049 bp, 23 predicted proteins | sample 4821metaG_FD_192431 | JGI IMG/M metagenome (GOLD analysis project Ga0265318, IMG submission 192431) | Rhizosphere microbial communities from Carex aquatilis grown in University of Washington, Seatle, WA, United States - 4-8-21 metaG | ecosystem: Host-associated > Plants > Roots > Rhizosphere >... | reverse complement strand
GTCGGCGGTCGCGGCCCCGGCCCGCAACGAGAGCAGCACCTCGCCCGCGCTGGTGAACTTGATGGCGTTGCCCAGCAGGTTGACCAGGATCTGGCGCAGCCGGGTCGGGTCGCCCCGGATGGCACCGGGCGTGCCGTCGGCGATCTCATAGAGCAGGTCGAGGTGCTTCTCCGCCGCCCGGCCGGCCAGCAGGTCGAGCGTGCCCTCGAGGCACTCGGGCAGGGAGAATTCGGTCTGCTCCAGCTCGAGCCGGCCCGACTCGATCTTGGAGAAATCGAGGATGTCGTTGATGATGGTGAGCAGGGCGTCGCCGCTCACCCGGATGGTCTCGGCGTATTCCTGCTGCGGCGGGGTGAGCTTCGAGTCGAGCAGCAGGCTGGTCATGCCGATGACGCCGTTCATGGGCGTGCGGATCTCGTGGCTCATCATGGCGAGGAACTGGCTCTTGGCCAGGCTGGCCTGCTCGGCCGCCACCTTCGCGGCGTGCAGCTCCTGCTGCACCTGCTTCAGCTCCGTGATGTCGACGACGGTGGACAGGTGCTCCTCGCTGCCGTCGGGGTTGACGCGGCGCTGGTTCGTGAAGGCCACCCAGACCAGGCGGCCGTCGGGGCGCCGGTAGCGCTTGTCGAGGGTGAACTCGCCGATCTCCCCCGCCATCATCCGCGCGTGGAGCTCCGCCTGGTGCTGCAGGTCGTCGGGATGCGTCAGGTTGCGGAAGGCCAGCGGGTCCTCCGCCTGGGCGCGGGTGAGGCCGGCGATGCGCAGGTGCGCGTCGTTGATCAGGCGGACGACCGTGCCGTCGGCCCGGAGGTGGGTCCAGACGATGCCGGTCTTGACCGCCTCGAAGATGAAGCGGAACTGCGCCTCCTTGATCGCCAGTTCCTCCTGCGCGTGCTTGCGCTCCGTGATGTCGGTGAGGCAGGCGACCTGCTGGAGCCCGCCGCTGCCGGGTTCGCGGAAGTGATGGACGGTGAGGACGCACCACACCACCCGGCCGTCGGGATGCACGTAGCGCTTCTCCATCGAGAAGTGGTCGATCTCGCCGCGATACAGCCGGTCGGTGAGCGCCTGCTGCCGCGCCGTGTCCGCCGGGTGCGTGGCCCGGTCGTAGGCGCCCTTGACCGATGATTGTGCGACCGGCACGCCGGTGATGCCCGCATGGGCCGAGTTGACGAGGTGGTTTTCATGGTGATGCCCGACGCGGAACCAGGACAGTCCGACCGGCACGTGCTCGAAGATGAAACGAAACCGCGCCTCGTTGCGCACCCGGTCCGCCGCACCTTCCGCGGCCAGGGCCACGGCCCGCTGGCGGGAGGCATACAACAACCAGAGAAAGGCCGCCGCAAGCAGGGCCGTCAGCAGGGCTCCCGCAGCAAAAGACCAGAGCTCGCGCCCCCCCGGGACCAGGTGGCCCGCCCGCAGCCCGCCCGCGGTGAGCAAAACCCCGGCGCCTGCGAGCAGGAGGGGAAAGAGGTATCGCCGGTGCTTCGGGGGCAGGGCACGGGCGGCAGAGGGCGCGTGGGGCATAACCGGGGTATGGGACTACTTCAACATATCGGCCCGGCTAGCCAATGCAAAAGCCGGGGCGGAACGCGGATTCGGCACTGCAAATCGACGGCAGGAACGCCGCTCATGTCACCGGCCCGCGCACCGGCCGGCCGCGGCGCCCGGGTCAGCCCGGGGCGGCCAGCTGCCGCTGCAGCCACTCCGCCGCGGAGCCGTTCGTCGGCTGGGCCAGGAGCGCGTGCAGTTTCTCCGCCTCGGCCCGCGTCCGTTCCCGTCGGGCGGGATCGGTCAGACAGGCGCGCAGCTGCGCGGCCAGGGCCGCCGGCGTCGCCGCGCGCTGGATGAACTCGGGATACATCGGTTCCCGGAGCAGGAGATTGGCGATGCCGATGAACTTCACCTGCACCAGCAGCCGGCCGAGGAGGTACGTCAGCCAATCCGTGCGGTAGGTGATCGCGCCGGGGATGCCGGCGAGCGCGCAATGCATCGACATGGTGCCGCTGGCGGTCAGCACGGCCGCGGCGGCGACGGGACCGGGGGCCGCGCCGGTCGGCTGCAGCCAGACATCGGCCGGCGGATGCGCCGCCTGGAGCACCGCGAGGATTTCCGGGCTCGGATAAAGCACCACGGCCTTCCGCCCGGCGCCGGCCTGACGGAAGGCCTCCAGCAGCACGGGGAAAATGCGCGCGACGACCTGCCGCCGGCTGCCCGGCAGCAGCAGCACCGGGCCGGCCGGGTCAAAGGCCACCGGGGCGGCGTAGTCCGCGCCCACAAACGGATGTCCCACAAATTCCACCGGCAGGCGCGTGCCCGCATAGCACGCGGGCTCAAACGGAAAGATCGCCGCGAGCCCGTCGAGGTGCCGGGCCATCGCAAACCGCCGGCCGGCGCGTGAGGCCCAGATCTGCGGGCTGATGTAATAAACGGCCCGGGTCGGCCCGCCCGCCTTGGCGGAAAAGCCCCGGTCAAACAGGCCCCGGGCGATGCGCAGGTTCAGGGCGGACGAGTCGACAAAGCACACCACCCGCGGCCGGTGCACCCCGACCCATTGGACCACCTCCGCGATCAGCGCGTGGTAGTGGGAGATTTTTCCCAGCACGGCGAAACCCATGGTGGATGACACGGTGAGGTCGCGCAGCAGCTGCGCCCCGGCGGCCGCCAGCCGCGGCCCGCCGAGCGCGCAGACCTTCCAGCCGGGGTGCGCCGCGAGCAGCCCGCGCAGCATCCGGGCCGCGTGCTCGTCGCCCGAATGCTCGCCGGCGACGATCAGCAGGTCGACGGCGCCGCCGGCGGGCGGCGGGAGGGCGGCAGCCAAGGCCAGATCAGCCATGGTCGTGCGATCCGGACTCTGCCGTGGCGGGCGGTGTGTTCTCCGCGCTCACTTCCGCCCCTTCCGGATCTGGTCCGTGATCGTGATCGCCACCTCGAGCGCCGACTTGCCGAGCGCGCCGCCGACCTTGGGCTGCTTCGCGTCGCGCACGCTCTCGAGGAAATGCGCCAGCTCGATCGCCAGCGGCTCGCCCTTCTCGATCGGGATCTCGTGCACCGGAATGGAGCTGGCGTCGCCGGCCTTCGCCAGGCCGATCTTCAGCTTCACCCCGTAGGCGATGATGTCGCTCTTCTTCACCAGGTGCCCTTTCTGGTTCATGAAATCGAGCGACAGGTAGGCGTTGTCCTGGAAGACCCGGATCTCGCGGTTCTTCTTCAGGCTCATGCGCGAGGCGCTGAGGTTGGCCACGCAGCCGTTCTCGAACTCGATCCGGGCGTTGGCGATGTCCTCCGTCTTCGAGAGCACCGTGACGCCGACGCTGTCGATCTTGCGGATCGGCGACTTCACCAGCGCGAGCACGATGCCGATGTCGTGGATCATGAGGTCGAGCACGACGCCCACCTCGGTGCCGCGCGTCTGGTAGGGGGCGAGCCGCTCGGTGGTGATGTACTGCGGCCGGCCGGTGTGCTTCTCCAGGTAGCCCATCACCGGGTTGAAATGCTCGATGTGGCCGACCTGCACCAGGCAGTGATGGGTCCGGGCCGCGGCGAGCACCTGCTCGGCCTCCGCGAGGTTCGCGCACAGCGGTTTCTCGATCAGGAGGTGGCAGCCCTGGGCCAGCAGCGGCAGCGCGACCTCGGCGTGCCGGTCCGTCGGCACCACGACGCTGATGGCGTCGCAAGCCCCGCCCAGCTCCGCGAGCGTGGCGAAGCGCCGGCAGGCGTGCCGGGCGCAGATCTCGGCCGCCCGGGCGTCGCTGGACTCAAAGATGCCGGCCAGTTCCGCCCCGGGCAGCCCGGCGTAGATGCGGGCGTGATGCTGGCCGAGCGAGCCGACGCCGGCGACGCCGCACTTGATCTTGGGGTTAGCCATGCCCCATTTGTCCGTTTTTCAGGGCGAGTTGGCGATTCGTTTTTTTGGCGTGCGCGGGATTGTGCGTCACCAGCACCAGCGCGGCGTTCTCGTCGGCGCAGACGCCGAGCAGCAGGTCGATGATGCTGTCGCCCGTGCGCTCGTCGAGGTTGCCGGTCGGCTCGTCGGCGAGGATGACCGCCGGGCGGTTCATCAGGGCCCGGGCCACGGCGACGCGCTGGCGCTCTCCGCCGGACAACTCGGAGGGCAGATGATGACCGCGCTCCCCCAGCCCGACCCGCTTGAGCAACGCGGTGGCGCGCGCGCGTGCCGGGGGTCCGATCCCGCCAAGCATGCGCGCGGCCATCAGCACATTGGCGCAGGCGTCGAGTTCCGGAATGAGGTAATACGACTGGAAAACCATGCCCAGGAACCGGCCGCGGCGGGCCGTGAGCTCGCCGAGGCTGAGCTTGTGCGCCGCCTCGGGACCCCAGAAAAGTTCGCCCGCATCGGGCCGGTCGAGTCCGGCGAGGATGTTGAGCAGCGTGCTCTTGCCGGAACCGGACTCGCCGCGGACACCGACGGTCTCGCCTGCGCGGACGGAGAAATCCACGCCCCGCAGCACCTCGAGCGTGCGGTCGCCGCTCGGGTAATTCTTGCGCAGGCCGGCGGCGCTAATCACGGCATCAGCCACGGTCGGTACCTCCCATCAGAACGGCCACGAGAAACACCATGAGGCACGAAGAGGACCTGATCATAATTGCGTTTTTTGTGGCCATTGGACTCATTCGCTCCTCAAGGCCTCCACGGGCTTGAGCCGGGCCGCGCGCCAGGCGGGGATCAGCCCGGCGAGGGTCGAGGCCAGCACGGAGAAGACGATGATGATGACGACATCCTTCGTCTCGGTGTGCGCCGGCAGGTTGCTGAACTGGTAGAATTTCACGAACACCTCCCTCCCCATGGTGAGACCGGCGATGAGCGACACGATCGCGTTGCGGTAATGCAGCAGCCCGAAACCGAGCGCGAGTCCCGCGAGCGTGCCGCCGGCGCCGATCAGCAGGCCCTGCACGCAGAAACAGGCCGCGACCTGCCGGGCCTTCCCACCCATGGCGCCCAGCAGGCCGATCTCGCGGGTCTTGCGGACGACCGTGACGAGCAGCGAGCTGGTGATGGAGAACGCGGCGACGACGATGATGAACGTCAGGAGGAAGAAGATCATGTTCCGCTCGAAGCTGAGCACGGCCTGGAAGTCGGCGTTGGCCTCGAACCAGGTGAGCGCCGAGACCCCGGGCGGCAGCACGGCGTTGAGCGCGGCGGCCGCGGCGTCGGGGTCGGCGCCGGGCTGGAGCCGGACGTTGTAGCCGTGGACCAGGTGGTCGAGGCCGTAGAGGTCCTGCATCAGGCGCAGCGAGCAGAGGACGGTGGAGCTGTCGAGCTGCTGGTGCCCGATCTGGAAGATGCCCGCGACCCGCACGTCGCGCGGCAGGAGCACCTCGTTGCGCTTCATCCGCTCGAGCATGAGCGGCGAGTAGATGCTGACCTTGTCACCGACATGGGCGCCCAGCGCGCCGGCGAGCAGCGAGCTGAGGATGACCGAGTCGTCGTCGAGGTCGTCGAGCGAGCCGGCGATGAGGTAGCGCTCGAGCGGGATCACGGCCCGGATGCGGGCGAGGTCGAAGCCCTGGACGGTGGGAAACGCCGGCCGGTGGTCGAACTCGAGCATGACGAACCCCTGCGCGTAGGGCGCGGCCACGGCCACGGCCGGCACGCGGGCGATGGCCTGCTCGATGGCGGCGGTGGCCGCGATCGGCCCGCGGCCGCGGATCTGCACCTCCCCCTGGGTGTCGATGATCATCCGTTTGATCTGGTAGCCGAAGCCGCCCATGACGCTCGTCGACACCAGCATCAGCGCCACGCCCAGGCCCACGCCGAGGACCGAGATCAGGGTGAAGAACGGCAGCCGCCGCCCGGACGGGAAGAGCTGCTTGAAAGCTAGGTAGATCGGCCACGACATAAGACTGAATTAGCCACAAAAAACACAAAAGGACACAAAAAGCCGGAATGTTAGTTTTGCGCTTTTGGTGCTTCTTGTGGCCATTCCCTTACTTGGCTTCAGCGGGCCGCAGCGACGGGAACAGGATCACGTCGCGGATGCTCTCCGCGCCGGTGAGGAGGATGCAGAGCCGGTCGATCCCCACGCCCATGCCGCCGGCGGGCGGCATGCCGTGCTCGAGCGCGAGCAGGAAGTCCGTGTCCAGCTTCTGCTGGTCCTCGCCCACCTGCGCCTCGAACATCGCGCGCTGCACGAACGGGTCGTTCTGCTCCGAGTAGGCCGGCGCGACCTCCATGCCGCCGATGCACAGCTCGAACACGTCGATCAGGCCGGGGTCCGCCAGGTTGAGCTTGGCCAGCGGGCAGAGTTCCTTCGGCAAATGGGTGACGAAGGTCGGCTGGATGAGCGTCGGCTCGATCTTCTTGGAGAAAATCTCGTTCACGATCTCAAAGGCCTCCCCGCCGGGATGGACCTCAAGGCCGAGCTGCGACGCGGCGGCGGTGGCGGCGGCCTGGTAGTCGTCGGTGCCGCGGAGGGCGCTGAGCCGGGAACCGACGGCCGCGTCGATCAGGTCGAAATAGCGGACCTCGCGCCACTCGCCGGCGAAGTTGATCAGCTGCCCGCTGGCGGCGTGCCTGATCTCGGACGTGCCGAGCACGTCGCGGCACACGTCGTCGAAGATCGCGCGGATGAGCGCCATCATGCCGCGGAAGTCGGAATAGGCCTGGTAGACCTCGAGCATGGTGAACTCCGGGTTGTGCTTCCGGGAGACGCCCTCGTTGCGGAAGATGCGGCCGAGCTCGAACACGCGGTCGTAGCCGCCGACGAGCAGGCGCTTGAGCCGCAGCTCGAGCGCGATGCGCAGGAAGAAATCCACGCCGAGCGCGTTGTGGTGGGTGACGAACGGCCGCGCCGCCGCGCCGCCGGCCACGGCCTCGAGCACCGGCGTCTCCACCTCGATGAACGACCGCCGCGCCAGCGTCGCCCGGATGCTGGCGACGATCCGGCTGCGCAGCATGAGGCGGGCGCGCGACTCCGGGTTGACGATCAGGTCGAGGTAGCGCTGGCGGTAGACGGCCTCGGCGTCGGTCAGCCCGTGCCACTTCTCGGGCAGCGGACGCAGGGCCTTGGCCAGCAGGATGAAGCTCTCGGCCCGCACGGTGATCTCGCCGGTCTTGGTCTTGAAGAGCGTGCCGGCCGCGCCGATGATGTCGCCGAGGTCGAGCTTCCTGAACGCCGCGTAGGCCACCTCGCCCACGACGTCCTTCTTCACGTACAGCTGGATCTGGCCCTGCTGGTCCAGGAGCTTCACGAACTGGCTCTTGCCCATGTCGCGGATGACCACGAGCCGGCCGGCGACCTTGACCGGCACCGTGTTGTCCTGCCCCTCGACATGGAGCCGCATGGCGTCGGCCGAGAAGTGCGTCTGTTCGCAGCTGGCGCGGAACGGGTCGAAGCCGGCCGCGCGCATGTCCTGCAGCTTCTTGAGCCGCACGGCATACTGGTCGTGGGAAATATCCTCGGGAACGTCGCTCATGGAACGGCGCAGGCTTGGTCGCCCGGGCGGCGGGGGCAAATGGAAAGTAAGCGGCACTGGCCGTCCGCCCCGGATGAAAACGTTGCACCCCGGGCGATTGTGGGCGACAGTCTGCCATCCATGATCCCCTCCGACACGCACTTGGACGCCCGCACCCTTGACTGGGGCCGCACCGACTACGCCGCGGCGTGGCGGCGGCAGGAAATCCTGGTCACGCAGCGCATCGACGGCGAGATCGGCGACACGCTCGTGCTGACCGAGCACGACCCGGTCTTCACCCGGGGGGTGCGGCGCGACGCCGAGGCCAACCTGCTCTGGGACCCGGCCGAGCTGCAGCGGCGCGGCATCACCGTGGTGGCGACGAACCGCGGCGGCGACATCACCAACCACGGCCCCGGGCAGATCGTGGGCTACCCGGTCATCAGCCTCGCGCCGCGCAAGGACCTGCACGCCTACCTGCGCCTGCTCGAGCAGGTCCTGATCGACACCGTCGGCCATTTCGGCCTCGCGGCCGGCCGCAATCCCGGCAAGACCGGCATCTGGATCGGCCCGCGAAAGATCGCCGCCATCGGCGTGGCGGTGAAGCGCTGGACGACCTACCACGGTTTCGCCCTGAACGTGAACAACGACCTGACGCCGTTCACCGGCATCATCCCGTGCGGCATCACCGCCGCCGAGGGCTCGGTCACCTCCCTCGCGCACGAGCTCGGCCGCGAAGCCGACCTGGCCGAGGTGAAGCGTGTGCTCGCCGCCGAATTCTGGCCGCGGTGCGCGGAGTTCCTCGGCGCCTCCGGTTATCGATGAATCCCCCCTCGGCCAGCAGCCCGGCGCAACCGGACCGGCTCCCGTCCCCGCCCCGTCCCGTCTGGCTCGGCGCCGCCCTGATCATCCTCGCCCTCGGCGTGGCTTACGCGAATTCCTTCCGCGGCGTGCTCGTGCTCGACGACCTGCAGGCCATCCGGGACAATCCCACCCTCCGCCACCTGGCAGTCGCCCTCTCGCCGCCGGCCGGCGGCGGCACCGTGAGCGGCCGGCCGCTGCTCAATCTCACCTTCGCCCTCAATTACGCCCTCAGCGGCACGGCGCTCTGGAGCTACCACGCGGGCAACCTCCTGATCCACGCGCTCGCCGCCCTCACCCTTTTCGGGCTGGTCCGGCGGACCCTGCGTTCGCCCCGGCTTGCCGCCCGTTTCGGCCCGGCGGCGGACCGGCTCGCCGGCGCCATCGCGCTGCTGTGGGCGCTGCACCCGCTGCAGACCGAGTCGGTCACCTACGTCGTGCAGCGCGCCGAGTCGCTCGGGGGGCTCTGGACCCTGCTGACCGTCTATTGCTTCGCCCGCAGTGGTGATGCGCCAGCCCGGACGCGCTGGCTGGTGGCGAGCGCCGCCGCCTGCCTGCTCGGCGTCGCCACCAAGGAGACCGTCGCCACCGCGCCGCTGCTCGTGCTGCTGTATGACCGGACCTTCGTCAGCGGGAGCTTCCGTGCCGCCCTCGAGCGGAATTACCTCCTCTATCACGCCTTCATCGTCTGCTGGTTTTTGATCGGCTGGCAGCTGATCGGGAACGATGTCCGCGGCCAGACCGTGGGTTTCGGCTCGTCGGTGTCCTGGACGCTGTATGCGCTGGAGCAGGTCCAGGCCGTGGCCCATTACCTGTGGCTCACGGTGCTGCCCTCGCCGCAGGTGCTGGATTACGGGGCGGTTATCGCCTTCGATCCGGTCCTGTTCACCGTGGGCCTGGTCCTCGGCGGGGCCGTCGTGGCCGGCACGGTGCTGGCCCTGTGGCGGTGGCCGGCACTCGGCTTCGCCGGCGCCTGGTTCATCGTCATTCTCGCCCCGACCACCAGCATCATCCCGGTCGCCACGCAGGCCATGGCGGAACACCGGATGTACCTGCCGCTCGCCGCAGTGATGACCCTGTTGGTCCTCGGCCTCTACACGCGCTGCGGCCGGGCCGCCGTCTGGATCTGGCTGGCGCTGGTCCTCGCCGCCTCCGGCCTGACCATCCGGAGGAACCAGGACTATGCCTCGCCCGTGGCCTTGTGGACCTCGTGCGTCGAGCATTCCGACAACGCCCGCGCCCGGCTCAACCTCGGCCTCGCCCTCGCCCGGGCCGGCCGGCCGGCGGAAGCCATGGACCAGTTCGCCGCCGGCCAGAAACTCGCCCCCCTCAACGCCGAGTTCGACGTGCGCTGGGGCGAAATCCTGGCCGGCCTCGGCCGGATGGATGAGGCCCAGATCCACTATGCCGCCGCCTTGCGGCTCCGGCCGGGTTATGCCGACGCCTACCTCGGCCTCGGCCGGGCCCTGGAGCAGCTGGGGCGGAAGGACGAGGCACTCCGGGCATACGCGGCCGGCGCGCGGGGTTCCCCCCTCCATATCCAGGCGCATTACCAGTTCGGCTGCGCCCTGCTCCGGGCCGGCCAGCCGGAGCAGGCGGCGCGGGAGTTCGCCACCGTGCTCCGCCTCGACCCGCAAAACCCCGACGCCGCCCGCGAACTGGCGCGGGCCCGCCGGACCCCGGCCCCGCCGCCATGAAAACCCGCTTGTCCTTCGCGTTCATTCGTGTCCATTCGTGGCGTCCGCCTGCATGACACCTCCCTCGCGCAAACCCGACTGGCTCCGCGCCAAGCTCCCCGCCGGCCCGGCCTACCAGGCCACGCGCCGCCTGGTGGATGACAACAAGCTCCACACCGTCTGCACGAGCGCCCAGTGCCCGAACATCGGCGAATGCTGGTCGCGCGGCACGGCGACGGTGATGATCCTGGGCAACATCTGCACGCGCTCCTGCAATTTCTGTGCGATCCAGACCGGCCGGCCGACGGAGTTCGACCTCGGCGAACCCGCCCGCGTGGCCGACGCCGTACAGAAGATGGGCCTGCGCCACTGCGTCATCACCTCCGTCGCCCGCGACGACCTGAAGGACGGCGGCGCCAGCGTCTGGGCCGCGACCATCCGCGCCACCAAGTACAAGAACCCGGCGTGCGCGATCGAGGTCCTCGTGCCGGACTTCAAGGGCCACCTCGACCAGGTGGACACCGTCCTCGACGCCCGGCCCGACATCTTCAACCACAACGTCGAGACCGTCGAGCGGCTGCAGCGCCCGGTCCGCGTCCAGGCCCGCTACGACCGCAGCCGCGGCGTGCTGCGCCACGCCAAGGGCCGCGGCTTCACCACCAAGACCGGCATCATGCTCGGCCTCGGCGAGACGGCGGACGAGATCGCGCGGTGCCTGCGCGACATCGCGAGCGACGGGACGGACATCCTGACGATCGGCCAGTACCTGCAGCCGACGCCGCAGCACTGGAAGATCGACCGCTGGGTGCCGCCGGAGGAGTTCGCCCGCTGGAAGCAATTCGCGCTCGAGGCCGGCCTCGGCACTGTGGAGTCCGGCCCGCTCGTCCGTTCCAGCTACCACGCCGACGAGCAGTCGCAGAAGTACACCGGGGCCGAGCACCTGAACACGACCAACACGCTGGCGCACGGCTGAGGTTTCCGCGGCGGCTGCCGGGTTGCGTTCGCCGCGGGAAACACCATTTTCCCCCCATGCATCCGTCGCTCCGTGCCACCGCGTGCCTGTTGTTCTCCGTCCTCGGCCTGCTGGCCTCCGCGCCCGCCGGGACACTCGTCTCCGGTCCGATGCTCGGTTACCAGGCGAAGCGCGAGGCGCTCATCTGGGTGGAGACGAAGGAGGCGAAGTCGGTGACGCTCGACTACTGGCCCGCGGGCCGGCCCGCCGCGAAACTGACCCTCACGAACACGGACCTGCCCGTCACGCCCGCCGGCGGCCAGATCACGCACTTCCGGCCCGGTCTGCTCGAGCCCGGCGCGAAATACGAGTACGCCCTGAGCATCGACGGCGAGCCACAGCACTTCCCCTTCCCGCTGGCCTTCAAGACCAGCCCCCTGTGGGAATGGCGCGGCCCGCCGCCGGACCTCAAGTTCATCTTCGGCACCTGCGCCTACCTCAACGAGCCCGTCTACGACCGGCCGGGCCCGGCCTATGGCAAGACCCTGGAGACGTTCAAGCTCATGGGCGAGAGCGGCGCCGACTTCATGGTGTGGGGCGGTGACAACTGGTATTTCCGCGAGGCTGACTACGATTCCGTGAGCGGCCTGTGGTACCGCGCCCAGCACGACCGCGCCACGCCGGAGCTGCAGCGGCTGTTCGCGGCCATGCCCCACTACGCCACCTGGGACGACCACGACTTCGGCTCGAACGACTCGAACAAGAGCTTCGAGTTCAAGGACGAGACGCTGCGCATCTTCCAGGCCTACTGGGGCAACCCGACGTACGGCGAGGCGGACAATCCCGGCGTCTACTTCAAGTTCTTCCAGGGCGACGCCGCGTTCTTCGTGACCGACGACCGCTGGTACCGTGACGACGACCATCTCGACCCCGCCGCCGCAACCGGCCTGAAGACCCAGTACGGCGCCCGGCAGCGCGACTGGCTGAAGCAATCGCTCCTGCATGCGCAGATGCTCCCGGAGGCCGGCGGACACGGTCCGAAGCGCTATCCGTTCAAGTTCATCGTCACCGGGGGACAGTTCCTCACCGATTTCGGCGGCTCCAGCGAGACCTTCGCCTATTACCAGGCCGAACGCGCGGATCTCCTCAAGTTCATCCAGGAAAACGGCATCACCGGGGTCATCTTCCTCACCGGCGACATCCATTTTACCGAACTGGCGCGGGAAAAGGTCAGCGCCACGCAATGGGTGTACGAGCTCACCTCGTCCCCGTTCTCCTCCGGGGTCAACAGCATCGCCCTGACCGAGCGGAAGACCGATCCCCACCGCGTCGAGGGCACGCAGGTGGTGGACCAGAATTTCTGCACCCTCGCGCTCCACGGCCCGCCGGACGCCCGCGTGTGCACCATCGCCTGCATCGACAAGCAGGGCGTCACGCGCTGGACGCACGACATCCTGGCGAGCGAGCTGAAATAGGCCGGCGCGGCCGTTTTGTCGGCGGGGTGCCCCCACCCACGCGGAACATTCGCCCATTTTGGGGTTCCTCTTCTGCGTTCCCGCGCAGATAAAAGCCTGCCATGTCCCGCCACTTAGTCCTCTCCGTCCTCGGCCTGTTTGCCCTGACCCGCGCACTGTCGCCCCCGGCTTCCGCCGCCGACATTGTGGAGCTGCCGGCGGTGGCGGTGACGGACAGTTTTCCCGCCGCCACCAACCAGGCCTCGGTCATCGCCACCGGGCCCGGCCCGGGGACGGACGAAAGCTTCGGCAACCTCGCGCGCCAGACCGCGGGCTTCGCGGTCAACGACGCCGGCGCCCGCGGCTTCGGGACGACCACGACCCTGCGCGGGCTGGGCAACACGCCTTTTTTCAGCGATGCCTCCGCGCCGGTTTACCTCGACGACATTCCCCTCGCCACCGCCTTCACCTTTCCCACCGAGCTCTACGATTTCAGCCAGATGATCATTTACCGCGGGCCGCAGGCCGCGGCGCGGTTCGGCCGCGCGGGCGACGCGGGGGTCATCCAGTTCAGCTCGACCGCGCCCGGGGACACCGCCGACGCCCACCTCGGCGCCGCAGCCGGTTCGCATGGCATGAATTCGTTCGCGGCCTCGGCGGAGACCGCGCGCAGCCCGGAATTCGACGCGGCGGTCAATGTCGGCTCCAGCCAGCGCGACGGTTTCATCTACAACACGCAGCTCAGGCAGTTCGTCGACGACCGCCGGGCCGTCTTCGGCCGGGTCCAGCTGCACTACCGGCCCGAAAAAGACCTCGAGGTCTCGCTCCATCTGCTCGCCCAGCGGACCCGCGACGGCGCGGATGCGCTGGTGCCGCTCGGCGGACCGTATTACACCGTCAGCCGCAGCCGGGAGGGAGAGTCCGACACCGATTTCGCCGCGGTCGCCCTCGGTCTCACCCGGCATCTCGCCGGTGCGACCCTCACCGCGACCACCAGCTACACGGATTGGCGCCTGTCGCCCTACGCCAACCGGCTGGTCGTGTTCGGCGGCTTCAATCTCGACTCGATGCTGAACCAGGCCCAGCGCACCTTCAACGAGGAGATCCGTTATGCCGGCGAACGGCTGACCGGCGGCGTGTTTTATTCCCATGCGCACACCACCGGCGAGGCGGACCGCACCTTCGCCGGTTTTCCTTACGAGAATTCCAGCTTCACCCTGGACGGCGACACCCTCGCGGCCTTCGGCCAGGCGAATTTCCGGCCCGCCGCCGGCTGGCTCATCACCCCCGGGGTGCGGCTGGAGCATGACGCCAAGGATTTCACCCGCACGGAGGTGGTGCCCGCCCATGCCCTCATCCGGCGGGATGATGCCTGGACCGCATTTCTGCCGAGCGTCGCCGCGACCCGTGAACTCGGCCCCGGCACCCAGGCCGTCTTCACGCTCGCCCGCGGCTACAAGCCCGGCGGGTATTCGGCCTACACGGGCCGCGCCGACCTGGCGGGCTTCGACCCGCAGAGCACCTGGGGCCTCGAGGCGGCCCTCGCCACCTCCGACCCGCCGGCCGGCTGGGCCGTCACCGCGCGCGCCTATGCCTACCGCGTGCGCGGCTACCAGATCGAGCGCTCCTTCGCCGTGCCGAACACGGGGGCCGACGAGTACCTGGTGGTGAACGCCGGCCGCGCCCGCTCGCTCGGGCTGGAGCTGGAAGCGACCTGGCGCGCCGCCCGTGACGTCACGCTGCGCGCCGTCGCCGGCCTGTCCGAGGTGACGCTCACTGATTTCACCGATCCGTTCACCGGCGTGAACTACTCCGGCGACCGCGCGCCCTATGCGCCCGGCGGCAACGCCGCGCTGCGGCTCGACTACGCGCCCGCCCGCGGCTGCTTCGCCGGCGCCGGCCTGACGTGGACCGGCCGGACCTTCTACGACGAGCACGAGACCGCGGCGCTCTCGCAGCCGGCGTATGCGCTGCTGGACGCCCACGCCGGCTACGCCTTCGCCCGCGGCGACGTGCGGCTCTTCGGCCGCAACCTGACGGACAGGCCCTACTACAGCTCGATCACCCCGGGCGTCGCCCACGCCACGCCCGGCGCCCCGGCCACGTGGGGCGCGGAGCTCAACTGCCGCTGGTGAGCGGGCTCCCCCCGCGCCGCGCCGCGGGTTTTCCCGGCGGTTTCATGGTCGTGTGGAACCCCATCGACTTCCGCGGCACCGGCGGCGCGGGCGGCGGATCGAGCAGGGTCATGAGGCGGCGCAGCACATCCACGATGGCGATCTCATGGAGGTCGAGCCGGGCGGTGAGCCGGGCGTCGAGCTTCCCGAGCTCGGCGGCGAGCTCGCGGGAGCCGGAGAGCAGCTCGCGCATCCGCACGAAGGCGCGCACGACAAAGACGCTCATCCGGACCGCGGCCGGGCTGTTGAGGACGTTCGCCGCCATGACGGCCCCGTTCTCGGTGAAGGCGAAAGGGAGATACTTGATGTTCTGTCCCCGTTTCAAGGTCGCAAATTGCGACCTTGAACGCAGGGCGGACTCCGCCTCGTCGCGGGTCAGGATGAACAGGAAGTCCGGCGGGAACCGCCGGGCGTTGCGCCGGACCTGCTCGTTGAGCCGCTTGGTGGTGACGCCGTAGACGGCGGCGAGGTCGGCGTCGAGGATGACGCGCTGCCCGCGCAGGGTGCGGATGCGGGTGTCGATGCTTGCGGCGGGGAGTCGGAGGGCGCGCGGCTTCATGATGAAAGGTGGCGGCCCGGGCGAAAGGGTTGGGCGGCGGGAGAGAAATGGCAACCCTCCAGCGTCCACCGCGCGCGATGCCGGCCGGCGGCCCAAATTGCCTCGCCAACCCCGCCGGCGGGGCTAATTTTTTCCGGGCCAAGCAAACTGACATGGAAACCAAAGCAAAGATCGTCGCCAACTGGCTGCCGCGTTACACCGGCGTGCCGCTCAAGAACTTCGGCCGGTACATCCTGCTGACCAACTTCGACCGCTACGTCGAGCAGTTCGCCCACTGGCACCGCGTGCCGGTGCACGGCCGGAACAAGCCCATGACGAGCGCCACCGCCGGCGGCATCACCATCATCAACTTCGGCATGGGCAGTGCCACCGCCGCGACGGTCATGGACCTGCTCAGCGCGATCAAGCCCGAGGCGGTGCTCTTTCTCGGCAAGTGCGGCGGGCTCAAGCACCGCGCCAAGCTCGGCAGCCTGATCCTCCCCATCGCCGCCATCCGCGGCGAGGGCACGAGCAACGACTATTTCCCGCCCGAAGTCCCCGCCCTGCCGGCCTTCGCGCTGCAGAAGGCCATCTCCACCACCATCCGCGAGCACAAGCGCGACTACTGGACCGGCACCATCTACACCACCAACCGCCGCGTCTGGGAGCACGACACCGACTTCAAACGCTACCTGAAGAAGGTCCGCGCCATCGCCGTCGACATGGAGACCGCCACCATCTTCATCACCGGCTTCGCCAACGAGATTTCCACCGGCGCCCTCCTGCTCGTGTCCGACGAGCCGATGACGCCCGAGGGCGTGAAGACCGCCGCGAGCGACGAGACCGTGGACCACAAGCACGTCTCGATGCATCTGCGCATCGGGATCGATTCGCTGAAGCAGCTCATCAACAAGGGCGTCACGGTGAAGCACCTGAAGTTCTGATTTCGATCCATCGTACCACTTAATCACCCTAATCCCTCACTAATCATCTATTAGTGTCAAATTAGTGGAGATTCGTGGGTAAAGATTAACCCGATGCTGATCCGCATCAAAGGCGCCATTTCCAACTGCTACCTGCTGCTGGGCGAGAAACCCCTGCTCGTCGACACCGGCGCACCGGGCGACCTCAAGCGCATCCTCGCCGCCTTGAAGGCGCAGGGCATCGCGCCGGCGCAGCTCGGGCTCATCCTGCTCACCCACGGCCACAGCGACCACGCCGGCTGCGCCGCGGAACTCCGGCGCCGCAGCGGGGCCCGGATCGCCCTGCATTCCGGCGACGCGGCCCTGGTCCGCGACGGCGAGAACGGGGTGCTGGCCGCCCAGGACACCCTGGGCCGGGTCGTGCGGCCCTTCGTCGACGAGCAGTTCGAGGCCTTCGAGCCGGACCTGCTCTTCCGCGACGGCTTTTCCCTGGAACCGCACGGCGTCAAGGGCCGCGTGCTGGCCACGCCCGGCCACACCCCCGGCTCGGCCTCCGTCGTGCTCGGCGCAGGCGAGGCCGTCATCGGCGACGTGCTGCGCGGCAGCATCCTCTGGCCGAACAAGGCCGCGCCACATTTCTTCTGCAACGACCCGGAGCAGAACACGCGCAGCATCGTGCGGCTGGCCCGCGAGGGGCTGCTGCGCTGCCACCCGGGAAACTTCGGCAGCTTCCCCGGCGCCGAGCTGCACCGCTTCCTCACGACCGTGTCCGGCGAAGTCATGGAGCTGTCCGGCGAGCCGGTGTAATCCGGCCGGACGTACCGAGCGCAGCGACGGCTTGACATCCCCGGATGAGCCGGCGGGCCCGCGGCTCGCGGACCAACACGCCCCACGCACCCCTTGGGCATATAAAATAATCGTGCAGCCGATTGTCGTAGGGCCGCACCTTGTGGTGCAGCCGCCGCTTCGCGGCGTTATGCCAGTGCGCGGCTGGACAAGGTCCAGCCCTACCGCGGACCGCAGAACGGCCAGAGTATTTATGCCATGCGCCCTACGGCTGCACTTCCACCCAGAACGGCACGAAAACCTCGTTCCCGCCGAGATTCACCTGCGCCCAGATGACGTAGCGGCCGGGCGTCGGAATCGTCACCTTGAAGTGCAGCTCTGGCCGCCGCGCATCGGGCGGATGGGCGAGATCGGTCTCGGTCGGGTGGAGGTGGGCAAAGCCGCTGCGGGCCTCGTCGAAGGCGACGAGGTGCGCGAAGGCCCCCATCACGGGCTGCAGCGGCACCGGCTCCTTCACCGCGCCCTGGCTCTCGACGTGAAACACCAGGTCGGCCGGCTGCCGCGCCCGGAGGACCGGCGGCAGGACCAGCTCGAACTTGAAGCCCAGCACCTCCCACGTGGTGTTCGGCGTCTGGATGACGGTGGGGACGATGCCCGGCACGGTGAATTCCGCCGACGCGTACAGCCCGCGCGCCGTGGCCACGGGCGTGAAGTCGGCGAACACCCGGTACAATCCCGTGGCATGGGGCGTCAGCGTGAAGGTCCATTCGCCCGCCCGCCGGCCGGGCTCGGGGTGGATGTGCTGGTAGTCGGACAGCGTGGGATCGATGACCATCAGGTGCAGCTTGCGGGTGTGCGCGACGAGCAGGTCCTCGGGCGCGATGGGCTTGCCGCTGGCCGTCTGCATTGTGAGCACGAAATGCAGCGCCTGGTTCAGCGCCGGGTCGCGGTCCGGCTTGAGCGTCAGCACCACGGGCGAGCGCACCTGCACGACGGGGATGAACTGCGGATTGGCCGGGTCACAGAACTCCAGCACCCCCTTGCCCGTCACCCGGAAATCCATGTGGTTGAGATTCGTGCCCGTGGGCAGGAAACGGACCAGCACGAACAGGGCGAGCGCCGTCGCGGTGATCAGGGTCACGGAACGGCGCTGGGCCGGGTCCAGCCATGCCAGCGGGCCGGACGGCGGCTTCTCCGGGACGCCGGTGATGATGTCGTCGAAATTTCTCATCCCTTGCGCAGGTGCGACAGGAAGTCGTCCACCAGCCAGACGCTGCCGTCCGCCCGGTAGCTGATCCGGCCCTCCTCGTTGATGAGCAGGGTCGACAGGGTGTGCTTGATGGTGGGGCCGTCGAACTCGCGGATGACGCCCAGCTGGGCGAGCAGCTGGCGCACAGAGGCATCGGGCCCGGTGAGGAACGACCAGTTGGAGGTATCGAGCCCACGGAGCTGGGCGTATTCCTTGAGGACACCGGGGGTGTCGTGCGCCGGATCGAATGAGATGGAAACGAGCTCGAAATTTTTCACCCCGGCCGCCTGCGCCGCCTTCTGCAGCGCCGCCATCCGCGCAGTGGCGGCCGGGCACATGTTGGCCAGCGGACAGCGGGTGTAGATGAAGTTGAGCACGACCTGCTTGCCGCGGAAACGGTTGCCGGTGACCGCCCGGCCCTCCTGGTCGAGCAGGGTGAACTCCGGCAGGTTCTCGCCGATCTCGCGGTAGGCCTCCCGGCCCCGCATCGCCGTGTCCTGTGCGAGGGCCTTGGCCGAGGCGTCGAGCGCGGTCCGGGTCGCCGTGTCGTCCGGCCAGATGTTTTCGAGGGAAGTCGTGGCGCCGTCCACCACCAGCTCGGCGCGGATGTGCTGGCCGGGCTTCGCGATCGCGAGGTCGCCCTGCGACACCTTGAATTCCATGGTCATGGCCATCATGAAGCCCTTGATCTCGTCATGGGAGACGATGAGCGCGCTGCGCTCGGGGACGACCTGCACGATCTCGCCCGTCAGGGGAAAGCGTTGCTCGCCCGGGTTGGCGGCCGGGGCGGCCGCGGCCGGCTCTTTTTTGGCGCAACCGGGGGCAAGCAGCCCGACTACGGCCAGGATCATAAGCAAACATGCGGCCCGGCGGGGCGTGGGCGAATAACAGGGCTTCATCCTCCACACACATTTGCCAGCGAGGCGAATTGTCAAAAGGTTTGCGCTGCGCCCGCCCAGCCTGTCTGTTCCGTTTTCCCGTCCATTTCTCCACGCCATGCACCGCACCTCCACCTACCAACCCGGCCTCGCCTGGTTCGCCGCGCTCGGCAGCGCGTGGGTTTTCGTGCTGGTGGCGCTCGGCGCCTTCACGACCACCATCGGCGCCGGCATGGCGTTTCCTGACTGGCCGCTGTCCAACGGCTCGGTCAACCCGCACGGCTGGCTGACCGAGGTCGACAAGTTTGCGGAGCATTCCCACCGCCTCTCGGGCACGATGATGGGCCTGCTCACGATCGTGCTCGCGGTCTGGCTGCACCGGGGCGAGGCCCGCGCCTGGCTGCGCCGGCTCGGCTGGTGGGCGCTGGGCATCGTCCTCGTCCAGGGTGTGCTCGGCGGCACCCGCGTGCTGCTCGACCCGGTGCCTGTCCCGGGCTTCGACATGACCCTCGGCCAGATGCTGCGGATCCCGCACGGCGTCCTCGCCCAGGTTTATGTTTGCGTGCTCTTCGCCATCGCCGCCGGGCTCTCGCGGCCGTGGGTGGAGAACACCCTCGGCACGGCCGGCCCGCGCGTCCGCCGGCTGGGCGGGTGGTGTGTCGCGCTGGTGTTCGTCCAGCTGACCATTGCCGCCACCATGCGGCACAACTACGCCGGCCTGGCCATTCCGACCTTCCCCGCTTCCACCCCGGAGGGCGCGCTCCTCCCCGCGACCTGGGATTACCGCGTGGCGCTGCAGTTTGCGCACCGGGTCATGGCGGCCGTCATCGGCGGGGCCATCCTCGTCTACGGCCACTTCCTCTGGCGGGAAAAGTCCCTACCGCCGCTGCTGCGCGGCGCGAGCTTCCTGCTCGTGGGTCTGGTCGCGCTGCAGATCTCCCTCGGCGCGCAGATCATCTGGACCGGCCGCAGTGTGCTGATGACCACCGGGCACGTCCTGGTCGGGGCCCTGACGCTGGCGACGACGTTCGTGGTGGCTTTTTTCACGCAGCGCGGCTCGATTGAGCGGACGCCCACATGATACCGACCCATGAAACGCTCCCCGCCGGGTCCCTGGCCGGCCCGCTGACGCCCGCGGCCACGTGGCGGCATTATCTCGAGCTGACCAAGCCGCGGCTGAGCATGCTGTCGGTCAGCACGGCCATGGTCGGCTACCTGGCGGCCGTGCCGTATTCCTACTGGGACTGGCAGCGCACGCTCTTTGTCGTGCTCGGCACGGGCCTGTGCGCCGGCGGGGTCGCGGCGCTGAACATGTGGATGGAGAGCGACACCGACGCGCTGATGCAGCGCACGGCGGACCGGCCGATCCCGACGGGGATCGTGGCACCCGGTTCGGCGTTCGTGCTCGGCTGGGCACTGACGCTCGCCGGCCTGATCTTCCTCTTCAAGTTCGTGAACGGCCTCTCCGCCTTCCTCGCACTGGCCACCGTCGTCGCCTACCTGGCCATCTATACCCCGGCGAAGAAATGGTCGCGCTGGTCCACCGAGCTCGGCGCCATCAGCGGCGCGCTGCCGCCGATGATCGGCTGGGCGGCGTCGGGCCGCTCCAACTCCGCCCTGGGCTGGACGCTTTTCGCCATCCTCTACACCTGGCAGATGCCGCATTTCTTCTCGCTGGCCTGGACCTACCGGAAGGATTACGCGGCGGCGCACATGCCGATGCTGTCGGTCGTCGACCCGACGGGCACGAAGGTGTCGCGGCGGACCTTTGTCTGGACGGTGCTGCTGGTGGCCGCGAGCGGGCTGCCGACGCTGCTGGGCTATTGCTCGTGGTATTATTTCGCCTGCGCCGCGGTCCTGGGGTTCTGGATCCTGCAATCCGCCTTTGTCTTCCTGAATCCTGCCCGGCGGGAAAAGGAAGCCCGCCGGCTGTTCTTCATCTCCATCGGCTACCTGCCGCTGCTGCTCGGGCTGCTGGTGGCCGACCGGTTCATTTTCAAACTGTAGGAGCCACATGACCGTCCACGAGATCCCGACCCTCAATGCCGCGCTCAACGCCACCGCGACGGTGCTGATCACGGCCGGCTTCGTCCTGATCAAGCTCGGCCGGCGCGAGGCGCACCGGGCGGTGATGCTGACGGCGGGCGTGGTTTCGGCGTTGTTTCTGGCGGGCTATGTGACCTACCACTACCTGCAGCATGGATTGCACACCCCGTTCGGCGGGGAAAACCCGGCGCTGCGGGCGCTATATCTGACGATTCTCTGGACGCACATCCCTCTGGCGGCCTCCATCGCCTACCTGGTGCCGCGCACGTTCCTGTTCGCAATCCGGGGCGACTATGTCTCGCACCGGCGCTGGGCGCGGTTCACCTTTCCCATCTGGTATTATGTGTCGGTGACCGGGGTGCTGGTCTATTTCTTCCTCTACGTCTGGTGGCCGGCGACGCCGGGGGTTTGATTCATTGCTGGAGGTGGGGCGGTCAATCCCGCCGGGCTTGCTCATCGATGGCGCTATCCCGCGGGGCTGGTAGCCCCGCCTCCAAGCCAGACAATAAGCCGGGTGACCCGCCCGGCTTGGTTGATTTCATGAGCAAGCTCGCTCCCGCCGGGCAACTCACTTCACCACCATCACCCCGTGCATGCCGGTCAGGAAGTGCGCCGGGAAGCTGCAGAAGAAGGGATATTCGCCGGGCTCGGTCGGGGCCTTGAACTTGATCTCGTCGCTCTGCTTGGGCCCGAGCAGCTTGGTGTGGGCGATGATCTGGCCGGCCAGGGCGGCCGGGATGTAGTCGGTCGCCGCGGCGCCGGTGGCGGCATCCACGAAGGCCTTGGGGTCGGAGCCCTTTTGCAGGAGGATCCAGTTGTGCGCCATGGCCGCCTTCGGCATGGCGCCCATGTTGGTCAGGCTGACCGTGACCTCCTGCCCTGCCTTCACCTCAAAGGTGGTAATATTGTACTTCATCGTGTCGTTGGCCGTGAACTCAATCACCGCGCCGGCGGCAGCCGCCGGGGCGGCCGCGGACGAGTCATTTTTCTGGCCGCAGCCCGTAAAAAACAGGCTGCCGGCGATCACAGGGAGAAGGAGGAATTTTTTCATGCGGCGCCGACTATCGCACAAGCCGGGCGCGGGTGCAATCGCACAGCTCGGGGACGTTGAAATATCTAATACCAAGCCGGCCGGGCCGGCTGGCTGCGCGTCCCAACTTATAGCTCGGTTTTTGCCGCGGTTTTGTGGTTGAAATGGCTCATTATTTGCAAACTCTGGCCCGATATATCGCACCGGCGCACCACGCTGATGCCTCCACTGTTACACATGACACGTCCACGCTCCGACCAACGCAAATTTCACCGCTTTGCCGCCGCCCTCTCCGCCGGGCTGGGTCTGATGCTGCTCTCCGGCTGCAGCCTGGCCGAGGTCTTTAGTCTCAGCGGCCACCAGTCCACCGTCCACGTCGACGGCCCCGTGGCGCAGTCCCAGCAGAATTTGTTCATGGTGACGGTATATGTCTGCACCTTCATTTTCATCGTGGTCGGCGCGGTCCTGGCCTACGCGCAGATCAAGTTCCGGGCCCGGTCCGAGGCCGATGAACACGCCGCGCCGCCGCCCGAGGGGCACGGCAATCCCTTCGTCGAGATCGGCCTGATCGCCGCGTCCGTCTTCCTGCTGGTGATCATCGCGATCCCCACCCTCCGGAGCATCTGGTACACGCACGACGTGCCGGAGGAGGAGCTGAAGAACGGCCCGGCCCTGGAAGTCACCACCACCGGCTACCAGTGGTGGTTCAAGTTCGAATACCCCTCCGAGATGGTGAAGCTGCCGAACAACGCCGGCGAGGCCCCGCTCACGACGGGCAACGAGCTCATCATCCCGGCCGGCCTGCCCGTCCGCGTCCAGCTGCGCACGGTCGACGTCATCCACAGCTTCTGGATCCCCAAGCTCGCCGGCAAGGTGGACATGATCCCCAACCGACCCAACTTCATCTGGTTCAAGGCCGACAAGCCCGGTTATTTCTTCGGCCAGTGCGCCGAGTATTGCGGCGAGTCGCATGCGATCATGCGCTTCCGCATCATCGCCCTCTCCCCGCGGGACTACACCCTGTGGCTGGAAAACCAGAAGCAGTCCGCCCGCACCGTCACCGCCGCAGCGCTCGTCGCCGAGGCCGAGACGCCCCGGGTGCAGTTCGCCAGCCTGAAGATGTCCGCCGGCGAGGCCCTGTCCGCCTCCCCCGCCTTCGACGCCGACCCGCTCGGCGCCTGGCGCGAGATGCAGAAACCCGAGGCGGGCGAGGACCCCGCGCTCATCGCCACGGGCCGGAAGCTATTCTCCGAGAAGACCTGCATCTCCTGCCACACCACCCGCGGCCACGAGGGCGTCGGCATCACCGGCCCCGAGCTGACCCACGTGGGCGCCCGCTCCAGCATCGCGGCCGGCGTGTTGGAAAACACGCGCGAGCGCATGCACGCCTGGATCAAGGACCCGAACCACTTCAAGCCCGGCAACAAGATGTTCAACGGCGGCTACACCGACGTCGAGACCGGCAAATACAAGTTCCAGCTGAACGACCAGGAGATCGACGCGCTCGTCGCCTACCTCCACAGCCTGAAGTGACCCTGACCGGCTCCTGCTCCCGCCGCTGACCACCCACCTTCCCTCCCTCTCCTCCCCACCCGCACCCATCATGGCAGAAGCAATCGCAAAATCCGGTTTCACCGGAGCGGCGCCCGCCCCGTCCCACACGTTCGAACTGTTCGCCCGCCCGACGGCCAAGACCGGCCTGAAGAGCTGGCTGACCACGGTCGACCACAAGAAGATCGGCATGCTCTACGGCGGTTTCGCGATCCTGTTCTTCCTCATCGGCGGCCTCGAGGCGCTGCTGATCCGCACGCAGCTCATCGTCCCGAACAACCACTTCGTGTCCGCGCACCTCTACAACGAGCTGTTCACGATGCACGGAACGACGATGATCTTCCTCGCCGTCATGCCGCTGAACGCGGCGTTCTTCAACCTGCTCATCCCGATCCAGGTCGGCGCCCGCGACGTCGCCTTCCCCCGCCTGAACGCGTTCTCACTCTGGGTCTGGGTCGTCGGCGCCCTCCTGCTCAACGTCGGCTGGCTCTCGCACTTCTTCCCCAGCTGGAACTTCGGCGGCGCCCCCAGCATCGGCTGGTTCGGCTACTCGCCGCTGACCTCGAAGCAGTTCACCCCCGAGCTCGCCACGGATTTCTGGGTGCTCGGCATCCAGGTGCTCGGCGTCTCTTCCATCGTCGCCTCGCTGAACTTCATCGTCACGATCATCAACCTGCGGGCCCCGGGCCTGACGATGATGCGCCTGCCGGTGTTCACCTGGATGGCGCTCGTCACCAGCTTCCTGCTCATCCTCGCCCTGCCCGCCATCGCCATCGCACTGGTCGAGGTGATGTTCGACCGCAACTTCTGCACGAACTTCTTCGAGGTGTCCGGCGGCGGCCAGCCCATCCTCTGGCAGCACCTGTTCTGGGTGTTCGGCCACCCCGAGGTCTACATCCTCATCCTGCCGCCGATGGGCTACGTCTCGGAGATCCTGCCCACCTTCTCGCGCAAGCCCCTCTTCGGCTACCCGATCGTGGTGTTCTCGGGCGTCGCCATCGGCTTCATCGGCTTCGGCGTGTGGAGCCACCACATGTTCACCACCGGTCTCGGCAACGTCGCCACCGCGGCCTTCTCGCTCGCCACCATGGCCATCGCGGTGCCGACCGGCGTCAAGGTCTTCAACTGGATCGGCACCCTCTGGGGCGGCCGCATCGTCACCCGCGTGCCCATGATGTTCGCCCTCGGCTTCATCTGGATGTTCATGATGGGCGGCCTGTCCGGCATCATGCACTCCGCGGCGCCGGCCGACGCCCAGCAGCAGGACAGCTACTTCGTCATCGCCCACTTCCACTACGTGCTGATCGGGGGCGCGACCTTCGCCCTGCTGGCGGCGATCCACTTCTGGTTCCCGAAGTTCTTCGGCCGGATGGTGCCCGAGTTCTGGGGCAAGCTCTCCTTCTGGATCATCTTCGTCGGCTTCAACTGCACGTTCTTCCCGATGCATTTCCTCGGCCTGAACGGCATGCCCCGCCGCACCTGGACGTACGACTCCAACATGGGCTGGAACGAGGGTAACCTCTTCGCCACCTGCGGCGCCTACCTGCTCGGCATCGGCATCTTCACGTATTTTGCCGTGCTGGTCTACAGCTTCTTCAAGGGCGTGAAGTGCGGCAATGATCCCTGGGACGCCCGCACGCTGGAATGGTCCATCCCCTCGCCCCCGCCCGAGCACAACTTCGCCGCCGTCCCGACCGTCCACGCCCGCGACGCCTGGTGGTATGAAAAGACCCACAAAGAAGAAATCGCGAAGGAAAAGGCCGAGCACATCCAGGCCGAGGAAGCCCACGGCGGCATCCACATGCCCGACCAATCCTGGTACCCGATCATCGCCGCCGCCGGCCTGCTGGTCGGCGCCTACAATTTCGCGCAGCTGCATCACCCGGTCGTGATGCTGGACAAGCAGGTCCTGGCCTCGCACCTCCCGCTCGCCATCGCCGGCCTCGGCCTCCTCCTCGCGGCCTGCTACCTCTGGGCGCTCGAGGGCCCCGGCGGCTACCACATCCACCTCGATGCCGAGGGCAACGCCACCGAGTCCCGCGGCGGCCACCACTAGTAGTGAAAGTGAGAGGGAAAGTGAAAATGCAATCAAACTGACCCTCTCCACCACTCTCACCCTCCCTTTCACTCCCTCATGAGCAGCCACGCCGCCACCATCGACCACCACCACGACGCCACGACATCGACGGGCATTCCGAACAAGAAGCTCCTCTGGTGGGCCTTTCTCGCGTCGGACTGCATGTTCTTCGGCGCGCTCATCTCCTCCCACCTCGTCTACCGGCTGAACCCGCCCCCGGGCAATGCGATCCCGACCCAGGTCTTCAACATCGAGCTCACGTCCTTCTCGACGTTCATCCTGCTCATGTCCTCGCTGCTCATGGCGCTCGCCGTGAACGCCATCCAGAAGGGCAACGTGAAGAGCACGCGCACCATGCTGCTGGGCACGATGTTCTTCGGCTGCATCTTCCTCGGCGGCCAGGTTTTCGAGTTCACGCACTTCGTGGCGGACAAGCACATGACGCTTTCGAACAGCATCTTCGGGTCCACCTTCTTCACCCTTACCGGCACGCACGGCACGCACGTCGCCATCGGCGTGCTGCTGCTGGGCATGATGTACGTCCGCACCTTCAAGCCCGCCGCCGGCGGCAGCCTGCTGACAAACCTGCTCCACCTGCTCGCCGTCGTGGTCGCGGCCGGCATCGCGTTCATCGTCTTCGTCCCTGGCGTCCTCGACGCCTTGGAAACCTACGGGCCCGGCCTGCCGGCCCTCCAGTCGCTCCTGAGCCTGCACGCCAAGCCCCTCGCCGTCGGCGCGGCCGCGCTCGGCGCCCTCATCTGGTTCGGCCGCGGCAGCCCGGCCGTCGAGTTCGGCGAGAAGAACGCCATCGATGTCGAGGCCATCGGCCTCTACTGGCATTTCGTCGACATCGTCTGGATCATCATCTTCACCGCCGTCTACCTGCTCGAGTACCTATGAGGTGAAAGGGAGAGTGAAAGTGAAAGTGACCGATCCCACCCATTTCTGACCACCCACCCTGCCTTCACTTTCCGGACCCTCTCACCTTCACTCTCACTCTTTCCCTTTCCGCCATGTCCGCCCCCGCCACCACCGCCGCCACTCCCGCCGCCGGCCACCACGAGCCGAGCAAGTTCCATTTCTACATTCAGATCGCCATGATCCTCGCGGTCATCACCGGCGCGGAGGTCGTGCTGGTGTACATGCCCATCGTGAAGTGGTTCGTCGTCACCGCGCTGATCACGCTCTCCACGGTGAAATTCATGTTCGTCATCTTTTTCTTCATGCACCTGCGGTGGGACAAGGTGTTTTGCACGATCCTCTTTTTCATCGGCCTGATCCTGGCCGGCTTCACGATGTTCGCCCTGCTGCACCTCTTTGGCGCCGCCGCCAGCAAACCGCTCAGCGCCGCGGCGCTGGACGTCGCCCGCCTAGCGCTGGCCTGAACCCCGGCAGATCTGTGGGGCGGGATCGCCGATCCCGCCATGGACATGATATC
>Ga0265318_10000537_pt1 | contig 27082 bp, 23 predicted proteins | sample 4821metaG_FD_192431 | JGI IMG/M metagenome (GOLD analysis project Ga0265318, IMG submission 192431) | Rhizosphere microbial communities from Carex aquatilis grown in University of Washington, Seatle, WA, United States - 4-8-21 metaG | ecosystem: Host-associated > Plants > Roots > Rhizosphere >... | reverse complement strand
ACACACCAAGTGATACATCAGCACCGAAACATTGTGCGGCTTGTGGATGTATCGACTTTCCATTCCTCATCATCCCAACCAACCAAGCCGGGGCAAGCCCCGGGGTATTAGACCCAAAGGGAATAAAGGCGAGCGCTCGACTCTTACAGTACTGGATACTGAGAAAATTAAAACTGATCAAAATCCAATTCTTGGCAACTTCCCGTGTGGCGCGTTTCCGAGAGAATTCTGTCTGTCGTCAGACAGTCGCACCCTTTATTTGACAAACTACTTGGCAGGCACGCTGGAGGTCATTGCGGTTGATCAGTTAGTTCGGCTGCGAAATCCTGCTGCTGATAAAGCAAGGCCGTGACCGAATGTGGACTCGCGCTATAAGCGCAATATGCATCTGATCAATATCCCGCAGACTCGGCTTTACGCCGCGACTATCCGTGTCCATCTGTGACCTCCGTGGTGAACAATAAACTACCTTCCTCCATCCTCGTCGTCGGTTCCGGCGGGCGCGAGCATGCGCTCGTCAAGGCGCTCGCGCTTTCGCCGGCCAAGCCGCGCATCCTCTGCGCGCCGGGCAATGCGGGCATCGCTCAGGAGGCACCGTGTTTCCCGGTCGCCGCCGACAACATCGCGGGACTCGTCGCCCTCGCTCAGCGGGAGAAAGTCGAATTCGTCGTGGTCGGTCCTGAAGTTCCGCTCTCGCTCGGCCTCGTGGATGAACTGATCACAGCCGGCATTCCCGCCTATGGCCCCAAAGCCGACGGCGCCCGGCTCGAAGCCTCCAAAGTTTTCGCCAAGCAAATCCTTCTGAAATACAAAATCCCCACCGCGCCGGCCGGGATTTTCACACAAATTCAGCCCGCCCTCGACTATCTGAAAAAACGCGGAGCCCCCATCGTGATCAAAGCCGATGGGCTCGCCGCCGGCAAAGGCGTGGTCGTCGCCCAGTCGCTTGCCGAGGCAGAAGCGGCGGTGCGCGACATGCTGGCCGGCAATAAATTCGGTTCCGCCGGCAGCCAGATCCTCATTGAGGATTGCATGTTCGGCGACGAAACCTCGCTCCTCGTCGTCGTTTCGGATCGCGACTACGTGATTCTTCCCGTCTCACAGGATCACAAGCGCATCGGCGACGGCGACACCGGGCCGAACACCGGCGGCATGGGCACGTACTCTCCCGCCGAGGTGGTCACACCGGCATTGCTCGCGCGCATCGATCGCGAAATCGTGAAACCCTCCGTCGACGCCATTGCCGCCGAAGGCATCGCGTTTCGCGGCACGCTCTTCATCGGCATCATGCTAACCGCCTCGGGCCCGAGTGTCCTCGAGTACAACACCCGCTTCGGCGATCCCGAAACCCAGGTCGTGCTGCCCCGCCTCAAGACCGACGTCCTCGCCCTCCTCTGGGCCGCCGCTCGCGGCGAACTGCGCGGCTTTCAACTCGAAGTGCGGCCCGACGCCGCCATCTGCGTCGTGATCGCCGCGAAGGGTTATCCCGATAACTATCCGAAGGGCGACGTCATCACTTTTCCGGCCCAGCTCCCGTCGCAAACGTCGGTAATTCATGCCGGAACCGCCAAGAATCCCGCCGGTCAGATCGTGACCAACGGCGGCCGCGTGCTCGGCGTCACTGCACTCGCCCCCACCCTGCGCGAAGCCGCCGACCGCGCCTACGCCGCTTGCGAAAAAATCCAATGCGCATCCAAGTACTACCGCCGCGACATCGGCGCCCGCCAGTTGAACCGCAAATGATCAAATCGTTTTCATCCTTCGTTCTCTTTCTCGTTCTCTTCCTTTCGGTTTCCCCGGCGCCAACTTTCGCCACGGAACTCACCGACCTGGGCCAAGGCCTCTCCTACCTGCGTGTCCACGCCCTCGCCGATTCCGCCAAAGGCGTGACTGCCGCGGTTCGCGAACGCGATTTCCTCATCCTCGATCTGCGTCACGCCACCGCCAGCGCCGAAACCGCCGAGCTGCTCCGCACCGCCCTCCTTGCGCGCGAGGGCAAACCACCGGCCTTTGTTCTTGTGAGTCCCGCCACCCCGCCGGCCATCGCCGAATCGCTCACCCTGGTCGCGAACAAGTGCATCACCATCGGCATCAAGGATTCTATTCCCACCCCTCAGGTCATCATCGTACAATCGGCCGACGCCGACCTCCGCGCTTACGAAGCCCTCGATTCCGGCCAGCCGCTGGCCACTCTTATTTCCGGCAAGATTGGCAAAGACCGTTTTGACGAGGCCGCCTTGGTGAAGGAATTCAACAACGGCAACACCAACGCCACGCCACCTGCGCCGCCTGATCCCACGACCAAATCCGCCGTTCCGCTTCAGCATCCGGCTCCACCCGCGAAAGCCGATGAAGCCCCCGCAGCGACCAAAACGGTCGAACCCCTGACCGACCGCGTCCTCCAGCGCGCCGTCCATCTCCACCGCGCGCTGCTCGCCATCAAGCAGCGCTGACCCAATAGATTCACCCTGTTTGTCTTTGCGAGTCCGGGCATCCGGGCGTGGCAATCCAGCGGAGAATTTCAGAGGGTTCGCGATGTCGTGGTGTTCCTCGCGAGGATAAACTTTACCGAGCTCTGCGCGGTCTTTGGCTTGCAGCCTGCCACTTACCGCATACCGATCTTTGTCCATGCGCGAACCCGGTCCCATCATCATTGTCTGTACGGCGAACATCTGCCGCAGTCCGATGGGCCAGGGCCTGCTCGCCCACGCCTTGGCCGGTCAACCGGAACCGCTGAAAAGCCTCAAAGTCATCTCCGCGGGTGTCGCCGCCCGCACCGGCGAACTCGCGTCGGAAAACTCCGTCTTCGCCCTCAAGCGCGTGGGCATCGACATTTCGAACCACCGCTCCACCCCGCTCACCCAGCAACTGCTCGACCAGGCCCTTTGCGTGCTCGTGATGACTGATTCGCACAAGGCGATGATCGAGGTGCAAGCCGCCCCGGTCCCGAAAAATCTCCACCTCTTCCGCGACTTCCTGCCCAAGAACGCCCGCAAGGAAATCGGCGACCCCTATGGCGGCAACGTCAAGACCTACGAAACCTGCCGCGACGAGATGGTCGAAGCCATCCCCAGCATCATCGCCCACCTGAAGACGCTCGTGCCGAAGTCCAAGGGTTGAGTTTAACCGCTAATAAGTTTCGCCAACGGGCGAAACTTTGCTTCACCCCTACGACTGATCGTCTACGGAGAAGGTTCGGGGAGTCTGCTAATTGCAGACGGGAAAACAGGGAGGATTGAATCTGCATGCGGGTCTTTTATTAGCGTTCATTAGTGTAGATTAGCGGTTAACCCCTCTGAGATTGAGTTGGGGATCTGGCCATCATATCCGACCTGAATTTCGCGCAGATTTCGGATTGCGGATTCTGGATTAGCGGGCTGCTTTGTGGGCAGTTTTCTTCCGCCATCCTTATTCCTTCACACCACATTATTCCATGTCCCTGAACGCCACTCCCCTCGCCCAGCTCGATCCTGAAGTTTACGCCGCCATCTCCGGCGAATTTTCCCGGCAACAGAGCCACATCGAGCTCATCGCCTCGGAAAACTTCACCTACCCGGCCGTCATGGCGGCCCAGGGCAGCGTGCTCACGAATAAGTACGCCGAGGGTTATCCGGGCAAACGCTGGTACGGCGGCTGCGAACAGGTGGACAAGATCGAGACCCTCGCCATCGAGCGCGCCAAGAAACTTTTCAACGCCGAGCACGCCAACGTCCAGCCGCACTCCGGCTCGCAGGCCAACTTCGCCGTCTACACCGCCGTCCTCCAGCCGGGCGACAAGATCCTCGGCATGAATCTCAGCCACGGCGGCCATCTCACCCACGGCAATCCCGCCAACTTCTCCGGCAAACTCTACAACTTCTGCCAGTATGGCGTCCGCGAGGACAACGGTCTGATCGACTATGACGAACTCGCCGCCGTCGCCACGCGCGAGAAGCCCAAGATGATCACCGTCGGCGCCAGCGCCTACTCGCGCGTCATCGACTTCGCCCGCATGGGTGAGATCGCCCGCAGCGTCGGCGCGTTGCTCTTCGCCGACATCGCGCACATCGCCGGCCTCGTCGCCTCGGGTCACCACCCTTCGCCGTTCCCGCACGCCGATTTCGTCACCACCACCACGCACAAGACGCTCCGCGGCCCGCGCGGCGGTCTCACGATGTCCAAAGCGGCGCACGCAAAAGCCATCGATTCCGCCGTGTTCCCCGGCGGTCAGGGCGGCCCGCTCATGCACGTCATCGCCGCCAAGGCCGTGTGCTTTGCCGAATGCCTCAAGCCCGACTTCAAAGTTTACAGCGGTCAGGTGATAAAGAACGCGCAGGCCCTCGCTGCCGCGATGACCGCTCGCGGTTACAAGATCAACTCCGGTGGCACCGACAACCATCTCATGCTCGTCGATCTCCGCGCCAAGTTCCCCGAGCTCACTGGCAAGGTCGCCCAGGAGACGCTCGATAAGGCCAACATCACGTGCAATAAAAACACCGTGCCCTTCGAGACGCGCTCACCCTTCCAAGCCTCCGGCATCCGCCTCGGCTCGCCCGCGATGACGACCCGTGGCATGAAGGAAGCCGAGATGAACGAAATCGCCGGCCTGATCGACGGTGTCCTCGCCGCCGTCGGCAAACCCGACGAAGCCGCCGTGATCGCTGCGACGAAGACAAAGGTCATCGCGCTAACCTCGCGGTTCCCGCTGCCGTATAAGCTTTGAGGCAGGGTGCTCTGTTTCTACATTCGCGGCGGGCCCAGCGGTCCCGCCCTACCCATAGACAATCGAAATCACACAATCGGAACATTGGACTGAGCCCACACCGATTACTGATTCAAGACACACTAACCTTACCAAAATGACCGACGCCACGGTAATTCCACTAAAGATTTGGCAAGATCCACAGGGTGAAGTCGTGCTTCATTATTCTGAACGCGAGTGTTCGGTGTTTTTTCTATGCTGGCAGAATTCAGGGGAACCAGCCGACTACATCGGCCATTTGTCTTTCGATCACGCGCATGCTGTTCGCAGTTATAGCAGAGAATTTCTGCCGTATCGCCTGCCCGCTCACAAACATCATTCCTATATACTTTCGATATCCGATTCAGAGTTGGTACGTGAGCATACTGAATATCGCAAAAGCAGGTATCCACAGTGGCCATCGCGCACTACCCCCATTCACTTTGTCGTTGTTGGGCATGACATTTATCATGAGATTCTCGCTGATGGTTACAGCGCAACCACCATCAAGAAAGATGAATTGACTGATAGCATGCTAATCAAACAACTCGGATCATAGTGAACTTATCATGCCAAAATTGTAGTGAGCCACTCTGAGATCAGCCGCCTTTCAGTCACCCATGCGCCTCGACCGGCTCAAGTCCTTCGCCCTCGCTCTGCCGCGGACCACGGTGGTCAGCCAGTGGGGCGGGCTCGTCTTCAAGGTGGCGGAGAAAGTATTTTTCATGATCAGCCTCGATGGCGACGTGCTCAGCGGCGTCATCTTCAAGTGCACGCCGAAGGAATTCGACGGGCTGACGGAAATCGACGGCATCGCACAGGCGCCCTATTTTGCCAAACGGATGTGGGTGAAGGTCGAGGACCTCGCCGTGCTGCCCGAGCCGGAATTGAACCAAAGAATTCACTCCTCCTATCATTTGATCGCAGCCAAATTACCCAAGAAAACGCGCCTGAGCCTCGGGCTTTGAACGGACGTGTCCTCCGAATCCTCAGCGAAGGAGCATCCGCCACAGCTACGATCTCATCGCGGCATAAAGCCGCTCCTACATCTCAGAAGCCAGAACTCTCCGAATCGCCTCAATCCACCTCAGACAAATTTCACCGGCACGGCGGCGCGTTCGAAATTTTCTGCGCCCAGCAGCGCCGCGGGTTTCATTCCCCCGAGAGCGGCGACCCAGCGGTCCGGCACGCATTCGAGGCGCGTGGCGAAAGCGGTGGCGATGTCGTTGTAGTAGGCGCGGGCCAGCGCCACGCGTTGCTCGGTCTCGACGAGTTCGCGATTCAGTTTGAGAAAACTTTCCTGCGCCTTGAGCGCGGGATAACGCTCGATGACCGCCCGCAACTCGCCGGCGATTCCGGCAAAGTCCGGCCCGGGAGCACCCGGCGCCGTCGCCTCCTGCTGGGCGCGCATGGCCGCCAGTGCCGTCTGCGTTTCGCGTTCATGCGCGGCCAAGCCGGCACACACGGCAGCCAGGCCGGGAATGAGATCGTGCCGGCGCTTGAGCTGCACATCGACCAGCGACCAGCCTTGATGCGTGCGCTCGCGCAGTCCCACGAGGCTGTTGTACACCATCCAGACCCAGGACAAGGCGAAGATTGCAAGGTAACCCGCCCCCACACCGACGTAATGCAGCGGAATCAATGGCATCAGCCTGAGCTTTTCATACGTCCAGAGTCCGCCACACAGTGCGCCCAGGCCGAGAATCAAACACACCCACGACCACGCTCCGTAACCCGACTGCACCTTTTCTTCCGAGCGCGTGGAGATGAGAAACAGCTCGGCCTGTTTGTCGGCCGCGATTTCGGCGGCAACCACATCGGCGCGCTCACGGGCCTGGCCGACGACAAACAGCGGCGTGTGCACCGGAATCCCGCGCTCAACAAAACGCCGGCGGTGATCGGAATCGGACACCGCGGTATTCGGCCCCTTGCCATAATAAAGCGGATCGCCCCGGGAAACCGTCTGATCAAATAGAGTGAGTGGCTCGATCTTCGCACCGGCCGGGCGCACCAACACGGCGCCGGTGTCATCCTGCACGTAGAAATCGACCGCTTCGGCGTCCGAATCGACCGTCGTCCAACCGCTTTCGTGCCGCGTGGTGGTCTGTGATTTGCCGTCGCTGTCCGTGGTGGTTTCAGTGACCGTGCGCGACCATTGTTCCTCGATGGAGTAACTGAAATGAACGCAGGCGGTCTCCGCCAGGAAACTGGTGCACGGCGCCTCGCACTCGGCGCTGCCCTTTAGTTCCGTCAGGCCGATAAAAACTCCGGCGGCTTTGGAGGTCGGCAGATCGGCCAGCAGGCGCTGACGCCGTCGAAGCCGCAAACTGCCCCACAGCAGCAACACAGCAGCCAGCGGACTCAGCCAGAAATACCAAGGCACAGGATTTTGCACCCGGACTTTGTAGCGCGAAGACCCTGTGATGCCAAGCGTCGGTTAAAGCCAATGATCGAATCATGGTTTCGACCCCCAAACACTCATGGGGTCGGGTTCTCCGGGCCGGTTCTCGCCGTTCGTGCCGGACGGAGTTCCAACAGAGGAAAAGTCGTTCCGCCCAAGGCGAGCGCTTCAAAGATCGCTGCGGTTTCGCCCGCCGCCGGCATCATCGAGACCACTAAATCCACCTCAACGAAGTGCATGATTCCGCACACGGCCAAAAAGACGCCAAAAAATATCGCACCCAGAAAAAAAGCCCGGGCAGCAAAAGGTGGCTAGAGCTGAATCTTGGTCAGCGCCAGCCACCGCACCATGACGGCATGAGGCGGAACTCAGTAATTAAACTTGGGGCGGACGAGGACGGTGTAGGTATTGAGCTGGCCGGCCGGCGACACGAAGAACACATCGCGGAATTCCTGGCCGGGAACTTCCAGTTCGTAGAAGAACGGGCTCTCCGACGACTTCTCCCCCTGCATGCGGAAAATACAGGCGATTTCGGTGGGCAAAGTTTTATCACCGATATTTTTCACGCGCATCCACACACGGACCCGGCCGTCGCTGAGCGGATGGGCCTCCACCTTGATGAGGCGGACGGCTGAGGTGTGGGCTTTGGAAAGCGAGGTGTTCAGCGGCACGAGAACCAAGCCGGTCCAGTCTTTTTCCACCAAGTCGGTCGAGTTGCCGTCGGCCGTGAGCCCTTTGGTCGGAGGCTGGGTGCCGATGTAGAGGGCGGGTTCTGTTTTAGGCGCCTGGGCTCCGGGAGCCAGCGACGACATGGCTTGGGGAAACCCGGTGGTGTCGCTGAGTTCGTGCGCCATAGTCTCCCCTTTTCCGTCCTGGGTAAGGTGTTCAACCGTGGCAATGACCTCGGCTCGTTTCGCCGGATCAGGCAGAGGGGCCGCCGGTGCCAGCTTGGCCGTCGGTGCCGTTGGCAGCGGCGGCGGAGCAAAGGAGATGGGCGCGGCGGGAGCCGCGGCGGGTTTCGGCGCCGGCTTCGCGGGGGCGGCGGGTGTCGCCGCCGGAGCTTTCGCCGCGGGCGCGGTTTTTTTCGCAGCGGACGGGCTCTCCTCGGGGGCCGTAGTGCACCCACCGAGCAGGAGCGCGCCAATCAGGAGAGGAAGAATCAGAGCAACAGAGGAGGACATTTTCATGGGGTAGAGGCTTGGAAGAAAATCGGGCCGTTCACAGCGTGATGAGCCCCAGACTGAGGGAAAATACCGATCAAGAGAAGCGCGGAATTTGGCTCAGCCGTCAGAAAAAGGTGAAAGCGACCCCAATCCGACTTTTCTCCCGAGATGGCACGGTAACCCGGGCTATTTCTTGCCAAGATCTTTCATCATGAGCCCGGCACCACCGTGCCGCCCTTTTGCAGGATTGCGTCCACCGGCAAAACGAACACTGGAGAAACATGCCGAAATCATCCCGCCCCACGCGTCATCTGGTTATTGTTATGCTCCTCGCCGCCACAGCCGCCTGCGCCGAGCTCCCGGCAACCACTGGTTCGCCCGCGACCCAGGGGCCGTATGCCCCGCAACCGATTCTGCCCGGAGGCATCGTCGTGACACTCTACGCCCCGGATTCGCCCCAGCTTAATCACGCACGCCTCTTCGAGCCGGAAAAATACAATATGACTCCGGAATCGCCCGCCCGCATCCAGAGCATCGTCAACATCCACAATCCCTCCATCGAGGTGCACCGGGCCGATGCGCGCTTCAACACCGGTGCGGCCATCATTGTCATCGCCGGCGGCGCTCACCGCACGCTCAACGTCGGCACCGAGGGCGGCGACCTAGTGCCGTATTTCTACAATTACGGCATCAACACCGTCATTCTCCGCAACCGGCTGCGCGCCGACGGCTACTCGGCGGAAAAGGACGCGGTGAACGACACGCTGGCCGCCATCCGCCTGGTGCGCACCCGCGCCGCCGATTGGGGCATCGATCCCGCGAAGATCGGCGTCATGGGATTTTCGGCCGGTGCCGAGCTGGCGGCGGCGGCGGCGGTGTTCTACGAAAATTATGCCAAGGAATATCCCACGGGGGTTTCTGCCCGGCCGGATTTCGTCGGATTGCTTTATCCGGGCCCTTCGCCCTTCACGCGTGATGCCGCCTTGCCGGTTCCCGCCGATGCGCCGCCCAGTTTCATCGCCTCGGCCGGCTCGGGCGACCGCGTCCACGCCATCTGGGCCGACCAATATTTTGCCGCCATGTTGAAACCAGGAGTGCCCAACCTCGAGATGCATATCTACGGAAACGGTGTGCATGCCGACGGCCTCAAGGACCGGGGCGGCATTCCGTTTGGCAAATGGCAGGACCGTTTCATCGAATGGTTCCGCGATCTCGGTTTCCTCGGCAAACCCGGCGCCGAAACCAAAGCCGCCCGTGATGTCGCGGCCTTCGTGGCCAAGAAACCCTGATGGAACCAAAGCCATCTCACTGTTATTTATCGTGACGCCACCCCGGCAAAAGCTGCGAGACCACGACCCGCTTGCCTTGCCTCCGCATCAAACCCATCTTGACCGCATGAATCCCGGTAAAGCTTTGCTCAGTGCCGGAGACGGCCTGCTGGATCGAGCCCTTTGCGTGATTGGTACGGTGATTTTCTCCCAGATCCCCGAATTCATGCAGCAATATCTGCAACGCCTCGGCGGACATCTCGACGAAGCCCGCCGGCAATTGCAACAATTTCAGCAAACCGCCGCGCAATCGGGTCTGACGCTGGACCGGCTGATCAGCCAGACCGCCGCCAACGCCGATCCCGCCGTGACCAAACTCGGCGGCGTGATGAGCGAGGCGATGACGCGTGTGGAAAATCTCGAAACTGCCCAGGCCGCGATCCAGCACGCGTCGCTCTGGTCGCGCCCGTTTGTTTTTTTGCGGCACGCCGACCCCGCCATCGCCCGCGCCACGTGGACGATTTTCAAACCCGCCGTGCCCACCACCCTCGAAGGTCTCGTTTATGCGCTCTGCGGCATGCTCGTGCTGCTGGCGACTTATCACGTGGGCATCAAATACCCGATCAACCGGTCGTTGGCCCGCCGTGCCCAGCGCAAACCATCCCGCGCCTGACTCATGCAATCAGGCCCCACTCGCGGCATCGTAAAAGCAACCGCCCGGAGAACTGCGCGCGTCATGTCGTCACGAAATCGAGCACCGTCGGATTCACCAGCCGCTCGAAATCGAGGTAGTTCATCTTGATGATTTCCGTATGCGTGCCGGCATTGAAGGCGATCTCCGGTTCGTCCGCCAGATTCGACGTCACATAGGTTTTCATTTTGTAGAGGTTGCCAAGCGGGGGCATGGCTCCGATCTCACAGTCGGGAAACACGTCCTTGAACTCAGCCTCGGAGGCGAGCCTCACATGATTGGTGTCCAGCATGTCGCGCAATTCGGAAAGCACGAGCTGCCGGTTCGCCGGGAGCACGATCATCGCCATCTCATTTTCGATCATGACAATCACCGCCTTGGCAAAGTCGCGCCCGGAAACATGGGCCGACGCGGCAATCTCCGGCGCCGTATAGGCGACGGAGTGCTGAATGCTGACGTACTTGACACCCTGCCTGTCCAGAAACGCTTTCAAGGTCTTGGCTGGCATAAATCCTCCTGGGTTGGAGTGGTTTGACTGATCGGCGCGGGGCGGCGCTCAACCTTCGCAAAAGGCTGATGGTCGCGCCACCCGATGACGCTGCCGCCAATATACTCCCAACCGCCCGGAAGTAAATCAACGCGACCGAATATTGTTTGTAAGTTTTGTGATCTTGCGGCGACTAATCAGAGTGATGAGCCAGACTTCCAGTCACGATTCCTTGTTCACAGCCTGGCTGGAGGACTATCGGGGGATTATCGTCAAAGTCACCCGCTCATTCGCGCATTCGCCGGCAGACGCGGCCGAACTGGAGCAGGAATTGCAACTGCAACTCTGGATTTCCCTGAAATCCTATGGCGGCGAAGCCAAGCCTTCGACCTGGATCTACCGGGTTTGCCTCAACACGGCCCTGACCTGGCGCCGGAGCATGGCACGACGGGAAAAACACCTTGATCCAACCGCCGACGTCGCACTCGTCGCCGCCGAATCGGTCTCGCCGGCCGATCGCGCCGGTGAACGGGAGATGTTGGAGAAACTTTACGCGGCAATCCAAGCCCTGCCTGATTTTGACCGGGCGCTGGTGCTGCTTTCGCTCGACGAACTGCCCTATCGCGAGATCGCTGAAATCACAGGGCTGACCGAAAACCATGTCGGCGTGGCGTTGACGCGTGCGCGCAAACGCCTCGCCGCTCTCTTAAAAGGAGTCACCGATGAACTTTAATGACTACGAATCTGTTTGGAAACGCCAGGATCTGCCGGTCGGCGCGGGTGCCAACCTGTCGGCCTTAAAGGAGACTTTTGAAACAAAACGGCGGAAATCAGCGGCCACGCTCCTTGCCCGTGATCTGCTCGAAGGTTTGGCCGGCGTCCTCGTCTCGGGAGTGTTCGCCTACGTCTGGTGGCACATTGGCCGCGAAGGCTGGCCGATGGTTTTCGCCATCGCCTTGGTTCTCGGAGTTTCCGGATTTTTTGCCCGCGAACGGCTTCGCGTCCACCGCACCCGGCTGGGCGCAGAAGCCCCCCTGCTCGCCAAAGTCGAAGCCGATATCGCCGAGCTTCGTCATCAGCGCCGGCTGCTTCTTAACGTGTGGTCCTGGTATTTGCTGCCGCTCGCCGCAGCCATTGCCATCGTATGTTTCACCCTGGCGCGAATCCTGATGATCCAGGCCCCGCCAGGATTTTTCACCGCCCTGCGGGAACATCCGGCCGCCCTGCTCTGGATTGTCCTCTATTTCGTGGTCGTGGTGCCGCTTTGTTTTTGGGGCGTCTGGGCCATGAACCGCCGGGCGGTGCGCAAGCAGCTCGACCCCCGGATCGCCGAACTGGAAAAGCTGCATGCGGACCTTCTTTCCACCGACTGACATCAACCCTCAATTCTCCCATGAAAACTCCCACCCGGCTCCTCCTCTGCATGCTCTTTGCCCAGCTCGCCATGGCCAGGCCGCCCGCCGACACTCAAGACCGCCTTGATGCCTGGATCAAGGGCCAGCCCGGCGGCATCTCGGTCGCGTGGGTCGATGCCGATGGCGTCACTTTTTTCCAGTCGGGAAAGATCGACAGCGAGAATCCGAATCCAATCACACCCGACACCCAATACGAAGTCGGCTCGATCACCAAGGTATTCACGGCGCTGCTGCTCGCGGAAAGCGAGCGTCTCGGGAAAGTGTCGCGCAACGACTCAGCGGCGAAATTTCTGCTGCCGCCCGATGACCCTGCACAGGCGGCATTGGCGAAAATCACGCTGCTCTCGCTCACCACGCATACTTCCGGGCTACCGCGATTGCCCGGCAATATTGGCGCGAATCCGGACGCGAACCCCAATCCCTATGCTGCTTACGACCGCGCCGCGCTCCTTGCTGCCCTGAAAACCCACGGCCCGACTGCGGCCGTGGGCGGCCCGGTAGCCTATTCGAATTTCGGCGTCTCGGTGCTCGGCGAAGCGCTCGCCGCAGCCTGGAAAAAGAGCTACAGCGATGCATTGCGCAAACACGTGCTCGACCCGCTTGGCATGAGCACCACCAGCGTTGGTCTCGCCGGTTCTCCACCGCTTCCCCATCTTGCCCCCGGGCACGCAAACGGAAAGCGCGTGGCCAACTGGACATTTCTCGCGTGCGCCGGATGCGGAGCCGTTCGCAGTTCCGCCCGCGACATGGCGAAATTTCTCGGCGCCTGCCTTGGCGGCAATGAGACTCCATTGCACGAAGCGATCAGGGCAACGATGCAACCCCAGTTCCCCGTGCCCGAGTTGGGCGAACAAATCGGCCTCGGCTGGATGATCACCGGAGAGAAAGAGAATCCCGTCTATTGGCACAACGGGGCCACGGCCGGCAGTCATGCGTTTGTCGCTTTCTGTCCAAAGACCGGCGCCGGCCTTGTGCTTCTGGCCAACGTGCAAAAAGGAACCGAAGAACTTGGCTTCGCTTTGCTCGGGACCAAACCGTCGCAGCCGCAGACGGCTGTATCCAATGCCGCCGACTATCCCGGACAATATCCGCTCGCACCGACCTTCGTCATCGCCATCACGGCGCGAGACGGCGCCCTCTTCGCCCAGGCGACCGGCCAGCCGCAACTGGCCTTGCGTCCGGTATCGGCTGATCGCTTTGCCATCATGGACGTGCCGGCGGAAATCTCCTTCGAACGCAACACCGAGGGAAAAGTGGCCGCGCTCATTTTGCACCAAAACGGCGTGGACCAACGCGCGCCACGCGGGGAACTGCCGCCACCACCCAAGGAAATCACGCTCCCGGCCGAGACACTGCACGAGTATGCCGGTGATTATCCGCTCGCGCCGCAGTTCATCCTCACGGTAACCGAAGCCGACGGCACGCTTTTCGTGCAGGCCACCGGCCAGGAAAAATTCCCGGTATTTGCCATGGCGAAAGATGAGTTTTTCTACAAGGTCGTCGCTGCCCGCGTTTCGTTTCAGCGCGACGCCGCCGGAAAGGTCAGCGGCCTGGTGTTGCACCAAGGGGGCCGTGATATGCCGGCGACGAAAAAGTGATGATCACCCGCCCATTCCGGCGACACGGCCTCCTCTGATTATTTTTTCACCCGCAGCGCGAAGGCCACGTACGCATCGCCGCTTTTGGTGCCCATCTTGCCGCCGCCGCAGGCGATCACGACGTACTGCCGGCCGCCGACCTCGTAGGTGGCGGGCGTGGCGTAGCCGCCGGCGGGAAGTTTCATGCGCCAGAGTTCCTTGCCGGTCCGCTGATCGAAGACGCGGAAATTCTCGTCCTTGCTCGCGCCGATGAACAGGAGTCCGCCGGCGGTGACGAGCGGTCCGCCATAATTCTCGGTGCCGGTGGGAGCCAGGCCACGCGCGGTCAGCTCGGGATATTCCCCGAGCGGCACCCGCCAGAGATATTCGCCCGTGTTCAGGTCGATGGCGTTGAGCGTGCCCCACGGTGGTTTCACCGCCGGGTAACCATCGGGATCGAGAAAGCGATTGTAGCCCGTGTGCGTGTACGGCGGCGCACCGGCTCCGGCGACCACGGGCTCGACCGGCAAGCGCGCTTCAGTTTCCCCCAGAAGAAATGACACGACCGACTCGCGTTGCGCCTCGCTGAGAAATCCCCACGAGGGCATGACCGCCCGGCCTTTCGCCACCACCTCCAGCGCCTGCGCCCGGGTGAGACGGGTTTTAAGATCGACAAGCGAAGGAATGTTCGCCGCAACGTTGCCCTTGCGATCAGCACCGTGGCAACCGGCACAATTTTGCAAAAACACCTGCTGCCCGGGCGAAGTCGCTCCGCTCGAATCGATCATGGTGAGGATCCACGGCATCTCATTCGCGTTGACGTAGAGGATGCCGGCCGGATCGGCGGCCGCCCCGCCCCACTCGGCCCCGCCATCGAAACCGGGAAAAATAATCGTGCCCTCGCGGCTCGGCGGGGCGAAACGTGCGTGCGGCCGGAGGTGCACGAAACGTTCCAGCACCGCCCGCCGCGCCTCCGGCGTGCGATCGGTGATTTCATCCGCGGTGAAAAGCTGACGCGCGAACGGCGCAGGCTTGAGCGGCAACGGCTGGGTCGCCGACGCCACTTCGCCGGCCAGATCCGAGCCGGGCACCACGATCTCCTCAGAGGGGAAAAGCCGTTCGCCCGTCGCGCGGTTAAAAACCCAGACGTGGCCGCTCTTGGTGACTTGGGCCACGGCCGGGATGTCGCGCCCGTCGCGCCTGACGGTCAGCAGCGTGGGCGGGGCCGGCGGATCGCGGTCCCACAGGTCGTGATGTGTGAATTGAAAATGCCACACATGCCGGCCGGTCGCCGCATCGAGCACGAGCAGACAGTCGGCATAGAGCGTGTTGCCGAGGCGGTCGCCGCCCCAGAAATCAAAAGAGGCCGAACCGATCGGGCAGAAGACGAGACCGCGCTCCTCATCGAGCGTCATCCCCGCCCAGCAATTCACTCCGCCCACGTGTTGCCATGCATCGGCCGGCCAGGTCTCGTAACCGGGTTCACCCGGAAAGGGAATCGTGTGGAAGCGCCAGACCAGTTTTCCCGTGCGCACATCATAGGCCCGGAGGTGGCCCGGCGCGGCGGGCGCGGGTCCTTCGCCCACGCGCATGCCCATGATGATGAGATTATGGAAAACAACCCCGGGAGTGTTCGCCTGGATCGCCAGCCCGCGCACGTCGCGCTCGAGGCCTTCGGACAAATCGACCCGCCCGTGATCGCCAAAACCATCGATCAATTTCCCTGTGCGGGCATCGACGGCGTGCAGCCACTGGCCGTTGCCAAATAAAATGCGGCGGTCGTCGCCTTCCGCCCACCAAGCGAGCCCACGATTCACGCCACTCGCATCAGGCGGCTCGTAGCACCAAAGCTCGCGGCCGGTGGCGGCGTCAAGGGCGACGAGCTTGCTTTGGGGTGTCGTCGCGTACAGCACGCCGTCAATGATGAGCGGGTTGCACTGGATCTGGGTTTTATCGTCGCGCGCATCACCGGCATGCCACGTCCACGCGACCGCCAACTGCGCGATATTGGCCGGGGTGATTTGGTTGAGTGTGGAGTAGTGGCTGGCGGATTTGTCGCCGAGATAGACCGGCCAGTCACGGTCCGCCGCTGCTGGCAATGACGCTGTCGAAAAGACCGCCGAAAAAAAACACAGCAGGCGAACAACCGGGGCGGAGTGGGTCATGGCGGCAGTGAAGCGAATCACCCGGGCTTGCCAAGCGGAGAGAAACAAAGCGCCGGCAGAGGGAAAACTCCACCGGCACGATCCGGCAGGGCGGAATCGCTCAGGCCGGGGTTTGCCAGCGCATCGGGCTCATCGTCCGGAGCCGGATTCTTCTGCGCAGCATGTTCGTGGACGATTCCAGGTTGGTATTGATCCGGGTTTCGAAATCCGCTGCGGAAGCATCGGTGTCCTGTTCGACCGTGTCGGCGGAAAATCCCGTTTCGACCGGGCTCTCCTCGACCACATTGTCCACTGCGGCAACCGGGATATTGGTCGCCGGCTGGGTTTCCTGGGCCTGGGGCGGTGTACTCTCCTTCGAGTGGCCGCTGCCCAGATAGGCGGTGATGAGCAACTCAAACGTGCGCTGTTTCAGGTGATCAGGATACTGTTCGATAATGCCGGCGATGTTTTGCAATTCGGTCTTCAGTCCCAAATAATCGGCGGGGGTGGCGGCGGTTGGCGAGGAGTCCATCGGGGTGTTTTTCAAGGCGTGTGGGTCGGAACGGAGTAAAAAATAGTTGAATAATCGTTTAGCTAGCGGCGCCGCCTAGGCGCGTCAAGTTCCGCGCCGGTTTTGTGAATAAAAAATCGCGGCAACCGATCACGGCGTCCGCTTCAGGGTTGTTTGGGCACGAGATCGCCGAGCAAGCCCCAGAGCGTCTCGCGGACGGGAGAAGACGCCAGATACTCCGCCGCCTTCTCCTTATGACCCCGGGAACGGAGTCCGGCATAGACATGCAGCTCGAATTGCCCTCGCAACTGATCGTGCGTCTCCTGCAGGCCGAGCGCGGCCAGCAAAAACAACAGGGCCTCCACCGTGGCAAAACGGCCGGGGCCTGACTGCGCGCGCAGCCAATAACGGCTCTCTCCCGTCATCGGCAGGCTGACCCGCCGGCCCCATGAACCGATCGCCCGGGACATTTCGCCGGCCTGCTGCCAGTTTCCATCGAGCAACAACACCTGTATCTTCGCCACGGATGGATTTTCCGGCAGGGGCTCGCCCGTCGGATGCAAAATCCAGAGTTCCTTGCCCGGTCGCACGATGTCGTTTCGTGCCGGCGGATCTTCCTTGCGGTAGAGGTGGTTGCCCGAAGCCGGCACGACCCGCTTGAGCAGATCGCCCGTGCTGCTGGGCCGGAAAGCTTCCAGATAATGCATGAGCACATCGACGCGCAACGGACACTCAACCTCCCTCAAGCCGGCGCAAATGCACCAGCGCGGCGCCAACTGACAGCGGGCACACCGGGGAGTGGGTTTGAGGACGACACTGCGGGCCATGGAGGTCCAGACCGACGGCAAATTTCTCCTCCGTCAAACCCCGAAGCAGCCTCCGCAGCGACAGGTTTTGGCCGGGAAGGCCGGACCGAGCCGGAAGAGCTGATTTTTCGGGCAACACTGCGCTCACGGGATCGCAACGCAAACGGGCGAATATTTTTCAGTATTGGAAATAATTTACAGAACCTCCGCCAAAATTGCGAGTCAGTCTATGTATCCACACCTCCCACCCTTTGATGAACGCCACGATGCAATCTCCGACCAAACAGGAGGCGAACTCCCCCACTCCGGCCAAGACATTCCGAATTCTGTATGCGGAAGACATGCGGGAACTGCGGGAACTGGCGATGATCACGCTCGGTCGCGACGGGCACTTGGTCGAATGCGTCAAGGACGGACAGGCCGCGTTGGCACGGCTCACCGCCGAACCCGACGCCTTCGACCTGCTCATCACCGATCACCACATGCCGAACATGAACGGCCTTGAGCTGATCCAGCAGGTGCGGACCCTGCCCTACAAAGGCAAAATCATCATCTTTTGTTCAGAGCTTAGCCAGGACGTGAATCAAGCTTACTGTGATTTCAAGGTGAACGAGATCCTCTATAAGCCGATTCTGCCGTCCGAGCTGCGCAGCGTGCTGGCGCGGCTTTGAACCCTGCCCCGTTTGTCGGGGCAGGGTCGGAAACATCGTTTATTTGGCGGGGGCCGGTTCGGCCTTTTTCCACGGCGCCTCGATCACCTTGTAGCCGTCGGGTGTCTTGCGAAAATAGACATCCTCGCACTCAAAATACTCGATGTCTTCATACCAGACGCTGCGCGTATCGGCCGGCAGTGTCTTGGTAATCGCGCCCAACGGCGCACTCGCCCAGACCAAGCCTTCGGCGGTCCGCTTGAAGAACTGTCCGTCTTTGAACTGGTATTCCACGTCGCCGACCCAAACCGACTGATAATCGTTTTCCTTCGAGGGCGCAGCCGCCGGGGTGACGGTGGCGGCTGGAGCGGGAACATGCACCACCACAGAGGAGGGCGGGTCTACCACCACATAACCGTCCGGGCAGGATTGATAATACACATTGTTATACCGGTAGAAAAGCGAGCCGCCGATGTAGACGCGGGAATAAAGCGGGGGCAGCTCCCGGACCACGCAACCACGGGGAGCACGCACCACCTCGTAACCATGGCGACCCGGACGATAAAAGGTTCCGCGATGATAATAATATCGGTCACGTCCGACCGATACCTCCGCATAACCATGCGGCAGCGGTATCCCCACATTGAGATCAACGTTCACATGGGAATCGGCCCGGGCTTCAGTAAGGCTGAAGGCGCCAAGGCCAAACAATAAAGCGCGAATTGCAACTGATGGTATGAGTTTCATGATTTTAAAATAACGTTGTTAATCTGACGTGCAAATCAAAGAAAAGTTTCAATCCAACCGAGTACAAAGTTGCTTCGGGTCCAAAGCGGCCAGAGATTGGTTGCAGCCCGATGACGACACCTGCGTTGCTCAACCCAAGCTTGCCCAAGGTTCATCCCTTGATCGGCGGTACCATTCATAAATAATACGGTTTCAGCAAAATCGAGAGCATGATCAATTCCGCAAAATGTGGGCGCGCTTCGTGCTCATCCCCGGCCTGTCCGCCGCTGCGCCGGATCACGGTTGCCGGGGAAAGCGCCGGTCATGCCTGACGGGCGAAATGCTTCGCCGTTCGCAGCACACCCGCCAAACCATCATGAACCTACCGCCGCAAATCGCCAAAATGCGCGCCAGCGCGGGTGAGCTGGGACTGCTGCTCGCCTCCTGGTGTGATCAAAATTCCGGCAGCGAGAATTTTATCGGGCTTGAGGCCATGCTGGCGTTGCTGAAGGCGGAATTCCGGCGTTTGCCGGGTACGGTGGAGCACCTGCCGCTGACCATCACCCCGGCCGAGGTGCTCCGCATCCGGGTCCGCCCCAAAGCCCCGGTCCAACTGCTTTTCAGCGGACACTATGACACCGCCTATGGAGTGACCGATGGCTTCCAGCAATGCGAGTTCACCAGCGCGGAAAGATTGCGCGGCCCGGGAGTGATCGACATGAAGGGAGGACTGGTGGTCATGCACGCCGCCCTCGAGGCCTTTGAACGCAGCAGACTGACGGAACGGATCGGCTACGAGGTGTTGCTGACTCCCGACAAGGAAACCGGGTCTTACGGCTCCGCCCTGCTGCTGGCCAAGGCCGCGAAACAATATCATTTCGGTTTCGTGTTCGAACCGGCCCGGCCCAATGGCGACGTCGTGCAATCCCGCAAAGGCACCGGCAATTTCACCGCCACCTGTTTTGGCCGGCCGGCCCAATCCGACAGCGGCCAACCCACCGGCCCCAACGCCGTGGCCACGCTGACCGACTTCCTCGCCCAAACGGTCCGGTTGTCGGCCGAGATACCCGGCATTCTGATCAACCCCATGCCGATCCGGGCCGGCGGATCCGCCAACCAGGGCCTGACCGTTTTTGCCGACACGGAATTTGAAGTGGGCATCAACCAACGGGCGGAGAGCGACGCGGTGATCGCCCGCCTGCAAGCCCTCGTCGAGACGTTCAATGCCCGCGAAGGCTGCAAGATCGAGCTCAGCGGCGGTTTCAGGCGTCCTCCGATGGCCGGTTCTCCCACCACTCAAAAAGTATTCGCCGACTGGCAGCAATGCGGCCGCGATCTCGGCCTGCCGCCGTTTTCCTGGACCCACTCTGAGCGCAGTTCCGATGCGAATCTGCTCACGTCCGCCGGTCTGCCGTGCCTCGACGGCCTGGGCCCGATCGGCGACCGGATGCACAGCCCCGAAGAATGGGTCGATCTGCCCAGTCTGGTGCAACGCGCCCAAACCGCCGCCCTCTTTCTCCATCGTCTCGACGCGGGTGAAATCCATCTGCCGTCACCGTCCGCCGGTTGACGTGACTCGGGTGGCACCGGGCCCAGGCAAGTCCGGTCGCGCGGTGACACGACGGTTTTCCCAGAAAAAAATCCGCCACCACCCGAGCAACCGAACGGCGCACGGCGAATTTCCCGGCACGAACCGCCACCCGCCGCAAAAAAAATTCTTCGCGATTCCGTTTTCAGGAAAAAAATTCCCGAGGGAAAACGCTCCACGGCGCGCATCACGTCCGGTCAAGAAAATTTTTCAACTCTTTGTCCGCACCCCGCGCCACCGCTTTCTCCGAGTGAAATCGATGAAAAATATTTCTTTCTCTGCGCCGATTTGGTCGGGGACCTGCTTCCTGTTTTTGTCCACAAAAAAAATCACGCAAAAGTTACGGGAAAAAATTGACGGAAACCGAAGCGACCCCATTAGTTGTGGCTTAGGTTTCGGGTCCCCACATCCTGTGGTGGTCAGCAATGTGTGAGAAAGTTTTAGCAACTAGGCGTTGCTTTGCCTTTTTTACCGTCGCAAGACCACAGGCCGAACCGCTTTTCACACACCACACACCGTCGTCCCTCGTTCCGTCATGCAGAAGACTTTTACCGTTGGCTCCAAGACCTTCACCTTGGACGAAGCCAAAGCCGAAGCCGCTTTCGCCGCCAAAAAGGTCATCAATGGCCGCCAAGTCCCCTACTTCAACCTCCTCCCGTTGAAATACCAGTGGGCGTACGATCTCTACAAAAAAATGAAGGCCAACCACTGGGAACCCGAGGACATTCCCATGGGCAAGGACATCGAGCAGTGGCGCGATCCGAAACTCGTGTCCGACCAGGAACGCTGGATCATCCGCATGGGCATCGGTTATTTTTCCGCCGCTGAGGGCATCGTCGGCGACAACGTTCAGCACGTCGTTCGCGAACTCGTCACCGCTCCCGAGCTGAAACTCTGCCTCGGCCGCCATGCGCACGAGGAGAACATCCACGCCGATTCCCTGCTCTACATGATTTCCTCCCTCGGCATCAACCCGCACGAGTGCGAGGCGATGTTCGAGGACGTGAAGTCGATCATGAAGAAAAACGAGTTCGTGAACCGCGCCTCCCAGGCCCTGCGCCGCGACCTCGACATGACGAAACCCGAAAACAAGCGCCTCTTCGCGAAGAACGTCTTCATCTTCGGCCAGTGCATGGAAGGCACCCAGTTCTACGGCCTCTTCGGCATGGTCCTTTCGCTCTACCGCCAGAACAAGTTCCCGGGCATCGGCCAGATGTTCCGCTACACCCTGCGCGACGAGTCCAACCACATCGAGCTCTTCCGCAATCTGTTCATGGACCTCATCGAGGAGAACCGCGAGATCTGGACCGACGATTTCAAGGAAGAGCTGCGCACCACCATGCGCGAAGCCGTGAACCTGGAAAAGGAGTTCATCCGCGACTGCCTGCCCGTGAACGCCGTGGGCCTTGCGATCGACGAATTTCTCACCTACATTGACTTCATCGCCGACCGTCGCCTTGAGGATTGCGGCCTCTCCCCGCTCACCCCGGGCGTCAAGAACCCGCTCCCGTGGCTGGCCGAGATGATGGATATTAAGAAAGAACAGAACTTTTTTGAAGGGCGCGTTACTGAATATCAGAAATCCTCCGCCCTTCCGACCGTCAGTGACGACGAGCTCTGAGTTTTCAGAACTGTCCGTCGCCCTTTTTTCACCCCCACCCCGTCAGTCACACACACTCCCGCCATCAATTCGCCATGAGCAACACTTCATCGGTGCACCAAGACCTTGCCCTCAAAAAATTTGCCGGCACGCCCCAGGATCAGAAACCCAACTACAACTGGCGCGACGTCCTGAAGGACGACGTGACCCTCCCGGAAGTCGAGGTTCTCTGCCCGCAGGGCGCTGAACGTTTCGATCTCGCCGAGGTCGCCGACACCGTCGGCAAATCCCTCGCCAACCTCATGCTCGCCAAGGGCGAGAAGGATATTTTCAACGAGAAGAACCAGGCCTTCGTCGCGGACGTCACCCGCGAAGTCGCCCGCAACCTCACCCGCACCGCCCTCGAGCGCGGCCCCCTCCGCGTCTCGCTCAACGAACTTTACGTGCTCATCGAAAAAACCTTGGTCGATAACAACGCCCACGACGTCGCGAAAAGCCTCCTGCTCAAGCGCGCGCAGAAGCTTAATCTCGGTTCCGAGACCCCGGCCGTGGCCGTCCGCCTTATCCGCCGCAACAACCAGATCGTGCCTTGGAACTCCGGGAAGATCGAGATCGCGATCCGCAAGGCCTTCCTCTCGCTCAAGAAAGATCCGACGCCCGCCACCGCCATCACCAAAGCCGTCACCGAACGCGCCTCCGCCATGAAGCAGGCGTTCCTCCACATCGAGGAAGTTCAGGATCTCGTCCAGGAAGAGCTCATGAAGGGCGGCCACTACAAGGTCGCCGAGGACTATATTCTCTACCGCGCCGCCCGCCACAACGCCCGTGCCCAGATGGAACTCGCGTCCATCACCGGCGACGCGTTTGCCCCGCCGGCCGACTCGAACGCTCCGCTGCCCCTGCCGCAGGGTCAGAATTCCATGATCGTCGTCACCAAGGCCGACGGCTCCACCTTCTTCTGGAACGGCGAGGATCTCAAGCGCCGCATCGAGTTCGCCTCCATCGGCCTCAAGCTCTGCCTCACGCCCGAAGCCATCGAGGGCGAACTCCGCCGCTCCACCTTCGACAACATCGGCCAGGGTGATCTCAACAACACCATCGTCCTCAACGCCAAGACGCTCATCGAAAAGGACGCCGACTTCGCCAAGTTCGCCGGCCGCATCCAGCTCACCTACATCTACGAGGAAGTGCTCGGCTGGGATATCGTCCGCGACGGCGTGGGCGCCCTGAAACGCCTCCACCAGCAGGCCTTCGTCAAATACATCGAGCGGGGCATCGAGATCAAGCGCCTCACCCCGCGCCTCAAGGAGTACGATCTGGCCCGCATCGCCACCGCCATCGACCCGTCCGCCGATCTCGAGCTCGACTTCCTCGGCGTGCAGACGATGTACGACCGCTACCTCATCATCGACAAGACCGGCAAGCGCTCCCGCCGCCTCGAGACGCCCCAGTTCTTCTGGATGCGCGTTTCCCTCGGTCTCTTCCTCGACGAGAAATCCTACCGCGAAGAGTGGGCCATCCGCCTCTACGAACTCTACAAGAGCCGCCGCTTCTGCTCCTCCACGCCGACCCTCTTCAACTCCGGCACGCTCCACTCCCAGCTCTCGTCCTGCTACCTCTACTACGTGGAGGACTCCCTCGACGGCATCATGTACCGCGGCATCGCCGAAAACGCCCAGCTCTCCAAGTGGGCCGGCGGTCTCGGCGGCTCGTGGACCGCGGTTCGCGGCACCGGCGCACACATCGCCGGCACCAACGGCGAATCCCAGGGCGTCATCCCCTTCCTCAAGCTCCACAACGACCAGCTCGTCGCCGTCAACCAGGGCGGCAAACGCAAGGGCTCCGGCTGCGCCTACCTTGAGACGTGGCACAACGACATCTTCGAGTTCCTCGAGCTCCGCCGCAATACCGGTGACGACCGCCGTCGCACCCACGACATGAACACGGCCAACTGGATTCCCGACCTCTTCATGAAACGCATGGAGGCCCGCGGCACCTGGACCCTCTTCCGTTCGAACGAGGCCCCCGATCTCCACGAGACCTACGGCAAGAAGTTCGAGGAACGCTACACGCACTACGAAAAGCTCGCCGAGGAAGGCAAGATCCAGTCCCACAAGGTCGAGGCCCTCGAGCTCTGGAAGAAGATGCTCTCGATGCTCTTCGAGACCGGCCACCCGTGGATCACCTTCAAGGATCCGTGCAACGTCCGCTCCCCGCAGGACCACGCCGGCGTCATCCACTCCTCCAATCTCTGCACCGAGATCACGCTCAACACCGGCAAGGAAGAGACCGCCGTCTGCAACCTCGGCTCCGTCATCCTTGAGTCCCACCTGAAGCCCGACGGCTCCCTCGATCACGAGAAGCTCCGCGACACCATTCGCGTCGCCCTCCGTGCCCTCGACAACGTCATCGACATCAACTTCTACCCCACCGCCGCCGCCAAGACCTCCAACATGCGCCACCGCCCCGTCGGCCTCGGCGTCATGGGTCTCGCCAATGCCCTCTACCAGAAGGGCCTCGCCTTCGCCTCGAACGAAGCCGTCGAGTTCAACGACGAGTTCATGGAAGCCATCGCCTACTACGCCTACGAGGCCTCCTCCGACCTCGCCGGCGAGCGCGGCACCTACTCCAGCTACAAGGGCTCGAAGTGGGACCGCGGACTCCTCCCGCAGGACACCCTCGACCTCCTCGAGCAGGAACGCGGCATCCCCCTCGATGTTCCCCGCGGCGGCAAGATGAACTGGGAGCCCCTCCGCGCCAAGATCACCAAGCAGGGCATGCGCAATTCCAACTGCCTCGCGATCGCGCCCACCGCCACGATCTCGAACATCACGAACACATCGCCCTGCATCGAGCCGTACTACAAGAATCTCTACGTCAAATCCAACCTCTCCGGCGAGTTCGTGGTCATCAACACCTACCTCGTCGAGGATCTGAAGGCCCGCGGCCTCTGGAACCAGGAGATGATCGACAACTTGAAATACTTCGACGGCGACCTGAAGGACATCGAGACCGTGCCCGCCGACCTGAAGGCCAAATACCTCACCGCCTTCGACGTCGACTTCAAGTGGGTGATCGAAGCCGCCTCACGCCGGCAGAAATGGATCGACCAGTCCCAGTCCGTGAATCTCTGGCTCAAGACGCCTGACATCAAGACGCTCTCGCACATGTACCGCCACGCCTGGCGCGCCGGCCTCAAGACCACGTATTACCTCCGCACCCTCGGCGCCTCCAACATCGAGAAGGCCACCGTAGGAGCGCGGAAAGAAATCCGCGGAGCCGCCGGTGAGACCAAGGCCGAGACGGCGACGCGTGATGCGGGCGTAGCCGCAGCCGCGTCGGCTACACGTGACACAACCATCACGACGACGCCATTCGCCTCCGACACCAAGAAAACCTACACCGCCGAAGAAAAGCGCGTGTGCAGCATCGAGGCGATGAAGAACGGAGAAGCCTGCGAGGCCTGCCAGTGAGACGCCAAGCCCCGGCTTTCGCCGGGGCTTTTTCTATGCCTAAGTTGTTTCGCTGCGATGAATAGAGCTCCCTGATGAGATAGCCGCCAAACAATGAGCGAGGGCCTTGGTCAATCCATTCCGGTCGCAACAGCGAAGAGCGTACTTGATCGTGGCCTCGACTGGCTCGTCGAGCATGCAGGCATCGCGATAGTGCCGGCTGTGGCATACTTTTTGACCTATCAATATGAAGCTGGATATTGTTCTTACTTTGGAGTGCCGCGCGATTTTGTTGAGGTCGACATAACAAAAATCATCGGATTTTCGGGAGCCATTCTTTTTCTCATCGTTAACTACCATAGCATCCCAAAGGCGCTTGCGTTCGATATTGGGCCCGTGTCCCGATCAGCGGGGAATCGATCATCAGTGAACGCTTCGATTCGCTTGATGCTCCTCTACGGCATCCCCGGCGCGTTGCTCTATTTGGGCGTTAGAATGATTTTTGACCACTTCGTTCTTCTGGAGATCAATATTATGGGACTCTTTGTTTTCGCACTGCTATGTGACGTAGCACAGGCTTCGCGCAATCGTGGTGGTCGAAAGTTTGCTGATCGCCTTATTGGACCGATTACAGCAGTAAAGAAAGTACTCTCGGAACTCGGACGGTTTATCGCATTGGCTATCTTACTCTGGTACGCGGTGACTATAACGTCTGCTTTTGGCGGATACAGCGCCGCGCGAACCAAAGTGTTCTCTGTTACGGAAGGCAGTCCCAAGGCGATCGTGATCAGAGTCTATACTGGAAACGCTGTCTGTGTCGTCATCAAGCCCGACTCAGGGGAGCTTACCAGAGATTTCTACATCTGTCGCGTGGACAAGGAGACCCTTGGTTTACTGCGAAAAATCAAGTTGGATTCACTCAAGCCACCAGGACCAATCTAGGAGAGCAATCATCACCGGGCCGGCACGAACTGGGAACATATGCCGGTCCAAAGGGGTCTGGCCGGAATGGCGCTTAGATAAGCCCCGAGTGAAGCGAGTGGGGCCGGTCCGAAGGGGTCTGGCCGTGTTTTGTTAGTTTTACAGGGAAAGCGAGTCTGCTCTCTCCGACTCTTGACTGAGTCCAACCGCGCAATCTCTCTCCGCCTCAGACGAAAAGTGCAGCCAAGGTGGGCGGATTTCTGCTGCCAACTCCAAACTAACAAAACACGGCCAGGCCCCTTTGGCACACCGCGACGCAACGGGCGATCGGCGCGCACGCGCCAGTCGAGGTCCACCCCGTAGCTGAACAACTCTTTTTGCGCGTCGGCCGGTCCGAAGGGGTCTGGCCGTGTTTTGTTAGTTTTATAGGAAAAACGAGCCTGGTCTCTCCGACTCTTGACTGAGTCCAACCGCGCAATCCCTCTCCGCTCCAGACGCAAAGCGCAGCCAATGTGCGCAGATTTCCGCTTCCAACTCCAAACCAACAAAACACGGCCAGCCCCCTTTTCGCCTCCCCGTCGAAATCTTTCTCTTGGTATCAGCGGCAGTTCGAGCTAATGCTAAACTTGAAGTTAATGTTGAAATCAAAGTTCCTGTTATTGGCGTGACCCTTTGGTCGTACAAAAAAACTTTGTGGGAATCTGGTCAGATAAATAGAGAACGGGGCGAAATAATTAGCGAATCGGCATCGTTTGATTGGGACTGTGACAAATAAAAAAAGAAAACATATGAAATACACACCACTACTAATATTGCTTCTATCAACACTCGTTCTGGGTACGATCCGGAGTGATAGGTAACACTTGAGCCGGAGTGATGGGTGACACTTTTCAGGACATGTCCTGGAACCAAATCACTCAAATGGAAAATATTATTCGATTCGTCATGCTGGCGCAAAGCGA
>Ga0265318_10000534_pt1 | contig 27228 bp, 34 predicted proteins | sample 4821metaG_FD_192431 | JGI IMG/M metagenome (GOLD analysis project Ga0265318, IMG submission 192431) | Rhizosphere microbial communities from Carex aquatilis grown in University of Washington, Seatle, WA, United States - 4-8-21 metaG | ecosystem: Host-associated > Plants > Roots > Rhizosphere >... | reverse complement strand
AGATCGAGACCGCCAGCGGCAGGCGCAGGCTAGCCGACGAGTACACGGACTCCCCGGAGTCGGACCTTCAAGAACAGTCTCAGGTCGGACGCACGGACCCGGATGGAATTCATGATCCGGGCGCTTGGAAGGGCGCGGCGGTCGCAGAGCTTGTAGACCGTGGCGGTGGAAACTCCGAGCCGAGCGGCGACCGCTTTCACCGTCAACAGCTGGTCATCTGAGGCAAGGGCCTGGGCGACATGCTCCGATCGGCCGAGGGGGCGCGTATCGCGCTTCGCACCCCCCGTTTTCGGGTCAAATTCTTGAAGTACCGGTGAAGTAAATCCCCTGCGAAAAGGGGGTAAAGGATATGATTTCGGGAAGTCCGAAAGATCAGAATCCGAAGGAATTCTAGATACTTGTGAAGCATTGTGAAAACCTGCGATCGCACGGCTGGCGATTTGGGAGCAGGATGTCGGAGGTTCGAATCCTCTCGCCCCGACCAAGTTCAACATCGCGGAACAATTGGGGATCGGGGGAGGGGGGATCGGGGCCATTTTGGGCATCCGAAGGCGTCGGGAGCAAAATAGGAGCAAACGGCGGCGGAATCTCTGCGAGCGGTTGCTTTTCGTTGCTCGCGTCCGAGGTCGGGCCGGGCCCGAACGTGAAGCGATCGATCTGGTCGCGCAGGTAGTCGGGGACGAGGTGGCCGTAGGTCTCGGTGGTCATCCGCGGATCGCTGTGGCGGAGGATCTTCTGCACGGCGGCCAGATCTGCGCCGCGCATGAGCAGCAGCGAGGCGGTGGTGTGGCGCAGGTGGTGAAAGCGGATCGGGCGTACGTTGGCGGCGGGCCAGAGCTTCATGTCGCAGGCGGGACACCGGCGGAGCTGAGCGTCGAGCGCCGTCTCGACGTGGCCACATCGCGCGCGTCGACACTTGTGGCGCCAGCTCTCGACGAGGCCCGCGCGCGCCATCGCGCGGCGCAGGACGAGCTCGAGCTGAACCGTGTCGGGCATCATCGATCCGTCGTCGGCGGGGAAGACGAGCTGCGACGGCGAGCGCGCCATGGCGTCTCGCAGATAGGGGACGAGCTCGGCGGCGATGGGGATGACGTCGGCATGTCCCCCCTTGGTCGTCTCGCGGGCGTAGGAGCGGCTCACCGTGAGGAGCCGGCGCTGGATGTCGACGCAGGCCTTGCGGAGCCCGAGCAGCTCACCCTTGCGAAGGCCGGTAAAAAGGGCAGCGGCAAAGAGCGGGCGCCACGACTCGGAGAGCGCGGCCAGTACGAGCGGGATCTCCTCGGCTCGGAGGAAATCCGGCTTCCGCTTCGGGACCTTCCGTTTGCGGACCGGTGTCACTGGGTTCGCGCCCGCGAACCGGTCGGCCTTCTGTGCGTTGCTGAAGGCCCGCGCGAGATAGGACCGAATGTGATTCACTGTTTGTGGGGAGCAGGAGCCGACCTTGTCCTGCAGGAAGGCCTCGACCTTGCCAGGCGTGAGCTCGACCAACCGCAGGCGGCCCAGCCTCGAGCCAATGAGATGCTTGCGAACCGTCCCGACGCAGCGCCTGAAGCCGGGCGACTTCGCCAGGTACGTCGCCACCCACCATTCGACGAGCTCGTCCACCGTGCCGCCGCCGTCCTCGGCGGGCGCGATCTCGATCCCGAGGCGGATCCGCTCGTGGCGCCGCTGAAGCTCGGCGGTGAGCCGCCTGGCCTCCGTCTTGTTTTCGGCGTCGCTGGCCATCTGCTGCCAGCGTCCGTGCGCGTCCTTGTATCGCAGATACCAGCGCTTGTTTTTGCGAAACGGCTCGGCCATGACTCGCCTCCAGACTCTAATACGAACCGCTAAAGCTTGGTCTTGTTTGCGAATGCCACGACGCGCCGAACAGGCGCCGCCTCGCCCCGGGCTGAAGCTCGGATCGTTCCCGGATCGAACCGCAACAGGCCACCCACCCGAATACAAGGCAGCCGCCCCCCTTCCGCCCGGTGATAGACCCAAGACCGGCTGACCTTGAGAAAGCGAGCCACGTCATTGGCATCCCACAGTCCGTCGGCCGCGGCCTCGAGGGCGGTGGTGGTCTTCCCGGGCGCGGCCCGCGAAGCCTCGGGCGCCGAAACCGGCCTGCCACCGGGCGAGACGCCTTCCGTGGGAGCGTGGTCGTCTGCGAATCGATCAGATTGACTCATGTGATCTCCTTCGTGCTGTTGGGATCGTTTCCAAATTGGGTGGAGTCCGAGCGTCGTCCATACGGCCGAGATCGCCGCGGGCCACGAGTGGGGGAGGGCAGACGTCGTGTCGACCTGGCCCGTGCCCACACCCAAAGGTGGGCGCAGTGGATCGTCAAGTCCCGGGAACGGTGCCGGGAACGCGGCCCACCACTCCCTAGATCTATCGACCGGTCAGTTCCAAGTGTTGTCTCGGACCCGCGAGATTCTTCCAGGCCACCGATCGAGAAAGAAGCGGTGGTCAGGCTTTCATCGCTCGCGTATGACCGGCAGGGCCTGGGCTCAAAGTGTTCCGAGCGGACAGGGAGGCGGGGAGGGGCACGCGCTGCCGTCGAGAAGCCCTGACTGTCCGCTGGGGTTCCCAGCTGAACACGAATCCTGCAGTCTGCCCCCGGCCCGACGGCCTCGCCCTGCGGCGACGCGAGGCGCGCCAGCAGCCTGGCGCGCAACCGTCAAGTGGCTTGCGCCGCGTGCCCGCAGAGTTTGCCACCGCCGAGCGAAGACGCAGCCGTATAAAGCGTATGCCGGATTCGCCGAGAAAATGGCGGACGACGCAACTGCATCGCTTCGGCTCCAAGAGGTTCGACGCCGCAGCAGTACGATGTAACGAGAGTGGCTACGGGTTGAAGGGAGTCTTGAAGACCGTCCACACCTGCGGATTGGTGGTTGGCGCGACGTAATAGCGGTTGGGGTAGGCCGCGTTGTAAGCAATGCCGAGATACATATTGATGCCGTTGGCGGACTCCGCGATGGACAGAAGAAGGATTTGATCCTGGTCGTTGACCTGGTCATTGCTCGTGGCAGCGCGGTTTACCTTGATGATCTTGAAGTGATACACGTCCCGATTGCCTGGGTCGATTTGCTCAAATCTCTGAGGAACGGCAGAACCCTGGTTCTGAATGACCTTGCGGGTAAGCGCACCGACGGGGTCGTGGGCCTGATATCTGCCATACATGAGCACTTCTGCGCCGTCGATGACGCCAGAGCCGGAACTGCTGCCGGTTGGCTGGAAGGCGAACGTGAGCACGTTGGAGCCAATCATGATGTAGCCGCCGCCAGCGACTGCGAGAAAACGCGTGCCGGTTGGGTCGTCGGTGATGATGAGCAGCGTGTTGCAGTACGTAAAGTAGTCGGGGTGGGATGGATCGGATTTTTGCAGGTATCCGCCGCCGGGCCACGGCTTGGGAAAATCGATGGCCATGACGCAGAGTCCGAAGTAGTCATTTGTTCTGATTCCGTTGGGGGTTGAAGAGGAAAGGCCGGCGAGGCACTGGGCCATGCTGGTCAGGTCGAGCGCCAGCCATGTTCCACGGCCAAGAGCCTGCACGATCATGGCGATGGCGGCGACGCCGTCAGTGGCAAAAAAGGCGACCCATTCCGAGCCAATCTCGACCCCGTACAAGACCAGGTCTTTCCAGCTCAGGTTTTTGACGATGATGCTCCAGACGCCATAGATGATGGTGGAGACGCCGCCGCCGTAAACGAACTTGAGCAGGCGCAGGATGGCCGCAGCCTTGGTGAAGTAGGGCACTTCGTTTCCGAAATGAAGTACGTTGAGGCAACGCGAGGCGTCTCGCAAAGGAACCCTGGAGTGGATGAAGAACTCCTGCAACTGCGCCATGGCGCGGTGGCGAATCAATTCGCGGCCGCCGAAGAACAAGGTGACGACATCGATGATCACCTTGATGATGTCCACGGCGCAGGGAGGAAGCTCGATGCGCGTGTCGAGGCGGGCAAAGCGCTCCTGCAGTTCTGTGGCAGATGCGTCTTCGGCATTGCTGCCGCTTCTAATCTTTGTGTGGGAGTGGGCGATCAGGTCATCCAGAGCAGGCCAATCGAGACTGTCGCTATCGTCGGAAATATAGTTTTGCCGGAAGGCGGCAAGATTCTCAGCGGTCAGGTTCTTGAACTGGACATACTCCTCCCTCCACCAGTAGTTGACCCCGCCCAGCACATACGATGCGGCGACCGCGTCGTACTGGGAAACACGATAGTTGCTGATCTGGGACGCAGCCCCGGCGGGAATTTTCGAACCGCTCAGAAGCGCGCTGCTCTCCGGCAGCACGTCGGCAGGACAATTGAACAAACCAGGTGAGCCAAAAACTGGGAAGCATCCTGCCGGGGTCGAAGTATCGGTGGTTTGAGTTTTCCAGACACTGCTGACGTTTGAATCAGTCATGTTCGCCCTATTCCTTTCAAGGCCTGTGGCAAGGAGGTTCACCGGCAGCAAGGGGGGGCAGGCGCACAACAGGCCCTCAGTCCGATCTAGCCTAACTATTTCTTTACATAAGAAATTCTATGCGTTCCTGGCCGACGCCGCGGACCGATTTGACCCCTTCCAACGGCGCACGTCAACCCGTGCCGTCCGGAAACTCATTGCCGAAATTCTCGCACAAAAGCACGCGGTTGAGCACCTCGAAACATCCGGCGCAAACGGGCAGTCTGACGACCAATGCCGTCGACGTTTCAGTTCATCTTCGCGATGATCGCTTCCGCGATCAACGAGCGGATGCAGCAAAAGCAGGACTACGTGCAGGAAGAGGTTCGGGTTCTGAAGGAGATCGTGCGAGGAATACGACCCCGCACTGAACGCCGCACAGCGGAACCTGTCAGCTTGGAGGCGGCGAATTTCCGCGGTAAGTCGCCAGTGGCAAGCGCGGCTGTGCAGCTTCCTATCTGGGCGATTTCAAACGGCCGACTTCGGCCGATCGATGGGAGGCCCGAGAGCGGAAGAGCCAGGTTGAATTGCCTATGCTCAGCCGTCCCGTTTGAGGGCCGGATAGTCCGCCTCCGAGAAGCAGACCGCGTTCTGGCACTCCGAAGCGCGCTAATCGCTCGGGGGTGAGCTGGGGTCGGCACCACGCGACGCTCGGCGGCACGCACAGGACCGTATTGCCGGCGCGCGAGCGATGTGGGGACTCTTGCTGCATGCGGCGCGCATGGCTGGCGGTCGCGTGGATGGCGTCCTTTGGGTGCGGCGGCAGCTCTCTGGCGCCCGGCGCCGTCCCCACTACGGATGCCGTGACTGGATGCGAGGTCGGCGCCCCTCTCACCGGCGCCGCGTACGATCTGACGAAGTCCCGCTTCGCGTTCGGCTCCCCGCCCGTTCGCGACGACGCGAACGGCTCCATGCGCAGGGTAGGCGATCACGGCGTGGTCGCCATCGAGGTGAGCGGCGGCGAGATCGGCAGCTTGAACGGCGGCACGCCCGAGGCGAGCCTTCCAGGTTGGAGCAGCGACCTCGCGGCGCTCGAAGCGCACGTCAGCGCGTACTTCGCGTCGTTCGGCATCACCTCCTGCCAGACTGCGAACGCTCAGGAGTTCGACGGCACGGGGGGGCGAACGATCTCTCTCCCGCGGTCCCCTCTGTGCCAGGTTAGCTGAGACAGTCTCCACCCTTGAAATTACTGAAGAGGGCGAGACCAGGATGACCCATGGAATCGGTTCCCAGCAAGAACTCGGTGCTGCAGGATGTGCAGGTGCCCGCGAAGTCGCATCGCCGCCGGTTCACGGCTGAATACAAGTTGAAGATCGTCCGCGAGGCGGATGGCTGCACCAAGCCGGGTGAGCTTGGTGCGCTGCTGCGCCGGGAGGGACTTTACTCGTCCCACCTGGCGGAATGGAGGCGTTCGCGCGAGCGCGGCGAGTTGCTTAAGCCACCCAAGCGCGGGCGGCGCGCCACGCCCGAGGAGCCAGGGGCGAAGCGGATCGCGGACCTGGAACGCCAACTCGCCCGGGCAACGGCGCGGGCGGAGCATGCCGAAGCGCTGGTGGCACTGCAGAAAAGGGTCGCTGCTCTCCTGGACCGGCCGCTGGAGAGCGAGAAGCGATGATTGCGGCCGTCAAGGAGATGGGACCGAAGCTCGGGTAGGGCCCGACGTGCATGGCGCTGGGACTACCGCGGGCCACGTTCTACCGGCGCGCGTCTCCCCCAGGTCCGCCCCACCCACCTCGCACCAAACCCGCGCAGACGCTGTCGTCCGACGAGCGGCAGGCGGTACTGGGCGTCCTGCACGAGGAGCGATTCGTCGCCTCGCCCCCGCCGAGATCTACGCGCAGCTGCTCGATGAGGGACGGCATCTGTGCTCCATCCGTACGATGTACAGGATCCTCGTCGAGAAGGCCGAGGTCCGGAATCGTCGACGCCAGCGGTTGCATCCGCCGTACGCCAAGCCGGAGTTGCTCGCGACCGAGCCGAACCAGGTCTGGTCGTGGGACATCACCAAGCTGCTCGGTCCCACCAAGTGGACGTACTACTACCTCTACGTCCTGCTCGACACTTTCAGCCGGTACGTCGTCGGCTGGCTGATCGCCGAGCGGGAGTCGGGAGCGCTGGCCAAGCAGCTGATCGCCGAGAGTTGCGCGCGCCAGAGCATCGAGCCTGGCGCGCTCATCATCCACAGCGACCGTGGATCGGCGATGACCTCGAAGACCCTGGCGCAAACGCTGGGCACGCTGGGGGTCACCAAGAGCCATTCCCGCCCGCACGTCTCCGACGACAACCCCATCTCCGAGGCCCAGTTCAAAACGCTCAAGTACCGGCTAGACTTCCCAGCACGCTTCGACCCCTTGGAGCACGGCGAGCGCCGCAGCCGCGACTTTTTCAACTGGTACAACGGCGAGCACCATCACGTCAGCCTCGGGCTGATGACCCCGCACGACATGCACCACGGCCTGGCCCAGGAGAAGTGGCGCCGCCGTCAGCTGGCGCTCCTCAACGCGTACGCGGCCCACCCCGAGCGCTATCCGGCGTGGTCCTCCATCACACGAGCTCGTCGTCGACGACACCATTCGCGGCCGCCGCGAAGTACGACGTCGTCATGAGCGTCGGCTTGCTCGGGATGCCGGCCATATTGAGCTTCGACGCCGAGGGCAGACCCGTCTCGATGGCTTGGTAGGCCGCCCATCGGGCGGCGCGCTCTGACCTCGGTGGACACAAAATCCCATGCTCCTGCCCCCGGGATCGATCGACTGAAGCACGCGGCTGGTGCTCACCAAAGCCGTCTACTTCCCGCGAGAACGGGCCGCCATGTTCGAATCGCACGGCTTCCCGGGTACCTCTCATGCGTGTCGCACGTCCTTCACCGGGCCGCGATGGCGGTCGACGAGGAAGGGACCGAGGAGGCTGCGTCCAATCAGCTCGCAACCGCAAAGCGCCGCGCATGGGACCTAAGATCGGTCCAGAGCGAGTCGCGTCGTTCGCATGGACAGTGAGAACAGGGCGGCGAGCTGGGCATCGGTCGAATGTCGTATCCCCTCGTGGCCGAGGCCTGGCAGCTGGCGAGCGAGCACTCCAACGGCTCGGTGGGTGACGCCAGCCACGCTCCCCGTGACGAGCCGCGGCGCTGCGATCGCGGTGGGGGCCGGTTTGTTCTTGTTGACCAGATCTTCCGCGAGTTATCCTACAGCGATCGGCACTCTGAAGGTCAACTGACATGCGCCCGTCGACCGCCTGCACGATTTTGGCCCCGTTTGGCGTCCTCCTGTTGACGAGTCTAGGCTGCAGGCAAACCAAGGGGTGTGCCCCAAACTCGGTGTTGGTGTCGCTGAGCTTTTCTGGCGCAGCCGCCAACGCGGACACGCTGGCACTGACGACGTGCATTGACGGCGATGCCGTTCCGAGCGGGTGCAAGGAAGGCACGGTTCCTCACATACCCGGCTCTACCACGGGCTCCGCCCTGCTGACGTTTACTAGTTACATGCCGGGGACCAGCCTGACATTGACGGTGACCCCGATGAACGGCCCTTCCCCACTGGCGCCGCCGGCGTCGCAGTCGAGAATGCTGGATCCCGGTTGCAACATGTGGGCATTCCGCGTGGGCAGTAACGCCCCCGGAGGGACCGGAGGACCTGGTGGGTTGGGCGCGGGTAGCGACGTGGGCGGTTCCGGCGGCAAAGGTGGGAACGCAGGGACTGAATCTCTTGGCGGCGCGAGCGGCACCGGGGGCGGATTCGCTTCCGGCGGGGCGCTCGGATCGGGCGGTGCCGCGGCAACCGGTGGTGTCGTGAGCTCTGGAGGCCAAGTCGGAACCGGTGGTGTCGTGGGCTCCGGAGGTCAAGCAGGGACCGGCGGAACGGGCGCGTGTGTCGCAGATCCCATGTGCAAGACCGCCGGCACCTCCTGCGCGACCTCCACGACGCTGTCGACATGCGCCGCGGAAGGAAACTGTTTATACCAGGCGGCCGGGTCCCCGTCGGCCTGCGGCGATGGCACCGTCTGCGAGCGCCTCGCGCCGGCGAGCTGCGCCGACCCCAACTGGGCCGAATGGCCGGTCCCCCCGTCGACGTCCCCCAGCGCCTACACCGACAACGGAGACGGCACGGTCACCGACAACGTCACGGGCCTGATGTGGCAGTCGCCGTCCGCGGCCACGACCATGACCCAGCCCGCCGCGGTCACCTACTGCGCGACGATGCTGACGACCGGCGGACACCACGACTGGCGCCTGCCCACGAAAAGCGAGTTGCTCTCCATCGTTGACTATGGACGGTCGTTTCCCAGCATAAACCCGGTGTTCACGAGCACGGCTTCAAGCTTCTACTGGTCCTCGACGCTCCAGGCTGGGAACGAGCTGTACTTTGCCTGGAACGTCTACTTCACCGACGGCGCCACGTACACCTACAAGTTGGCCCTTGCGAACAATGTTCGTTGCGTGCGGTGAGGCCGGAACATCTCGATTATTGACGTCTTGATGATTTGTACATGTTGCCACTGCCCATTTGCTATTCCTTCCTGTTACGAGGGACCACCAATCGTCCGCGCCGCGGGTGGGGGTCGCGGTGCGCGTGGACGCGGTCAGCCCAGCGCTTCCTTCGAACCTCCTTTGCCGGTTGAACCGCAAACCAAGGAGCCTGAATGAGCCCGCCAGTCTCACGTTTCGCAGGCGCCGTCGCCTTGATGACGATGCTGGTGGCCGCGCCCGCGCGCGCCAGCGCGCCAGCGGGGCGGTTCACCGCCACGAGCGGCGTCGTGCACGATAGCAAGACAGGTCTGAACTGGCAGCAGGTCGTTCCGACGGCACTGTACCCCTATGCGAGCGCCCTGCTCCATTGCTCTGGCAACGTCGAAGCCCTACCCGGCAGCGGCTGGCGCCTCCCCGCGATCAAGGAACTTGAAACGTTGGTCGACGATTCGGTCGCAACTCCCGGCCCGTCAATCGACGCGACCTATTTCCCGTATACGCCCGCAAATTACTTTTGGTCCGCGACGGTAGATGCCTCAAATGCCTCCAGCGCCTGGGGCGTCAGCTTCGCCGGCGGCACCGCGTCCACCTACGACATGCCCCTTTCTTTCAATGTTCGTTGCGTGCGCTGACGACGGGACATTCCGACGTTTGGACATTTCAGCGATGAGTTTCCGGACAGCACGGACGTTGGCCTGGTCCTTGCGGAGACCTGGACTGTGCTAGCGTCATATCGTGCCTACGCTCAGGACCAGCCTCCTCTTGGTGACCATCCTGGCAGGCGGCTCGACAACCTGCCTCATTGACGCCGGTCCCATCAACATCCCGCCGACCAAGCGAATCGACGACACCGGTCCCATCAACATGCCGCCGACCGTGCGAATCGACAAGCTTGGCCAGTCGCTGTATCGCGGCGACGAAGTGATCTTTACAGCTACGCTCAACGACTCCGACCAGAGCAACGACTCGCTCAATGTCGCCTGGTACATGGATGCGAACGAGAACTGCAACACGGCAGCGACCACCGCGTCACAGAACTGCTATAGCCAGCGCAATGACCTGTGTTCCTACACGCCAACGGTTCCTGGCCCGCTCTGCGTGATCGTGCAGGTGACGGATCGCTCTGGCGCCAGAACAACGGCTAAGCGCCTCTTCACCGTGCAGGACCAGCCACCCACTGCCGTCATCAGCCCTGCACAATAGCCGGCCCTCTGCCCGTGTTGAGCAACCTAACCTTCTCCGCGGCTGGGTCCTCGGACCCCGGCGACAATGCGAAAAGCCTGACTTTCAAGTGGACGGTCACCCAGCCCGGCACGACCAGCCTTTCCGCCTGCCCTTCGCCGCAAACGCCGGACATTTGCTCGTTCACGGCCAAAAACGTCCGGGACGTACCATGTCCAGCTCGTCGTCAAGGACCCGAGCCAGTTGGAAAGTGCGGCCTCAGTTGACTTCTTAGGGCATGGGAAATTCAACCCCGAACAGCACGGCCGAAGCGGATAGCTCTTGCGTTTCCTGCATCGTCAAGCGCGCCGTCGCACGGGCCGGCGTATCCGCCGCGACCCTGGGCGCTCACCTTCTCCGACACTTGCCGCGAAGTCCACGCTACGCGAAGGCAACTCCCTCCCTTCCATCGCCGCGATGACGGGCGGCGGGTTGTGCGAGGTGCGCCCGACGTTCAATAGAAACGAGTATCGCATGCTCTTCTACGTCGAGCCGCGAGCAGGTTGTCGTACTGATTGCCACGGACAACTGCCCTGCCTGGAATTCAGCGGAACCAGGCGGAACGGAACAGGGACGGTAAGTGCCGGGAAGGACTTGCAAAGTGGCGCCGCACCATGGTTTTTCGGTTGTCTTCTCAACGTGTTCAATCCCTGTCGGCGCTACCGGTAGCCCTGGATCGTGGACGCCGTCACCGTAATGCTCTGCGCGTTCACGCCGACGGCCGTTCCCGCGTCGACCACGGAGCCCGAGGAGACGTTCGTCCAGTGCCCTCCCGTGTTGCCGGTGATGGTCGAGTCCGTGATGGAGAGCGTGCCCTTCATGTCGTTGCTGGTGAAGAACAAACCGCCGCCGAAGGCGTTCGGGCCGGCCGCGTTGTCCAGGATCGCGTCGCCGCAAAGGGTGATGTTGACCGAGTTCCCGTCGCTGTAGATCGCGCCGCCGTTACCTCCCGAGCCGGTCTCGTTCTGACCGTTGTTGATAACCGAGCACATGCTGGCATCGTCGCCGTTGGCGTCGTGGCCAAGCGCCAGGTTGCCCGAGAACAGGCTGTCGTATATGTCGAGCTCCGAGAAGAGTGCCCCCACCGCGCCCGCATTGCTGGCGGTGTTGCCCTTGAAGGTGCTGCCCACGATCATGGCGCCGGCCTTGCTGCCGAGAATGTAGATCGCGCCGCCGCCGGTGTCGGGACCCAACGGCGCGGCGTCGTTGTTCGTGAACACGGCGTCGATGATGGTCAGGGCGCCGTCCCGCACGAAGATCGCGCCGCCCTCTCCGTCGTCCCACCCCTGCGAGCAGGGCGCGGGCGCCCGCGGGATGGCCTGCGTTGGCGTCGTCTTGGCGTTTGTCAGGGTGATGTGCTGCAACGTCAGGCCGTTGTCGTTGGCGCGAAAGTTGGCACTGTTGAAGCTCATGATCTGCACGGCGCGTCCGCCGTCGAGGGTGATCTTACCTCCGCCGTCGATGACCGTGTTCCTGTCCGTGGGCAGGTTCAACGTGGCGGTGACCGAGATGGTCGTCGGCGCCGCGCCACAATCGAAGGTGACGATACCGCCCTTGGCGACGGCGGCTTGGAGCTGGCTGAAGGTACAGCTCGCCGGAGCTCCGGTGCCCACGACGGTGGTCGGCGCCGAGGTGTCGACCGCCCTGCCCCGCGCGGGCACGCCTGCGCGGCACGAGCCGTCCGGGTTTCCGGCGCCTCCGGCAGCTGAGGAGCCCCCCGAGCTGCCGCTACCCGCCCCGCCGCCCGGCGCCACCCTGCCCCCGGACCCGGACTCGGCACCCGTCGCGTTGGCGCCACCATCCGAGCCCCCGCCACAGCCCGAGGCGACGAGGGCCCCGAGACCCAAAAGAAACCAGCGTCCGTTCGAGCTCTCCATCGTCATGCCAGCCATCATGGACCCTCCTTCGGTGGTCGGAAAGGGAACCGCGAACAGGGGAATCTGGCTCCAGGGCCGCCGAAGGGGCAGGTACAGCGTGCAAGCAGGGCAACCGCCTCGCGCGTCTTCTTGGCGATGCTCGTGCTGGACGTGTCTCCCGAACGCGTGCTAAAGCCGGCATCGTATCACACGGGCCGTACGCATCCGTGGGAGGTGAGCAGGCTGGCAGCCGTCGCCGACGACATCCTGTTTCCCCAGGCCAACATTCGCGTCAAGGTTCGGATCATGGGGGCACGCAGTTCACGGCGCCCCTGGTCGTCCTGCCCCCCGCCAGAAAGGCCGATGAAGTCCTTTGACGCCAATTGGAACGATCGATCTCAGAGCGAGCCGGTCCGCTGAAGGGGCTGATGCTGACCTCGCTTGGAGGCAGCAGGACACGAGGGGCGCCGTGCGGAAAGCGTCCGCGGCTCTGCGTTTGCCCTCTAGCGCGCCGCTCTCCGACGGAAGCATCAGCGGCGCATGCGCGGTCGCGGACCGACGCGCCATCCCGCTGTCCAGCCTTGCCCCTTCGTATGGCCTGCCTCCTCTCCAGCAGAAAAAAACTTGTCCGGCGCGTCGTCGCTCCCACGTTAAAGAGGCAGCAAGGGAGAGCGACATGACCACCAGCACCAAGATGAACGACTTCCGACAACCCACCGCCTCGAAGAAGCTGCCGCGCGCCGTCGCCGACGCCGGGGCCGGGATCATCATCGCCGTCGCGGACATCGACGGCCCGCCCGAGCGGGTGTTCGACGCCCTCACGACGGACGAGGTCGTGAAGTGGTGGAAGAACGCCGAGCTCTATCGAACCGCCGAGTTCAAGGCGGACCGCCGCGTCTGCGGGGCCTGGAGCCAGCTCGTGCAGCTCAACGACGGCAACACCGTCATCGGCAGCGGCGAGTTCGCGGAGCTCGACCGGCCTCGCAAGGTGGTGATGACGAGGCGCTTTGACAAGCACCCGTTCCAGGGCCAGCGCGAGACGACCATCACGTTCCGCTTCGACCCCGTCGCGACGGGTACGCGGGTGACAGTGCGCGACGAAGGGTTCATCGGTCGGAGCGAGGCTGCCTACGGCAACGCCGAGATCTGGGAGAAGGTGCTCGGCTGGCTCGATGAATACATTGGGCTGACGGAAGGAGCCGCGCGATGAGCGAGTTCGTATTTCTGTACCGCGAGGCCGGCATCCCTTCACCAGAGGAGCTACAGGCACGTATGAACACCACGCTCGCGTGGTTCAAGGACCTGCAGGCGAAAGGCCACCTCGCCGCGTACGGCCACCCGCTCGACCGCAAGGACGGCCGCGTCGTCAAGAAGGGTGGCATCACCGACGGCCCCTACGCGGAGACGAAGGACATCGTCATTGGCTTCTCGGTCATCGAGGCGAAGGACTTCGACGAGGCCTCCGCGCTCGCCCGGGCCTGCCCGCTGGTGGAGGCCGGGTGCCTCATCGAGGTGCGGCCCGTGCTGAAGCTGTAGTCGCGTGGACGACGCCTTCTTCCGGAGGGAGCGCGCGCGCCTACTCGCGGCCTTGACGCGCGTCTTCGGCGTCGCAAACCTCGCGCTGGCCGAGGACGTCTGCCAGGAGACGCTCGCGCGGGCGTTCGAAGCCTGGAGCTTCGACGGGGTCCCCGAGCACGCCTCCGCGCTGCTGGTGGCCTCGGCGAAGAACCGCGCTCTCGACGTGTTCCGGCGCGAACGCACGGCGCGGCGCTTCGCGCCGGAGATCGGGCGCCACATCGAGAGCGAGTGGACGCTGCGTCCGGTGGTCGAGGAGCTCTTCTTGCCGGCGGCGCTCGCGGACGACGAGCTGCGGATGATGTTCTCGTGCTGCCATCCCCAGCTCGAAGAGGAGGCGCAGGTCGCGCTCATCCTCAACATGGTGTGCGGCTTCCGCGCCGTGGAGGTGGCAGGCATTTACCTTGCGAGCGTGGCGGCGGTGGAGAAGCGGATCACGCGGGCGAAGAAGGTGCTCGGCGGGTCGCAGCGTCTCTTCGAGCTGACGGCCGCCGACTTCGCGCCCCGCTTGGCGGCCGTGCATCGCGCCCTCTACCTCCTCTTCAGCGAGGGTTACCACGGGGCGTCCGAGGACGTCGTGCGCGGCGCGCTCTGTCGCGAGGCCATGCGGCTCGCGGGGCTGCTCGTCGACCATGCACCCGCCGCGACCTCGGCGACGCACGCCCTCGCGGCCTTGATGTACCTCGGCGCCGCCAGGCTGTCGGCGCGCACCGATGCCGTTGGGGATCTCACCGCCCTGCCGGAGCAAGACCGCTCGCGCTGGGACGCCCGCCTCATCGCCGACGGCCTCGCCCTTCTCGAACGTTCGGCGTCCGGCACCGAGATCTCCCCGTACCACCTCGAGGCGGCGATCGCGGGCCTGCACGTCTCGGCGCCGAGCGCCGCAGCGACGCCGTGGCCGGAAATCGTCGGGCTCTACGACGCTCTCCTGCGGATCCGGCCCTCGCCGGTCGTGGCGCTCAACCGTGCGATGGCCCTCGCGTACGTGGAGGGGCCGGCGCGCGGCCTGGAGGCGGTCGCGGCCGTCGACGGGGGCGACCGACTGCGCGGTTATCCGTTCTACGAGGCCGCGCTCGGCGAGCTCGAGCTCCGCTGCGGGCGCCTCGAGGCCGCGCGCCGGCACTTCGAGGCCGCGCACGCCCTCGCGCGCAACGAGCCCGAGCGACGATTCCTCACCCGCCGGATCTCAGCATGCTCGAACTGAACGGGTGTCGGCGCTGGCGGGAGAACAGCGCGCCACGGGCGGCCTCGTTAACCTCGGCGAGGGCCCGAGGCACCGCAACCCCGAACTGGGCGACGAGCTCGCTCCTCACGCCGCACCCGAGCCGCTGAATGGTTGCTGAGGCTGATCGTTGCCATGGTTGGTTCTCCGTTTGCGCTGTTGTCGCTCGTTTGGTGGCCGTACTCGTCGCCCTCGGTGACGCCGCCTATCGACGATGCGTGCCCCGATGCCGCGGTTCGACCACATGGCGGGCTCCCCCACGGTTTTGCGCCGCGACGGGGAGTGCGGTGGCCGTCGACAAGGGCGCGACTTACGGTGCTGAGAGCGCTCTGAGGGATGAAGACTTCACGAAGTCGATCTTTCTGGAGCTAAAGACCGACGACGTTCAGGGAATGAGGCAGAAGATCACCTCTTTCGGTGCGAGCAAAGGAAATTTTACCCAGGGTTTCCACGTTCGAAGCTCCGAACAGCACGGCCGAAGTCGGCCGTCTGACTTGAATTTCAAGGCCGTCTTGGTTGAATCCGGCCAGAGGGCTGGACCGATCGGCGGCGTGGCAATCTCGTCCCGAGATCTCCCGAGGCCGGCAGCGCCGCGCGTGCCCCTGCGCCGCTTTACCCGAGACCGAGCTCGACCGACGGACCAGCTCGCCCAGTTCGGCACTGGGCCTCCCAACGGCCTTCCGAGTCACCACCTCGTGATTGATCAATCGAGATGCCCCGTCGTAAGCTCCTCGCGTGGTTTCGTCGGGTAGCTCGGAAGAGCCGATGCATCGCTGACCAGGCGGAGGACACCCAAGTTGGCGCACAAGTTGGAGCTTCATCAGAAGGTCGCCATCTGGGCGCTGGCGCAAACGGGAAAGAAGATCGGCAGAGGGGAGTGCTGGGACTTCGCCGAAGCCGCCCTGAAGCAGGCAGGAGCCCAAAGCTATGTCGATCTCGGCCCGGTAGGGGACGATACGGACTATGTGTGGGGCGACCCAGTCGCGCTGAAGGACGTCATCGCTGGCGACTTCCTGCAATTTCGCGATTTCGTGGTGACGACGCGGACCGTGACGGAAATGACCTTCAAGGACGGGAGCGGCGACATCGAAACCAAGGAGGTGACGTTGGAGCGACCTCATCACACAGCGATCGTCGCCGCCGTCCTCGGTGCGGGAGCGTTTCAGATCTTCGAGCAGAACGTGCAGCCACAGGGGAAAGTAGTTCAGCGCCAACGCCTTCAGACCAGCAACACACTGCCAATCAGCACCAGATCGCACAAGGCGGTGAAGGACGCCTCCGGCAAGTTCGTTCAGGCGGAGGTGGTCAGCACCGTGAGCGTCTCCGTGGCGGGCCAGGTCTGGGCGTATCGGGCCAAGCCTCGCGGCCCTTGAACGGTCCACTCGAGAATGGAACGCTTGCTGTGGTGGCTCGGGTGGCTCGGGTGGCTCGGGTGGCTAGGGTGCTCAGGGCTCTCCGGTGGCTGCCAGCCGCACGCCCCAGCGGCGACGACCGCAATGTCGGCGAGAGATGGCCGCCGAGGCGAGGCCGCCGAGGACGCGCGGGCCGATCCGCGCTCTTTGTCTGCCGACACTGGGTCATCCGCCGCGCGCGCGCGCGATCGAGCCAGCGGTGCGAGCGGCGAGAAGGAGCACCGGTTTGGAGAGTTGCCACCCCACACCTTGCGGCGCTGTGTCGTGCACGCGGGGGAGACAACCCGATGGACCAGGGTCGTGAAGCCCGGGGCCTCCACCAGCGCGCCCGCTCCGGCGCCCACCACCCGCTTGTCGTGTTCGCTCAGCTCGGAATGCGGCGCGCGGCGCGGTCAGGCGCCGCAATCGACGGACGGCACGGTCGACATCGCCTGCGAGGCAGACCGATGCTCTTGCGTCGTGACCACCTACGTGCCTCCGGAGGTGAACCGTTACACCTTCCCGGTGGACGATCCCTGTCGCGACGTGAAGACCTTGCTCCGGGAGAGCTGCGGCGGGTGAGTCGACCTCGGCGTCGAGAACCGGCTGGGTGAGTACAGGAAATTCAAGGGCTGATCCCGATCCTGACCGCGCGACATCGCTATGACCGACGCTGTCGCTGCGGCATTCGCCGGGGCGACTGCGCGCGGCGCCGATCCTCGCTTATCTCCTGGAGACGGTGCAGGGGCGCGTCCTCTACGGGAGCGACGAGGCTGGCCCACTCCAGGCAGCAAAACGTCGGACGCGAAGAGACTGTTCGTCTTTGGTGGTGGGACCGGGGATCCCGCTCGAGGCGCTGAGGTTGGATATCAGCGATGAATTTCGGTGCTACCCGAGAATAGCGGCAAGGACTTGGTGAAGCGCCCGCCGATCGTCGGCTCCGAGGACGCCGAGCCGGCGAACGACCAGATGCGCCTCGATGGTGGTGACGGCCGTTTTGATGACCGATGGTTTCAGCAGTCCGGCCGCTCGCCATTCTACGACAGCCGCCTCACCGACAGTGGGCCGGGGCCGAACTTGGCTGGTGACGGCCACGAGAATGATGTCGGGCCGTTCGCGTTTGTATGCCTCGGAGTTGACGACGACAGCTGGGCGCCTCTGGGTCGCCGTCTGATCCGTGAACGGAAGGGAACCACCAAAAGTTGAGCCCTATGGGATCGGCTACTCCGAGTCGTAGACGTCGTCTTCCGGATTCACCCAAACTTTGCCGAAAGCGGGCTCCGACTCGAACGACTGCGAATATCTCCGGGTCCGGCCGTCGCCCAACCCCTGATCGAGGACGGTGACCGCGTCGTGGCCGGCAGCACGAAGAATCTGGACGCCCTCCCCGGGCAGCTCTCGTCGAGCTTGAACTTCATCCCGCAGCGTGACGCTGGAAATCCAAGACTCGCTCCCGAGCCAACTCGGCGCCGTAGGCCACTGCAGCTCGCACATCGTCGAGGGTCATTGCCAGGACCTCTTCAGCTGCAAGACCGTCGGCCAAGTTGTCGAGCAGGACCGAGACCGGAATACGCGTCCCCCGGACGCACGCTGGCCCGTGGCAGACGTCAGGACTTGTCGTAACGCGGTCGCGCCAGTCGCTCACTACCCTGTGAGCGTACCATGCGACGCGGCTTTGGCGGCTTTTCGGCCTCCTCGTGAAGGCGGAGCCGAGGCAACCAATCGCGGTGGCGTTCCCGGTCCGGCAGCGAGACCGTCGCCTCGGCCCTTGCTGCGGCTGGTTCGTTCAGGATCCGCCACGGATGCGGAGCTCTGTCGGTCGCCCACGAGGCCTTGATGCTTCCGTCTCCTCGGGGGCTCCCCAATCGGTGCGAACACCTGTGCGGGGAATTGCGAACCTCATCCGGCTATGGGACGGGTGAGCAGGAAGCCTGGTGCCGAGCGGCAAGCAGCTCATCTTCGAGTGTCTTGGCGGTCTTGGCGATGACCCGGAAGGCCTCGCCGTCGGACGCTCCGAGCAGACGCTCCTCACCGACGGTCGCGAGATCAATCTGTCGTCGTCTGAGTCCCGCAAGGATCCGGGCGTTCACGCACTCGTCCGCGTAGAGGCGGACGGACAACCGATTGACCGTTCGCTCCGGGGCCGTGACGCTCCGCGTGGGTACTACCGCAAACCATTTGCGACTGCTGACAACCCAGGCCGGGGCCTGGGCGTGCCCTTGGACTCCCGTGTCCACCAGTTGACTTGGCCGAAGGGTTAGCTTCGAGCCCGACGTGTTCTGTGTGGCGGCAAGGGAGCCATGATCTGAGGCGGTTGCGGAGCGCGGAACTGGGAACCCCGGCAGTGGTCAGCGACGACAAACCGAGGAAAAGCGACGTGAGATGAACGGGGGCCTCCATGTTGATCGTGATTTCGGCCCTGGCGCGCTCATAGAAGTCCTTCTGGGTCGGATCCCGCTGGCACCGCCGGTGACCAGGATCTTGTTTCGGATCAGCTTCATCGGTCTCTCCCTGCGCAACGTTCGCGGTTCCTACTTGCCACGAACAAACGGGGCCCACAACGTCCATGGCGGGTTGCCCGCGGTCTCGCTGAATCGGGTCCGGCCAGGTGCCGTGGCGAGGAAATCGAGCGCCCTTGGCGACGAGACTCTCAGACTTCTGAGGCGGCCAGGGCGCGTGGGCCCCGACGAGAGACGTCCAGGCCCGCCCAGCACGCGCGACCCAACGGCTCGCGAGCCGGCACGGTGCTTGCGTCTCACTCCTGGCCATGCAAAGAGTTCTAGTCGTCGGGGTCATGACTCTGGTCGTCTCGGGTTGCGGATCGACGGCCGGTCAGGGCGCCACGGACGGCGGGGGCTATGGGGGCCGAGCCGCTCATGACGCTGGGATAGGGGGCGGCGGTCCTGCAGGTGGTAGCGGGGGAGACGACGGTGGAGGAGGGCGAGCCGGCGCGGGCGGCATTCTGGGAACGGGTGGCGCGGCCGGCAGCGGTGGCAATGCAAGCGGAGGAGGCGCTCGCGCAGAGGGCGGCGCCGGAGGAAGCGCTGGCTCGGCAGGGGGGGCCGGTCACGGGGGCGTGGCCGGTGGTGGCGGCAACGGTGGGAGGGCCGGCGCGGGCGGGGCTGTAGGCGGTGCGGGCGCCGGCGGCCACGCCGGTTCGGCGGGAGCGACGGGCGGTCGCGGTGGCGGAGCGGCAGGAGCGGCAGGAGCGGCAGGAGCGGCAGGAACCGTCGGTCGGTCGTGTGGTGGTATCGCCGGCGTCCAATGCGGTCCGCTGGAGTATTGCCACTTCGCGGGCTCTACCTGTGGAGCCGGGGATCAACAAGGTCATTGCATGGCGCGGTTGGTGGGCGGCGTCGACTGCAGCCCCGCAGCGGTCTGCGGTTGTGACGGCCGAACATATTCGAACGGGTGCGTGGCTGCCCAGAACGGGACGGATACGGCGGCCAACGCCTCCTGCATACCCGGCAACGGCGGCTTGGGGGCTGCCTGCGCAGCCGACACGGATTGCAAGACCGGGTTCAAGTGCTGCGGCGCCAACGCCACGCGAAGTTCACCGATTGCCTGCGAGGTGCCCATCGGCGGGCAGTGCCCCGCCATTCCCTAGCTTAGCTAAGCTAGGTCGACGTGCCCGAGCGGATGCTAGAGTTTCGCCATTGTGGAGTACGCGTTCAAGCACCTCGCTTGGTCCGACGTGTCGGTTTTAAAGGCCCTGCTCGCGGTATTCGGCGAAGCGTTCGGTGAGACCGAGACCTATCAAGGCGCCGTACCGAGCGACGCGTACCTGGACGCCCTGCTCAGGAAACCCCACTTCATCGCCGTGGTGGCCTTGCAAGGGGAGCGGGTCGTGGGCGGGCTGGCCGCATACGAACTCGAGAAGTTCGAGCAAGCCCGGAGCGAGGTCTACATCTACGACCTCGCGGTGCGCGAGGGAGATCGCCGCAAGGGCGTGGCGACCGGGCTGATACGCGAGCTCGGGCGCATCGCAAAAGAACGTGGCGCCTACGTCATGTTCGTGCAGGCTGATCTCGTCGACGATCCGGCCATTCGCCTCTACGAGTCGCTGGGAACGCGGGAAGACGTGCTCCACTTCGATATTCCTACCGGCGCATAGTGGCCCACGCGGCCAGGCGTTCCGGGGTCCAAGTGTTGAGCATAGGAAATTCAACCTGGGTCTTCCCTCTCGGGGCTCCCAATCGATCGGCCGAAGTCGGCCGATTGAATCGCCGACCTAGAATGTCACGCCAACTTTGCAGCCATTTCTGGCTGAATCCGGCCAGAAGGCTGGACCGATCTGGCGGGCTGATGTCGGCGGCGTAGCTTCACCCGTCTAGCAGGCCCGGGCGGCCCGCGTCGAGCAGCTATTCTCCCCAACGAGATCGCGGCTTCCTCTGTGACGGCTGAGAAACGACGACAATGCCACCCGCGGCTACATGGACGTGATGACCAAAAAGGAAAGGGCGCGCGCTCGGCTTGGCGCCTGCGGGATGCTGGCCTGCTTGTCAGGCGGGCTCTTGCTGTTCCTCGCGGACTATCCGGTGCAATGGCCCTGGCTCCAGTTGGTCGCCTTCGTGCCCCTGTTGCTGGCGGTGGAAGGCGCACGGTCAGCTCTCGCTGCGGGCGCCTGTGGCATCGCCTGGACCCTCGGGCGGGTGATACCGCTGGGGTTCATGGTCGACTCGTTTCACCTGCCGTGGTGGGCCCAGACGGCGGTGCTCCTTTACTTGATGGGACTGGATCTGGTCTTTGTGCTGCTGGTGTTCGGGGTCCGCGCACTCAGATCCTGGCTGTTCGCGCTGGTCGTGGGGATCGCCTACGCCGCCCTCGAGGCCGGGGATTCACGCTTGCCGATGTGGGGCACGGCCAGGACCATGGCGCGCGCCTGGTCCATCTTCCCGCGCGCGGGTGGGCTGGTCAGCCGCAGCGGTGACACGGTAGCGGTGTCGTTTGTCGTCGTTTGCGCGCAGGCGCTGGTGGTGATGGGCGTGCGCCGCCGGGAGTGCTGGTCGTTCTCGCTGTCTGCGGTGCTCCTCGCCAGCGGGGCCTTGCTGAGCTTTGCGCCGAGGCCGCTCGCCGCCGAAACGCTGCGGATCGCGGCGGTTGGCTGGGGCCCAACCAGCGATGCCCTGAACCTTGGCGCGCGCATTCGCGACGCAGTCGCGGCGGGGGCAAGGCTGGTCGTGTTTCCCGAGGTCGCCTTCGAGGTCTCACCGGGAGGCCGCCAGGCCACGGAGGCCCACTGGTCACGGCTGGCGCGCGACGGCGGCCTCTGGCTGGTCATGCCGTTTTGGGACCGGGACCGTCCTGGCAATCGCGTGGCGGTCTTCGATCCCCGCGGGCAAAAGCGTGGCGAGTACACGAAGCGTCACTTGGTCCCGCTGGCCGAGTCCTTCCCGCCCGGCGACGGCGCTCCGCTGATCTTCGACGTCGACGGGGTGATCGTCGGCGTCGTGATCTGCCAGGACGACAATTTCCGCGACATCGCCCGCCTCTACGCGCGGCGGGGAGCCCAGGTCCTGGTGGTGCCAACGTTCGAAGGGCCTCCTGCGGTCGCGCCCTACCACCTGAGAAACAGCCTCCTGCGCACCATCGAAAACCCGATGGCGCTGGTTCGGGCGACCGCCCAGGGGCAGAGCGCCGCGATCGCTCCCGGCGGCGACATCGTCGCGCTCTTCGATCATGCGCAACGAGGAGTCGGCGTGCTGGTGGCCGACGTGCCTGTCGCAAAACCTGATCCTGGACCGCGATCCTCTGTACACAAAGGCCTTCCGGGAGATGCTACGAGGGCCCGGGGTGAAGCCGCTACTGTTGCCTGCACGGGCCCCAACTTGAACGAATATGCGGAACGATTTGTACTATCGATCAAGAGCGAATGCCTCGACCGAATCCTGCCTCTAGGAGAGAGACATCTACGCCGGGCCATCGGTGAGTACCTCGCCCACTACCATGGCGAACGGAACCACCAAGGCCCGGGGAATGTACTGCTCATGGGAGCGCCGGAACCGGCGAATCAGAACGGCCGAGTGCGGCGCCACGAGCGACTCGGCGGCCCGCTGAAATTCTATCATCGGACTGCGGCCTGATCGGGGCTCGATCAGATTTTGGGACAGGACGGGAAACGTAGGTCCCCTGCACCCAATCGAGTCACCGCACTCTGCCGACCCTCTTGGGTACCACTCTCCACCAATGTTCAGGGGTAGCGGGCCATTGGAGACGATGCGGTTGCCGGGCACCCATAGCCCAGAGAGAGGTGCCGCGTCGCCCGCTGGCCAGTGACACATCCCCACATCAAAGGACAAACCATCTTACTCCGAATTGTCGTCCAATCGGCACGAGGTCGGAGAATAATTTCGAATGTGGCAGGCATGTCCCGGTGTAAAGTCGGCATTTCGTTCTAGGCATTGAGGTCCGGACGCCGACGATACGAACATGGAGGCTTAGATGAAGAGCGCGACGTCCGATCATAGAGCGCGAGACTTTTCGACCGTTGCCAGGTGCAGTCTTTGGGCGGTCTTGGGTCTCGCCGCCAACTGCGGTCAGGAAGCTGTCCGTCCGCCGTCGGTTGAGAAGTCTAGTGCTGCACTTGCGTCCACAGCGCTGGTCGTAGTGAGTCCGACTCAAGACACAAGTCTCCACATCCTCCTGCCCAACCAGAACTTCGGTCTGACCGCTGATTTGGACGTCAACCGCACATTGGTGCAGTTCGATGCCGCGGCCATAAACGCGGCCGTCGGACCTCACGATTTTCTACTCTCGGCCCAACTGGAGCTGACCCTAACCAATAGTCGTCTTCGGATCCTCCCGCGTCAGGTTGACGTTTTCAGGTTGACCCAGGCGTGGACGGAGACAGGGGCCACTTGGCTCTGCCCGAACGACACCAACACCAGGAACTTGCTTCCGGATTGCAAAGTGGGTTGGTCCATGGGGCTCCTGCCACCCAATCCGTGGGTCACGCCTGCCACCAGCACAGTCACGATTCCGGCAGCTCAAACGGGCACTGTGGACTTCGATGTTACCGCTGACGTGCGAGGGTTCTTGACTGGAACCGCCGACAACGGTTGGATGTTGAAGGGGACAACCCTAGGTGAATTTGCCGAGTTTGCCTCGCGCGAATCGGCAACGCCGCCGCAACTCCGTCTCACCGTCAAGCGCTGTAACTCCAACCTGTGTGACGACGGCAACCCCTGCACCGTGGACGCATGCGACCCGAGCGCCACTTGCACTCACTCACCAGTCGCAGATGGTACAACTTGCAGCGACCAGAACTCATGTACCAGGGCAGACGCCTGCCACGCAGGGACTTGCGTCGGTGGAAGTCCAGTCGTCTGTACGCCGCTCGACCAGTGCCACAAAGTTGGTGTCTGCGACACCACCAGCGGCTCGTGCTCGAATCCGCTCGTGCCCATTGGAACGACCTGTTCGGGTCTCAATGTGTGCGACGCCATTGGATCGTGTGTGCAGTGTCTGAACGCGGGCACGTGTGCTGGCACTGACAACGCCTGCGGCTCGCGAACTTGCACATCCGGTGCCTGTGGAATGTCTTTCGTGGCGGCTGGGATACCTTGCGGGACGGCCCTCGTATGTGACGGCGGAGGCTCTTGCGTTCAAGCTTGCACACCAACGACATGCATTGCCCAGTCTAGCAATTGCGGGTCAATTGCAGACGGGTGCGGCCGAGCTCTCAACTGTGGAACCTGTGCGTCGCCGGCATCGTGTGGTGGGTCGGGCATTCCGCACGTCTGCGGAGAGCCACCGAGGAATTGCGAACAGGTCGGTTGGCGCTCGGCCCTCAGCTCGGGACAGACCAGCACTGCCCTTGGAGTTGCTGCCGACAACTCTGGGAACGTCTACGTGGTAGGCAGAACTCCGGGGCTCGATGGTCACACAAGTTTGGGAGGATCCGATGCCTTCCTGGCGAAGGTTGACGGGCAGGGCAACCGTCTCTGGGTGCGACAGCTGGGCTCGACGTGCTTCGTCGATGGCCGATCCGTCGCGACGTCACTCGCGGGGTACATCTACGTCACGGGCGAAATCGTTGCGCCCTGCGCATTGCCCGGCAACACTAGCAGCGGCAGCAACGACACGTTCTTGGCCCAATACGATTCCTTTGGGAACTTGAACTGGGTGCGTCAGTTCGGAACGGGAATGATTGATGTACCTTCCGGAGTGGCAACCGACCAAGACGGAAACGCCTACGTTGTTGGAGACACCGGAGGAAGCGTGGACGGGACACCCAACAATGGAAGCTCTGCGCTCGTGGTCCTCAAATATGGTTTCGATGGAGTTCGGATGTGGGCCCGACAGTTGGCTGCGAGTTCCAGCGCCTTTCCGTCTGCTAATGGTCGCGGAATCTCAGTCGATTCAACCGGCAACGCATTTGTTGCAGGCACAGCCGTGGGCAGCGTCGATGGGAACGCGGGTTCGGGTCAAGTGGACTTGCTCCTGGCCAAGTTTGGCCCCGACGGAAGCAAGTCCTGGTCGCGGCAGTATGGAACCTCATCCGGTGGTACCTATGTGCACGGAGTTGCACTCGATCACAGTGGAAGCGCCTATGTCACCGGATCGGCCTTCGGCCGCTTCTCTGAAAGTCCAACAGGGGGAAACGTCCTGATCGTGAAATATGACTCCGCTGGAAACCGGGTTTGGACCCGGCAGCGAGGGGATTCCAGTTCGAGCTCGAACGGCATCTCCACAGACACAGATAGCGGTGTCTTCGTTACAGGCGCGACCCAAGTAAGCCTCGACGGCCAAGCCGCGGGCGGGGATGGGGACTCCGATCCGTTCGTTATGAAGTTCACCGCATCAGGGGACTGGGTTTGGACGCAACAGGATGCAAGCCCGGGGTACGACCTGGGCTTGGGTGTGGCGACCGCCCCAGACGGGAGTGTGTTTGTGGCAGGCGACATCATCGGTGCTCCTGATGCGAATCACCATCGCGACTACGACGCTTTCGTTGAGAAGATCGACCCGACTGTGTGTGGACCGTAAGCGCCCCGATCGCTCGCAAGGCCTTCACAGTCTCGAGCCGGCTCGCCTTGCGGATGGCAGTCGCGGCCCGGCATTCTTCGGAAGAAGCGTCTCTGGTGGCCTCGGCCAACTTGTCAAGACCCGTGCCGGGTTCGCGAACGACAATGGAACAGCCGCCCCGATCGTTCGCCGCTCGACTCGGCAGCCTCTTGAACTACTACCACCGCGAGGCAGCGTAAACAGCGGCGATATTTTCGGGACACTACGGGATCCGGCCGAGTGCCGTCAGCGGCTCCGCGCGCGCTTCTTGTCGAGGGCGTCGCGCATCAGGTCGCGGATCCAGTCGGAGAGGCTCTTCCCGAGGCTCCGTGCCTCCTGGGCGGCTTCGCTCTTGAGCCAGTGAGGAATCCGCATTTGCAGGGTGCCAAGGGATTCCGGCGCAGAGCGGGCTTTGGGTTTGAGCTTCGGGACGTCGAGCAGGCGGGTCACGGTGTATTGACGTTATCCATACATGCCCCGTGGCGGGTGTCTGCGGGGCCGGCCCCCTGGAAGGCGAGGGCGAGATTGTATACTAATATAATACCTATGCTGACCAAGCGGCTGACGAAGATCGGCGATAGCACGGGTCTGGTTATCGACAAGCCCATCCTGGATCTCCTCGGCTTCTCGCGGGGTGACGAGGTGCAGCTCAAGATCGAAGACAACCGGCTCGTGATCCTCCCGCTCGAAGGGGCGGCTCGACGCCGCGCGAAGTTCACGAAGGCAAAGGCGCGCGTGCACGCCAACGTCGGGACGGTCTTGGAGAAGCTCGCGAAGTGACAATTCTCGACCCCGAATTCCTGAGGGTCGAGGACGTCATGGAACTGCACGCAGAAGGCATCGCGCCCTACGGGGCGACCTGCCCGCGCGCCAACGGCGAAAGTGTGCGCAGGTTGATCGGGCGGCGAGGCCCCTCTATACGAGGTGAGGTCGAGCACTTCGGAGTCACTTCGGTGACGGGAGGTCCAGGTGGTGAGCTCAGTTTCAACGCGGACGAGGCAGTGGCGGGCGGCCCCGTGGTTCATGATGGCGTGCGCGGGAGGTCTGGCGGCGTGCTCGGCCTTCGGACCTGGGGCCGATCCCGGCGGGACCGGCGGCGCGACCGGGGCCGGACCCTCCTCGGGAGCGGGCGCGCCTGCAGGGTCGGGCGACGGAGGGCGACCTCCTCGGTGACACCACGGCCCCCGCCGAAAACCCGGCGCAGCCATGGGGTGACGACCCACCGCCAACTTCGCGACCGCGGCGAACGCAGTGGTCGCGACGGCGCGCGCAGCCGGCCCTGCACCTGCGGCGGAGGCGGCTTGCGCAACCGAGTTCATCACGACCTTCGGCCTCAAGGCGTTTCGACGCCCGCTCCAGGCCGACGAGGTGGCGGACGCGCAGGTGCTCTTCGAAACCGTCCGCGGGCTCGGCACTGCGATGAGTCTGTCGCGGCCATCGCCGAGGGCATGCTGCAGTCTGCGAGCTTCCTCTACCACTGGGAGATCGGGCCAATCAAGCCCACGGTCGGGCCCGATGGTCTCGTGCCCCTCACCCCGTGGCAGATCGCCTCGCGGCTGGCATCGAATCTCGGGAACGGGCAACCCGACGACCGGCTGCTCCAGGCGGCTGAGACGGGCGGGCTCTCGACACCGACGGGGGTCGCCGCCGAAGCCGCCCGACTGATCGCGGATCCGAAGCACGCCCGGACGCTCCTCGACTTTCATCAGCAGTGGCTGCTCGACGTCGGTACCCGCACGGCCGACCTCGCCGGGCTCCTTCCTGCCGGCGGCCTGACGCCGGAGGCGGTCGGCGGGTTGTCGACGGGGCTCGCGTCGTTCCTCACGTCCGTGTACGCGACCGGTGATGGAACCCTCGGCGCCTTGCTCACGGCTCCCCGGGCTTTCGTGAATCCAGACCTGGCGGCCATCTACGGCGTTCCGGCTCCGACGACGGCCTTCGGCTGGGTGATGCTCGACCCGACCGAGCGGGGGGGCTGTTCACGCAGGTCCAGTTCCTGGCATCTTTTTCGTTCGGCTCGGAAGACTCCCCCGTCTTCCGCGGGCTGTCGGTGTACACCAAGCTCCT
>Ga0265318_10000533_pt1 | contig 27256 bp, 23 predicted proteins | sample 4821metaG_FD_192431 | JGI IMG/M metagenome (GOLD analysis project Ga0265318, IMG submission 192431) | Rhizosphere microbial communities from Carex aquatilis grown in University of Washington, Seatle, WA, United States - 4-8-21 metaG | ecosystem: Host-associated > Plants > Roots > Rhizosphere >... | reverse complement strand
GTCACCGTCGACGTGATTCGCTGGCTCCTGCGTCAATCGTTCGGGCCGGAGAAGATCGCGTACGATCCCGACGCCTCGGGATCGTCGGGCCAGTCGCTCATGAAGGCCATGACCGACGGGCTCGTCCTCTTCGTGTGGACCCCCGACTGGCGGAGTCGCGTATTCCAAGACGACGCGCCGCACCTGGCCGGAAAAATGGCGCTCATGCCCCTTCCCGCTTGGGAACCCGGGGGCCGGCGGACGTCGGTGTGGGGGGGTACGGGCCTCGTCATCGCCAAGAAGACCAAGCATCCGGACTGGGCCTGGGATTTGGCGAACTTTCTTTACTACGATCCCAAGGAGATCGGGGCGCGCTTCGCGCGGACCAACATCGTTCCCGTCCTCGAAGACGCGTGGGTGCTGCCCGAACTCGACGTCCCCAATCCCTACTACTCGAATCAGCCGATCGGCCGGATGTACGCCGACCTCGCGCCGAGCACGCCGCCTCGCCGCTTGACCCCGCTCAGCTTCGTCGCCGAGCAAAAGCTCTACGAAGCCTACGCGCGGAGCCTGGAATACTACCGGCGATCGGGCGAAGACGGGCTGGCTGGAGCGATCCGCGGCGAGCTCGCGCGCGCGCAGGAGTACGTGAACCTCCGCGCGGAGCGGGTCGCGGCGCTCGCCGGGGCGCAGTGAGGATGCCGCTCGAACGGAGCCCGCCCAAGCCGGCGCGGCCGAAACCGCCCGTGGAGTGGGCCCCCTATCTATTTCTCGCGCCCTACATCGTTCTCTCGGCCGCCTTCTTCGTCGTTCCGTTCTTCAGCGCCGCCGTCTTGGCCTTCTACGAAACCAACGGCCCGCGGACCCGGGTCTTCGTCGGATTCGCGAACTTCCGGTTCTTGCTGCACGACCCCATGTTCTACACGGCGCTCGCCAATACGACCGCGTTCGCGTGCGCCTCGGTGCTCCTGCAGCTCCCGCTCTCGATGGGGCTCGCGCTCCTACTCAACACGACCGAGGGCCGCTTGAAGGGCTTCTTCCGGCTGATTCTGTTCTCGCCGAATCTCGTCGGACAGATCTTCGTGGGAATTCTATTTTCGGTGCTCTTTGCTCCGCGCTACGGCCTCATCAATCGAACGTTCCAGGCGCTCTTTCACTGGGGGCTCGAAGAACGCTGGCTCGGCAACCCTCGCCTCGTCATGCCGGCGATCATCGTCACGTCCCTCTGGGTGTGGGTCGGCTTCAACATGGTCTATTTCCTGGCGGCGCTTCAGGGCGTCGACAAAACGCTCGAGGAAGCCGCCCGCATCGACGGCGCCAACGTCTGGCAGGTCTTCTGGCACGTCACGCTTCCGTCGATTCGCCATGTCGTCGTCTTCGTCGTCATCACCACGATCATCGGTTCCTACCAGCTCTTCGAGCTTCCGCTGGCGCTGCTCAACTCGTCGTCCGGACGCGGTCCCGCCAACTCGGGGTTGACGCTCATCACCTACCTCAACGAGCTCGCCTTCGAGTCCGGCGATCTCGGTCTGGGGTCCGCGCTCGGCTGGATGGTCGCCATCATCATCTTCGCGGTGAGCATCGTTCAGATTCGGATCTCGCGCGTGCTCGAGGACTGACCCGCGGGGGAAAAGCGAATGAGCGCCGTTCACGTCGTCCTTCTCCTTCTTGCCGCGCCCATCGTGGCGCTCCACCGGCGCCCCCGGCTCGCGCTTCGTTACGCGCGCGGCGTGGCGCTCGGCCTGGCTTGTCTCGTCGTCCTCGCTCCGTTTTTTTGGCTCGTCGCCGCCGTCTTCAAAGACAAGAGCGTCTTCAACGAGTTCGTATTCTTCCCGCCGCCCGCCGAGTGGTCGCGCAAGACGATGAACTTCGACAACTTCGTCCAGCTCTTCCAGGGCGGCAAGCGGGGGAGCAATGGCACCATCTCGTCGGAGACCATTTCCTTTTGGCAGTACGTTCTCAACTCGGCCGTCTACGCCACGGTGGGCACCGTCCTTCAACTCTTCTTCGCGTCGCTCGGCGGCTACGCGCTCGCGAAGTACGAGTTCCGCGGCAAGAGCGCCCTCATGGTCTTCATGCTCGGTTCGATGACCATCCCGTCGGTCCTGCTGCTCCCGCCAATCTACAAGATGGTCGTCGATCTGGGGATGGTCGATTCGCTGTTCGGCCTCATCGTCCCCGGCATGGTGACGGCGTACGGAATCTTCCTCTTCAGACAAGCTTGCATGAGCATTCCCAATGAAATGATCGACGCGGGACGAGTCGACGGTTGCAGCGACTGGACCATCTACTACCGCCTGGTCATGCCGCTGGTCCGGCCGATGTCCGCGGCTTTCTGCCTCATGAGCTTTCTCGGGCACTGGAACGCGTTCTTTGCGCCGAACGTATTCCTGCACAGCCCGGAGAATCTCACGCTGCCGGTCGTTCTCAACAAGTACATCAGCGATTACTCGCAGGACTACGGCATATTTCTCGCGGGGACGGCGGTGGCGATGCTGCCGCCCGCGCTCCTCTTTTTCGCGCTGCAGCGTGAGTTCATCAGCGGCCTCACGTCTGGGGCCGTCAAAGGATGACCGCCCGCCCCTTTGTCGGCGTGATGGCTTCGCTGTATCGTGGCGCCCGAATGCTTCGCCGCCGAATCCTCGTTACCGCCTGCGTGACCATCGCCGTCGCAGGCTGCATCCGAAGAACGCTCGTGTGCCCCCCGGTGAACGAGACGGGAGCGGCTGGACAGGCGGCGCCGGCGAAGTTCGGTTCGGTCCCGGGCGCCTCGCTGCTCGGTGAAGCGGGCCTGAAGGCATTCGAACTGCACGGCGAAAGCGACAAGGTCGACATGAGCACCGTCGCGGTGACCGGACAGCCCTTCTCGCAGGCTTTGCGCGCACACGTGAAGAAGGGGTCCGGGCACGAGTGGGCCGTGCAGCTCCAGGCGTCGAACGCGGGGCCCGTCGACGAAGGCGACGTGCTCTTGGCGACGTTTTACGTCCGCGCGGAGGCACCGAACCCGGACACGGGCACGGGGCAAACGCAGTTCGTGTTCGAAGAGGCGGGCGAGCCGTACGCCAAGTCGACGATGGCCGACGTCGAAGCGGGTCCCGACTGGCGCAAAGTCCATGTGGGCTTCGTGGCGAAGCAGAAGTTCCTGGCCTCCCAGGCCCACATGATTTTCCGGCTCGGCTACGATCCGCAAACCATCGACATCGGGGGCGTCGCGGTCGAGAACTTCGGAAAGAAGCTGAAGGTCGCCGTTCTCCCGACGACCCCGCGGTGGACTCCGCCTCGAAGGCCGGACGCCACCGCGTCGCTCACCCCGACCGACGGCGGAACGCTCCCGATCGACGTCGACCCTTCCAAGGCGATTGGCCCCATCAGTCCCTATGTGTACGGCATCAATTCGCAAGGCGCGGAGGGCCTCGGCGTCACGGTGCGGCGCATGGGGGGCAACCGGCAGACCGCCTACAACTGGGAGATCAACGCCTCGAACGCCGGCAACGACTATCACCACGTGAGCGACGACTGGCCGTGCACGGTGCTCGGGTATACCAACTGCGGCGAGCCCGGCGCCCAGTTCGTCGATTTTGCGCTCGCCAACAAGCGGCTCGGCGTCGAGTCGCTCGCGACCGTGCCGCTCGTCGACTACGTCGCCGCCGACAAGAATCACGAAGTTTCCGAGGCGGAGAAGGCACCGAGCAAGCGGTGGATCAAGTCGTACCCGCACAAGACGGGACCCTTCGCGCTCGCGCCGGACCTCAACGACGGCGCGGTCTACGAGGACGAATTCGTCAACTTTCTCGTCACGAAGCTCGGAACGGCCGCGCAGGGCGGCATCAAGTTCTATTCGCTCGACAACGAGCCGTCCCTCTGGCCGTCGACGCACCCGCGCATCCACCCCGAAAAGACGACTTACCAGGAGATGGTGACGCGCACCGAAGCGCTGGCCGGCGCGATCACGACGATCGATCCCACGGCGGTCGTGCTGGGGGGCGTCATGTACGGATGGCCGGAGTATCTGACCCTCCAGAGCGCTCCGGATGCGAGCGAGTTCAACGGCAAATACGAGACGTACACGGATTTCTATCTCGCTTCGATGAAGGCGCTCGAGCAAAAGCACCACCGGCGCCTCGTGCACGTGCTCGACGTGCACTGGTACCCCGAAGCCAGAGGAACGAAGCGCATCACGGAGGACGACGAATCGCCGAAGACCGTCGACGCGCGCCTCCAGGCCCCCCGGGCATTCTGGGACCCGACCTACCGCGAGAAGAGTTGGATCGACGACTCGTGGGGCAAGCCGATCCGGCTCATCCCGTGGCTTCGAGAGAAGATCGACAAGCGCTACCCGGGGACCAAGCTCTCGATGACCGAGTACGATTTCGGCGGCTCGGGGCACGTCTCGGGCGCGCTCGCCCAGGCAGACGTGCTGGGCGCGCTCGGCCGCGAAGGCGTCTTCCTCGCGGACTACTGGGGAACGGCGGCCGGCAACGGCGACCTGCCCCCGTACATCGCGGCGGCGTTCAAGCTGTATCGGAACTACGACGGCAAAGGCGGCGTGTACGGCGACACGGCGGTCGCCGCGAAGGTCGCCGACGTCGCCAAGGCTTCGGTCTACGCCGCGACGGATTCGAAGAGGCCGGGCGTTCTCACGGTGCTGGTCATCAACAAGGACCAGCGAGCCCGGTATACCGGCAAGCTCTCTCTCCGCGGAACGGCCAAATACGGGCGCGCGCAAACGTACGTGCTCGACAAGAGCGCGCCGCAGGTGCGCGCCGCGGACAAGATCGAGATCAAAGACAATCAGCTCGAGTATACGTTGCAGCCGCTTTCGGCGACGCTGTTCGTGATCGAGCAGCGTGGAAACGCGGCGTCGAACTAGAAGCGGGAGCCTGCCCTATGTCACAACCCATCTTTTCCGGAATCGAACCAATTCGCTACCAGGGGCCGGACGCATCGTCGCCCCTCGCCTTCCGCTATTACGACAAGGACAAGCTCGTGCGCGGAAAGCCCATGGCCGACCACCTGCGAATGGCCGTCTGCTACTGGCACTCCCTCAGCTGGAACGGGTTCGACGTCTTCGGCGCGGGAACGTTCAACCGCCCGTGGCATCGCGAGGGCGATCCGGTCGAGGTGGCGACGCAGAAGGCGGCTGCCGCGTTCGAGCTGTTCGAGAAGATCGGGGTTCCGTTCTTCACCTTCCACGACCGCGACGTCGCCCCGGAGGGACGGACTCTGGCGGAGACCAACGATCTCCTCGATCGGCTCGTCGATGTCCTCGGCGCGCACATGCAGCGCAGCGGGGTGGGCCTCCTCTGGGGGACCGCGAACCTGTTCTCGCACCCGCGTTACATGGCGGGCGCCGCGACCAATCCGGACCCGGCGGTGTTCGCGTACGCGGCGGCTCAGGTGAAGAAGGCGCTCGAGGTGACCCAAAAGCTCGGCGGTGCAAACTACGTTCTATGGGGCGGGCGCGAGGGCTACGAGACGCTGCTCAATACCGACATGAAGCGCGAGCTCGACCAGCTCGGCCGATTCATGAACCTCGTCGTCGAGCACAAGCACAAGATCGGCTTTCGCGGTCCGCTTCTCATCGAGCCCAAGCCGCGCGAGCCGACCAAGCACCAGTACGACTACGATACGGCGGCGGTTTACGCCTTCTTCCAGCGTTACGGCCTGAAGAGCGAAGACTTTGCCGTCAACATCGAAGCGAACCACGCGACGCTCGCCGGGCACAGCTTCGAGCACGAGATCGCCTACGCCATCGCCACGGGCGTCTTCGGCAGCGTCGACATGAACCGCGGCGATCCGCAGCTCGGCTGGGACACCGACCAGTTCGGAAACGACATCGGCGAACTTGCCCTCGTCCTCTTGCGCATCCTCCAGGCCGGCGGATTCAAGACCGGTGGATTCAATTTCGACGCGAAGGTGCGGCGGCAGAGCATCGACCCGCAGGACCTTCTGCACGCGCACGTCGGCGGCATGGACAACCTCGCCCGCGCTCTGCTCATCGCCGATCGCATGCTCGAAGACGGAAAGCTCCTCGAGCTCGTAGAGGAGCGCTACGCCGGATGGCGAGAGGGCCTCGGCGCGGAGATCATGGGAGGGCGCCTCACGCTGCAGCAGCTCTCCGAGCGCGTACTGGCGCAAAAGATCGACCCCAAGCCGCGCTCCGGCCGGCAGGAGTTGTTCGAGAACTTGGTAGGGCGATACCTCTGAGCGCGATTCGCGAGGGGCGAACGCTCACCCTCGCTGAGCGGGCCTTCGTCGTCATCGGGTTTCTGCCCCACAGCGCTGAACCGAAACGCCGGCGGCATTGTCCGCGTCGATGCCGCCTTTCGGCAGGGAGCACCCGTGGGCGGCCAAGAGGAACGTGACGATCGCCCAGGAGTCCTCCGGACGCCAGGATGCGACGCGCTCCTCGGGCAAGTGCCCGCCGAGAAAGTCGAACAAGTCCTGCGCTTGCCGGAACGGGCCTCGCACCGGCGGACCTCTGGGGTGCGTTTGCTGCCGGATTTCGAGATCTTGGGGATCTTGAAACGAGAACCCGCTCGCGACCGAATCGGCGTGCGAAAACTCAGGCAGCGCCGCAGCCCCGAGGATCGGCGGAGCGTCGGTGCGCCCTTCGCCTCTCCGGCCGTGGCAGCGCGCGCACGCATCCGAATAGAGGGCGGCGCCCCGAGCGGTATGATCATGGGCGCGGGCGAGATCGGGATCGGTCGCGCCGGTACGGGTTGCGTGGCAAGCAGCGAGGCTCGCGCCGAGAGCCACCGCGGGCCCGCACCATGCGGGGCGCCGCCCTCGCGCTAGCTGCAAACGCGCACCGCTCCACGACGCTGCCGCCGTCGTCTTCCCGCGAACGAGACGGCGAAGGCCACGCCCAGCGCGGCCGCCCATCCGGCCTTCTCACCACGTCCTCGCGCGAGGTCACAAGCACAGCCGCTCGACTCGGCCCCTCCGGTCGAGTCCCCGCCTCCCCCAGAAGCCGCGCCTCCTGCCGACTGCTGGGCGGGCGCCGATACGCTCGCGGGGAGAGAGGGCCCGACGCCGGTGACGAGCCCTTGAAAGGTCGTCACACTCTGCGCCTCGAGGGTCACCGTGAGCGCGCTCGCGTTGCAGCCACCTTCCACCGGGACGCTTCCGCCCTCGACCGGAACGCTTCCGCCCTCGACCGGAACGCTCCCGCCCTCGACCAGAGCGCTCCCGCCCTCGACCGGAACGCTCCCGCCCTCGATCGCGTCGCCGCCGTCATCCCCCACGTCGCTGCCGCTGTCCGCGGGGCTGCCGTCGTAGCCGGCTGCATCGCTCCCACCTTCCGCAGGGCTCGCGCCGTCGCCGGCCTCACCCTCGCTTCCCCCATCGACCGCATTGCAGCTACCCGTGACCGGCGTCCCCGACGACGTGGAGTTCTCGGTCGCGGAGGTCACCCACGACGTCCACGATCCCACCGTGACGCCATCGAACAAAAACCTTTGAGAGACCGGCGACGAATTCTGATTGATGGCCACGATGACGAGCTTCATCGATTGCGGATCGACGTACGCGCTGAACGTGACGCCCGGCGTTGGCCATGTCGCAGACGTGTCGACGCGCACGAACCCGGGACGAACGAAGCGGCTGTAATTGCCCATCGCGTAGAGGCGCTTGGTCGGAGCGTTCGTCATGCTGTCCCAGAGAGCGCCGTTGCCGGAGCCCGCCGGGCGAATCCACCAGTAGTGCCAAGCGTTCACGTTCGCGTTGACCAGCGCTTGCTGCATCATCACGGCGACCCGCAGTCCGCTGCCGATTCCGGGATCGGGGGTTTTCGACGGGTCGTACACCTCCGTCTCCCAAAGCTCTTTCATCGCTTGCGCGGCCGGCGCATACGCTGCCGGAGAGGCCTTTCCGTACGAGTGCGTCGCGACGGCACTGACGGCCGCTGCCGCGGCGGAATTGCCGAGAATGGCGTCGCCGAACGACGGCAAGGTCGCCCAGTCCTGCGTCTCCGGTCCGACCAGGGTCGTCGAGAGCTTGGCGGCGCGAAACGCGGGAGCAAGGTGGTTGCCGATGAAATCGGCGAGCGTCGCAGGCGTATAGACACACGACTCGTACGACACGACGGTGGTCGGCTCGTTTTGGGCGGACAGCCGAGTGATAGAAACCCCCTGCCCTTGCATCCATTGGACGTACGCCGCGAGCGCGTTTGCCCAATCGTCCGCGTGCGCGGCAAGGAGCTTCCCGCCGTTGTTGACGCTTCCGTTCGACTTCCAGAGTGCAGGCGGCGACCAGGGAGTGGCCCACACGCTCGCGCCTCGCGCTTGGGCTTTGAGCGCGGTCGCGACCTCACAAGTTTCTTGGGGAGGCGAGCAGCCGCCGGGCGGAATGCGAACGCGTAGCAGAGTGAACCCCACGCCGCTGTCGGTCGTGAAGAGCAGGTCGGCGTCTGCGTCGCTGAGGTCGGGAGTGTACCAAGCCGACGACGCCCCAAAACCCGTGATCCGTTGATGGACTTGGTTGGGTCGAACCACGCCGTCCGCGGCGCTTGCCGAGACCGACTGCATCCCAAGGAGCGCGACCCACGCGAGTGTGTACCCGACTTTCACCGTGCTGGACGCGACTCTACCAGGGAACCCGCGAGCCGCCGCTCCGGCGGGGCCGGAGTGCGCGGCGAATGGACCCGTCCTTCCACCCCCTCGGACCGCCCTTGACCCCGCCTCGCCACTCGCGGTAGCAGAACGGGGCCGTACGTGCGAAGCGCGCGCCGAAAAGACATGGAGAGCGGGCTCGAGGCCGGCCGTTTCGCGACCCTTCGCCAGAGGGTGCGATTCGCCGCGATCGGTCTCGCGGTCGCGGGGGCTGCGTTTCTCGGGTGCGAAGCGTTCGGAGTGATGCCGGGAGGCAACGTGGTCGTCGAGAGCCGCGACGCGTTGATCGCGGACGGCCTTCCCTGCCTGGGCACCTGCGTGCCCGACCCTGGATCCACGCCGGTCGATTGCAGCGTGAGTACCCAGGGAATCACGAAGCTTCCGATTGTGACCTTCGACGACCCGGACTCGATGAGCGATTTCTCCGCCCAGGATTTTTATGTCTACACGGACGGTACCGCAGTCGCGTGGAGCATCTACGGGAGCGCGCCCAACCTCCACGCGATGGTCGCGGGATACGTGCCGAAGACGCAGGTAGCCGACTACTGCGGCCCTGGAAATGCCGCGCTTCACGTCGTCGGCGGGTACTTCCCGTACATCGATAAATTGGCGGGCTGCCTCCCTGTCGCCTCCAAATCCAAGCCCTCGGCGTTTCGCGCCTGGGGCGGCGGAATGGGCATTCCGATGCAGAAGCTCAACAACAGCGACGGCCTGGGCGACGGGCCAAAGGGCTTGTGCGGACCCCAGCAGAACGGTGGCCCCCCGCCGCATCCCGAGCTCTGTCCGCCCGCCACCGAAGAATATGCCGTTCGGGTGGGCGCGCTCGACGTGAGTACGTTCGACGGCATCAGCTTCTGGGGCCGGCGAGGGCCCAACGGCCAAGCGGGCATCGGCGTGACCGTCGGCGATCGGTTCACCGACGACGACATCAGCTATCTCACGTACCGCAACGACCCGACCGCGCCGCGGCATTGCGAGCGCGTCAAAGAATGCTCGTGCGCCGACCTCACACAGTGCGAGTTCGCGGACCAAGGCGCGGTCAACCTCAACACCTCGGTCTGCGGGAACGACCAGCCTGGATACTACTGCGCAGGCGCGCTGGCTGCCGACGGCGGCGGCCTCGCTTTCCAAGCCATCAACGGACAAGGCACGACCTTCTATTGCAGCGGCTCTCCTTTGTCTCCCGGCGCAGCTCCTTATCAGAACGAGTGCAATCAACCGTACGCCGCGTATCCGAACGACGTCTTCCACTTTCCGGACGGCGGTACCGTGACCCTACCGAACGGCACCTCCGCGCTCGGCGATCCGGCATTCTTCAATCGACCGTGCACCTCGCATACCCGGGCCGATGGCTACGGGGCCAGCTTCTGCTTCGACCCGGCCACCGATCCCCCTCCGGCGAACCCGACGGAGCTGTGCGGCGATCACTGGATGAAGATGGTCACGCTCGGTACCGATTGGCAGTTCTTCAAAGTGCGCTTCTCCGACCTCAGGCAACAGGGGTTCGCCAAGAAGTCCGAGCTACTCGATTTGCACGCGGTCTCGGTGGTGCGGTTCACGTGGACGGCGGGCTGGATCGACTACTGGATCGACGAAGTGAGCTTCTACCGCGATTCCCCATGAGCGCCCGACGCGCCCGGGCGCCCGGCACCCCCTGCCTTAGCGGTGATTGACCAAGATGGCGAGCGTGGAACTCCTGCACGTCGACAAGTTCTATCCGAACGGCGTGAAGGCCGTCGACGACTTCAATTTGAAAATAGACGATCGGGAGTTCATCGTCCTCGTCGGCCCTTCCGGGTGCGGCAAGTCGACGACGCTTCGCATGATCGCCGGTTTGGAGCTCGCCTCGGGCGGCACGATTTCGATCGGCGGCCGCGTCGTCAACGACGTTCCTCCGAAAGACCGCGACATCGCCATGGTCTTCCAGAGCTACGCCCTCTACCCGCACATGACGGCGTACGAGAACATGGCGTTCGGGCTCGCGATGCGCAAGACCCCCAAGCCCATCATCGCCGCGCGGGTGAAGAGGGCGGCCGACGTCCTCGGCATCGCGCACCTCCTCGAGCGCAAACCCAAGCAGCTCTCCGGCGGCCAGAGGCAGCGCGTCGCCCTCGGGCGCGCCATCGTCCGCGATCCGAAGTGCTTTCTCTTCGACGAGCCCCTCTCGAACCTCGACGCCAAGCTCCGGGTCGAGATGCGGTCGGAAATCAAGCGGCTCCACCTCGAGCTCGGCAGCACGACGGTCTACGTGACGCACGACCAAGAGGAAGCCATCACGCTCGGCGATCGCGTCGTCGTGATGAAGGACGGCGTCATTCAGCAGTGCGCGAGGGCGCTCGAGATCTACCACCGGCCGTGCAATCGCTTCGTCGCGGGCTTCCTCGGCAATCCTCCGATGAACTTCTTCGACGGGCGCCTGGTCGAAGAGGGCGGCCGCCTCTACTTCGACGAAGGAACCGGGAGGCTTCCGGTGCCCGAATGGGCCTCGCGGGAGCTCCGTAGCCGCGCCGGGACGGAGGTCGTCCTAGGCGTGCGGCCCGAGGCGCTCAGCGACGCACCGCGCGCCCGCTTCGAAACGAAAGATAGCGCGCTGTCGATGAAGATTCGGCTGATTCAGCCGCTCGGCGACACGATGCACGTCCAGCTGGCCACCGGGCGGCACCCGCAGATCGTCGCGGCCGTGACGGCCTTCTACGGGCTCGCCGTCGGGGCGGACATCGCGATCCATTTCGATCCGAACCGGCTCCACTTCTTCGAAAAGGGCGAGAGCGGAGCGAGCCTCGTTCACAACGAGACGTACGTGGAGGCGCTCTTCCACGGCCCGGGCCCGACGGCGGGATGACCGCCAGGGGCGTAAGGTGCGCCAGGGGATCGGAGGAACTCACTTCTCTCTGACCCTGGCGTCCCTTGCGATCCTGGCGGTTCTCTGCCCGCTCACTTGCAGTCGAAGAACTGGATATCGTCGACCCAGACATCGAACGTTTGCGCGGGCCCGATCGACCAGTTGATCGACATCAGCTGAGCCGGAGTGACCGACGGGTGGGGCTCGCCCCAGCCGCCCTCCTGCTTCATCTCGGCGAACGTGACCTTGTATTCCTTCCAGTCGGTCGTCAGGACCAGGTCCTTACCGAAGTGGTTCCAGCACGACTTGCATACGCCCCCGTCCGGGTGGGTGTTCACGTCGCCGACTTTGAATCGCACCTTGCGCGTAGAGCTGCTCCCCACTTTCGCGTGGAACGAAATGCCCGCGTACGGCGAGGCGTCGTAGAGCCCCTGCGACAGAAAGTTCGCGCCCCATAGCGCTCCCCACGCACCGTTGTCGCCCGAGGTCTGGCCGCTGACGTGCATCGCCTTGCTCGATCCCGCCCCGCCGTCTTCCATTTTCAGCGGGTTGGGGCCGATGTTCGAACCCTTGTCGTCGTGACTCGTAAACCAGTAGCCGTCGCGCCCACCCACTTTGCTGAGCTGATTGTCGCCGTCTTCGAAGTCGTCGATGATTCCGTCGTCGGAGGGCTTGGTCCCCCCGGAGCAAGACTTCAAGACGACGCTCGGATCCCCGGCGCCGGTCGGGCACGTGGCCATGCGCGAAGAGTCGATGCAGCTCGTCGCGGCCACGCCGGCCAAGAGCATGAGGGCGGAAGCGTTCAGACGTCGATCCATTTCTTTCTCCGCCCGGATCTTGCCGGGACGCGTCGGCTCAATAGAACGAAACTTCATCGATCCACACATCCATGCTGACGGCGCCGGTCGAGTACGTCGAGAATTCGAACTGGACCTTCTGGAGGTTCTGAGGATCGAACATATCCATCGCCGGGGGGGGCATCCCGTAGCCGTCCCGCGTCAACGCGGAAAAGGCGACTTTGCAGCTCGTCCAGGTCGTCGGATCGATCGTCTGGCAATAGAATCCGTAGTCGTCCCCTTGCCGGTCGGTGGTCGTGACGAGCTTGATGTGGATCGTTTGCGGCGAGGAAGAGTAGCCGGGGCCCCGTGTTCCCGTGATCGTCCCCTTCGCCCAAAACTGGATGCCCGTGTAGCCGGACCCCCTAGCGTCGTAGGGCATCGCGACGGGCGGGCTGGCCGCGTTGTCGTTCAGGTCGAACCCCACGCCGGCGCCATAACCCGGGAAAGCCGCCCCGTTCGTCGGACCCTTCGCGTGATATGCGCAGGCGCTCATCCCTCCGCAACCGCCTCGCTCGGCCATCGCCGACAGGGCGAGCGACCCGGCGTCGTTCGAACTGTCGTGATACGAAAACCACGACCCGTTGCGGGGCATGGGGATGTTCGACGCGCATCCCATCGCCGTGCCCATCGGAAACCCGCTGTAGAGAACCCCGCTGACTGCGGCGTCGGTCGCCGGGAAGCCGCACAAGTCGGGCGTGGCGGGACCGGCGTCGGCGTCGGCGTCGGCTCCGCTCTCCACGGGGCCCCCGCCACTCGAAGACCCGCCTTCCGGCGCGGCCGCGTCGCCGCCGTCGGGCGCTGCCGAGTCGTCGCCCGCCACCGCGAAATCGTTCCGAGAGCCGGACGTGTCGACGCAGCCCACCGCCACGGCCAGGCCCGCGGCGAGGAGCACCGAACCGCACCTTCCCGCGAGCCTGGCGACGTTCGTGATGCCCATTCGATCCCAGTCCTTCCGAAAGCTCACCACCACATGCTCGCAGCGAGGGAAACCATGTCCGAATCGGGGACGATGCGCACGTTGTCCACGGGCGGTGCCCCGGTCCGAACGGTCGCCAGCGAACCGTCCACCCAGTGAGAGTACTGGAGGACGACCTGATCGGTCGCCGTCCATCCCGTGCGAAGGATGATTCGGGGCGAGAGAACCGCGAACGAATACCGGGCGTCGTCCACGTTCGGGCTGACCTGATCGAATCGGGCGGAGAACGCGAGCCACGGAAGCACGCTGTAGGTCGCTTCCAAACCGGCTTTCGCCTTGGTGACGCCGTCCCCGTAGACCCCGCCCTGGAGCGGCGCGCTGCTCGTGACGTGGGTCACCATGCCGAACGCGCTCAGCACGAGGTCCGGTCCGTCCGGGGTGAACGGCACCGGGAAGCTCGCGAGCCGGCCGAGGCTGAGGTCGTACTGGCCGCCCACGGTTGTCAGCGATCCGGTGGCGTCCCCCGACGCGCCCAGATAGTCGTTCGCGAGGCCCGGGCCTCCAGGGGTGTTGAGGACGGAGATGATGCGGCTGACGGTGTACGCGTGCGTCGCTTCGGTGTGCGAAACCGCCGCATAGAAGTGGCCGTACCGCCGCATCGAGATCCGCAGATCGCTCGCCAGAATGGTGATGTTTCCATCGGGCGCGAGCGTGCCTGTCGCGCGGTCGTCCTGGCTCCACGCGCTGATGAAGTGAGCTCCGAGCGTCGCGAGGGATCGATAGCCGAGCCCCGCGTGAAGGTGGTTGACGAAGGTCGTGCCTTCGGCCGGGTTCGCGAAATCGTTCCAAACGTCGGGCGTGATGTTCGACCCCGCCTTGTTCGTCTGGCCTTGAATCCCCTGCTCGAGCAGGACCGTCCAGTCGCGGCCGACCCGCATCCGGGCGCTGACTTGTTCGCCCGACCCGTTGATGCGCGCGATGAGGGGCGTGCCGTAGCGCCCCTCGTCGTACTCGCCGGTCGCGCCGTACCGGCTCGTGAACGCGCCGACGATCGCGCGAAGGCGGACGTTCGGTCCGACGTCTGGGAGGATACTCAAGAACGCGTCGCTGATTCCGAGCTGCGAGGCGGGTTCGAGAAACGACTCGGACACGTTGGCCTGCTGGGCGAGGATGCTCAAGTTCGCCGATACGATGCCGTTGCCCTCGGATAGGTTGAGCTGCGCGTAGGTCGCCGGGACCACCCCCGTATGCGAAAACGTCTCGAGGTCGTCGGGCACGACCGGCGGCGCGTGCAAGACGGTCGAGCTCTGCCCTGGTTGCACGGCGGGAGCCGTTTGCCCCGGCTGCGCCTGACGGGAATTGATCCCGGCATTGAGCGGGGCGGTGAGCAAGCCGTGGTAGTCGAAGCGCCACTCGTGATCGCCGAACGCCCTCTGCCCGAACGCGGGCGTCACGCCGCCGGGCAGCGCGGCCACTTGAGGCGTCGTCGGGTCGAGGCTGAGCGCGTCGGGAACGCCCGCCTGTTTGTCCGTGTCGTCGGCACCGGCGACCCGCGGGAGCGCCAGCACCGCGAGCAGCGCCAGCGGTCCGAGCTTGGCAGCCCGCGGTCCAAGGCCGATTCTCCTACGTCTGAGCGAGTGCATCGCGATCGACTCCGCCTTGCTGAGCGCCATGGTCGGGCTCACCACCAGATTTGAGCGTTGAGGGCGAAGAGCTGGTCGTCGAGCCTATCGCCGGGCATGACCGAGCTGGCTTCGGGGTGGGTATGCGCGCCGTAGAACCACTTCCCGTAAAGGAGCGAGATCGTCTCGCGACTCGTCCAGTTGGTCTTGAAGACCAAGCGCGTGGCGATGACGTGGAACGTCTCCTCCGAGTCGTTGGAGTTCGGCACGACCCGGTCGACGCGAAGTCCGACGCCCATGAACGGCAGGAACGTGTAGAGGAGGTCGGCGCCGTACTTGTGGCGCACGCGCCCGTCGAACGAGGCGAAGTTCGACCAGCTCTTGGCGATCTCGAACCCGGCGTTCAGCGTCAGGTCGGGCCCCTCGCTGCTGAACGGAACAGGGTAGCTGACGATTCTCCCGATGCTGGTCGTGTAGTTGACGCCGGCCACGAGGAGCTGGCCGGTCCCTCCGGAGGTGACGCCGAACCATCGATTCGTGAGCGATTCGCCGTCGCCGCCGAATGTGACCGTTCCCTTGATCGGGTACGCGTTCTTCGCGTCTACGTACGACACGGCGGCGCCGACGAATCCCCAGATGGGCGACGCGAGGCTGGCGTCGAGGCCGTAGGTGCGGATGCGTCCGTCGGCGACGATCGTCTCGTTCAGCTGCCGTGTGGACGGGTTGTCGTACGGGAGCTGGACGCGATCGTCCTGCGCCCAGTTGTCGAGGAAGTGAAGTCTCGCTCGGGCGGTGACCTCCCCCCTTTTCTCGAAGCCCACGTGCGCGTGGTGGACCCAGGCCGCAGGCCACGGCACCGAGCCAGCCCCGTTCTGGCCGGTCGCGATGACGCTGATCGGCGCCATCCCGTTGCGCGTTCCCATGACTCCATCCTCGATGGCGAGGGTCACCGTATCGCTGAGATCGTACTCGCCGATGACGTCTTCTCCGACCCCCCTCACGCCGCCCACCAGCGGATTGGTGTACATGCCGAATCCATACTGGCCGATGGCGCCGTAGGCGGCGTAGAAATAGCCAGTCATCGCCCGCAGCCGGACTCCGGCCACCGCGGGCACGTTGAAGGACAAGTACGCGTTGTTGATGAACTGCTGACTTCCAATTTGGTAGAAGGTCGATGCGTCGTCCGGATTCCAGGTGGTCAGGCTCACGTTGGCCGTCACGTAGCGATTGCCATATGCGAACGACGTCTGGGCCCATTGACCGGGCATCGTGCTCGTCCCCACGAACGAGCCGTATTCGTCCACCGTCTGCGGCGGGACGTGGAACACGGTCTTGCTCTCCCCCGCCGTCGTCATCACGCGCTGGTTCTCGCTGAACTGCAGCGACGCGCTGAAAAAGCCGCTCCAGCGAAAGGTCCACTCGTCGGAGGGCTTGGGGGCCGCGTAGCTCGGGGTCGTTCCGCCCGGCAGCGCCCCGACCCGCGGGACGAAGGGGGACATCCCGAGAGCCTGGTCGGCTCGATAGCCCGGAATGTACCCGGGGCTCGGCAGCTCGTCGCCGCGAAGGATGCCTCCGCCCGCCGCGCCGGCACCGGACGATGAATCTTGGGACGTTCCGGTCGCGCCGCCGGCCGTCGCCTGGGCCGCGGCAACCGGAGCCCATCCGAGCATGGCGCAGCCCACCATCGCGCCCGCGGCAGACACGGCCACACCTCGACGTCGCCGATCGTCGTTCACCGCCGACCGCCTCTTGTCGGCACCGAACTGGTCCGGCAACCCATCGGGGGGCTTTCTACTTGTTGCGGCGCGCCTTCTCAACGGTCTTTTCACGGGCGGCCCGATGACGCGACCGTGGGATGCGCTGCGCCAACCGGGGCGCACCCGCGGACCGGGACGACGACCGGACTTTTTTTGAGCCGATCTCGGTCGCCGCTATTCCCGAGTCCGCGCGGCGCCGTATTCACGATTCAGGAGCAATCGTGACAACGGGCCGTCGCTTCCGTCGCGTGTTGCCATGGGCGCTCGTCAGAGCCACGGTCCTCGGGTTGGCCGCGTGCGGAGGGTCGCCCGAGGCAGACACGATGCAAGAAGGGGTGGCGACGCCAATCTCTCGATGGGCCGCGGTCGATCCCGATGCCGGGCAGCGGTCCTCGGGACAGCCGGCGGCGGCGTGCGCCGTCCCTGAGCAAGGATGCCTGTGCCTCGCGGGACAGATCGTGGAGTGCGTCGGACCCAAGATCCAGTCGGGGGACTACGCGAGCTGCCCGCCCGGCCGGCGCGTGTGCACCGATGGAGTTTGGGGCCCGTGCCTCGCCAAGACGGTCTACCGCGACGTGGACGCATTCCCGGAGTAGGCGGCGGCGCCGCGCCGGCACGGAGCCAACGCGCCGACGCCGCCAAGAAGATGGCGGGCTGGGCGGCCCCGAAGAAAGGATTTGCGCCGATTTACAGCAAAAGGCGGGTCGGCCCGCGGGTTGCATGACCCCCCGGCACAAGAGGGACTCCCCGCGATGGCCACCAACGCACCCAGCTTCTTCGCGCCCGCGACCATTGCCCGAGCCTACGGCCGCGTTTCACTGAGCACGACGCGGAGCCGCGTCAGCACCGACACGCTGCCGCCGGAACACGCCGGCCCCCGGCGCATCCTCGTCGTCGACGACGACGCCGAACGCGCCGCGGGGATCGCTCGCGCGCTGCGCACGGACGGACTCGAAGTCGCGTACTGCGCCCCCAGCGAGGACTTGCTCTCCTGCGTCCTCTCGACGCGCCCCGACGTCGTCCTTGTCCACACGCGCGCCGGCGACGAGCGGGCCCTCGTCATCTGCTGCCAGCTTCGCGAGTTCGACAAGGCGCGTACGCGCACGGTCATCGCGTACACGGCCGGCGAAGCCAACGAAGACGTGGTCGTGCACGCGCTCCACTCCGGGGCCGAAGACTATATCGCCAACGTGGGTCGCGACCGCGAGGTCCGGGCACGCGTCTCGGCGCAGCTCCGGCACCTGCGCGATCGCGAAGTGATGCGCTGGGCGCGCGAACAGCGTTCTTCGTTGCGCGATCTCGCCAATACGGACCCGCTGACCGGCCTAGCCAACCGCCGCGCGATCGAGCGATTGCTCGACTTCACGCTCGGCACGGGGAAAGGCGTCTCTCTCGCGGTTCTCGATCTCGACCACTTCAAGCGCATCAACGATACGTACGGCCACCCGGCGGGCGACGCCGTTCTGCGGAGCGTGGCGCACGCGCTCCACGCGGCGGCGCCCTTCGGCGGCGTGGCCGGCCGCTGGGGCGGCGAAGAATTCGCCGTCGTCGTTCCCGCCAGCGACTGCGGCTTCTCGTCTGTCGAGCACGCCGCCAGGATCGGCGAACGCTTCCGCGAGGCAGTGGCTGCCACCGACCTCTTCGAGATCGAAGGGGCACCGCGTGTCACCGCGAGCGTCGGCGTGGCGGCGTGGAACGGGAGCGGCGCGCAGCTGTCGAGCAGCCGGCTGGTCGCGGCCGCGGACGCGGCCCTCTACCAATCGAAGAAACAGGGGCGCAACTGTGTGAGCGCGTCCCTGCTTGCCGAATGAAACGGTCCAAAACACAGCGGGAGCACGGACCCAAGCAAGGGGACGCATCATGAACAACGCATTGACACCCATCACCATCATCCCCGTCGAGATCGGAGCGGCTGACGAATCGGCCGCTTTTCGCGAGGTGATCGCCTACTTGAACGGCATCGCCGATACCGTCTCCGCGTCGCAGCCCGACTACGGCCGAGCTCTTTCTCTGGCGCCCATGGCATCGTTCGCGGCCATGGCCTCTCTCGCGCCGATCGCGTCCCTGGCGCCGATCGTCTCGCTCGCGCCCCTCGGCGGCTTTCCGAGCGCGGTTCCCGGACGAACGCGCATCACGCTGCGCTTCGGCGAGCTCCCATTCGAGCACGCCAGCCTCTGGCCCCAGGTCGCTCTCGGTTCGGCGCCGGAGCCCACGCGGGGCGGCGCGCGCACGCTCGACTTCGGGTTCGACTCCGTGCGGGCGTGCTCCCTGGCCCCGAACCTACGCCGCTGCACGCTCCCCTACGACGGGCAGAGCGACCCGCTGGCGCAGCAGCCTTCCTCGCTGCCGCCATGGTACGGGGAGCGGCAGAGTGAAGTGCGCCTCCGGGTGGGCCAGTTGCCGCTCGAGTGGTACCAGCTGACCGGCACGGACTGCGGAAACGGGAGCTGACCGAGAACGCAGCCGGTTCGTCGTTTTCGCCCGCGAAAGCGCCGATCCGGGGAGAAAAAACGCGCGCACTGCTCGGCGTCGCGACGAGAATTGTCGGTAGAGCGTCCTGTTCGACTGGGCCCGCTGCTTTTCTCGTTGGTAGAGCGTCCTGTTCGACTGGGCCCGCCGCTTTTCTCGTTGGTAGAGCGTCCTGTTCGACTGGGCCCGCCGCTTTTCTCGTTGGTAGAGCGTCAGGTTCGACTGGGCCCGCCGCTTTTCTCGTTGGTAGAGCGTCAGGTTCGATTGGTCTCGCCACTTTTCTCGTTGGCAGAGCGTCAGGTTCGATTGGCCTCGCCGCTTTTCTCGTTGGTAGAGCGTCAGGTTCGATTGGCCTCGCCACTTTTCTCGTTGGCAGAGCGTCAGGTTCGATTGGCCTCGCCGCTTTTCTCGTTGGTAGAGCGTCAGGTTCGATTGGCCTCGCCACTTTTCTCGTTGGCAGAGCGTCAGGTTCGATTGGCCTCGCCGCTTTTCTCGTTGGTAGAGCGTCAGGTTCGATTGGCCACGCCGCTTTTCTCGTTGGAGGAGCGTCAGGTTCGATTGAAAACGCCGAAATGTCGAGAAGACCGCCAGGGCGCAAGGAGCGCCGAGGGAGAATCGTGCGGGAAAACGGCCCTTCTTCCCCTCCCTCTCGCGGAACGCTCATTCCGTCACGCCGTCGAGCTTTCGGTAGATGGTGCGCGTGGAAATCCCGAGGAGTTGGGCGGCGACGGACTTGTCGCCCTTGGTGTGGCGGAGTGTCTCCCGAATGACGCGCAGTTCGATTTCGTCCAGGGTCGTCCCCACCTCGAACGTCAACTGGGTCGGCGCCCTCGGAGCCGCAGTCGCGATGGGATCTGGCAAATCGCTCTCGCCGAGGGAATCACCGCGCGACAAGACGACGGCGCGCTCGATGACGTTCTCGAGCTCGCGAACGTTGCCGGGCCACGCGTAGTCCATCAGGCGGTCGAGCGCGCCGCGCGTGGGCTGCAGGCGCGGTCGTCCATTCTTCGCGCAATAAAGGCCGAGGAAGTGATCGACGAGCAGGGGGATGTCCTCGCGCCGCGCGCGCAGAGGCGGCGCGGTGATCGCGATGACGTTCAGCCGATAAAAAAGGTCTTCGCGAAAGCGACCCCCGGCGACTTCCGCCACGAGATCGCGGTTGGTCGCGGCCACGATGCGTACGTCCGCCTTCTGCGTGTTGCCGCCGAGCGGTTCGTACTCCCCTTCCTGAAGGACCCGCAGCAGTTTGACTTGAACGCTCGGCGACAGCTCGCCAATCTCGTCGAGAAAGAGCGTTCCACCGGCGGCCTTCGCGAATCGGCCGTCTTTCTTCCCTGTCGCGCCGGTGAACGCTCCGCGCTCATGCCCGAATAGCTCGCTCTCAAGAATCGTCTCGGGGATGGCCGCGCAATTGACGGCCACGAACGGAGCGCGCGCGCGGCCCGAGCGCTCGTGAATGCACCGCGCGAGCAGCTCTTTGCCCGTGCCGCTCTCGCCGAGAATCAAAACGGTCGCCTGGCTCGGCGCCGCCTGCGTCGACATGTCCACCACCCGCCGGAGCGCGGGCGAACTGCCGACGATCTCGCGGTGCACGAGTCGCTTGATCTCCGCCCGGAGCGACGTGTTCTCCGCGACGAGCTTTTGCCGCTCGGCCGCCTTGCGCACGCTCTTCACGATCGACACGCGCTTGAGAGGCTTCTCGACGAAGTCGTACGCCCCGTCCCGCATCGCGCTGACGGCGGCTTCCACCGACCCGTACGCGGTCATCAAGACCACCTCCACGTCGGGAGCCACCTGCTTGATGGCCCGCAGGAGCTCGAGCCCCGTCGTGCCCGGCATCATCAGATCGGTGAGGACGACGTGCACGCGGTGGGTGCGGACGAGCTCGAGCGCCCGCTTCGCGTCCGACGCCGAAAGGACCCGGAGCCCTTCTCGGAGAAAGATCTTCTCGAGCGACTCGATGTTGGAGCGCTCGTCGTCCACGACCAGAACGGTGGTCGCATCGGGCGACGGATCGGGAACCAGGGGCGGATCGTCGGGTGGAGATGCGTGGGCGGAGTTCGCGGGCGGGAAGGCGAGATCTTTTGTCAACACAACGACAATATGTCACTCGCGCCGACAGGACGTCCAATTCCCCGAGAGGGAAGGTCAGTGCCAGCGCAGCCGAAAGCTCCCGACCCAGCGCGCCCAATCCGAGCGCAGGTCGAAGCGGAGCGTGGCCCGCGCGACTTCGTCTCCCCGGTCGTCGTAGATGCTCACCGGAAGGAGCGTGAGCGACGCGATCGGCGAGATTTTTTGCCACTCTTCTTGGCCGCTGAGGTCGTAGCGGTGTCCGTCGTCGCCGCGAAACGACAGATGGTAGGCGACGCGCCGCTCGTCGAAGAGCCGGAACGCGATCGTACCCTCCAAGCCCTGCGACGAGGCCAATCGCTCCGCGTCGAGCGTGCCGGTGACCCGCAAAATCTTGCTGCGCCCAAACTCGCGAACGTCGGCCGCGACCGCTTCGATCGCGATGCCGACCGCGCCCTCTTCGGCGGGCGCGTCGAGCCGCCAATACGAGCCTCTCCACGTCTGGCGGAAAGCAAAGCCGATACCCATCGGGCGGATCGATCAGCCTTCGGACGGGCCAGGCTCGGCCGCACCGGCGCTCGGCGCGCCGCCGTACACGACGAGGCGCTCGACCACCTGCCCGCGCGCCGCCGCCTCGGCGATCGCCTCCACGTCGTCGAGCCGGACGTGTCCGTACGCGACGTGCTCCGGCTCCTGCAGAACCGTCACGCCCGTCTCGCACATGTCCAAGCAGCTCGAAGAGCACGCGCGCACGACGTCCTTCGCGACGCCGCGCCTGGCGAGCGCTTCCTTGAGCTTCACGACGACCTCCTCGGACCCTTTCTCCGCGCAGGAGCCCTTGGGATGCCCGTCCGGGCGTCGATTCGTACAAACGAGGAGATAGCGCTTGCGAAACGGCATGATGTCGCGAGGTCCACGTTATCAGGGAATGAACCGTCTTTACGACCCCGCTTGCGCTTCGGCCGCGCTCGGACGATCCTCCGCGGCCGATGAAAACGTCCAAACTACTCTTCTTGGCCACGGCTCTCCTCCCCCCCGTCATCGCGATCGCGTGCGGCGGAGGAAACGAAAACCTTCCGCCCCCTCCCCCACCGCCCGCGCCGCCGCCGGTCGCGTCGAGCGCCGCTCCCGTCGAGAGCGCGTCGGCGAGCGCCGCTCCGCCCCCGGCCCCCGCGCTGCCGCCCGCGCCTCCGGTGCAGCTCGTGCAGGGCGCGGCGAGCCCCGACCCGTCGGCTCCCACGCCCACGGTGAAGATCGTCGCGCCGACGAAGGATCAGGTGATCGCCACGGCGAAGGCCGGAGACTTCGAAGTGAAGCTCGACGTGAAGAACTGGAAGACCGAGAAAGGGGACTCGCACGTCCACCTCATTCTCGACGACAAGCCCTACAAGCCGATCTTCGATCTCAAGGCTCCCCCGCTCAAGCTCTCGGAGCTCACCGGCGGCGATGCGCTCGCCGAAGGGCAGCACATCCTCGTCGCCTTTCCGAGCCGGGCGAACCACGAGAGCGTGAAGACGCCGGGCGCGCTGACGTTCGTCTCGTTCTTCGTCGGCAAGAAGGGGGACAAAGTGCAGGACCCCACCAAGCCCCTTCTCGTCTACAGCCGTCCGAAGGGCGAATACAAAGGCGACATGGCCAACCATGTCCTCGTCGACTTCCAGATCGCGAACACGACGCTCGCGCCCGACAAGAACCACGTTCACATCTCCGTGACGGGTCCGGGCATCGAGGGAGACAAGAGCGCGGACGCGACGAAGTTCGGTCCGCCCTTCTATCTCGACAACCTGCAAGACGGCTCGTACTCGGTGAAGCTCGAGCTCCTCGGCGGCGACGGCAAAGTGTTGCCCGGGCCGTGGAACTCGACGACGCACTCGTTCAGCGTCGCGCACTGACGCGCCACTGAACCTCACCCCCCCGGCCCCCTCTCCGCTCGCGGAAAGGGGGAGCAGCTCCGTTATCGCGCGACCCGCGGACACCCCTCTCCGCTTGCGGAGAGGGGCCGGGGGTGAGGTCCTCTGGGGCCGCAAGGGAAGGAGGGGGCGCGCTATCCTCGAACCGCCCCCGGAGCGCGTGAGTGCGACGCTCCGAACCGATGGGGCTCGCTCACGACGTCCATTGGCGCGGCCATCAATGTACGCGAACTATACAACGCGGCCGCCGAGCCCCGGGTGTGACCGTGCTAACTTCGGAGAGTGGGCGAGTCCGCCAAGCGCCGCGCTACGTACGACGACGTCCTGACCGCGCCGGAACGAGTCATCGCCGAGGTCGTCGACGGCGTCCTCCACACGCAGCCGCGACCGGCGATTCCTCATGCACGTGCGTCGTCCGAGCTGGGGGCGCTGCTCTCGGGCCCATTCGATCGCGGCAAAGGCGGTCCAGGCGGATGGGTGTTGCTCGACGAGCCGGAGCTGCATCTCGGGGCCGAGCCGGACATCGTCGTGCCCGATCTCGCCGGCTGGCGTCGCGAACGGATGCCCAAGCTGCCGATGGATGCAGCCTTCTTGGTGCTCGCTCCCGACTGGCTGTGCGAGGTCGTCTCCCCTTCGACCCAGGCGTTCGACCGCCGCGACAAGATGAACCTCTATGCACGCGAAGGAGTGCGCCACGCTTGGTTGGTCGACCCGCTTACCCAGCTCCTCGAAGTCTGGCACCTGGAACACGGCCGCTGGGTCCGTCTGGGAACGTGGCGAGGCGACGCGCGCGTGAGGGCCGAGCCCTTCGAAGGGCTCGAGCTCGAGCTGGGCGCGCTCTGGGCCTCCTGAGAGCGTCGCCGCGCTGGGCGAATAGGCCTCTCGGGCCGCTGGCGCCTTACGAGCCGGTCATCGATCCGAGCGACTTCTCGATCCGCCCCACGGCCCAGGCCGCCGCCTCCCGGACGACCGGGTCCTCGTGAGCGGTCGCGGCCGCGCGCAGCGCCGGGAGTGACTTCGGGTCGCGCCGGTTGCCGAGGACGATGGCGGCGTTGCGCGCGATGCCCGCGCGACCGGCGCGACGCAGCGGAGTGCCCTCGAAGAGCTCGCGCCAGGCCGACTCGTCGAGCGACAAGAGCGACTCGAGGCGCACGTGGGTCCAACGCTCGAGAGGGGCGAAGGGATCGCCGTCGCGCGTGTCGAGCGAGGCTCGGGCGCCGATACCCGCATTGAAGGGGCACACCGTCTGGCAGTCGTCGCAGCCGAAGAGGTGCGTCCCCACGCCTTCGCGCAGCTCCGCGGGCATCGAGCCCCGCTGTTCGATGGTCAAATACGAGACGCAGCGCCGCGGATCGAGAACGAAGGGAGACGAGAAGGCCCGGGTCGGGCAAGCGTCGAGGCAGCGCGTGCACGCGCCGCAGCGGTCCAGGAGGTTCGGCCGGCGTGCGGGCGGCCCCTGCGGCGTGTCGCCGAGATCGAGGCCGAGATCGAGGCCGAGATCGAGGCCGAGATCGAGAGTGGTCACCACTTCGCCGAGGAGCACCATCGATCCGAGCCCGGGCACGATGAGCATTCCGTTCTTGCCGATGAACCCGAGCCCCGCGCGGACGGCCCACGCACGCTCGAGCACGGGCGCGTCGTCGCACATCGGACGGGCTCGAACGGGGTGCTCGTCGGTGCCGAGCGTGCGCACGAACGCGGCCAGCCGTCGGACGCGCCGGCGGAGAAAGCGGTGGTAATCCCGGCCGCGCGCGTACCGTGCAATCGTGTGTGCGAAGGTCGGAACGTCCTCGCTACCCCCGGCATCGGCTTCGGTTGGGCGCTGGTAGCGCCGCGCGACGCAAACGACACTCTTGGCTCCAGAAAGAATTCCGTCGCCATCGAGCCTCTCGCGAACTCCCCCGTAAGCCGCCAACCACCCCATTTCGCCGTGCATTCCTTCGCTTACAAAGGCCCTGTATCGCGCGAAATCTTCGGCGAGCGGCTCGCTGGCACGCGCGATGCCAACTGCGTCGAAACCGAGCCGCAACGCGGCCGCTCGCACCTGATCGGAAAATGAGACGCCCGGTCTGACCACGCAGCAAACACTTAACCGAGTATGGTCGACTTGGCTCTCTCCTACGGACATCGGGCAAACGCCGCGAGGACCGACATGCGAACGGATGGACGGCAATGGCGGGCTTGAGCGGTGGGGCGCTCGGCTGCGGCGCCTCGGTGGAAACGACGCAGGACGGGCTCTTCGGCGGTAGCGTGGTTCTGTTCCAGCCCCAGCGCGGGGCGGGCTACCGAACGAACGTCGACGCCCTGCTGCTCGCGGGGTTTGCCACCGGGAACCATTCGGCTTCCCTCGCCTTCGACTTGGGGGCTGGGGTGGGGGCCGTGGGATTGTCGTTGCTCCGGCTGGGCGCCGCGCGGCGCGTGGTGCTGGTCGAGATCGACGAACAGCCGGCCGCGATGGCGCGGCGCAATCTCGACGCGAACGGATGGACCGAACGGGGCGAAGTCGTCCGAGGCGACGTACGCGACGTGGCGCGCTCGCGCCGCGGAGAGGCCGCGCTCGTCGTGTGCAATCCCCCGTATGTGGCACCGGGGCGGGGCCGTGTGCCCGCCACGGAAGCGCGCGCTCGCTGCGGAGAGCTTTCCACGTTCGTGCAAGCGGCCCGGCAAGTGGCCGGGCGTCGCGCGCGCGTTTGCTTCGTCTATCCCGCCCACGAGCTCGGGGTGCTTCTCTCGTCGCTCGCAGCCGAGGGCCTGCATGCAAAGCGACTGCGCTTCGTGTACGGAACGCCCGACTCCCCGGCGCGCATCGCCTTGGTCGAGGCGGTGGCCGGTCGGGCCGGAGGGCTGGCCGTGATTCCGCCCCTGGTCGAACACGGGCAGCGCGGGTACACGCCCGAGATGCAGGCGCTTTTGGCGCGGGGGTAGCGCTACCGCGCCCCGCGAAGTCGGTCCAGCGCGATGGCGCAGGCCGAACGAACGCTGAGGTGGTTGTAATCGCCGCCCAACGCCGAGATCGGCTCGAGTAGCGCGTCCGCCGACCCGATCACGCTCGGCGCGAGACCCCATCCGGTCCCGAACACCAGAAGGACGGGCTTCTCGGCGCGTTCGAGCCGCGCTCGGCCGTCCGCGAACGAAAGCGCTGCGCCGAGGGAGCGCGCGGCGGTGACCCAAACTTCGACCGCGTCCCGTCCGCCGAGCGCGCCGATCGCGGCGTCCAGCGTCGGCACGATGCGCAGCAGCCGCAGCGCCTCGCGCCGATCGGGAATGCGCCGGCCGCTGGATCCGTCGGTCCAGTGTTGGCGGATTCGCTCGACGAGCTCCCGCTGCGCGGCGATCGGATGGGCGATGAAGTAGTCGCTGCATCCGTAGCTGCGCGCGCTGCGCGAAAGATCGTGGACGTCGAGGTTGGTGACGGCGGTCGTCACAATCGCCCCCTGCCCGTCGAGCACCGGATGATGGACGAGCGCGATCGCGAGCTTCACGAACCGCCCGTTCCTTCCGACTTCCGGGCGCGCGCGACGTCGCTCTCCGTCCGTTCGAAGTCTTCCCACAGGTCGGGGCGGCGCGCGCGTGTTCGCTCTATCGACCGATCGCGGCGCCACCGAGCGATCTCGGCGTGGTTGCCTCCGACGAGGACGTCCGGGATCCCCGCGCCGCGAAACTCGGTCGGGCGCGTGTAGTGCGGGTACTCGAGCAGTCCGCCGGTCTCGGGGCTGTGCGACTCTTCGATCGTCGACGTCTCGTTGCCGAGCACGCCGGGAAGCAGGCGTACGCACGAGTCGACGACGGCCATCGCAGCGACTTCGCCCCCCGTCATGACGAAGTCGCCGAGGGAGATCTCTTCGTTTACGTGACTCCTCACCCGCTCGTCGAACCCTTCGTATCGCCCGCACACGAGCATCACGGCCGGCCGCGCCGCAAGCTCGCGCACTCTGCGTTGATCGAGCCGCTGACCTTGCGGAGTCAGAAGCACGCGATGCGCTCGCACCCCGTCGGCCGCGTCCGCGTCCAGCGACTCGATCGTGGCCACCAGGACGTCGACCCGCATCACCATTCCGCCCCCTCCGCCGTAGGGCGTGTCGTCGATGCTCTTGTGCCTTCCGAGCCCGAAATCCCGCGGACTGCGAAATCGCACGGCGAGCTGGCCGCGATCGATCGCCTTTTTCACGAAGCTCGTGACGAGAAATCCGCCGAACATCTCGGGAAAGAGCGTGACGACGTCGACCCGCACCGACCTATT
>Ga0265318_10000531_pt1 | contig 27304 bp, 20 predicted proteins | sample 4821metaG_FD_192431 | JGI IMG/M metagenome (GOLD analysis project Ga0265318, IMG submission 192431) | Rhizosphere microbial communities from Carex aquatilis grown in University of Washington, Seatle, WA, United States - 4-8-21 metaG | ecosystem: Host-associated > Plants > Roots > Rhizosphere >... | reverse complement strand
CCGGGCCGCCTTCGCGATCGCCTCGGCCAGCGGACCTCGATAGAAGGCCCGGGGTCCCCCCTGCCGCAGTCGCCCGAGGGTCTCGGCGAGGTCGGGCCTGCGGACGACGTCGCCTTCGCGCGGCCCGCGCGACGGCTCGACGCCGCCCGACCCCGCGGGCGACCCCGCTCTCCGCGCCGGCGGCGCCGCGGGCACGAGCAGGTGCCGCAAGGACTCGGACTTCTCGCCGGCCAAGGCCTCCGCCAGCCGCCAGGACACCGGGAAACCCTGGCGCGCGAGCTTTTCGACCGGCTGCACGCACCGTGCGAAGGGGAGCTTCCCGAAGCGCGCCACCAGCTCCCCGAGGCCCGCGACCTCGCCGGGGACCCCCACCGCGAGGCCCCCCTCGCGCGCGCGCGCCGGATCCACCTGGCCATCCGCCGTCAGGAAGAGGGCGGTCCTCAACCCGGCCGGCGCGCGCTCCCGAAAATCGAGGGCGTACACCCGGTGCTCTTTGGCACGATAGTAAAGGGCGAAGCCGCCCCCGCCGATCCCGGAGGCCTGGGGATGGACCACCCCGAGCGCCAGGGCCACGCCACAAGCCGCGTCCGCGGCATTGCCCCCGGACGCCAGGATGGCGCGACCGACCTCGGAGGCCGCCAGGTTGTCCGACGCCACCGCGGCGTGCGCGGCATGGAAGGGCGGCGGCGCCGCCGAACGAGAAATCCCGACATCCACCGATGTGACGAAAACGAGACAGACGAGCACGCCCATCCGGGCCGACCCTCGAGATTTCCACCCGGGCTTTGGCAAACACGGCTTCACGTCGATGTCACCTCTTACAGGAGCCGATTCGAGTCTTACAGCAAAAGAATGACCACACCTCTTTGCAAAGCTCAAAATCGACGGCGTAAGATGTGCGACGCTCGCTCGTAGAAACGCATCCATGGACCAGAAGACCACCAAAAGCCCCCACCCACCCGTCAATCTGCGGATCAAGTTTCGGAGCGACAGCCTGCCGCAGTTCATCGAGCGGTATGCCACCGACGTGAGTCGGGGCGGCATCTTCATCCGCACGCGCGAGCCGCTCGGGGTGGGCACGCAGCTCAAGCTCGACTTCCAGTACCAGGGTGGAACCCCGCTCATGTCGGGAGACGGCACCGTGGTGTGGGTGCGCGAGTTCGATCCGAGCCGGGCCAACGTGCCCCCCGGAATGGGTGTGCGCTTCGACAAGCTGGCGCCGGAGAGCCTCGGGGTTCTCGAGCAGATCCTGGTCGCCAAGGCCCAGCGCGAAGGTGGAGCGGCCGGAGCCACGGGCGTGAACACGAGCCGGCCGGTGCCGCCGGAAAATGTGCCCGGAGGTGGGCGCCGCCCGGGCCCGGCCGGTTCACCACAACAGGCCGCCACGCCCCCGGCCCCCGCGCCTCAGGCCGCCGTGGTCGCTCCGCCGGCTCCTCGCACGTCGGCCGATTCACCCCCGGCCGCGGGAGCCGCCGCGGCAACACCGGGCGCACCACCTGCGGCGCCAGCCCCGCCAGTGAGCGGCCCGCCCCCGGCTTCGACCGGGGCAATCTCCGGCGCCATCTTTCCCGAGACCCCGTCCTTCGTGGACTCGGACGAGCTCGACGAGGAGCCGACCCAGATCGCCGCCGGCTTGCCCTCCCTCATGGGCGGAGGTCCCGAGCTCGAGGACAGCGCCGTGGCCTCGGCCCCGCGCCTGCCCGGGATGGCCACGTCGAGATCGGTCGGGACCGATGCGCCGCCATCCCCGGGCGGCCGATCGCCGGCCGAGGCCCCGGGCCCGGCGCCCGTGGGTGCAGACCACGATGCTCCGGCGTCGCAGCTCTTCACGTCGGCGCTGCGCGGCGGCCCGGCCCGAGAGCCGTCCGCGCCGGCGGTTCCGAGCGCGATGAACCAGCCAGAGCCGAGCGGGGAGTCCACCACCGAGAGCACGGTTCCAGGCCTCGCCGAGCTCGGCGCGACCAGAGGAGGCAGCGGCGAGGTCGCCCCGCGAGCGACGGACGACGATTCGAGCTCGAACTTCAGCGCCGCCACCACCACCACGCCGCTCGATCCCGCCGATCTGGTCGAGCATACCGACACCTCGGGGGCGGGGCACGCGGAGGCTGTCCAGGCCGCCGCGAGCGTCTCGGAGCTGCGCGGAGCCCCGGAGCCGCGCGGCGCCACGGGCGCGGCAGAGCCCACGCAGTCGCTGTCCCTCGACGGGCTCCATGCCGAGACGCCGTCCGAGCCTCGCCCGCCATCCGGCATCGCGGTCCAGGGTGCCCCGAAGGCAACCTCCGCGCCCGGCGAGGCCCGGGTGGGTGGTGGCGCCCCGGCGCCCGGGCCGCTCCGTGACCGGGACGTCGAGGTGCCCGCGCCGCCCAGCGCCGCGCGCGCGCGGGAGCGGCGGTTACCGGCCCCCCTCATCCTCGTGACCGTGCTGGCGCTCGCGGCCAGCGGCTTCTTCCTGGTGCGCTTCTTCAAGTCGCAATCCACCGACCTCTTGCCGGGGAGCGAGCCCGGGCACACCGCGATGGAATCGCCCGGGGCGCCGCCCCCCAGCCTGCGGCCCGCCGAGCCTGCCGCCGCCGCTCCGGCGGCGCCGAGCCCGGCCGGCGCTTCCAGCACCGAGCCCGCGACCGTCGGTGCGCCCGCCGCACAGGGCACCATCGACGCGGTGGCGCCGGCGTCGGCGTCGGCACCCCCGGTGACCGGAGCGGTGGCGGCCGCGGCACCCGCGACAGCTCCGCCGATCGCGGGCAACGACGCACAGGCGGGGCCGAAGGCGGCATCCCCACTCCCCGAAGCCACCTCTGCTCCCGAGAGCGCGAAGCCGGGGCCCGAGACCGACACCGGCAAGCCCGATCCAAAGGTGGAGGTGTCCCGCCCCAGGGAGACCAGGCCCGAGAAGGCCGTCCCCCCCCGGCGAAAACCGCTTCACCTGGCCCGTGCGCCCGGGCCCGTCGGGGCGGGCTCGACGACCGGCAGCGGGGACGGTGACGCCGAGACCGCCGGACCGGCCGCGAGCAAGTCCGGCGGCGGCGGTGGTCCGATCTACGAGCTCAAGATCACCTCGAAGCCGCCGGGGGGCGACGTCTCCATCGATGGTCAGGTGGTCGGCAAGACCCCCTTCACCGGCAACGTCGGCGATCTCGGGTCGCCGCACTTCGTGACCATTCGCAGGGACGGCTTCGAGCTGTTCGAGCAGATGGTCGGGACCACCTCGGCCTGGGTGAAGGTCAAGGCCGGGAAGCCGGGGGCCAGCAGCTCCGTGCAGCAGCTCAAGCTCAACGTGAAGCTCCGGCCGCTGACCGGAACGCCCGTCGAGCCGCCCGCCGAGACGGGCGATCGGCCGGCGGGCGAAGCCGCCCCCAAGCTCGACAGGGCGGACAAGGCGGACAAGGCCGACGACAACACCCTGCCCCCGACCGATCTGGTCGCGCCCGGCGGTGCTCCGCAGTAGAGTCCGGCCGGTCATGTGCCCAGCCAGACCAAGCGGCCGACTGGCGGGAAAGGGGAAGCGCGGGTGGTGGTGGGCGCCGCCGGGGTCCGCTCGGCTGGTGCTGGTCTTGCTGGTCTTGCCCCTCGGCCCGGGATGTCGCGCCGGTGAAGGGGCTCCGGGCGCAGCACCGGGACCAACGCACCCCGCGGCCCCGCCCGACGCCCCCCCGCCCCGTGCGTCGGCGGCGATCGCCACCGAGCAGCCGCCTCCTCCGTCCGCGCACGCCCTGCCCAAGCTCGACGTGCACATGCACATCGGCGTCGATGCCATCCCGCGTGCCCTCGAGCTCATGAACCGCTGGGGCATCGACGGCGCGGTCAACCTGTCGGGCATGTTCCCCGGGCCCCCGCGCCAGGCGCTCGAGCAACAACTCGAGGCGGCGCGCGCCGCCGGCGGTCGGGTGGCCGTGTTCGCCAACGCCAACTTCCGCCACGTGCTGACGACCAGGGACTATGGCCGCGCCATGGCCGCCGATCTCGAGCAATCGCGGCGCCTCGGCGCCATCGGCCTCAAGATCCCGAAGGGCCTCGGGCTCGGCTACCCGGCCCCCGATCGCGCGCACCTGCTGGCAGTGGACGACCCCGGGCTCGACCCGCTGTTCGAGAAAGCTGGCCAGCTCGGCATGCCGGTGGCGATCCATGTCGGGGATCCCAAGGCCTTCTGGAGACCGGCCACTCCCGACAACGAGCGCTGGGACGAGCTCGGCGCCCATCCGGAGTGGTCGTTCTACGGACAGCCGGTCCCCTCGTGGCAGGCGCTCCACGCCGCCTTCGAGCGCCGGGTGGCCCGGCACCGGAAGACCACCTTCATCGCGGTCCACTTCGGCAACGATCCCGAGGATCCCGACGAGGTCGCGCGGATGCTCGACCGCTACCCGAACTTCTACATCGACACCGCGGCCCGCATCCCCGAGATTGGCCGCCACGATCCGGCGCGCATGCGGCGCTTCTTCGAGAAGTACCAGGATCGCATCCTCTTCGGCACCGACACGGGGATCTCGAGCAACCAGGACGACATGATGTACGGGTCGACCGGCAGCTCCCCCCCGACCCTGGCCGACGAGCGGCGCTTCTTCGAATCCAGCTGGCGCTACTTCGAGTCGACCGATCACCAGTTCGACAGCCCGACCCCGATCCAGGGGCGCTGGAAGATCGACGGTCTCGGCCTACCCGAGCCGATCCTGCGCAAGGTCTACTTCGAGAACGCCGCGCGCATCTTGCACTGGAAGCCCGCCGCCCCGAGCCGTCCGAGCCCCGACGAGCACGACCCGAAAAAGCCCAGTCCCCACCCTTGACTCGCATTCCCGGCCCCCCATAATGCTGCCTCCATTCCGGAGTAGCTCAGTGGCAGAGCAGGCGGCTGTTAACCGCCGGGTCGGGGGTTCGAAACCCTCCTCCGGAGCCAATGAGGTGAGGCCTCTCTCCCCGATCCTCTCCCCCGCTCCGCGGGGCGAGGGGACAGGAGTGGGTCGAACACGGGCTCGCCCTGCCCTCATGAGTCTCCTCCGCGGGGGCGAGGGCGAGACCTGGGGGGCCGCGCGGCTTTCTGCGGAATATGTCAGGTCAGGCTCGTTTCACGGTGGATGCCCGGCAGCGTCCCGCCAGCCCCGATCCAGATCGTCGACGCGGGCGTCGGGAACGGGCGCACCGCCCGACTGGCCGCCATCGTCGACGGCCGGCTCCGGCCAGCGGTAGAGGACCACCTCGCCTTCGAGGCCCACCTCACCCCGGCGGCCGGTGGGACGCTGCCGCCGGGGTTGACCGGCTGAAGAAAAAGGGCTCGTCACCTGAAATATGTGAGGGGGGCAAAGCGAATGATCGACATGGTCCCGAGAATCTTGCTGCTGAAGCTCGCGATTGCGCTCGCCGCGATCGCCTGTGCCGTCGCCCCGAAGCCCGCGCAACCGGGTGAGACGACCCGCGTGTGTTACACCTCCATCGACGGGCGGACGGTGCACGGGAGCCTGGTCCGCCAGCAGATGACCACCGCCGCAATGTCGGCAATGTCGGCAATGTCGAATCGCCAGCCGGACGGTGAGCGCCTGATCGGTGTGACCGAGCTCGACGGCAGCGCAACCATTCGCCTGGTCGAGGACGTCACCCTCGACGCGCATGGCGCCCTTCGCCGGGCGGAGGCGGTGCTGTCCCAGGCCGGGGTGCAGGCCCTGCGCGTGGTGCTCGACCCACGCCGGGGCGTCGTCGACCTCACGAAACCAGGGCCCGGCGGAACTCGGCACTGGAGGGTCCCGACCGACCTGCCGTGGGTCTGGTCGCCGATCTTGACGTTGCCGTCCTCGGGGCGAGGGGTCGCCACGGCCGCCAGCGCGCGCGCCACCTGGCGAGCGGCGACCAGTGGGCGGCCGCTGCGCTTGCTCGACCTCGCCAACCTCGTCAGCCACACGATCACCGCCGATCAGCTGCTGGTTCCCGACGAGACACCGGACCGTGGCGCCGGCGCCGGGCGCACCGCCGCCGACACCGAAAAGGGGGTCGTCGTCCTCGGGGACGACGCCATCGAGGTCGAGGGTGGAATGCCGATCCGCTTGCATCTGGCCGCCCTCGGCGTGAACGTCGAGCCCATGGACGCGAAGGGACTCTCGGGTAAGCTGGTCGCCTCCTCCCGTTGCCCGTCCGCCAGCGGGCTCTCCACACCATGATCCTCCCGTGGCAAACGACGACGGAGGGGAAGGCCACCTGCCGCGAGGCGCGGCGGTGGCCCCCAGGAACGAGGGGTTCGGCGCGGGGTGGGGCCTGGCGGTGCCGAGCCCGGTGGAGACGCCCGAACGCGAGGTGGGCGGGCGGCCGCGCGTGCCCGAGGGGCTCGTCGCGCTCGGCCCGGCGGTCCGCGCGGTGGCCCGCTACCTGCTCGGCGGCGAAGCCAGCCCCGCGGACATCGATGATTGCGTCAGCGAGGTCTTTCGACTGGCCATCGAGGGCCTTCACGCCGGGCGGCTGGCGGCCGGAGCGCCGCTGCGGCCGTGGGTGCTCGGGATCGCCCGCAACGTCAGCGCGGACACCCGCCGCGCGCGGGTCCGGGCGCGCGCACGGGCTGCGGAGAGCCCGATCGCGCTCGAGAGCCTGGTGGATGGCCGCCCGGGCGCCGACCACGCGCTCGAGCTGGCCGAGCGCGCGCGGCGGATCCGGGCCGCTCTCGACCAGCTGCCGACCGATCAACGGCGCGCCGTCTTGCTGCACGCCGAGGGCTTCGGCTACCGGGAGATCGGCGAGCGTCTGTCGCGGCCGCTCGGGACGGTGTGCACCTGGATCGCCCGGGCGCGGCGAGGCCTGGCGCGGGCGCTCGACGCCGAGCTCGACGCAGAGCTGGACGCAGGCCTCGACGCGGGGCTCGATGCGGGGAATCCATGACTGAGGCGTCGTCCTCCAGGCTCGAGCGGTCGATCATCTGGGGGCGAGCCGGGCACCTCACCGACGCCGGCGTCGTCGCGGTGGCCGATGGGGAGATCGCGCTCCTGCCCGACGCGGCGCTGACCCACTGCGCGTCTTGTCCGAGCTGCAGCGCGCGCGTCGGCCAGGCGGCGCTGGTGTCTCTGGACCTGGCGGAGGTGCTCGGCCCGGGCTTCGCGAGCGTGACCGATGCGATCGTCGAGCCCTCCGGAGCCCTGCCAGGTGATCCGGAGGGTGAATCAGCAAGTGAATCGGATCCACGAGGCGCGCGGCGCCCCTTTCCCGTCGCGCTGCTGCTCGGAGCGCTGGGCTTGGCGGTGGTGGGCCTCCTGCCGAGCGTGTCCGGCCTGATCGCCTCGGTCGAGCGCTGGTCCCTGCTGGTCGGACGGGCCTGCCCCGTGCTGGCCCGGATGACCCTGCCGCTGTTTCGCAGCCTCTGCGAGAGCCCGATCTTCGCGGCGATCGGGTGGCTGTCGGCCCTCCTCCTGGTCCTGGCGGGCGTGGTGGTTGCCCGGCTCGATGGGCGGGGCGCAGGTTCGCGCTCGGAGAGGGGGGCCGTTTGATCGTGCCCTTCGCCGCGCACGTCCACGTCCACATGCACGTCGATGGCCGTGGCAATGGCAATGGCAATGGCAATGGCTCGTAGATGGTGGTGGGCGTGTCGCCCGCGCCTCTCCGGCACCTTGACCGCGGCGCTGCTCGCGGTCGCCGCCGCGTCTCCGGCGCCGGCCCGGGCCAGCTTGCGGCGCGACGGCGTCTGGCCGCAGACGGGAGCCGGCTCGCCAGCGGAGCTGGTGTCGCTCTCCGCCCACGGCGTTCCGCGGGCGGAGGCCATCCGCCTGCTCGCCGAGAAGGCCGGCTGGAGCGTGGTGCTCGATGGCCCGGCGCCGGGGACCGTCGACGTCGACGTGGAGAGACAGCCCGCCACGTCCGTGCTCGAGCTCATCCTCGGACAGTCCGACTATGTCGCCCGCCGCGAGGGGGCGCTCGTCTCCATCCGCCCCGATGCCCCGGGGGCGCTCGCGGGCGCGCGCACGCCGGCCCCGAACCCGCCGGCCGCGACGACCGCCCGCGCGGGCTCGAGGCCCGAGCGCCGGTCCAGCGGGAGGGACCGGGTGGTCACCGGCAGCAACGTCGTCGTTCAGCGCGACGAGGTGGTGGGTGACCTGGCGGTCTTCCGCGGATCGGTCGCCGTCTTCGGCCGGGTGACCGGAAACGCGTCCGTCTTTGGCGGCTCCCTCACGGTGCACGAAGGCGGCCAGGTCGAGGGGGACGTCTCGGTGTTCGGGGGCTCGGTGAGCTTGCGGAGGGGCGCGCGCATCGACGGCGATCTCAGCGTCCTCGGCGGCGACGTGCACCGCGATCCCGCGGCCAGCGTGGGTGGCGACTCCACCGACGCCGGCGGCACCGAGGACGCCGCCGCCGCCCCGACCGACGACGACGCTTCGCCTCACGGGCCGCCCTCCGCTCGCCAGCGCTGGTCCTTCCGAAGCATCGCGGCCATGGTGGGCAGCGCCGTCACCCGCACGTCGTTGCTGTTCGCTTTCGGTGCCATCCTCCTCGCCCTGATGAGCCGGCGCCTCGACCTCTTGCAGGGAGACGTGGCGACGCGACCCGCGCGTGCCTTCGCGATCGGCGTGGTCGGCGTCGCGGCGGGGCTGGCGGCGACCGCCGCGCTCTGCGTGACGCTGGTCGGAATCCCCATCGCCATCCTGTTCCTGTTGCTGGCGATCTTCGGTACGTATGCCGGCGTGTGCGCGATCCTGACGGCGGCGGGCGCGCTGGTGCTCGGCCACCGCACGACGAGCGCGTACGCGCACCTCGCGGCGGGTTGCGCGATCTACCTGCTCTTGAGCTCGCTGCCGCGCGTGGGCCACATCGTCACGGCCGTCCTTATCCTGGTGGGCTTCGGCACGCTCCTGCAGACCCGCGCCGCCGGCCTGGTGAAGTGGGCCCCTGTGCCGGGCTCTCGCGGGCCGAGGGGATGAGAGCCGGGGCCTCGTTCAGTTGGCCGGGGCGATGCTCCACTGCATGAGCGCCGTGCCGTCATATACCCACTGCCTGACCGCCGTCAGCGGAATTCCGACCGCGTCCGGCGCGGCCCCCACGATGGAGGCGCTGGAGTCGCTGCCCGGGCTGAACTTGTAGAACCCGTCGCCGGTCGGGGTGAAGGACCACAGCTCGTTCGGCTGCCCACCCTGATACGCGAGCTGCATCAGGTACACGCCGCTGCCCTTGGCGGCGCCGACCACGTTCAGCGCCTTGCCGCTGTGCAGGTTGAGGAAGCGGTACTTCTTGGGCGCGATCTGGGTGATCCGCCACTTCTGGCTGTCGGTGCCCGGCGTGACCTGCTGGATGAGCTGGGCGCCATCGGCGAGGCCCGAGCCGGTGACGTCGAGGCACTTCCCCGACCCGCGGTTGCAGACCTTGTAGTCGACGGAGGGATTGAAGTTCCGCCACACGGTGATGACGTGGCTGTACGAGCCGCACTGCTTGAAGCCATCGCCCGCGGCGGCGCCGTCCGCGGCCAGGCAGTAGTCCCGGCAGTACCCCGTGCTCGATGGGTTCTTGAAGACACCGCTCGCCGCCGCGGCACCGAGTCGCCCCGGCACCTGCCCCTGGTCGAAGTCCTTGCCGTTGCAATAGAAGGCCGCCGGCGGGCTGGCGAAGATGTTTCCGAAGAACGAGCCCTCCTGGTAGGGATAGTCGGTGCTCTGCCCCCAGCCGAGCGCCGGGCTATCGCCGTCCAGCCACAGCGGGATGTGCACGCCCGAGGTGTTCACGTGGGCCATCACGCACGCGCTCACCTGCTCCTGACAGTCCTTCGCGCAGGTTCCACCCTCCCACTCGGGGGCGAGGCCGAGCTCGCCATCGAAGGTGTAGACACCGCCGCTGCCGAGCTTGACGAGCCGGCGACCGGCGGGCAGCGCACAGCGCACGATGTACGAGAAGGTGTTGCGGCCGCTCGCGTTCGAGAGGAGCCCATTGTTCGACGACATTCCGCTCAGCGAGCCGAGCCCGTTGATCGACGACAGCCCGTTGACGGACGAGAGGCCGTTGATCGACGACAGGCCGTTGATCGACGAGAGACCATTCTCCGAGGCGGCCGAGGCCGCCTCGGATTCATGGACGCTCGACGGAAGCGGAGCCGATTCCGTGCACCCCGGAACGAGGGTCGCCAGGCCCGCCAACACGATCGCCCTTGCCCTGGTGCCTCTCGAATCCCTTGGTTCCATGCGGACCGGCAATGCAGGAACCCTGCCACCCGAAAACGTATCTCACATTACGCATCCCGGAGCACGTCCATGCCCTCTGGCCGGGGAAGCCGTCCGCGGTGTTGCACGGAAAACAGCTCGCGCGTTGTCTCCTGGTCCACGGCCCTTGCAGCGATGCTATGCTGCGCCCGTCGCGACTGGCGTTCAGATGGACAACCATCGGGGAGCGACTGACATGGTTGGTGGCCGTACGCCTGGGCCACGACGAATCTCGGATTCGGCCATACGTCCCGTCTCGAAAGGAGCGCCAGTGCCCACCAACGACCCAACTTCCGACCACCCCGCCAGTCACCCCTCCACCAGCTACTTTTCGGCCCCACTCTCCGAGGTCGACCCGGAGATTGCCGCGGCGCTCGAGAGCGAGCTTGGACGCCAGCGCGAGACGCTCGAGATGATCGCGAGCGAGAATTTCGTGCCACGGGCCGTCCTCGAGGCGCAGGGCTCGGTGCTGACCAACAAGTACGCCGAAGGCTACCCGGGGCGCCGCTACTACGGCGGCTGCGAGTTCGTGGACGTCGCCGAGCGGCTGGCCATCGAGCGGGCGAAGACCCTGTTCGGCGCCGGCTTCGCCAATGTGCAGCCCCACTCCGGCGCCTCCGCCAACGCCGCGGTGCTCGGCGCCATCGCCAGCCCGGGCGACCGCATCCTCGGGCTCGAGCTGGCCCACGGTGGGCACCTGACCCACGGGATGCGCCTCAACTTCTCGGGCAAGCTCTACGAGGCACACGCCTATGGCGTCGACCCGCTCACATTCCGGATCGACATGGACGCCGTGCGAAAGAAGGCGCTGGAGATCCGCCCGCGGGTGCTCATCGCCGGGTGGTCGGCCTACTCGCGCCAGCTCGACTTCGCCGCGTTCAGGGCCATCGCGGACGAGGTCGGCGCCATCCTGTGGGTGGACATGGCGCACTTCGCCGGCCTGGTCGCGGCGGGCCTGCACCCCTCGCCGATCCCCCACGCGCACGTCACGTCGTCGACGGTCCACAAGACCATCGGCGGCCCGCGCTCGGGGTTCATCCTGACGAACGACGTCGAGCTGCAGAAGAAGCTCAACTCGAACGTCTTTCCCGGGCAGCAAGGGGGGCCGCTGATGCACGTGATCGCGGCGAAGGCGACGGCGTTCAAGCTCGCGGCCGAGCCCGCCTTCAAGGAGCGCCAGCAACGCACGATCCGCGGGGCCCGCATCCTGGCCGAGCGGCTCACGGCCCCGGATGCGCGCGCGGCAGGCGTCGACGTGCTGACCGGGGGCACCGACGTGCACCTCGTGCTGGTCGACCTGCGCAGCTCGGCGATTCACGGCCAGGACGCGGAGAACGTCCTGCATTCGGTGGGCATCACGGTCAACCGCAACGCCGTCCCGTTCGATCCGCGACCGCCCATGACCCCCTCCGGGATCCGCATCGGAACGCCGGCGCTCGCGACCCGCGGCTTCGGCGACCGCGAATTCACCGAGGTGGCGGACATCATCGCCGCGGCCCTCTCGCCCTCGCCGGAGGTGGCGGTCCTGCGGGCGCGGGTCGCCAGGCTGACGGCAGCCTTCCCGCTCTACCCCGGCCTCACCAGCCCCGGCACCTGGAAGTAGCCCCGCGGCCCGACACCGGACCGTAAGACCCCGTGATCGTGATCGCGGCCTTGATCTGGCCACGATCACGGATGGCGATCACGGGTCTTCACGCCTGGCTCAGGGCGCCGCCGCCAGGGTGCGCGCCTCGATGACGGCGGGGGCGCCGTCGGCGTGCGCCCAGACCTGGGCCAGCTCGGCGTAGTACCCGCGCGCGCTCGGGTCCCCGGCGACGCGCGCCGCGCGGCCTGCGCCGAGCAGGCTGCGCGCCCGGCGCGGGTGGAGCCGTAGCGCCCGCCGGAACTCCGCGAGGGCCTCCGGGGCCCGACCCTGTGCGAGCAGGTATTCCCCGAGGCGCTCCCGCGGCAGGATGTCACCCACCACGCCCGACGCGGGCACGCTCTCGTCGAGGGTGGCGGCCGAGCGCAGGATGCCAACCACCTCGCCCGGCGCGCGGCCGAGCTCGGCGCTCCGGGCGTCGAGCTCGAGGTTCCGCACCTTCCAGTCACGGAGCTCGTCGGCGTCGACCGTGAGGGCGGTCATCCGCGCCACGATACCGGCGAGTGCGGCGCGGCTGCTGGCGAGCGTGGCGGTGTCGTCGCGGGCAGCGGCGGCCTCGCCCTCCATGAAGGCCAGCCACGCGTCGGCGAACAGACCCGCGCGCGCCGCGCTGGCCTCCACGTGACCCTTGCAGCCCGGCATGGCCGCCTGGGTGGCCGAGCTCCTGACCGTTTGACGGACGGTCCGCAAGGGCGCGAGCAGCTCGTCCATCCGCGGCCATTCCCCGGTCCTCAGGATGTACTCGGCGCCCATCCGGCCGGCCTGGAGCGGCCCCCAGTCGGGATCCCGAGACGCCTTCAAGACCGCGAGGCCGCGCCCGAGGATCTCGCGGGCGCGCCGGACCTGCCCCTCTTCGAGCGCGATCGCCTGCAGCCAGGACAGGCTGTGAAAGTCGCTGAAGCTGGGATCGAGGTGCTTGCGCTGAATCCAGGCCTCGGATGCCGCCCACGCGGCCTCGTTCGACGCATCGGCCTCCGGCCACATGCCGAGCTGAACGAAGATGTGCGAGGGCATGTGCCGGGCGTGCGAGGCCTCGGGCGCGATCTGGGCGTAGACCCGCGCGGCGGGCAGGGCCAGGATCGCGTGCTCGGGATCGTCGAACGCATGAATCACGTAGTGGGCGGCCCCCGGATGTCTCGGGTTGCGTCCGAGCACCTCGAGCCCGATGGCGGCGGCCTCGGCGAAGGGCCGAAAGTCCGGAGGCGCCGTGCCCGCCTCGCGATCCCGGTAGCCGTTGCCGAGCAACGCCACCGCGAAGAGCGTGGCGACCTCGTCGTCCTCGGGGAAGCGCTGGTGCAGCCCCCGCAGGGCCTCGGCATAGGCGGTCCACCGCGCCGGCAGGCCGCCGGTGCCGACCAGGATCCGCGCGGCGGAGATCAACCCCTCCTCGCGCGCCGTCAGCCGGGCGCCGGCCGGGATCCGTGCCAGGGCGGCCCGCTCCCCCACCAGGTTCTCCTGGGACCAGACCGGGTGGAAATAGGTCAGCGCCTCGCCCCAGTAACCCATCGCGAACGTCGGCTCGAACCGGGTCGCCGCCTGGAACTCGTCGCGAGCCTCCTCGTACCAGAACGAGTGCATGGCGAGCACGCCGCGCACGAAATGCTGCCGGGCAGGCGGTGTCCCCGTGACCGCGAAGTCGATGCGCCCGAGCTCGTCCGGCGGCGGAGGTGGCGTGGCGGAAGCGACCGGAGCGGCGTTCGCCGCGCGCGCAACCGCACCCCCTCCGCCGGCGCCCAGCAGGACACCGACGCCGGCGCCGATGAGGACCCTCACGCCACCCCGACGGCTCGACATCATCCGCGCAAGATAACTCCGAGGCCGCCCGAAGAAAATCCCGACCGCCATACCGCATCGGCGCCCCGGACCGACGCGGATACCTCGGTCGCCCGGGGCCCATGCAGTCCTGTCGGCCATGTCGGCCATGTCGGGTGAAGCGGGAAGAAATCCGACCTTGGCCGTTCTGTGAACAGTCGTGGGTCTTCGGACGCCCGTGTTCATCCCTTCAAAGGAATCGATATGAACCACAATCTCCCCGAGAAACGGTGCAGGCAGGTGGCGGTGGCGGTGGCGGTGGCCGGCGCCCTCTTCGACGTGACCTCGGGCGCGAGCACGGCCCGCGCGGATTCGCCGCTTCCGGCCCCCCCGCTGGCGACGAGCGCGATGTCCGTGTACGCGGATGCGCTGGAGAACGGCTGGGAAAACTGGAGCTGGGCAGCGGTCGACCTCTCCAACCCAGCTCCGGTCAACTCAGGCACCAGCTCCATCGCCGTCACCGCATCGCCCTACAGCGCGCTCAGCTTCCACCATGGGGCGATCGAGACCCAGCTCTTTTCGAGCGTGACCTTCTGGATCAACGGTGGGTCCTCGGGTGGCCAGCTCCTCGCCGTCAAGGCGGTGCTCGGGGACGGCGCGCACCCGGGGGTCACCATTGGCCCGCTCGCGGCGAACACCTGGCAAAAGGTGGTGATCCCCCTCGGAGATCTCGGCGCCGCCAATCGCCTCGATCTCACCAACATCTGGGTGCAGGAGGTCGCCGGGGTAGCGGCGCCGACCTACTACGTCGACGACTTTCGGCTGGAGCCCGCGCCCCCGCCCGCGCTGGTGAACGTACAGATCGATGCGAGGAGCAAGGTTCGCACGGTCGATGCCCGGACCTTCGGGCTCAACACGGCCATCTGGGACGGATCCTTCGCGACGCCCACCACGGCCGGGCTGCTCGACGAGCTCGCCAACCGGGCCCTCCGCTTCCCGGGCGGCTCGCTCTCGAACGTCTACCACTGGAAGACCAACATGAGCGATGGTCAGACCTTCGAGTGGGCCACCTCCTTCGACGCCTTCGCGGGCATCGCCCGGGCCACGCACGCGCAGGTCTTCATCACCGTGAACTACGGCACCGGCACGCCCGAGGAGGCCGCCGACTGGGTCCGCCACTCCAACGTCGAGATGGGCAACGGGTTCGAGTACTGGGAGGTCGGCAACGAGAACTATGGCTCCTGGGAGACCGACCACAACACCCGCCCCCAGGATCCCGTCACCTACGCGACCCGCTTCGCGGAATATGCGCGCCAGATGAAGGCCGTCGACTGCCGCATCAAGGTCGGCGCGGTCATCGAGGCGGGCGAGGACGACTACTCCACCTACGCGGACGAGGTGGTCGTCAACCCGCGCACCGGCGCCTCCCACCACGGCTGGAGCTCGGTGATGCTCGCGACCTTTCAGCGGCTCGGCGTGACCCCGGACTTCGTCATCTACCACCGCTACGAGCAAGGACCTGGCGGGGAGAACGACGCCTACCTGCTCGGCGCGGCCCGCGGCTGGGCCGGGGACGCCGGCTCGATCCGCCAGATGCTGAGCGACTACCTCGGGCCGGCCGCGGCCTCGGTCGAGATCGACAGCACCGAGGCGAACTCGGTCTACGACGCGCCCGGCAAGCAATCCACCAGCCTGGTCAATGGGCTGTTCCTCGCCGACAGCGTCGGCAACATCCTGCAGACCGAGTTCAACTCGTTCGTCTGGTGGGATCTGCGCAACAGCCAGAACGCGGGAAACAACGCCTCGACGCTCTACGGGTGGCGCCTGTACGGGGACTACGGGATCGTCGACGCCGCGACCCCGGCCGCGCCGGCCGATCGCTACCCGACCTTCTACGTCTACAAGCTGCTCAAGCACTTTGCCCGCGGCGGTGAGACGGTGATCTCGGCCACCACCGACTACCGTGGCCTCGGGGTCTACGCGGTGCGAGGCCGTCAGGGTCACGGCTTGAACCTGCTCGTCATCAACAAGAATCCCACCACCGCGCTCGCCGCGGCGATCACCATCAACGGCTGGCGGGCGGCCCCGAAGGCGGAGCTCTACAGCTATGGCATACCGGAGGACGACGCCGCTCGGACCGGCAGTGGCTCGGCCGACGTGGCCCACAGCACCGCCAGGCTCGGCGGGGGGCCGGTCCTCGAGTTCTCTGCCCCGCCGTATTCCGCCACCGTGATCCAGCTGCGGCCGGCGCGCCGCCCCGACCGTGGCCGGACAGACGGCGACCACGGCGAAGGCGAATCCGAGAACTGACGGGCGAGCCGAACCTGCCGACCTGCTTTCGGTGACAGATCGGGGACACGGGAGTACACTACCTCCGGATGCAGTCTGTTCCTGCCGACTGCAACCGGGAGGTTGGCGTCATGGATGAAGACTCGGGGAATGGTTCGCAGCGCCTGGGCCTGGTGCTGGTGGTGGACGACGAGGAAGGAATCCGCAACGTGCTCCGCCGCCACCTGACCCAGCTCGGATACCGGGTCGCCGCCGCGGCCAGCGGAGAGGAGGCGCTCGCCATGGCCGAGCAGCTCGAGCCGGCGGTCATCGTGACCGACGTGCACATGCCCGGAATGGACGGGCATACGCTGCTGCGTCGGCTCGGTTCCCTCGGCCTGAGCAGCAGCGTGATCTTGATGAGCGGCCGTGGCGAGCTCGACGACGCCATCAGCGCGCTCCGACAGGGGGCGGTGGACTATCTCAAGAAGCCGTGGACCATCGAGGAGCTGACGGCGGCCATCGGCCGGGCGACCGAGCTCGTGGAGGCGCTCCGAGATCTCAGCCCCGCCCCGGTCCCGCCGACCGAGCGCGGGGGCCGGGCCCTGCACGAGCGCCGGGTCGACGCGGCCAAGCTGGTCAAGGCGCTCGCCGAGCGCGGGGACGACATCGAGCTGCCGCCCCCCCCGAACAAGCTGGTGCGGATCCGCGAGCTCGTGGAGCGACCGGGCGCCGAGATCGACGCCTCGGTGCTCGGTCTCCTCGAACGCGATCCCGCGATCGTGGCCGCGGTCTTCGAGGCCGCGGCCGAGATCTCGGACGCGCCCAGCCTCGACGCCACCAATCTGCGCGGGGCCGCCGTGTCGATCGGCCTCGCCGCGGTTCGCTCCGAGGTCGAGGCCTGCGCCATCCACGACGCCTTTCCGATTGCCGTGCCGGCGCTCCGCACGCTCGCCGAGCGCCTGCGCGGATTCGCCCGGGCGCGGGCGCTCGCGATGCGGGGCATCGCCGAGATCGCCGAGTCCGAGGTCCGGCTCGATCCCGACGCGTGTTACCGCGCCGGGCTGTGGCTGGACGTGGGGGCCATGTACTTCCTGTCCGTCATCTCGGAGACCCTCCATCACCGCGGGGTCAAGATCGCCAACCTGCCGGCCATGAACCAGGCCATCGCCAACCACCACGGCGCGGTGGGCGCCTCGATCCAGCGGCGCTGGGGCATGGAGGCCGAGCTCGTCGCGCTCACCTCGGACCACCACCAGGACGCCCTCGTCCGCAATGCGTCGCCCTTGTGGTGCGCCGCCGCGCTCGGGAGCGCGATCGCGCTCCGGGTCACGGGCTTTGGCGATCCGACGGGGAACCGGGATCTGAAGCCGGATCTGCTCGCCCGCTGCGCGTACACGCTCGGCGTTGGCGACTCGTCACTCCGCCGGGTGACGCGGCTCCTGAGCGATCGCCCCGCCCACGCCGCGGGGGCCGCTCCGCCCCAGATCGGGTCCGGGTCCGTGCCACAGTCGAGCCCGAGCCCGCATCAGCGGTAGACGCAGGCCCAGATGTCGTACTCGGGGCCGTAGGACCAGGCCGAGATCGCGGTGCCGTCTCGCGCGACGGCGAGATCGGTCGCGAACGCGCTGTGGACCGCGTCGGCGTGCACGGGCGCGCCGTCGGGGGGGATCCAGGCGTTGCTGCCGGCGGCGAGCTGGGCCGAGAACACCTGAATCTGCGCGGAGGGCTGCTGCTTGCGCCAGGTGGCGATGGCATTGCCCTCGACGTCCATGCCGACGAGCGGCTCAGCGTACTGCGTGAGATCCTCGCCGATGAGGTTGTTGGTCTCGAGGGAAGCGGGGGCTTGCCACCCCGCGGCCCCGGCGCTGAAGCGCGCGGCGTGCACCTGGTAGTTCTCGGGGAGGCTCGTGACCTCGGACCAGATCGCGACCGAGCCCCCGGCTGGATCGATCGCTTCGCGGGGCGGCGGATCCCATTCGATGAGCGGTGCCCCGGTCAGCCGTTCGGTCTGGCTCCAGGCGCGGCCGTCGAATCGACGGGCCCAGAGCTGCGGCGCGCCGTGGGTCCAAACCTCGAGCCAGATGGCGGTCCCCCCGCCCTTCTCGTTCAAGGCGATGGTCGGGGTGTAGGAGTCATCGACGCCGTACGTGTCGAGGATCGCGACGGACTCTGGCAGCCACCCGCCATCGTAGCGCTCGGTCCATATGCGGGTCTTGCCGTTGAGCTCGGCCGGCTGCTCCCAGATCAGGAATCCGCGTCCATCGTCATCGAGCGCCACGCGCGGATTGCGATCGCCGAAGCCCATGCCTGGCAGCGGCACGTTCACGGCGGGGCTCCAGCGTCCATCGCGGAAGTCGCAGCTCCCCACGTTCGCGATGACGTCGTCCGCCGAGCGCGAGGTCCAGGCGGCGAGCGCGATCCCTCCGGGGGACACCGCGAGACGGGTCCGGCGCAGCTTGCCGAGCGCCACCGGTGCGGCGACCGACCAGGAGACGCCGCCGTCGGTGGAGCGGCTCCACCAGATCCCTTCTGCCCCCGCGTCGTCCCGCGCCCACACGAGGAGGACGTTGCCCTGGCCGTCGATGCCCACCTGCAGATCGTCGTACCGCGACGGGACGGTCACGAGCCAGGCCGGCCCGAAGGTGCCTGAAGCACCGTCGTACATCCGCACCCACAGCTCGAAGTCGCGCTGCCACGCGACCACCCCGTTGCCGGCCGCGTTGATGGCAACGGAGGGGTGATCGTCCATCCCGGCGTGGTCGTCCTCGAGGATCTGGGCCGGGCTCCAGGCGCGGGCAGGTGCCGCTGCCTGCGGCTGCTGACTCGAATCGGAGGTGGTGGGAAGCCCGGGCCTGGGACACGGGGTCGCACCCTGGCAGCCGGCGGCGGCCACCACCAGCGCCGCGCTGACCGCGACGAGACGCCACCCTTGCGCGGCGACGGGCACGGCGCCGCCCGATATGGACGTGGACATGGACATGGGCATGGACCCGGGCGTCACATCGGAGGATCGAATTGGAGGAAGATCTGCACCCGCGTGACGGCCGCGGAGGTGGCGAGATCGTTCGAGATAAAATAGACCGGCTGTCCACCGGGGGCGAGCTGGACGGTCTCCTCGTCGTCGAGGTAGATCCAGCCGGCCGGCAGACCGGAGGCATCGAGCAGGATCCCCGGGCCGAGGGCGAGCCCCCCCATCGCCACGGTCACGGTCGACAGACCGTCATTGATGGCTGTCACCCGCAAGGAGCGCCTCGACCCACAGGTCCCGAGCTCGTAGCGCGTGGGGGTGAGGTGACCGGCGGGCGACTGGCCCGACAGCAAGGACGCGAGATCGAGCTCGATCGACGAGGTCCCCGAGAAATTCGCCGGAGATGGGCTATCGAGCACGTAGCCTGTCTCACCGGGAGCGAGGCAGGTGTGCGTGTAGAAGGTCCCGCCGCCCACGTCGCCCACCGAACCATTGAGGTAGATGGGGTCGCTCGTCGGGTTCAGCGTGGCGGCGGCCGCGCTCAGGTAGTGAAGGTTCTGGGCTTGAATGAAGCAAGGGTGGTCGGTGCCCTGGTTGGCCACGGGGATCGTGAGCTGGGCCATCGCCGCGCTCTGTACCGAGCCCTGGGTGAGTGTCAGGTAGGCTTGCCCGAGGGAGAGCCCGGGGATCGTCGCCCCGACCTTGACGGGCACGACCCGGCGGGCGGTGGTGGCCACGAACGGGACCCCGCCGATGGCCGGTCCGCGGAGATCCGCCGAGTTGTTCTTGGTCGGTGGCGCGCCGACGGCCTCGCTCCCGGAGCCGAGCGTCCAGACACACGTCGCGGCGTCGCCCCCCTCCCCTCCAGTCGCGCCGGCGCCCGAGCCCGAGCCACCGGCCGCCCCACCCGCCGAGCCCGCTGGCGCGCCACCGCTCGCGAGGACGGGCCCCCCCGCGCCAGCGCCGCCGCCGGGGTTGCCGCCGGAGGCCCCGCGGGCACCCGCGCCCGTGGCTCCGGCGGCTGCTCCCCCCGCTCCCCCTCCAGCCGGCGGAGTGGAGGCTCCTCCTCCGCCGCTGCAGGCCGGGAGCGCCAGGAGAAGACCGACTGCCATGAGGGCCAAGGCCTCAGCGCCGGAGGCAGCGGGTCGTTTCACCGCGGCTCCGCTGCGATCGATCCGGCCCTTCTGGTGCAAGCTGGCTCCCTCTTTCATGTGTTTCGAAAGACGCCAATGCTGGACTCCCTGAATCGGATGTCAAATCCGCCAAACCGAAGCAGGCCGAGCGCAGGACGGTGCGCCACGAACGGCGCCGGCCCCGGCGTTCACTGGCACACCGATTGCTTTAAAGCGCGGTGAAGCTGTAGAGATCATCACCTGAGACCGGACAGGATCGTAATCCGGCAGGAGGCTACCGTGTCCATTCCGAGCGCAGGGGCAACGTTTTTCCGGCGGGTCGGGGGAGCAGCGCAACCAGAGCGGAACTGGCAGGAGGAGCGGCCGCAGGGGCCGCCGAATTCGCCCCGATCCCCGGGCGAGGGCCACGTTCAGCGCCCCGCTGGTGGTGAATCGCGGCCGCTGTATGGAGAGGCCGCCGCCATTCATGCCCTTTACCAGGCGGCGTTCCTCGAGCAGGACCCACCATCGCCCACCCCGCCACGGCCGAAGGGCCGAGGCCGCTCCTGGCTCGCACGGACCTGGAATGCGTTGAGCACCTGGAGCCCCTCCTTCGGCGCATCGTTGCGCTGTCCCGCCACCTCGATCCCGTAACCACGCCCGGACGCGAGGCCAGCCGCCCGGTCACGGCAATTCTTGCCGGAACCGCGGCAAGATCATCCATCCCGTCGAACGTCACGTCGAAGAACACGTCGAACATCCCGTCGAGCCCGGGAAGATCGCGTGGCGGCTGCGTTCTGTGTGCTGGAACCGTTCCCATGGGAGGGACGGACCAGCCGACCACGTCTCGGGAGAGGAGGAGGATGGCCATGATCACGATCGCGGTATTCAACGAAGCCACCGGCATCACCGACGCACAGGTGCAGGCGATGCTTCCGGCATTCACAATCCAATGGAATCGAGATCTCGCCCCGGCCTGGGGTATCGACGAGGTCAGATTCGAATTCACACCCAAGGGTCAGCCGCCCACCAGCGGGGCGTGGTGGCTCGTGTGGCTCGATGACTCGGACCAGGCCGACGCCCTGGCCTACCACGACGTGACCGACGAGGGCTTGCCGCTCTCGAAGGTCTTCGTGAAGACGATCGTGGCGGACAACGCCTCGCTGTCGGTCGCCGCGACCCACGAACTGTGCGAGATGGCCGTCGATCCGACCATCAACCTGGCGGCCCAGGACCAGCGCGGTACCTTCTGGGCGTACGAATGCGCGGATCCGGTCGAGGATGAACGATACGGGTACAAGATCGGTGATGTGCTCGTCTCCGATTTCGTCCTTCCCGCCTGGTTCGGTTACAAGAGCTCCAAGGGCCCATTCGACTTCAGGAATCACTGCACCGATGCCTTCCAGATCCTTGCACAGGGATACGCACAGGAGTTCGGACAGTCTGGCTGGAGCCAGGTCAACGGCAGTCGCGTCACCAAGACCCGTGCGGCCAGCGCGCCGACGGGCTCACGCCGGGAACGCCGCCTCCGCGGGACCGCGCGCTGGAGCCGGAGCCGCAACCGGGCGCGCCTGTAGCGGGCGAGCGATCTCGGACGGGCCGCGACAGGAGGTCGACGGATCTGTCGACGCTACATTGGGGCGGTAACGTTTTCGCCTCCAGATCCCACCCGGTAGCACTTGCCCGAGTGCGCCGAACCCACCGGCCGCACGTGGGCCTGTCGGCCAGGCGCGCAGATTGTGCGCTCGGCACCTACCTCGGCGCAGCTTTGGCGCCTCCCGTCTGACCGAACGGGCCCGAGCCCGAGCGAACTGAGCCCTGAGGAATGGGACTGAGCTGTGCACGGAGATTGCATTCCAGTGCCGGCCAGTCCACTTCAGGAGCCGCGATGAGCCTATCGACCTTCGACACCGACCAGCCATTCACGCCATGCCCTGCCGAGGCCCCGGCCCCTCTGGCCGGCCGGGCCCATGGGAACAACAGCACTTCCCTGTCGCGCCTTCTCGGCGTCGTTCCAGGGATGCTGTCGAGCCTCGACACCCTGACGGCCGCCGGCCAGCACCACGTCATGAGCAAGATCGTCACCTTTCTCCAGGATCAAGCCACGCACGCAACCCACCGCGTGAGTCACGGGAACCAGCGCGCGTTCGCCGAGCTCTTGGGGCATCTGACGTGCGAGTCGGAGCGCTTGCTGCCCGACGTCCGCGCCTTCAGTCGGCGCGCCGAGGGCGTGGTAGCGCTGCTCGCCACCATCACGTAGCCCGCCAAGCTGACTGCGGCACCCCTCGCGGTCACCCGTCCCGGCTTGCCGCTCGCACCGCTGAGCGGAAACCTCGCGGGCGCTCGAGCGAGCGCCTCCTCTTCACCGGCCGTGAGACCGAAGCGATACCCGGACCGGAATCCCGGTCCGAGGCACCAAAGCAGGGAGGCGAACCGTGAGCACCGACGAACGCTTTCTTCGATTGCTGTTCGACGGCGCGCCCGACGGCATCTTCGTCGCGGACGCCGACGGCCGGTACACCGACGTGAACGCCGCTGGATGCCGCTTGCTCGGCTGTACGCGCGACGATCTGGTCGGCCGCTCCCTTTCCGACTTCGTCGCTCCGGCTGAGCTGGGCCGACAGGAGGCGCTCAAGCGGCGTCTCCTCGAGGGACGAGCGGAGGTGTCGGAATGGCGGCTGCGGCGCCGCGATGGAACTTACGTTCCAGTGGAGCTCAGCGCGGTGGCACTGCCCAATGGCAGTCTTCTGGGATTCGTCCGCGACATCACCGAGCGATTGGAGGCCGACGAAGCCCTTCGCTTCTCCGAGGCCAAGTTCTCGGGGATCGTCTCGATCTCTGCCGACGCCGTCGTGACCATCGACGACGCACAACGGATGACCTTCTTCAACGAAGGCGCCGAGCGAATCTTCGGCCACTCGAAGGCCGACGTGCTCGGGTTGCCGCTCGAGGTTCTCATCCCCCAGCGCTTCCGAGCGACGCACCGACAGCACGTGCAGCGCTTCGCCGAAGGAGCGGACACGGCGCGCCTCATGGGAACCCGAAAGTCGGTGATCTGGGGGGTGCGCAAGAACGGCGACGAGTTCCCGCTGGATGCCTCCATCTCGAAGCTCGCGATCGGCGACAGGAGGCTGTTCACCGTCATGTTGCGCGACGTCTCCGAACGCAAGCGGAACGAAGACGAGCAGCGATTGCTCGCCGAGGTTGGCCAGATCATCGCGGACGCTGGGCCAGATTATCGGCGCCTCTTGAGCGAGGTTGCCGATGCCGTCGTGCATGACATTGCCGAGTGCTGCAGCCTCGACATCGTCCAAGAAGGGGACGTCCTGCGCCTGCGAGTCGCGCATGCAGACCCAGCCAAGCTCGAGACTTGCGCCGCCCTCGAGCGACGTCCGCTCCATGGAGGAAACCATCCCGTCCTCGGTGCACTGGGCACGACGGGCTCGCGTCTGGTGAGCGACGTGACACCCGAATATCTCGAGACGATCGCCGATGACTGTGAGCACCTGCGCCTCCTGCGTTCGCTCGACCTGGGATCGTTCGTCGTCGTGCCGCTGGTGGCCCGGGAAAAGGCCCTCGGGACGCTCATGATCGGCTGCTCACGCAGGTCACGGCGATACGGCGCGGAGGACGTGGCGCGAGCGGAACGGCTGGCGGGCCGCATGGCGCTGGCGGTGGACAACGCTCGGCTCCACGAGGCTCTTGAACGGGCCCTCCAGGCGCGGGACAACGTGCTCGGTATCGTTGCCCACGACCTTCGCAGCCCTCTGAATGCCATCATGTTGAGCGCGGAGCTGATCGGCCGCAGATCGAGCGGGCTCGAGCCGCAGGACCGGCAGCCCATCGAAGGCATCCGCCGGGTCGCCGCGCGGATGGACCGGCTGGTTCAAGATCTCCTCGACGTGGCACGCGTGGAGGGGGGACGAGGGCTATCGATCCACCGAAGCCTGGTTCGGCCGCTGGCCATCCTCGCGGAGGTCATCGAGCAACAGCAGGCGACGCTCCTGGAATCCAGCCGAACGGTGACCGTCGAAGCTCAGGCGGTGACTCCAGCAATATGGGCGGACGGTGCGCGACTGGCTCAGGTCCTCGACAACCTCCTCGGCAATGCGATCAAGTTCTCGCGCCGGCACATCACGGTGGGCGTCGCTCCGACGGGCAGTGAGGTGCTGATCTGGGTCGCGGACGACGGCGATGGCATATCTGAAAGCGACCGCCCCCACCTCTTCGACCGCTTCTGGCAGGCGGCGGCGATGGCTGACCGTCGGGGGGCAGGTCTTGGGCTATCGATCGTCAAGGGAATCGTCGAAGCGCATGGGGGTCGAATCTGGGTCGAGAGCGAAGCTGGCTCGGGAACGACGTTCTATTTCACCCTCCCCGTGGAGCCCCAGGCGGAGTGCAAGCAAACTGCTCACCTGCGCGATCCGCCTCGGGGGTCAGGATCGCGGCTCTCGGGCGTTGGAGAGCTCGCGAGCAGCGGTGACCAGCCGTGTTCCCGGGACCCCGACTCAAGATCGCGTTGAGCCGGTCCGGTCCCGAAGCGCGTCGACCACCGATTGGCATTGAAGGCCCCGTCACCGTGGGGGCCGTCGGGTGGAGGCGGGCTCTCGGCTGGCCGGCACGAGGTGGCCTGCCCGCCCCGCTCATCGGCGCCGTGGCGGAGCGCTTTTGCCCACGCGCCCTGAGCTGCTCACGTTCAACGGCGGCTCCCGCGCAGCCGGGGTACCGTGCTTGCGATCCAGGTACTCGCCCAGGGCGTCGAGGCGGCGGCCGAAGAACGCGGCGAACTCGTCCACCCATCCGACGACGTCTTGCATGGGCCGCGGGTCGAGACGGTACATCCGCCGGCGACCTTCGCGACGGACCGAGACCAGATCCGCCTCCTCGAGCACCCGCAGATGCTGCGAGATCGCCGCGAACGTCATGTGGAACGGTTCGGCCAGATCGCTCGCCGACCGCTCGCCCGCCTTGAGCGTCACCAGGATCGCGCGCCGCGCCGGATGCGCGATCGCGTGAAAGACGTCATTCTCTTGGATGGGACGCATGCCCGGCCCACTCAGGATAGTCGGCTGCCACCTCACCGAAGCGCTGCAACCAATCGGGCGGCGAGCGCCCGCCGAGCTGTGCCTCCAGCCGGTCCAGGAAGGTGTGCAGACCGGGCAGGAACCCGCGCGAGGTCTGCAGCGTGATGCGCCGGCAGACCACCAGGACGCCCGTCGAGTCGCCCTCGGGCGTCAGCTCGTACCGGAAGATCGCGCGCTCGCCGCGAGGCATCTCCGGCACCGGGGCGACGTTCCACTCGTATTCCAGCAAGCGAGGCGGCTCCCACGCTCGGATCGTTCCGGTCGAGCGATAGCGAGGGGGGCCCGACACCATCTCGATGCGGCCCCCGGCGCGCCCTTCGATCGCCACGTCGGTGCACATGAGCCACTCGCGCACGCCGTCAGGCGTGGCGATTGCATCCCACACGCGCTCGATCGCGTGTCGATAGACGCGCCGGAAGGTGAGCGTCGCGTGCTCGCCATCCTCGTCCTCGACGAGAATGCCCCTAGCAGGCTGCATAGGTGACCACGACGCGGCCACAGCGGAAGGCGCGCTGATCGAGCAGCTGCAGCGCCCGCCCTCTCGTGAACACGGTGCGCCCGGCGCCAAGCGCCACCGGCAGGACGACGAACTGGTACTCGTCGACCAGCCCCGCCTCGCCCAGCTGAGCGGCGACCTTCCCGCTGCCCAGGATCGCGATCCCTGGTCCGTCGCCTGCCTTGAGATCGCGCACGGCCTGGACCAGCTCTCCCTTCAAGAGCTGGGTGTTGTTCCACGCCGGTTGAATCGTCTTCGAGACGACGTACTTCCTGGCCGCGTTCATCCCCCTGGCCACCTCGGGCATCCGTTCCGCCGCCGCCGGCGTGGGCCAGAAGGCCACCATCTCCTGGTAGGTCTTGCGTCCGAAGAGCAGCTCGCCGCCCCCGCTGGCATTGCCGCTGACCCAAGCGCTGAAATCCGCGTCCTGCGGCAGGGCATACGCCCAGTCCATGGTGCCGTGGCCATCGGTGAAGTACCCGTCGACGGAGATCGACTCGAACACGCGCAGCTTCTTCATTGGTGTCTCCCTTCGAGAGGTGACACTATTAAGTTATATCTTAATCGTCAAGAGCAGAGGCATGGTCTATGGCTCCGACGACGCGCGCCGATCTTGAAAGCTGAGACCAGAGCTCGGACCACCTCGGAAAACTGAGTGCATGCGATGGGCTTGCCCCGGGAGAGTCTGTGAGAAGCGCACCGCTTCCGCCGGCATTGCCATTGCACGCGGACCATGGGATGTCCGTCCTGCGGAAGCTGGGGCCGTTGCCGGTTCCAGAGGTTTCAGCTGGGTTGAAATGGTTCGTCCTCGCGACCGTCGCCGCCGCCTTCGACGGAGGCTGTAGCCCCGACGTGGCTGGGAAAGCCGCCCTCGTCGGGGCGATGAACCTAGGTGGGGCAAATGGCACTCGCGCCGGCGAACTCGCCGATGGTGGTACAGCGGGGGCGGGGGCGGCCGCGGGCGGCGCCCCCGGCACTTGTTCCAGCCAGGGCTGTCCGGCATCCCAGGTCTGCGGGTACGAAGCAGACCGCGCGTGCTCCATCCAGGCGCACTGCATTCCCCGCGCATTCTGCAACGATGTCGCCGTGGCCTGCGGATGTGATGGCGGCGTCGTGCTGGTCGGCTGCGGCGTGGCGACGAGGCCGTTCACGGGGATCGGTCCCTGCTCGGGGGACGCGGGCACCGCGAGCGGCACATCGAACACCGCCACCGCCGTGAGCGTCAGCCAGTTGGTCGGCAAAGAAGTGTTGTCTTGCCCTGACGGATACGTTCACCCCAATGTCTGCTGCCAGGGCGCCCCATACCAGAAGACCACCTGCGCAGAGGATCTGGCGCATCCGTTCGACGGTTGCGGACCGGAGCAGGGCGCCTTTCCCGATCCCAACGCCTGTTGTTCGCTCGACAAGAAGACAAGCTGTATCGAACCTTCCGGCGCCGGGGCGACCGGCAACTCTGGGCAACGATCGAGCTGCCAGAATCCCTGCGCGCCCGGGGCCTATGCGCCCCCACCTCTTCTCGATGGCTCTCTCTGCGCCTTCGGGACTGGGATGTCCGTCGAGCCCAAGGAACCACCATGCTCGCTCTGCACCGGCCCCGTCCAATGGTGTAGCACCCCATGTCCAGCGGGTTGGTCTCCTCCTGACCGAGGCCAGGTCGACTCTTGCTGCCAGTCGGACTCGAGCGGTGAGCGCTTCTGCTTTTCCCAGGCCGGGCATATCGACGGCGATCTCCACTCCGGAGGGGTCTTTGCGAACGATTCCGGCTGCCGAGGTGAACAGTTCCTCGGTGACGGCAACAGCTACGTGGTGACCTGTGACTTCAAGGGTTCGAGCACGT
>Ga0265318_10000530_pt1 | contig 27345 bp, 30 predicted proteins | sample 4821metaG_FD_192431 | JGI IMG/M metagenome (GOLD analysis project Ga0265318, IMG submission 192431) | Rhizosphere microbial communities from Carex aquatilis grown in University of Washington, Seatle, WA, United States - 4-8-21 metaG | ecosystem: Host-associated > Plants > Roots > Rhizosphere >... | reverse complement strand
CGGTGGTTGCGCCCGCCGCTCGCGGACCGCCTGAGGGCCGGAGGCTAACGCCGCAGGCGTTAGGCGGAGGCCGACCTCACGCGGACGGGGACGGCGAAGCCACCACCGGCCGCGCCACCCTGACCGCGTGCCCCTCGTCAGATAAGAGGACGACGGCTTGGCCGGCGTCCGCTCTGCGGAGCACAACACTTCCTGCGGGCGAAGTGCGCAGCACTTCGCCCGGTTCCTAGTCGTCCGCCCCTCGATCCTCCACCCGCCCGTCCGTTGGGCGCACCGTCCACTTCGGCGCCGCGGGCGCGGGCTTGCCCGGCGCGAGCCGGCCGACGGGGTCGTTCTGCGCCGAGGCGCGCCCGAGCAGGAGCACGTTGAGCGCGATCGCCGCCGCTGCGGCGGCAGCGACGAGCAGGACGCCGAGGAGCAGCGAGGACAGGCGGCGGGAGCTCACGCCGCCAACGCTACCGCGTCGTCCAGGAGCGTCCGGCGCAGGGCCGCGGCCTCGGCCGGCCGGTTTGCGAGCAGCCCGGCCCGCGTACGCCCGCCCGCATCGAGGTAGCGCACGGCGAACGAGTCGCCGCCGCCGTCGAGCTCGAACGCGTCGTCCGGGGCGGGGGTGCCGACCACCTGCAGACGCAGCCCGAACTGATCCGACCAGACGTAGTGCGGCTGCGGGGCGGGCACCGGCAGACCGAGGATGCGCCGTGCGGCCGCGGCTCCGTCGAGGGCGGCCGCGGTCCAGTGGCCGGGGCCGACGACGTCGCCGGCCGGGTGCACGTGAACCGCCGGGCGCACGGGCAGGAGCTCGCTTGCGGGCGCGACACCGACGCCGACGAGCACCGCGTCCGCGCGGAGCACGCTCCCGTCGGTCAGCAGGACGGAGTCGACGCGGCCGTTCGCATCCGCGCGGATGTGCGCCACGCCGGTGCCGAGGCGGACATCGACGCCGTATGTACGCCAGCGCGCAGCGAGCAGCAGGCCGACCGATGAGCCGAGCACGCGCGCGACGGGCGCCGGTGCGGCCTCGACGATCGTGACGTGGAGGCCGAGCGCGCAGGCCGTCGAGGCGACCTCGGCGCCGACGAAGCCGCCGCCGATGACGACGAGATGCGACCCGGGCACGAGCTCTCGCCGCAACGCGCGCGCGTCGGCAAGCGTCCGTAACTCGTGCACGCCCTCCGGCAGCTCGAGCGGAAGACGGCGCGGGCGCGCACCTGTGGCGAGCACGAGCGCGTCGAACGGGATGTCCTCGCTGTGGCTCGTGTGCACGGTCTGCGCCGCCGGGTCGACCGAGACGACGCGCCGGCCGAGCAGGAGCTCGATCCTTCGCTGCTGCCAGAACGCCGCGGGCCGGAGCAGGAGCGACGCCTCGTCCCGCGTGCCCGCGAGGAACTCCTTCGAGAGCGCGGGGCGCTCGTACGGCGCGACCGGCTCCTCGCCGATGAGCAGGACGCGCCCGTCGAACCCTTCCGCGCGGAGCGTCTCGGCGGCGCGGGCGCCGGCGAGGCCGGCGCCCACGATCACGACGCTGCGCGGGGTCATGCCGCCCGCTCCTCGACGATCTCGATCGCGCCCATCGGGCACGCAGCCGCGGCGTCGAGCACCGATGGATCGTCGCTCATGCCGATGCGGAGCGAGACGAGCCCGCCGCCGTCGACCTCGAAGATCTCGGGTGCCAGCTCGGCGCACGCGCCGAAGCCGCTACAGAGCGACCGCTCGATCACGATCTTGTACATGGGTTCCTCCAGTCGGTTTCGGGATGGGACGGGACGGCCGGGCGAGAACGCGCCACGCGGTGGCGAACGCGACCGAGCCGACCGCTCCGAGGTAGAGGTCGAAGGCCCACGGCTGTGACGAGTCGGTGCCCGCCGTCAGCCCGTGGATGGTGGCCATGAGAAACACGAGGTAGGTGAGCCAGTGAAACCTGCGCCAGTTCTTCATGCCGATGCGCCGCCGCAGCGAGAAGGAGAGGACGAGCAGGACGGCGAGCTCCGCGGCGACCACCCCGTAGGCGACCGAGCCGGGGCGGTACGACGAGAGCCCCGGGACGAGGAGCGCCGCCGGCGACATGTGCACGGTCTTGTCGAGCGTCAGCGCGACGCCGTGCAGGACGAGCATGCCGAGTCCGAGCAGAGCGAGGAAGCGGTGCACGTCCGTCGCCGATGCCGTCTTCACCGCACGGCCGAACGGGCGCGACTTGACCATGAGCCCGGCGAGCACGGAGCCGGTCAGCAGCGCGTACGCAGTGAGCCCGCTCGCCCGGGCTAGCAGCCAGAAGGTCGGGTCGGTCTTCACGCCAGCCCTCCGGCGAAGATCGTGCGGCCGTCTTCGGTGACGAGGACGGCGGCGACACCGGCCGCGTCGGCCTCGTGCGCGGCGCGGGCGGAGCCGGCGAGGAAGAGCGACTTCGCCGCCACCTCCGCCTCGATCGCGTCGGGAGCGATTGCGGTCACGCGCAGCAGGTCGGTCTCCGCGGGCTCCCCCGTGCGCGGGTCGATCAGGTGGTGGAGCTCGCGGCCGTCGCGTTGCCAGCGGCGCCGGTCGCGTCCGGACGTGGCGAGCCCGCCGTGGGAGAGCTCGAGCGTGAGCGGCTCTCGCGCGGTCTCGACGCCGATCGGCCAGCTGCCGCCGCGGACGGCGATGTCCCCGCCGGCGTTGACGAGGCACGGCCCTGCCATCGCCAGGATCTCCGCGGCCCGCTCGGCCGCGTAGCCCTTGCCGATGCCGCCGAGATCGAGCCGGACGCCGTCGTCGAGCTCGATCCGCGTGCCCTCGACGGACGCGGCTCCTCCGGCCGCCCCCGGTGCCAGGCACGGTGCCTGGCACCGGGGGTCGATCTGCTCGAAGGAGCGGTCGTAGCCGGCGGCGACGAGCGCGTCGTGGATGGCGGGGTCGAAGCGGCCGCCGGTGCGCTCCCGTGCCGCGAGCGCGAGCTCGACGACGCGGCAGAGGTCGGGGCCGGCCGTGAGCGACCCGTCGCGGTTGAGCCGCGACAGCTCCGAGTCCTCTCGGAAGCGTGAGAGCAGCGCCTCGAGCCGGTGGAACTCGCCCTCCGCCGCCGCGAGTGCGCCCGCGGCGCCCTCGGCCTCGACGAGGAGCTCGATCTCGGTGCCCATCGCGCGGAACGTGCGACGCTCGATCACGACGTCCTCGTGACCGTCAGCGGCGGCAGGTTCACGACGCGCACCGACGCGGACGAAACGGGGGCGCTCGTCACAGCGGCGATCTGCGAGCGGCGCGCGCGCAGCTCGGTCCGGTAGAGCGCCCAGCGCTGTGCGACGACCTCGTTCACGAGCTTCGCCTCGCGGCGCAGCTGGACCTCGCGGGCGGCGAGCGTCCGCAGGCGCGGGTCGCCGGCCGCGGTCGCCCACGGATGGGCTGCGACGACCGCCCATGCGAGGAAGAAGGCGACGAGCGCGAACGCGAGCGCGTAGAGACGGCCGGTGTGGCTAGCCATCTACGCCGCCTCCGCCGTCGGCCTGCTCGAAGCCTCCGTCGTCGCCGTGATGCGTGTGCTTGACGATCACGATCGGCGGCGGCCGGTGATAGACGACACGTTGCGCCGGCGGCTGGCCGTTCGTCTTCGGTACCGCCGGCAGTGCGGGCGGCTTGTGCGCGAGCGCGCGCCGCAGCGAGGCGGCGTAGGCGGCGAGCTGCCGGGTGCGCGCGTGAACGGTTGCGTTCGTCGCGTTCCGGCCGGCAGCTCCGAGCGAGACCGTGCGCGTCGCGGCGACCGTGCCGAGCACTGCCGCGAGTGCGAGCAGTCCGGCGATCAGCGCAACGTTCGTCTTCTTCATCGGGCAACCTCCTGGTCGATGGCTCGACAGTAGGAGGCGCCGCGTAAGGCGCGGGCGAGGAAATTGCCAGGTTCAGCAACGCCTCGGTAAAGGTTCGGCAAAGTGCCGATGACGCACCCGGCGCGCGTCGCAACGATTGCCTCATGCGCATCTTGCTGGTCGAGGACGAGGACGCGATCGCCGAGCCGCTCGCCGACGGACTGCGGCGCGAAGGCTTCTCCGTCGAGCGTGTGGCGACCGGCGGCGCGGCGCTCGGGGCGGGCGAGGCCGATCTCGTCCTGCTCGACCTGCGCCTGCCGGACATCGACGGCCTCGACGTCTGCCGCCGGCTGCGGGAGCGGTCGGACGTGCCGATCATCGTCGTCACTGCGCGCGGCGAGGAGGCGGACCGCGTCGTCGGACTCGAGCTTGGCGCCGACGACTATGTCGTCAAGCCGTTCGGACTGCGCGAGCTGATCGCCCGCATTCGCGCCGTCACGCGCCGCACGTCGGAGCGCGGCCACGCGCACGAGCCGCTGCGCGTCGGCGGTCTCGAGATCGACGAGCGGGCCCGCCGCGCCACGCTCGACGACCGGGTGCTCGACCTGACGCCGAAGGAGTTCGACCTGCTTGCCGCGCTGGCCCGCGACCCCGGCGCCGCCGTCAGTCGCCGCCGGCTGCTCGAGGAGGTCTGGGAGACGACCTGGTACGGCTCGGCGAAGACGATCGACGTGCACGTCGCAGCGCTGCGACGGAAGCTCGGTGACCCGGGCTGGATCGAGACCGTGCGCGGCGTCGGCTTCCGGCTCCGCGCGGCGTGACACGCCGGCTCCTCCTCGGCTATCTCGGCGTCACGCTGTTCGTGCTCCTCGCGCTCGAGGTGCCGCTCGGCGTGCAGAACCAGCGCACCGAACGGCGCGACGTCGAGGTGAAGGTCGAGCGTGACGCGAGCGTTCTCTCCTCGTACGCCGAGGACGCCGTGCAGAGCGGCAACCACGCACAGCTCGTGGACGCTGCGCGACTCGCGTACAGCTATGCGAAGTCCGCCGGCACGCGAGTCGTGATCGTCGACAAGCGCGGCTTCGCTCTGGTCGACACGAGCGCGCGCGTGCCGGGCACCGAGAACTTCGCCTCGCGGCCGGAGATCGCCACGGCGCTGAACGGGAAGATCGCCTCCGGTACGCGCTCGTCGGCAACGTTGCACTCGCGCCTTCTGTACGTCGCCGTCCCCGTAGGCTCCGGCGGCGTCGTGAGCGGCGCGGTGCGCATCACGTACCCGCTGAACTCGGTGGACACGCGCATCCTCCACTACTGGCTGCTGCTGGCCGCGATCGCGTCGGTCGTCCTCCTGGCCGCCGCGCTCGTCGGCATCCGGCTCGCCCGCTTCGTCACCCGTCCCCTGCGCGGGCTCGAGGAGACCGCCGCTGCGGTGGGCGAGGGCAAGCTCGACGCGCGCGCTCCGGAGCTGGAGGGGCCGCCTGAGGTGCGCTCGCTCTCGCGTGCCTTCAACGAGACGGTCGTGAAGCTCGAGCAGCTGCTGCGATCGCAGGAGGAGTTCGTCGCGGACGCGTCGCACGAGCTGCGTACCCCGCTCACGGCGCTGCGGCTGCGGCTCGAGAGCCTCGAAAGGAAGCTGGACGACGAGGGCCGCCGCGATCTCGACGCGGCCGTCCACGAGGTGGAGCGCCTGGCGGAGACGGTGGAGACCCTGCTCGCGCTCGCGCGCGCCGACGCAGGCGCCTCGCCGGCCTCCGCGGTCGACGTGGAGCACCTTCTGCGCGAGCGTGTCGAGGCCTGGCATGCGCTCGCCGAGGAGCGCGGCGTCACGCTCACAGCGGAGGCAAGTCCCGGCCTGACCGTTCGCGCCGGGCCGCAACGGCTCGCGCAGGTGCTCGACAACCTGCTCGCGAACGCCCTCGAGGCGGCACCGCGCGCGACGACGGTGACCGTCTCCGCGCGCGCGGCCGGCCCCTGGGTGGAGCTGCACGTACGCGACGAGGGCCCCGGCCTGACGGCGGAGCAGCGGGCGCGCGCCTTCGACCGCTTCTGGCGCGCCGGCTCCGGGCACGGCGGCTCCGGGCTGGGGCTCGCCATCGTCAAGCGCTTCGTCGAGGCGGACGAGGGCGAGGTCGAGCTCGCGGAAGCAGCGGGCGGCGGGATCGACGCCGTCGTGCGCCTGCGCCTCGCCTGAGCTTTACCGAATCCTGGCGATTTGCTCGCCCGGCCTTTGCGCGCGGCGGCGTAGAACGAGCGCATCCCCTAGCTCAGGAGACCAACCATGAACAAACGCCATGCGCTCACGCTCTCCGCAGTCCTCGCCGCGACCGTGCTCACGGGCGGCGCGGCGATCCTCGGTATGGCGAGCACGCCCGCGCACGTGCAGGCAGCCCCGGCGGCGGCGATCGTCCAGGCGCAACCCACGCAACCCGCGACGCAGAACTGGGAGGGGCGAGACTGATGCAACGGATCTGGACCGTCGTCCTCGCCGTCTGGGCGATGCTCGCGATCGTCGCGGTGCTCGCCTGGTCGCACCGGCCGGCAGCGTCGCCGCTGCCCGCGGCGGCCGCGCAGACGCTCGTCGTCAAGGGAGCGAACGGCAAGCAGCAGCTCGTCGTCGTGCAACCCGGCGCCGTCGGCGCTCCGCACGCGACGACGTCGGCGTCGGGGGTGGTGCGATGAGCGCCCGGCTCGAGCGCGCCGCCTTCCACGCTGTCGGCACGAGCTGCGCCGCGGCAGTGACGGCAGGGCCGCACGACGCGCGACGCGCGCGTGCGGCCCTCGCCGCGGCGCAGGCCGAGGTTGCGTTGTGCGAAGGCGCCCTGTCCCGGTTCGACCCCGCCAGCGACCTCTCCCGGCTCAACGCAGCAGGCGGCGAGTGGACCGCGGTCGACCGCCGGCTCGTCGAGGCGCTGCGCCTCGCCGGCCGCGCCCGCGAGGACACGGGCGGCCGTTTCGACCCGACCGTCCTGCCGGCGCTCGTCGCCGCCGGCTACGACCGCTCGTTCGAGCAGCTCGCCGAACGGCCGGCCCGCCGGGCCTCCGGCTGGCGGGCCGGCGCTCCGATCGAGCTCGACGAGCCGGCGGGTAGGGCCCGGATCGAGCCCGGCACGGCCGTCGACCTGGGCGGGATCGGCAAGGGCTACGCGGCCTCGCGCGCGCTCGGGGCAATGCGGGAGGCATGGCCCATGCTGACCGGCGGCCTCGTCGACCTCGGCGGCGACCTCGCGCTCTGGGGCGAGACGCCCGAGGGCGGCCCCTGGCGGATCGCGGTCGCCGACCCGCGCCGCCCCGGCACGAACGCCGGCGTCCTGCTCATCCGCTCGGGCGGCGTGGCGACCTCGGGCCGCAATGTGCGCCGCTTCGGGCCGGGCGGGTCGCTGCACCACCTGATCGACCCGGCGACCGGCGAGCCGGCGCAGCCGGGGCCGCTCACGGTCACCGTCGTCGCACCGGACGCGGCCACGGCGGAAGCGCACGCGACCGCGCTCGCAATCTCGCCGCCCGCCGCTGCCGCCGAGCACGTCGCCGCGCACGCGGCGATCTCGGCGCTCTACATCCCGCACGAAGGCGATCCGATGCAACTCGGAGCGCTGCCGCTCGCCTGGACCCGCATCGTCGTGAGGGCGGCCGCCTGATGAGCTCGCTGCCGCTCGCCTGGCTGATCGCACGTGCCTCGGGGCTGACCGCGTTCGGGCTCCTGACGCTGTCCGTCTGGCTCGGTCTCGCGATGAGCACGCGGCTGCTGCCGCCGAAGCGGACGAAGTCGCTGCTCGGCCTGCACCGGACGCTCGCCTGGACGGGGCTCTCGATGATCGGGCTGCACATCGGCGCGGTCCTGCTCGACCCCGTCGTGCATTTCAACGCGCTGTCGGCGCTCGTACCGTTCACCGCACCATGGAAGCCCGGTGCGATCGCGATGGGCGTCGCCGCCGGCTGGCTCAGCCTCGCGCTCGCCTCCTCCTTCCGGATGCGGAAGTGGATCGGCCAGAAGGGCTGGCGGCGGCTGCACTACGCGAGCTTCGCGGCGTTCGCGCTCTCGCTCGGACACGCGCTGCTCGTCGGCACCGACCTGAAGGGGCTCGGCGGCCCGGTGCTCGCCTTGCTCGCCGCGGGCCCGGTCATCTGGCTCACGTTCTACCGGCTGCTCGTGCCGCGGACGCCGCCGCGGGCGGCGGTTGCGGCGGCGTAGGCGTTTACGGCTGCGACCTGGTCGCGATGTCGTCGCGACCAGGTCGCGGGTGTTCGTGATGCTTGTCCGTCCGGACCGTCTCGCATAGTTGAGGTCGCCCTGGGCCAGAGCACAATGACCATGACCCGTCGACAGACGGTCTTCGCAAGCTTGGACCGACCGCAGGCCTGGCCCGCCACGCGCGGGCGTCCGCAGCCACAGCGTCTCGACCTCCCGCTCGACACCCTTCCCGGTGTCGGCCCGACCCTGAAGCGGCGTCTCGCGAAGTTCGGGCTCGAGACGGTGCGCGACCTCCTCGAGCACCGGCCGCGCCGCTACGAGTCCGCGGTGCCGGAGGTGGCGATCGCCGCGGTCCGCGCCGAAGAGGAAGTCGCGATCGCCGGCGAGGTGCTCAACGTCAACGCGCGCCGGCGGGGCCGGCGGTCGATCGTCACCGCCCGCATCTCGGACGGCACGGCAACGGTCAGCGCCAGCTGGTTCAACCAGCCGTGGCTCGCCGATCAGCTGCGGCCGGGTGTGCGCGTGCGGCTGCGCGGCAAGTCCAACCGCTACGGGTTCAACGTCAAGTCGCACGACTTCGGCGAGGGGTCCGTCAACGCCGACTTCGCGCCCGTCTATCCGGCCGGTGAAGAGATTTCGTCGCAGAAGCTTCGCGCACTGGTCGCCGCCGCGCTCATGCGCGCCGGCGACTATGTGGATCCTCTGCCTGCGGAGCTGCGCGTACGAGAGAACCTGCCGCTGAAGAGAGATGCGCTCGTCGCGATGCACCGCCCGGAGGCAGAGGGCGAGGCCGAGCGCGGGCGGCGGAGGCTCGCCTTCGAGGAGCTGCTCGTACTTCAGGTCGGCATAGCGCGCCGCGCAGCGGCGCGGCAGCGGACCCTGGCGCCGTCGCTCGGCGAGCCCGGCGAGCTGATCGCTCGCTACCGCAAGTCGCTTCCGTTCGCGCTTACGCCGTACCAGGAGACGGCAGTACGCGAGATCGACGCGGATCTCACGCGCACCGTTCCGATGCAGCGGTTGCTGCAGGGCGACGTCGGCTCCGGGAAGACCGTGGTCGCGCTGTACGCGCTCCTGCGCGCGGTCGAGAACGGACGCCAGGGCGCACTCATGGCTCCGACCGAGACGCTCGCCGAGCAGCACTTCCTCACCGTCGCCGACCTCTGTTTCGAGCTCGGCGTCACGTGCGCGCTCTTGACGAGCGCGTCGGGAAAGCGCGAGCGCTCGGCAGCCGTCGGCGCCGACGTCGTCGTCGGCACGCACGCGTTGATTCAGGAAGGCGTCGAGCTGCGCGACCTCGCCGTCGCTGTGGTCGACGAGCAGCACCGGTTTGGCGTCGAGCAGCGGAAGGCGCTCACGCAGGGCCGTGTTCCGCACGTTCTGCACATGACGGCGACGCCGATCCCGCGCACGCTTGCGCTCACCGTCTACGGCGATCTGGCCGTCTCCGAGATCGCGAAGCCGCCGGCGTCGCGCAAGCCGGTCGTCACGAGCTGGATCGCGGAAGAGCGTGCGTCTGCTGCGTACGAGCGGCTGACGCGGCTGTTGCGTGAGGGGCGGCAGGCGTACGTCGTCTGTCCGCTCATCGAAGCGTCGGAGACGACGACGGCGCGTGCTGCCGAGGCAGAAGCGGAGCGGCTGCGCGGCGCCGAGCTGCGCGAGTTCCGCGTCGGCTGCCTGCACGGGCGCGTGAAGCCGGCCGAGCGCCGCGAGCTGATGGCGCGCTTCAAGGCGCGTGAGCTCGACGTGCTCGTGGCGACGACCGTGATCGAAGTCGGTGTCGACGTGCCGAACGCGACGGTGATGATCGTGCAGGAGGCCGACCGTTTCGGGCTTGCGCAGCTGCACCAGTTGCGCGGTCGCGTCGGTCGCGGCGCGGAGCAGTCGTACTGCGTGCTCGTGTCGCGCGCACCGGAGGAGCTGACCGAGTCCGCGCGGCTGCGCCTGCAGGCGCTCGTCGACACGACCGACGGCTTCGAGCTGGCGGAGGTCGATCTCGACCTGCGCGGCGGCGGCGCCCTGCTCGGCACCCGCCAGTCGGGGCTCTCCGACCTGCACTTCGCGCGGATCCGCTCCGACCGCGGGCTGCTCGAGCGGGCGCGTGCGATCGTCGGCGAGGTTGCGTCCGTGCCGGGCCCGTTGCAGGACGAGGTGGACGCGCTGTTCGCGGGGACGGACCCCGACGCGCTGGCCTGACGTACTTCCTCTGTGGACAGACGCCGCTTCTTGCTCGCCGCCGCGGCGGCACCCTTCGCGTTGCGCGAGGTACCTGCCGCTCTGGCCGCCGCCGCCTCTCCGCTCGCGTTCGTGACGGCGGACACCGAGGCGCACGTCGCGGTCGTCGATCTCGTCACCGGTGCGGTGCGCAGGCGGATCGCGACGCGGCCCGACCCGTTCAGCGTCGAGCGCGTCGGCGACACCGCAGTCGTGGCGCACACGACCGTCGGCGCCGTGACCATCCTCGACGCGGGCACGCTGTCGGTGCGCCACGTGCTCGACGGGTTCGAGGAGCCGCGCTACACGGCGGCCGCACTCGACGGGCGGCACGCGTTCGTCACCGACTCGGGGCGCGTCGAGCTTGCGTCGGTGGACGTCGTGCACGGCGCGGTCGTCGGCCGGTTGAAGTTGTGGCAGTGGCCGCGGCATCTCTCGCTCTCGCCCGACGGACGGACGGTGTGGGTCGGGCTCGGAACGGCGTCGCCGGAGCTTGCGGTCGTGGACGTCTCCGACCCGCGTGCGCCGAGGCTTCGCGGCCGCATCCGGCCCGGGTTCCTCGCGCACGACGTCGGCTTCGCCCCGAGCGGGGCCGTATGGGTGACGTCAGGGTCGGCCGGCCGGATCGCCGTCCACCGGCGCGGGCGCTTCACCTCGCTGCCCGCCGACGGCGCGCCGCAGCACGTCACCTTCCTCGCCGGCCGTGCGTTCGTCACCAGCGGCGATGCCGGCACGCTCCGCGTCTACGACGAGGCGAGCGCGCGGCAGCTGCACGAGACCAGAGTCGCGGTGGGCTCCTACAACGTGCAGTACGCGGCGGGCGTCGTCCTGACCCCGTCGCTGAACGAGGGCACCCTCACGGTCGTCGACACGGAGGGCCGGCAACGCCTCCGCGTCCACGTCGCCGCCTCGTGCCACGACGCCTGTCTGGTGCCTGGCACCTAGGTGCAGGAAAGCCTGTCCAGGAGGGTCGCCAGCTCTCGCGGATGGGACAGCATGGCCGAGTGGCCCGCCTCGAGCTCGAGCGGCTCGACGCCGAGCACGTCGCGGGCGAGGTGGCGCTGCCACTCGGGACGAATCGACCTGTCGTTCGCGCAGACGACGTACGAGACGGGTCCTGGAAGCTCGTGCGCCTCCGCGTCGAAGGGCGCCTGCCGGCGGAGCTTCGCCGCGAGCGGGGCCAGCTCGGGCGGATACTGGAGCTCGCGCGCAGCGTCCGCGGGATCCGGGTAGTACGAACGCCCGAGCTCGTCCCGGACGCGGGCATCGCCGAAGCCGGGGACGAACACGCCGCTCCAGCCGGTCCCGCCGAGGAGCGCGCAGAGGAACACGTGCGCGCGTCCCGGCACGAAGGGGATCGTCAGCCCGCCGAGCGAGTGCCCGACGACGATTGCGTCCTCGTCCCCGTCGAGCGCGTCGCGCACGGCGGCCGCGTACTCCACGACACCGGCGTCGACGTCCTCGCACGGCAGGTCCGGCGCGACGACGCGATGGCCGCGCGACTCGAGCTCCGGCCGCACGACGTCCCAGGCCCAGCCGCCGTGCCAGGCGCCGTGCACGAGGGCGAAGGTCGCCACGCCCTGATCCTAAGCTGTGCGCCATGAGGATCATCGCCGGCTCGTGCAAGGGCCACACGATCCACGCGCCGAAGGGTCGCGAAACGCGTCCGACGTCGGACCGCGTGCGCGAGAACGTCTTCAACCTCGTCGGCCCCGTGGACGGCGCGGCGGTGCTCGACCTCTACGCGGGCTCGGGCGCGCTCGGGCTGGAGGCGCTCTCCCGCGGCGCCGCCCGCGCGGTCTTCGTCGACCACGACGGCGACGCTGCGAGGACGATCGACCGCAACCTCGACAAGCTGCGCCTCCACGGCACCGTGCTCCGACGGGACGCCGTCGCCGCGCTCGCCACCGAGGCCGGCGCGGGCCGGAAGTACGACCTCGTGCTCGTCGACCCGCCCTACGAGCTGTACGCGGATCTCCAGCCGCAGCTCGCGCGCTATCTCCCCGCGGTGCTCGCCGAGGACGGCCTGCTCGTCCTCGAGACCGACGTCCGCATCGAGCCGGAGCTGCCGCTGCAGCAGCGAACGAGCCGCAAGTACGGGCAGGCGCGGATCACCGTCTACGAGGCTCCGGCGGCCGGCGAGTGACCGCCGGGTTCCCGGCGAGCACGAAAGCCGCGCTTGTCGTCCGGCTCGTCGGCACACGGCACCGCTAGACGCCGTACGATCTCGCACATCGTGATCACCGCGATCTGCCCCGGTTCCTACGACCCCGTCACGAACGGGCACGTCGACGTGATCGCGCGCGCGGCCGGCATCTTCGACCGAGTCGTCGTCGGCGTCGTCGGCGAGCCGCGCCACAAGCAGCCGATGTTCACGATGGAGGAGCGCGTCGACTTCCTGCGCACGGCGCTCGCGCACCTGCCGAACGTCGAAGTCGACGTCTTCCGCGAGCTCGTCGTCGACTTCGCGCACCGCTGGGAGGCCAAGGCGATCGTCAAGGGCCTGCGGGTGATCTCGGACTTCGAGTGGGAGTTCCAGATGAACCAGCTCAACCGCCACCTCGCACCGGACATCGAGACGGTGTACGTGATGGCGAGCCCGAGCGTGAGCTTCGTCTCCTCGAGCGGCGTCAAGGAGATCGCGGCATTCGGCGGCGACGTCTCCGTACTCGTCCCGGAGCCCGTGGCGAAGCGGTTCAAGGAGCTTTTCCCGCAGGGACGGCCGGGCACGCCGGAGAATCCCGGCGAGTAGAGTCCACGACCGGCTTCTCGGGCGCCAGCAGGAGGCGGTCCGAGCCCGCCGAACCCGGGGCTAGACTTCACGGCATGGACGTACTCGTTCTGATCGACAAGCTCGACGACCTCGTGCACAACGCGAAGGCCGTCCCCCTCACCGACCAGGTGAGGATCGACCGCGAGGAGATCTACGACATCCTCGACCAGATGCGCGCGACGATCCCGGAAGAGATCAAGCAGGCGCGCTGGATCGTCAAGGAGCGCCAGGAGATGCTCGCGGAGGCGAAGCGCGAGGTCGACCGGCTGCTGGCGGAAGCCCGCGAGCAGGCCGTGCGCGAGGCGTCCCAGACCGAGATCGTCAAGATCGCGGAGCACCAGGCGCAGGACATCGTCGACGACGCGCGCCGGCAGGCGCGTGAGACCCGGCTCGAGATGGAGGACTGGGCCGACGGCATCCTCTCGACGCTCGAGGTCAACCTCGACAAGTTCCTCTCCGCCGTGAAACGCGGCCGCGAACGGCTGCACGAGCGCTCACAGGAAACCGTCGTCGCGGGCATCGGCCCGAGCGACGGCTCCGGCGACGATCTCGGCTACTAAGAGGTCGAATCAGAATGACGGCTGTGCCGTCTGGCCGCGCTGGGCGGCGCGATGCGGCGTCCTCAGTCGCGCCCGTAGCTTTGGCTACGAGCGCTCCCTGCGTCCTTGCCTCGCACTCGCCCATCGCAGCCAGTCGACGAGCATCATTCTGATTCGACCTCTAGGTCTCTCGCTACCCTCTGAGGGTGCGCCGCCGGACGATCGTCGAGTGGGTCGTCACCCTGGCCGTGACCGGCCTCATCGTGCTCGTGTTCGAGGCGGCGATCGCGCAGCCGTTCCGGGTCCCGACCTCGTCGATGGAGCCGACGCTCGACTGCGCGAAGCCGGGGATCGGTTGCACGGCCTCCCTCAACGACCGCGTGATCGTGGCGAAGATCGTCTACCGCTTCCGCAATCCCGAGCGCGGCGAGATCGCCGTCTTCCACGCGCCGGCCGCGGCGAAGACGTTCTGCGACGAGGGCGGCACCTTCCTGAAGCGCGTGATCGGCCTCCCGGGCGACACGGTGTCCGAGAACCACGGCCGGATCTTCATCGACGGGAAGCTGCTCCACGAGCCGTACGTCCCGGCAGCCGAGCTGCCCGCCTTCGAGACGAAGAGCTGGCCGCGCCTCGGCAAGAACCAGTACTTCATGATGGGCGACAACCGCGCCGACTCGTGCGACTCACGCACCTGGGGCCCCGTGGAACGCTCCGCCTTCGTCGGCCCTGTGGTGGCGACGTACTGGCCGCCGACGCGCTGGACCTTCCGCTAGACCTTCAGGGCCGTTTTCTTCGCCGTCACCTTGTCCAGTCGCGCCGCGTAGGCGGCGCCCAGCTCCCTCGCCAGCTCGGCGAAGGCCTGCGAGGCGGCGGAGCGATAGCGGTCGCGGTGCCAGACGATCGCGATCACGCGCGGCGGGATGCGGTTGCCGAGCGGCAGCCCGACGACGGCGGGGTTGCGCGGGTTGACCACGAGCCGCGGCACGACCGCGGCGCCGAGCCCCTCGGCGACGAGGCCGACGAGCGTGCCGTTGTCGTCGGTGCGGAACACGACGTTGAGGTCGGGGACGTGGCCGCGGAGGTACTTCTCGGGCTCGCCGGTGCTGCGCCAGCCGACGAGCGGCCGGCCGGAGAGCTCCCGCAACGGCGGCGCGGTCTCGCGCGCCGCGAACTCCGACTTCGCCGTCACGAGCAGCACGTACGGGTCGCGGAGCACCTCGGCCGACTCGAACGGCCCTTCGGGCAACGGCAGGTCGGCGAAGGTGAGGTCGAGGTCTCCGCGCTCGACGAGGCGCAGCAGGTCGCGCGCGTCCGTCTCCTCCTGCACCTGCACCTCGACCCGCGGCCACTCGGCGCTGAAGCGGCGCAGGAGGCCGGGGAGGATGCGCGCGCCGACGCTCTGGTAGATGCCGACGCGGAGCGGGCCGGCCGCGCCCTCGGCGAGGGCAGCCATGTCCGCCTGGGCCGCGTCGAGCTGGGCGACGATCGCGTCCGCATGACGAAGGAGGAGCCGGCCCGCCTCGGTCAGGTCGACCCGGCGAGGGCCGCCGGGGCGGTCGACGAGCCGCTGCCCCACGACCCGCTCGAGCTGCGCGATCTGCTGGCTGACCGCCGACTGCGTGTAGCCCAGCTCGCGTGCCGCCCGGCCGAACGAGCGCAGCCGCCCGACCGCCTCGAGCGCCGCCAGATGACGCAGCTCGACCCCTAGCCATTGATCGCGTTTCATAATCGTTCTGAATTATAACTCGATTTGTACTAATAGATGGGGACAGGCACGCTGGAGGGGTGAAGCTCGCCGTCGCCCTCGCAACCGTCTATCTCGTCTGGGGCTCCACCTATCTGGCCATCGCCGTGGCCGACCGGTCGCTGCCGCCGATGCTGATGCTCTCCGTCCGCTTCCTCATCGCGGGCGGGCTGCTCTACGCCTGGTCCGCCCGGCGCGGCGACCTCGCGGCCGAACGGCCCGGCCGGCGGCAGTGGGGCGCGGCCGCGATCGCCGGCAGCCTGCTGCTCGTCATCGACACCGGCGGCGTCGCGTGGGCCGAGCAGCGCGTGCCCTCGGGCTACGCCGCCCTCATCGTCGCAACCGTGCCGCTGTTCATGGTGCTGCTCGACCGCGTCGTCTTCGGCGTCCGGCTGTCGCTGGGCGCGATGGCCGGGATCGCCGCCGGCCTGCTCGGCGTCGGGCTGCTCGTCGGCGTGGGCGGGAAGGCCGACACGGCCGGCGTCGTCGTCCTCCTCGTAGCGTCGTTCGCGTGGGCGGCAGGCTCCGTCTATACCCGCGTCGCCCCACTTCCGCGCCCACCCCTCCTCGCCGCGGGCATGCAGATGCTGTGCGCCGGCGTCCTGCTCGCCGTCGCCGGCATCGCCATGGGCGAGCTGCCGCAGGTCCGGCTCGGCGCGATCTCGCCGGCCTCGCTCGGGGCGCTCGCCTTCCTGATCGTCTTCGGCTCCGTCATGGCCTTCACCGCGTACGGCTGGCTGCTGAAGCACGCCTCGACGACGCTGCTCTCGACGTACGCCTACGTGAACCCGGCCGTCGCCGTCTTCCTCGGCTGGGCGTTCGTGGGCGAGCACGTGGGCGGCAAGGAGGTCGCCGCCGGCGTCGTCATCCTCACCTCGATCGCGCTGCTGCTGACCGCACGGGAGCTGCGGCCGGGCGCCGAGGCGATCCCGGAGTCGCTCCCGGCCTACATCCAGGCCAAGGACGCGCAGCGCGTCGACTTCCCGCGGTCGGTGCCGCGGCTCGCCGACCTGCGCCGCATCGCCGCATAGCTGCAGCGCAAGAGGTCGAATCAGAATGACGCCTGTGCCGCCTGGCCGCGCTGGGCGGCGCGATGCCGCGTCCTCAGTCGCGCCCGTAGCTTTGGCTACGAGCGCTCCTTGCGTCCTTGCCTCGCACTCGCCCATCGCGCCCAGTCGACGAGGATCATTCTGATTCGACCTCTTAGCGCTACGGTGGTCGGATGACCACGTTCAACCTGCGGCACGTCAAGCTGCGCACGGCCGAGCAGCACCGCAGCGAGGTCGGGGTGCAGCTGGAGGAGCTCGTCCTCGGCGGCCAGGAGTACGTGCCCGCGCCCGCCCTCGTGCCGGCGGAGCTGACGATCACGAAGGCGACGACCGGGAGCGTCTTCGAGCTGTCCTTCCGCGTGCACCTGGACGGCCCCTGCTTCCGCTGCCTCGCCGATACCGTGCTCGAGCTGCCCATCCGCGCCCGCGAGTACCAGGCCGCGAACCCCGGCGACGACGAGGAGCTGCGCTCGCCCTACGTCGCCGACGACGTGCTCGACCTCTCGGCCTGGGCGCGCGACACGATCGCGCTCGAGCTGCCCGACAAGATCCTCTGCCGCCCCGACTGCGCCGGCCTCTGCCCGGTGTGCGGCAATGACCTCAACCTCGAGCCGCACACCCACGAGGAGACGGAGTCGGACTCCCGCTGGGCTGCGCTGGAAGCGCTGCGCGCTCCGGGGGAGGAGTAGAGCGCAGGGTGAACGACTGCGACCAGGTCGCGACGAGGTCGCGACCTGGTCGCTGCCGTAAGCCGTCGCCCCACAGAGACCACTGAGGCCGGAGCGAACGCGGAGCGTTCGTGGAGGCCGGGTCCGCGCGCGCTTCCACCAACCTCAGCTCAGGTCAGACGAGAGCGTGGCGGCTCCGCCGCCGCGCTCCCTGCGGAGCACAACATTCCCCTCCGGTAGAAGTGCGCAGCACTTCTACCGGTTCACGGTCGACATGTCGCCGTAGCGGTCGCCGGCCGCCACGCCGTGCGGGAACTCCTCGTCCAGCAGCGCCAGCTCCTCCCGGCTGAGCTCGACCTCGACCGCTCCCGCGTTGTCCTCGAGGTACGAGCGCCGCTTCGTGCCCGGGATCGGGACGACGTCGGTGCCGCGCGAGAGCACCCAGGCGAGGGCGTATTGCGCCGCCGTCACGCCCTTGGCGGCGGCGAGCTCCCGCACGCGCTCGGCGAGCCGGCGGTTCTGCTCGAGGTTCTCGCCGGTGAAGCGGGGGTTCGTCCGGCGGAAGTCCCCGTCCTCGAGCTCCTCGGCCGACACGAAGCGCCCGGCGAGGAAGCCGCGCCCGAGCGGGCTGTACGAGACGAGGCCGATCCCGAGCTCCCGGCAGGTGTCGAGGATCTCGCCCTCGAGGTCGCGCGTCCAGAGCGAGTACTCGGACTGGAGCGCCGAGATCGGGTGGACGGCGTGCGCGCGGCGGATCGTCGCGGCCGAGGCCTCCGAGAGGCCGAGATGGCGCACCTTGCCTGCCGTCACGAGCTCGGCCATCGCGCCGACCGTCTCCTCGATCGGCGTGTTCGCGTCCACCCGGTGCTGGTAGTAGAGGTCGACATGGTCGACGCCGAGGCGCGCGAGCGAGGCGTCGATCGCCTCCCGCACGTACTCGGGCCGGCCGTCGATCCGGCGCGAGCCGTCCGGGTTGAGCGCGTTTGCGAACTTCGTCGCAAGGATTGCCTCGTCGCGGCGGCCGGCGAGCGCGCGGCCGACGAGCCGCTCGTTGTCGCCGAAGGCGGCGCCGTACACGTCGGCGGTGTCGATGAACGTGACCCCGATCTCCAGCGCCCGGTGGATGGTCGCGATCGACTCCGCCTCGTCGGTCTCCCCGTACCACGCGGACATCCCCATGCACCCGAGTCCCACCGCCGAGACCTCGAGGCCCTGGCCGAGCATCCGTGTCTCCATGGCCCGGACGCTATCCGTGCGTGGCTATACTCCGCCGGCCCATGGCCGTTCCGAAGCGGAAAACGTCGAAATCGCGCCGTGACAAGCGACGCGCCACCCACGCGATCAGCGCGCCGCGCGTCAACGTCTGCCCGCAGTGCGGGCAGCCGAAGCGTCCTCACCGGCTCTGCCCGACCTGCGGCACGTACAGGGGCCGCGAGGTCGAGCCGCTCCGCATCGACGCTCCCTAGACCGCATTACTGGAAGGGGCACTAGCCGATGACACGCATCGCGGTCGACGCGATGGGCGGTGACCGTGGCCCGGGCGAGATCGTCGCGGGCGCCCTCGAGGCGCAGGGCGACGGCCTGACCCCTGTGCTCTTCGGCCCGGCAGGCCTCGACGCGCAGGGGCTCGAGCTGCACGAGGCGCCCGACGTGATCGAGATGCACGAGAAGCCGGCGGAGGCCGTGCGGGGGAAGCCGCAAAGCTCCCTCGTCGCCGCCGTCCGCGCGGTCGCCGAAGGCACCGCGGACGCGGTCGTCTCGGCGGGAAACACCGGCGCCGTCCTTGCCGCGGGCCTGCTCGAGCTGCGCCGGCTCCCGGGCGTGCTGCGGCCGGCGATCGCCGTCCCGATCCCCGCGCGGCGCGGCCCCTCCGTCCTGATCGACGCCGGCGCGAACGCCGACGCGCGGCCGGAGCACCTGCTGCAGTTCGCGACCATGGGCGCCGTCTTCGCCGAGGAGATCCTCGACGTGGCGAACCCCCAGGTGCGCCTGCTCTCGATCGGGGAGGAGCGGGAGAAGGGGAACCAGCTCACGCTCGAGGCCCACGAGCTGCTCGCGGCCAGCGACCTCAACTTCGCCGGCAACTGCGAGGGCCGTGACCTCCTCGAGGGCGCCGCCGACGTCGTCGTCACCGACGGCTTCACCGGCAACGTCGCGCTGAAGCTGCTCGAGGGGACGATCCGGAGCCTCCTCGACGCGCTGCGCGCCGAGATCGGCGCGACGGCCCCCGGCAAGCTCGGCGGCCTGCTCATCCGGCCGGCGGCCCGGCGGCTCCGCCACCGGCTCGACCCGGACACGTACGGCGGCGCCTATCTGCTCGGCCTGCGGGGCCTCGCGGTGGTCGCGCACGGCAACTCGTCGCGCACCGCGATCGCCAGCGCCGTCCGGCTCGCGGCCCGCGGCGTCGAGCACGACGTCGTCGGCACGCTCGCAGCCCGCCTGCCCCAGCGGACCGAGGCTGTATGATCGGCCCGATTTTCAGTCCCTAGCCCACAAATGAGGTGACATGGCAGCGTCGCGTGAGGAAGTCTTCGAGCGGGTCAAGGAAGTCCTGACCGAGCAGCTCGGAATCGAAGAGGCCGACATCACCGAGGAGGCCTCGTTCCAGGAGGACCTCGACGCCGATTCGCTCGACCTCGTCGAGCTGATCATGGAGCTCGAGGACCAGTTCGGGATCAAGATCTCCGACGAGGACGCCCAGAAGATCACGACTGTCGGCCAGGCCGTCGACTACGTCTCGTCGCACCAGTAGCGGCAAGACAATTCCCGACGAGCTCGCGCCGCTGATCGACGCGCTCCCGCCTTCGCGCGCCGCGAAGGCGTTCACGCACGCCTCCTGGGCGAGCGAACGGACCGCGTCGTATGAGCGGCTCGAGTTTCTCGGGGACAGCGTCCTCGAGCTCGCCGTCGCTCATGAGCTGTATCGCCGGTACCCCGAGTTCTCGGAGGGGCGGCTGGCCAAGATCCGCTCGCACGTCGTCTCGCGGGCCAGCTGCGCCGTCGTCGCCCGCGAGCTCGAGCTCGGCCGGCGGCTCGCCGAGCAGGAGAGCAGCCTCCAGCCCGAGGAGGTCGAGCGGTTGGCGAAGAACCGCAACGTGCTCGCCGCGCTGCTGGAGGCCGTGCTCGGGGCGCTGTTCCTGGAGCACGGCTTCGCTCCGATCGAGGCGGCGATCGTGAACGCGTTCGCCGCGCGGATCGAGTACGCGCTCACGACGCACGTCGACCACAAGACGGAGCTCCAGGAGGCGCTCGCCCGTACGGGCCGCCACGTCTCGTACGTCGTCCTCTCGGCGGACGGGCCTCCGCACGAGCGGCATTTCACCTGTGCGGCGGTCGTGGGCGGCGAGCAGCTCGGCGCTGGCGCGGGCCGCTCGAAGAAGTCGGCCGAGCAGGAAGCGGCCCAGCAGGCGCTGGCGACGCTGGCCCCGCCCAAGGTCGCCGTCTAGCCCCGAGCATCGGTAGCTCTCCGAAGCCGCTCCACGGCTGCCTACCGATGGCGGCCGGGGCCCTGTCGGGAACGCTGTCCGGAATGGCCGTCAGCCACCTCGCCCGGTCGATCCGCGAATCGGCCACGCTCGCCCTGAACGAGCGCGCGGCGCTCCTGCGGGCGCAGGGGCAGCCGGTGATCCACCTCGGCGGCGGCGAGCCGAAGAACAAGTCGCCGCTCTCCGCGATCGTCAGCTCGGCCGCCCGGCTCACGAGCGGCGACGTCAAGTACGTCCCGACCGACGGCACCCCGGCGCTGAAGCAGGCGATCATCCACTACACCGAGGAGTACTACGGCCGCGTGGTCGCGCCCCAGAACGTGATCGTCTCGTCGGGCGCGAAGCAGGCGATCTACAACGTGCTCCTCACGCTCGTCGACCCGCAGGACGAGGTCGTCGTGCTCTCGCCCTACTGGGTGAGCTACCCCGAGATGGTGCGGCTGGTCTACGGCGTGCCGGTGATCGTCACGCCCGAGGACGGCAGCTTCGTGCCGCGTCTCGACGAGGTCGAGGCGGCGTTCAGCTCGTACACGAAGGCTCTCGTCGTCAACAGCCCGAACAACCCGTCGGGCGCGGTGTATCCGCCGGAGCTGATCGAAGGGCTCGTCGAGCTCTGCGAGGCGCGCGGCGTGCACCTGATCATGGACGACATCTACCACCGGCTCGTCTTCGACGGCGTCCGCGCGCCGTCCGCGTACGCGTACACCGACCGTGACGTCGACGAGTCGATGGTGATCGTCGTCAACGGCGTCTCGAAGCTCTACGGGATGACGGGGTTCCGCGTCGGCTGGACGATCGCGCCGCGCGACATCGTCGAGGTGATGAAGACGCTCCAGGCACAGACGACGTCGTGCCCGGCAGCGGTGTCGATGGCGGCCGCCGAAGGTGCGCTGACCGGCGTGCAGAGCACCGTCGAGAACCTCCGCCTCGGGATCCAGAACCTCCGCGACGTGATGCTGCAGGAGTTCCGCGCCTTCGAGGGCGTGCGCTTGACGCCGCCGCAGGGGACGTTCTACTGCCTGCCCGACTTCAGGGCGTACTCGCACGACTCGGAGGAGCTCTCGAACTTCCTGCTCGACAAGGCGCTTGTCGTCACCGTCCCCGGCAAGGAGTTCGGCGCCGAGGGCCACCTGCGGCTCAGCTACTGCGGCTCGACGAAGGACGTGACCGAGGGCGTGCGCCGGATCCGCTGGGCGCTCGACCCGAGCGCCCCGAACGACATCTTCATCGGCGACCGGCGCCTCGTGCGGGACTGGCTGTGAGCTTCAACCCGCTCAACGTGAAGACGCCCGCGCAGGCGCAGGCGCGCGAGCTCGCGAGCGACTTCGGGCTCGAGAACCACGGCATCGTGAACACGCGCTGCGCCTACTGGAACCTGCCGGCCGAGGCGCTCTACGAGGAGATCGCCTTCCGCGGCGAGGGACGCGTCGTCAACGGCGGCCCCGTCGCCGTGAACACGGGCAAGCACTCCTCGCGCGCCGCGCAGGACAAGTTCATCGTGCGCGAGCAGTCGTCGGCGGAGGACGTGTGGTGGGGCGAGTACAACCGCCCGCTCGCGCCCGACAAGTTCGAGGAGATCCTCGGCCGGATGCTCGGCTTCCTCCAGGGCCGCGACGTGTTCGTCCAGGACCTCGAGGCTTGTGCGCAGCCCGAGTACCGGCTGCCGGTGCGCATCGTCACGGAGCAGGCCTGGCACAGCCTCTTCGTCCGGAACATGTTCAAGCCGCTCGCGGGCCGCGAGGCGCACCGCGAGCATGTGCCGCAGTTCACCATCGTCTGCGCGCCGTCGTTCAAGGCGCAGGAGTCCTCCGACGGGACGCGCACGGGGACGTTCGTCGTCCTCAGCTTCGAGCGGAAGCTCTGCCTGATCGGCGGCACCGGCTACGGCGGCGAGCTGAAGAAGTCCATCTTCACGGTGCTGAACTACCTGCTGCCGCTCGACGGCGTGCTCAGCATGCACTGCTCGGCGAACGTCGGCGACGACGGCGGCTCGGCGCTCTTCTTCGGGCTCTCCGGCACCGGCAAGACGACGCTGTCGGCGGATCCCCGGCGCGGCCTGATCGGCGACGACGAGCACGGCTGGAGCGACGAGGGCGTCTTCAACCACGAGAACGGCTGCTACGCAAAGGTGATCCGGCTCTCGCCGCGCTCCGAGCCGGAGATCTACGCGGCGACGCGCCGCTTCGGCACCGTGCTCGAGAACGTCTCGTTCGACGAGGTGACGCGCCACGTCGACCTCGACGACGACAGCCACACCGAGAACACCCGCGCCTGCTATCCGCTCGACTTCATCCCGCACGCGGTGCCGTCGCGCACCGCGGGCCATCCGCGTGACGTCGTACTGCTGACCTGCGACGCGCAGGGCGTGCTGCCGCCGATCGCGCGCCTCACGCCCGACCAGGCGCTCTACCACTTCGTCTCCGGCTACACGTCCAAGGTCGCGGGCACCGAGGCGGGGCTCGGGCTCGAGCCGGAGATCACCTTCAGCACGTGCTTCGGCGCACCCTTCATGGTTCACCACCCGGCCGTCTATGCCGACCTGCTGAAGCGGAAGATCGAGCGCCACGAGGCGCGCTGCTGGCTCGTCAACACGGGCTGGACCGGCGGCCCGTTCGGGGTCGGCAAGCGGATCAGCATCGAGCACACGCGCGCGCTGCTCGACGCCGCGCTCTCCGGCGTCCTCGACGACGTCGCGTACCGCGTCGACCCGGTCTTCGGCTTCGAGGTGCCCGAGCACTGCCCGGGCCTGCCGGACGAGGTGCTCCGGCCGGAATCGACCTGGCCGAGCGAAGAGGAGTACTGGGTGCGCTACCGGGAGCTCGCCACCCGCTACATCGGCAACTTCCGCAAGTTCGCCCCCGAGTGCCCGCCCGAGCTCGTCACTGCGGGCCCGCGGCTCGAGCACGAACCCGTCTCGTAGCCGTCCGCGAGCCCCGCTAGGGTGCCTTTCACGTGCATCTTCGCGCGGTAAAGCTCCGTGGCTTCAAGTCGTTTCCCGAGCCGGTCGAGGTACGCCTCGAGCCGGGCGTCGGCGTCATCGTCGGCCCGAACGGCTCCGGCAAGTCGAACGTCGCCGACGCGATCCGCTGGGCGGCCGGCTCGCTCAGCCCGAGCGAGCTGCGCGCCGAGAAGCCGGACGACGTCCTCTTCGCCGGCGCGGCCAACCGCGGCCCCGCCGACTTCTGCGAGGTCGAGCTCCTGTTCGACAACTCGGACGGGACGCTCGCGGTCGACTATGCGGAGCTCGCGATCGCACGCCGCCTGCACCGCGGCGGCGAGGGCCAGTACCTCGTCAACCGCACCCCGGTGCGCCGGCTCGACCTCGTCGAGCTGCTCGCCGACCTCGGCCTCGGCCAGGGCATGCACTCGATCATCGGCCAGGGCAAGGTCGAGGCGATCCTCGCCTCGCGGCCCGAGGAGCGGCGGGCGCTGATCGAGGAGGCGGCCGGGCTCGGCCGCTTCAAGGCGCGCCGCCACCGGGCCGAGCTGAAGCTCGCCCGGGTCGCCGTCCAGGTCGAGCGCGCCCGCGACCTCGAGGAAGAGGTGCGCAAGCGGCTGCGGCCGCTCGCGCTCCAGGCGACCGCGGCCGAGCGGGCCGAGAAGCTGCGCGGCGAGCTGGCGATGCTGCGCGCCCGGATCGCCGAGCTCGACCTCGGCGCGCTCGACGAGCGGCTCGCGGCCGCCGACGACCGGCGCGCGGCGGCGGCGATCGGCAAGCGTGGGGCGGAGGAGCGGCTCGACTCCGTGCTGGCGGAGCGTGGCCGCGCCGAGGAGGAGCTCGCGGACGCCGCCGGCCGGCGCGAGCAGGGGATGCAGGCGCTCTACCGGCTGCGCAGCGCCGCGGAACGGCTCGCGATCCGCCGCGAGTCGGCCTCCGGGCTGCTCGAGCAGACACGCTCGGAGCTGGCGGCGGTCTCGTCCGACTCCGGTGAGCCCGGCCTCGAGACGGCCGAGCTGGAGCGGGCCGCCCTCGACGCCTCCGAGACGGCCCGCGTCGCCGCGGTCGAGCGGGAGACGCGTGCCGAGCGCGCGCGCCGCGCGCTGGCCCGCGTCCTCGCCGCCGAGAAGACGCTGCAGACCGCCGCCCAGGCGCGCCTCGACGACGTGCTCGCCGAGCGGTCGGCGATCGAGGAGGAGCTGACCGGCGCCGCGGGCGAGCGCGAGGCCGCGCTCTCCGTCTCCTACGAGCTGCGCAGCCGCGCCGCCCGGCTCGCCGTCCAGCGCGAGTCCGCCGGCCGGCTGATCGCGCGCCTGCGCGTCGAGCTGGCCGAGGCCGAGGCGGACGCGTCCCGCAAGGGTCCCTCGCCCGAGGAGCTGGAACGAGGTGCGCTGTACGCGCGCGCCGCCGCCCGCGAGGCCGCCCATGCGCGCGACACGCTCGCCGAGCGTGCCCTGACCGTCCAGGAGCGGCTGGCAACGCTCGAGCGCTCGCTCGCCGAACGGGAGGGCATCCCGCCCGCCGCCCGCGCGCTCGCGGAGCAGGGCGAGACGCTCGCGCTCTCGCAGCTCGAGGTGGAACCCGGCATGGAGCGCGCCGTCGCGGCCGCGCTCGGTCCGCGCGCGTCCGCGCTCGTCGCCGCCGACGCGCGGGCCGCGTTCGCGCTGCTCGAGCGGGCCGCGGAGGCCGGGCTCGGCTCGCTGCGCGTGCTCGCCGGCCGCGACCTGCAGGCGCTCGTCGCCGAGCTGTCCGTGGTGGAGAAGGACGAGCTGCTGTCGTCGCCGGTGCCGGCGGTGACGCGCGAGGGCTACGGCTACGACCCGCAGCGCGGCGAGCTCTGGTTCGCGGGCGAGACGGCCGAGGCGGTGCTGCTCGAGCTCGACGCCCGCCGCCGCGCGCTTGCCGAGGAGGCGCGCCTCGTCTCCGACCAGGCACAGATCGCAGAGCGGGCGGCCGCGGTCGCCGACGAGCAGGCCGCCCAGGCCGAGGCCGCGTTCGCGGAAGCGGCGCCGCGCCTGCGCCTCCGCCGAGCCGACGCCGAGACGCTGAAGGCGCTGCTGGCCGCCGCCGGACGGCTCGAGCGGGCGCTCGAGTCGCTCGACCGCGCCGTCGACCGCGTGGAGGCGCCGCTGCGCGCCCGCGGCGAGGCCGGGGCCGAGCGCACGGCCAGGCTCGGCGCGGCGCTGCGGGCGCTCGGAGCGCGCGAGAGCGGCCTGCGCAGCGACCTTGCCGGCCATGTCGAGGGCGCGGCCGCGGCGGAGCGCGACCTCGTCCGGCTCGGCGGCACGACGACCGTCACGACAGAGGACGGCGACATCGAAGAGCTTCGCCGAGCGGCGCACGAGCTAGTCGCGGCCGCGGACGCGGCCGCGACGGTGGCGACGTCTGCCGGAGAAGCCGCCCGTACGGCGGAGTCCGCGCGCATCGACGCAGCCGTCCGCGCCGGCCGCCGCCGCGCGCGCCCACACCAGCTCGCCCGCGTCCTGGCCGGTGCCGAGCGGCTGGACGAGACGCTTGCCTCGGTAGCTGCGGCCGCTGCCCGTTTCGAGACGCCGCTGCGGGCCGTCGTCGACGCCGGCGGCGCCCGCACGGGACAGCTCGGCGAGGAGCTGCGCCGGCTGGGGGCGGCCGAGGTGGAGCTGCGCCAGGAGCTGTCGCAGGCCTCGGAGCGCGCCTCGGCGATCGACGTCGAGGTGGCCCGGATCGAGGCCGAGGCGGACGAGGCGCGGCGCCGGCTCGACCATGCGGGCACGGACGAGCGCGCCGAGGGCGACGACCGGGACGAGCTCGCCGAGCGCGCGGAGCGGCTCGAGCGCCGCCGCGAGTCGCTCGGCCAGGTGAACCCGCTGGCGAAGGAGGAGTACGACTCCGAGAAGTCGCGTCTCGAGGAGCTCTCGACGCAGCGAAAGGATCTCGAGCAGAGCCTCGAGGAGCTGGAGAAGCTCCGCGACGAGCTGACCGAGACGGTCGAGCGCCGCTTCGCCGAGACCTTCGACGCGGTGCAGCGCCACTTCCACGAGGTGGCGGGCACGCTCTTCCCCGGCGGCGAGGGCCGCCTGCGCATGACCGAGGCCGAGGACGAGGACGGCCTGCCCGGGATCGAGGTCGAGCTGCGGCCGGCCGGCAAGAAGGTGCAGCGGCTCTCGCTCCTCTCCGGCGGCGAGAAGGCGCTCGGCGCGATCTCGTTCCTGTTCGCGCTGTTCCTCGCGCGGCCTTGCCCCTTCTATCTCCTCGACGAGGTGGAGGCCGCGCTCGACGACACGAACATCGGCCGCTTCGTCGAGCTGCTCCGCCAGTACGCCGAGCGCGCGCAGTTCGTCGTGATCACGCACCAGAAGCGGACGATGGAAGCCGCCGACGTCCTCTACGGCGTCACCATGGGCGGCGACGGGGTGTCGCAGATCCTCTCGCGCCGGCTCCCGCGCGAAGAAGCAGAGGCAGTCTCGGCGGCGTAGCCTGAACGGCAGCGACCAGGTCGCGTACGCGACCTGGTCGCAGTCGTAAACCTGCGCGCATACTTCCCCCATGCCCCACGACCAAGCCACGAAGGTGCCGCGCAAGCTCTACGAGGAGGAGCTCCTGCGCCTCCAGGCGGAGCTCGTGAAGCTGAAGGTGTGGGTGCAGAAGACGGGCGTGCGCGTCGTCGTCCTCTTCGAGGGACGTGACGCCGCCGGCAAGGGAGGCGCGATCAAGCGCATCACCGAGTACCTCAACCCGCGCGTCGCGCGCATCGTCGCGCTGCCGGCGCCCACCGAGCGGGAGGAGGGCCAGTGGTACTTCCAGCGCTACGTCGCGCACCTGCCGACCGCGGGGGAGATCGTGCTCTTTGACCGGAGCTGGTACAACCGCGCGGGTGTCGAGCACGTGATGGGCTTCTGCACGCCCGAGGAGTACCGTCGCTTCCTGCAGCAATGCCCGATCTTCGAGCGCCTGCTCGTCGGCGACGGCATCGTCCTGATCAAGTACTGGTTCTCGGTCA
>Ga0265318_10000528_pt1 | contig 27421 bp, 18 predicted proteins | sample 4821metaG_FD_192431 | JGI IMG/M metagenome (GOLD analysis project Ga0265318, IMG submission 192431) | Rhizosphere microbial communities from Carex aquatilis grown in University of Washington, Seatle, WA, United States - 4-8-21 metaG | ecosystem: Host-associated > Plants > Roots > Rhizosphere >... | reverse complement strand
CCGCCCGCGGCGCGGCGATCGCCGCGGCGGCCGTCGAGGGGCTTCCCGTCTTTGAGTACGCCCCCCTCCGGGTGAAGCAGGCCGTCGCCGGGTCCGGGCGGGCGAGCAAGGAGCAGCTGGCGCGCACGGTCATGCTCCACCTGGGTCACGCCAGGGCGCTGGCCTTCGACGAGGCGGACGCGGCGGGGGTTGCCCTCTGCCACGGGTTCACCTGGCAGCCGTAGGGCCGCCCGGCGCCTCAGCCGAGCACGGCCTTGAGCACCTTGCCCAGGTCCGTGACCCTGTAGGGCTTTGTCAGGTACCCGCAGAAGCCCATGTCCAGGTACTGGCGGGCCATCTCGTCATTGTCGTAGCCGCTGGAGACGATCGCGCGGACGTCCTTGTCGAGGCCGTGCAGGATGTTGAAGGTCTCCTCGCCGCCCATGCCGCCGATCACGGTGAGGTCCATGATCACGGCGTCGTAGGGCCTGCCGATGTTGAGGTAGCGCTTGTAGAGGGTCACCGCGTCCTCGCCGTTCTTCGCGATGTCGAACTTGTAGTCGAGGCTCTCGAGCATCGAGGCCGTCAGGCTGCAGATGTGGTCGTCGTCGTCCATGAAAAGGACGCGCCCGGTGCCGAAGCGCAGGGAAGGCGCGGGCCGGGCCTGCACGTCCACCGGCTGGTCGGCCATGGGAAGGAAGACGCTGAAGACGGTTCCCTCGCCGACGGTCGACTGCAGGCCGATCTCCCCGCCCAGCTTGCGCACGATCGAGAGCACGGTCGCCAGGCCGAGGCCGGTGCCGTGCTTCTTCGTCGTGAAGAAGGGGTCCCAGATCTTCTCGACGTGCTCGGGCTTGATCCCGCTTCCGTTGTCGCGCACCTCGAACTCGACGTAGTCGCCCGCGGGCAGCGACGCGATCTGACCCGCCGTGATGCGGGCGTTGGCGGCCTTGATCTGCAGGCGCGCCTTGTGCGGGGGCGGGGGCATCGCCTGGAGGGCGTTGACGATCAGGTTCTGGAAGACCTGCAGGATCTGCGGCCGGTCGACCTTTACCGCCCCGGTGCCGTCCTGGGACTGGACGGTGATCTCCGCGGTCGACCCGGCGGATGCGATCTTCACGGCGTCCTCGAGGATGTCCCTCGGGTCGCAGACGCTCGTCGCCCCCGACCCGCCCTTCGCAAACATGAGGAGCTGCTTCGTGAGGCCCTTGGCCGCCATGCAGGCCTTCTCGGAATCCGCCAGCTTCGAGCTGTCGCGGTTGTCCTTCGCGAGCGACAGGCCGCCGAGGATCGTCGTCAGGAGGTTGTTGAAGTCGTGAGCGATGCCGCCGGCCAGGAGGCCGAGCGACTCGAAGCGGTTCGCCTTGATGAGCTCCTCCGGGGTCAGGCTCATCTCGTCCGGGTTGCGGAAGACGATGACGATGCCTCGGGGCTTCGCGTCGGGCCCGTACGAGGCGCGCGCGGTCCAGACGATCGGAACGGGGTCGGCCCCCGACACGGCGACGGCGTGCTCGCTGATGAGCGGCAGGGGGCCGCTGGCCGAGAGGGCGCGCTCTGCGGGATTGTCGCCTGGCTTTCCGGTCTGCCGGTCGACGAGGGCGAACACCTGGTCGAGCGAGCGGCCCGCGAAGCCGTCGGCCGTCAGGCGCAGTATCCGGGCGGCGGTCGTGTTCGCAAAGAGGATGTTCCCGCGGGCGTCGGTCGCGATGACCGCCTCCGAGAGGGCCGCGAGCACCTCGTCAAAGATGGCCATCGCCGTCCTGTCTATCGCCGCGTCGGCCGTCGAGCGCGCGCTCGGGGCCGGGGCTGGGGCGGCGCCGTCATCGGGAAGGGCGAACGCGTAGCCCACGACGCGCGCCAGGGTCTTCTTGCGGGTCAGCGTGCGGTTGAGCCCGAGCATCGCCTGGATCGTCTTCCCGTCGGCCGTGCGCAGGCGAACGACCCTCGAGAACGACGCCTGGCCGGGCGCCTGCGCGAGCAGCCAGGCCTCGAGGCCCTCCGGGCATTCCTCCGGGGTCAGCGCGTCCGAGAGCGCGGCGGGCCCGTTCGCGGGCGAGGCCACGCCGCCCATGAGCCGAAGCCAGGCCCCCGAGAACCACCAGGCCTCCCTCTCGAAATCCAGCTCGAACGCCGCCAGGGACCCCTCCTCCGCCAGCGCCGAGAGCCGGCTGTCGCTGGCCAAGCCGGACTCCTCAAGCTCCTTGCGCTCCGTGGAGTCGATGTGGATCCCCACGACGCGCTCCAGCTCGCCCGACGTGCTCACCAGCTGCAGGCCCACGCAATGGATCCACGCCCAGTGCCCGAGCTTGTGCCTCATCCGGAACTCGACGCCGAAGGGGCGGGCACCGACCTTGAGCTTGCGGCCCGCCTTGTCGGGCGCCGCGGCGGAATCCTCGGGGTGCAGGAGCCCGATCCACGCCTCGTAGGTGTCCGCGAGCTCGGAATCGGCGTACCCGAGCATGCGCTTCCACGCCGGCGAGTAGACGACCCTGCGGGCCTTAAGGTTCAGGTCGAAGAAACCGACGGGTCCCTTCTCCGCGAAAAGCTGGAGCGCCGCAGCCTGGTCGTCCGCGGAGGCCGAAGGCTCGGGCCCGGTCTCCAGCGGGGTCTCGATGACGACGATGTAGCCTCCCGCCGCCCCGATCGCCTTCTCCGCGCGCACCGCCATCGCATGCGGCCCGCCCTCCTTGGGCTGCACCGAGAGGATGATGCGCTTGTCGAGCATGGCGCCGAGCAGGATGTCCCACTGGGCCTCGAGCATCTCCGGGTCCTCGCTGACGATGTCCAGGGCGAAGAGTCCCGGGAAGGACTCGCCGACCAGCTCGCCCGCGCCCGTCTGCCACAGCACCTTCGCCTCATGGTTTGCCGAGACGACCTTGCCGGACCCGTCGAGAATCAAGACGGCCACCCGGGCCGTCTTCATGCCGGCATTCGGGATCGTCAGCGGGGAGGGATTCGAGAGGTCGCTCACAACGGGCTGCCATTCAGCCATTTTTGCACACGATTTGCGAGAAAATCGATGAATGCGGGATGGTCATTTGGGCACATTATCTTCTCAAAATGTTCTCCTCCAGCGTTTAGGAACGATTCCTTTCCCGTCATGGATATTTCCTCGAGCGTTTCCAGGCAATCGGCAAGGAAGCTTGGGCACATGACTAAGAGACGTTTAACGCCGGCCTTTGGTAACTGTATAAATTCTTGGTCTGTGAAGGGCTTCAGCCACGGCTCGCCCGCCAGCCGGGACTGGAACGACATCGAGTACCGCTTGGGGTCCAGGCCGGCGAGGCGCGCAAACTCCGCCGTGGTGCGGACGCACTGGGCGCGGTAGCAGGTCGCGTGGGCCGGCGAGCACGTGTTGCAGCAGTCGGCGACCAAGGTGCAGTGCGCGCGGGACGAGTCGGCCTTGCGCAGGTGGCGCTCCGGTATCCCGTGGTAGCTGAAGAGCAGGTGGTCATACGCCGTCGCGAGGGACGGCGCGGCGACCGCGTGGAGCATCCCGATGTAATCCGGGTCGCCGGCGAAGGGCTGGACGCAGCTGATGCGCATCCCCGGCGCCTGCCTCGCGGCCTCCTGGCGAAGGCGCACGACGACGGTCTCCCAGGATGCCATCGCGTAGTGCGGGTACTGGGGGAAGAGGAGCACGTCGTCGTGTCCCCCGGCGACCAGCGCGGCCACGGTGTCGGGGATGGACGGATGGCCGTATCTCATGGCGGCGTAGACCGGCAGGCCCGGCCCAAGGGTCTCCGCGAGCTTTCGCCTCACGTTCTCGGACGTCACGACGAGCGGGGAGCCCCCCTCGGTCCATATCCTCGCATACGCGTGGGCCGTCTTCTTGGGGCGGGTGGGAAGGATGACCCCCTCCAGCAGGAGCCACCTGAGCGGCGCGGGGATGTCGAGCACGCGCTCGTCGCCCAGGAACTCGCGAAGGTAGCGGCGCACGTCAGGGACTGACGTCGAGTCGGGGGATCCCAGGTTGGCGATGAGGACGGCGCGATTCGGCATGAACCGATTCCACCCGCGCGTCCAACCCCGCGTCAAGCCGCGCCTCGACAGAATTGTATCAGCCGGATGAGGGAATGGACGTTCTCGGGGGCGATCCGGTCGGTCACGACGGTCCTCGGGTAGTTGTGCTCCACGTCGAGGTGGACCCCGCTCTCGGCGCCGGGCCGCACGAAATCCTCCACGAAGTCCATCCCGCCGCGCGGGCGCATCCACCGGTAGTAGGGATCCGGATCGTCGGACTCGATCACGACGTCGTCCCGAAGGAACACGCTGCAGTAGAGCGTCAGGTCGCGGAACGACGAGAACCAGGTCGGGGGATTCACAAGCTGGTCCCGGATGATGAGTGTCATGCCGGGCCCTTTGCCCCTCGGAAACCTCTCCGGGTGTTTGTTGTCGGGATTCGCATTGCTGCTGTCGACAGGCTCCCCACCTCCACTATAGTGCTATCAAACCGACATGAGTTCACCGCGCAAGCCCGTACTCCTTGTGATCCGCGACGGCTGGGGCGACAACCCCCATCCCGAGCAGGATTCCTTCAACGCCACGCACCTCGCGAGGAAGCCGTGCGACGACATGCTGCACGCGCGCTATCCCGTCGCCCTGGTCCGCGCAAGCGGGCTCGACGTCGGCCTTCCCGACGGCGTCATGGGCAACAGCGAGGTGGGCCACGAGAACATCGGCGCGGGCCGGGTCGTGAACCAGGAGCTCGTCCGGATAAACAAGCTCTTCACCGACCGGCTCATGGCCTCAAACCCGGTGTGGCGGGGCGTTGTCGACCGCGTGACGTCAAGGAAGTCGAGGCTCCACCTGATGGGAATCGTCTCCGACGCGGGCGTCCATGGGATGCTCGAGCACCTCTACGGGCTCCTGGCCCGGGCCAAGGCCGACGGCATCGCCCCGGACCGCGTCTTCATCCACGCCTTCACGGACGGCCGCGACACCCCCCCGGCCAGCGGCCTCGGCTATGTCCGGCAGGTCGACGACAAGTGCCGCGAGCTCGGCATCGGGCGGATAGCCACCGTGTGCGGCCGGTTCTGGGCCATGGACCGCGACAACCGCTGGGACCGGGTGGCGAAGGCCTACGCCCTCCTCACGGGCCGCAAGGTCGAGGCGACGGCGCCGAGCGCCGAGGCCGCCGTCAAGGCGTACTACGACAAGCCCCTCACCCCCTCGCAGGCCGGCGACGAGTTTGTGACCCCCACGGCCGTTCTCGGGGCGGACGGCAAGCCGCTGGCGTCGATTGCCGACGGCGACGCGGTCATCTTCTACAACTACCGCGGCGACCGCCCGCGGGAGATAACGAAGGCCTTCGTGATCGACGGATTCAAGGACTTCGACAGGGGACCGAAGCTGGACCTCTTCTATGCCACCATGACCGAGTACGAGGCGGGCCTGCCGGTCCATGTCATCCTGCCGAAGCCGGAGAGGCTCAGGAACATCCTTGGGGAGGTCGTGGCCAACGCAGGCCTTGCGCAGTTCCGCTGCGCGGAGACCGAGAAGAACCCCCACGTGACCTTCTTCTTCAACAACTACAGGGCGGAGCCGTTCCCGGGCGAGGACCGCGCGTGCCCGCCCAGCCCCAAGGTCGCGACCTATGACCAGCAACCCGAGATGTCCGCCGCGGAGGTGACCCAGGCCGCGAGGGACGCCATCCTGTCGGGCAAGTACGCCCTCATCGTCGTCAACTACGCCAATCCCGACATGGTGGGCCACACCGGCTCGCTGCCTGCGGCCATCAAGGCCGTCGAGGCGGCCGACAATGGGGTGGGGGATCTCCTCGAGGCCCTCTCCAAGGCCGGGGGCAGCGCCGTCATCGGCGCCGACCACGGGAACTGCGAGCAGATGTGGGACCCCGTGCACAACGCCCCCCACACGTCCCACACCCTCAACCTGGTGGAGTTCTTCGTGGTCGGCGACGGCTACGCGGCGGGCAAGACCCGGATGAGGGAAGGGGGGCGCCTGGCCGACATAGCGCCGACGGTCCTCCAGCTCATGGGGATACCGAAGCCCCCCGAGATGACGGGCCAGTCGCTCATCCTCGCCTGACGGGCGACGGTCGGCCAAAAATCGGGTTGCGCCTGCCCTCCCCGGGCGGCTTCCTCTCACCTTTGCACGCCACGCCACGCCGATGACACGCTCCCACCACTGCGCCCAGCTGACACAGGCCGACCTCGGCGCCGCCGTCTCCCTCTCCGGGTGGGTCGACTCCATCAGGGACCACGGCGGGATCATCTTCATCGACCTGCGCGACCGCAAGGGCATCACCCAGGTCAAGTTCGACCCCAGGGCCAGCCCCGAGCTGAGCGCGCGCGCGGCGCACGTGAAGCCCGAGTCGGTCATCCGGATCGCCGGGAAGGTCGTCCCGCGCCCTGCGGGGACGATCAACGCCTCGCTCCCGACGGGCTCGGTCGAGGTCGACGCGTCGGAGCTTGAGGTCCTCAACGCCTCGGAGACGCCTCCCTTCCCGCTGGACGACGCGGGCGGCGACAAGGTGAACGAGGACCTCCGGCTCACGTACCGCTACCTGGACCTGCGCCGCCCCAGGATGCGCAGGAACCTCGCGGTCCGCCACCGCGCAACGAAGGCGATCCGCGACTACTTCGACTCCCAGGACTTCATCGAGGTGGAGACGCCCGCGCTCTTCAAGAGCACGCCCGAGGGCGCCCGCGAGTACCTCGTGCCGTCGCGCATCCACCCGGGCCAGTTCTACGCCCTCTCGCAGTCGCCGCAGCAGTTCAAGCAGATCCTCATGGTCGCCGGCGTGGAGCGGTATTTCCAGATCGCGCGCTGCTTCCGGGACGAGGACCTGCGCGCGGACCGCCAGATGGAGTTCACCCAGGTGGACGTCGAGGCCTCGTTCGTGGACCGCGAGGATATCTACGCGCTCTTCGAGGGGATGCTCAAGAAGGTCTGGAAGGACGTCCTCGGCACCGACATCCCGACCCCGTTTCCCCGGATGCAGTTCGCGGACGCGATGAACCGGTTCGGGGTCGACAAGCCCGACCTTCGGTTCGGGCTGGAGCTGAAGGATTTCTCGGAGACGTTCCGGGCCTCCTCGTTCAAGGTGTTCCAGGGCACGGTCGCGTCGGGCGGCTCCGTGAAGGCCATGAACGCCAAGGGCCTCGCGGACCTGACGCAGGGCGAGCTCAAGGCGCTCGAGGAGATCGCGAAGAGCCTGGGCGCGAAGGGCCTCGCCTTCATCAAGGCGGAGGGGGGCGAGTGGAAGTCCCCCATCGTGAAGTTCCTCTCGGAGCCCGAGAAGGCGGCCCTCGCGGGCGCGCTCGGGGTCGAGGACGGCGACATGATCTTCTTCGCGGCGGCGCCCTGGGAGAAGGCCTGCGCGATCCTCGGGAGGATCCGCCTCGAGGTGGCGGTGCTCCTGCAGAAGCGCGGGAAGCTCACGGTCAGGCCCGACGACTGGAAGTTCCTCTGGGTGGTCGATTTCCCGCTGATGAGCTACGACGAGGAGCAGAAGAGCTACGTGGCGACCCACCACCCCTTCACGGCGCCCGTGGCCGAGGACGCCGCTCTCATCGACACGAACCCGAAGGCCGTCCGCGGGCAGCACTACGACATCGTCCTGAACGGCATGGAGCTCGGCGGCGGGTCCATCCGGATCCACCAGCCCGCCCTCCAGAAGAAGATTTTCGAGGACGTGCTCAAGATTCCGGCCGACGTCGTCGAGAACCGCTTCGGCTACATGCTGCGCGCGTTCACGTACGGCGCCCCGCCGCACGGCGGCATCGCCTTCGGCCTGGACCGGATCGTGGCGCTCCTCTGCGGGACGACCAGCATCCGGGACGTGATCGCGTTCCCGAAGACCCAGAAGGGACAGGACCTCATGGCCGGCAGCCCGACGCCGGTGACGCCGAAGCAGCTCAAGGAGCTCCATATCGCGATCGTGGCGCCCGATGTCCCCTTGGCATAACCCCTGCTACCCGTGGGGGAACCGATGCTTGCGCGTTTCCCACAGCGACCCTAGCGTCGTCCCTAAGAACCCGATTCTTCCTACCCCCCATCCGAATGAAACTCATCATCGCCATCATCAAACCGTTCAAGCTCGAAGAGGTTAAGGAGGCGCTGGCCGAGGCAGGCATCGAGGGTATGACCGTCACCGAGGTGAAGGGCTTCGGCCGCCAGAAGGGCCACACCGAGATCTATCGCGGAAGCGAGTACACGGTCGACTTCCTGCCCAAGGTTAAGGTCGAGATCGCCGTCGCGGACGACATGGCCGGGAAGGCCGTCGACGCGATCGTGAAGTCCGCGAAGACGGGCAAGATCGGCGACGGCAAGGTGTTCATGGTCCCGCTCGAGGAAGTGATCCGCATCCGCACGGACGAGCGCGGCGAGGCGGCGGTCTGACCCGGCGCCTGCCTCAGGCCGGCGCCTTCTTGGCGGACAGCGAGCGCAGGCGGATCTCCTCCAGCACGCGCGCGAGGAACGGCTCGAACGCAACGACGCCCTCGTCGCCCCGGGCCCGGCTGCGGACGCTGACGGAGCGCGCCTCGGCCTCCTTGGCGCCCAGGACGAGCGTGTACGGCACCTTCTCGATCTCCGAGCGCCGGATCTTGGCCCCCAGCTTGTCGTTGTGCTCGTCGATCGAGGCCCGGACGCCGGCGGCCTTGAAGGCCGCGAGCAGCTCGCGCCCGTAGTCCAGGGTCTTCTCGCTTATGGGGAGGAGGCGCACCTGCTCCGGAGAGAGCCAGACTGGGAAGTCGCCCCCGAAGTGCTCGATCAGGACGCCGCAGAAGCGCTCCATGGAGCCGAAGGGGGCGCGGTGGATCATCACGGGGCGGTGGGGCTGGTTGTCGGCGCCGCTGTACGAGAGGTCGAAGCGGATCGGCAGGTTGTAGTCCACCTGGACCGTCCCGAGCTGCCATTCCCGCCCGATCACGTCCTTGACGACAAAGTCGATCTTGGGCCCGTAGAAGGCCGCCTCGCCCGGCTCCTCGGTGAAAGGGACGCCGAGCGTCTTCGCGGCCTCGCGGCACGCGGCCTCGGCCTTGTCCCAGTTCTCCGCCAGGCCGGTGTATTTCTTCGAGTCGGGGTCGCGAAGGCCGACGCGCACGCGGTAGTCGCTCATCCCGAGGGTCGTGAGCACGATCTTGACGAGCGAGAGGCACCCGAGGAGCTCCTGGGCCACCTGGTCCTCCGTGCAGAAGAGATGGGCGTCGTCCTGGGTGAAGCCGCGCACGCGCGTCATGCCGTTCAACTCCCCGGACTGCTCCCAGCGGTACACCGTGCCGAACTCCGCGAGGCGGACGGGCAGGTCCCGGTAGGAGTGCGGCTGCGAGGAGAAGATCTTGATGTGGTGCGGGCAGTTCATCGGCTTCAGCATGAAGCCGTCGAGGAGCTGGTCGTCCGGCCTCACCCGGTCGGGCGTGATGGTCTCCCTGCCGGTGCGCTCGTTGATCTGGCCCGCCATGTGGGCCGAGAAGGCCTCGAGGCGAACGACCATCTCCGCGCACGAGCAGCCCTCGGCGAGGATCTTCGCGAGCGACTGGTTCTCGACGACCGGCGTGAACTGCGACTCCTTGTAGTAGGGGAAGTGGCCCGAGAGCTTGTAGAGCTCGAGCTTGCCGATGTGGGGCGTGAAGACCTGCGAATACCCCTGCTTGCGCAGCTCCTCGCTGATGAAGTTCTGGAGCTCCTGGCGGATGATGGAGCCGTTGGGCGTCCAGAGAATGAGCCCCTGGCCCACGTCCTCGTCGATGACGAAGAGCCTCAGGTCCCGGCCAAGCTTGCGGTGGTCGCGGTGTTTCGCCTGCTCGACCTGCTCGAGGTAGCTGGCGAGCTCCTCGCGGGTGGGGAAGGCCGTGCCGTAGATGCGCTGGAGCTGCTTGTTCTTCTCGTCGCCGCGGTGGTAGGCTCCGGCGATCGAGAGCAGCTTGAAGGCCTTGAGCTTGGAGCTGTAGCGCACGTGGGTGCCCGCGCACAGGTCCATGAACTCCCCGTTCTGGTAGAACGAAATCTTCTCGCCCTCGGGGATGTCCGCGAGGCGCCCGAGCTTGTAGCGCTCCTGTCCGCGGGACTTGATGATCTCCGCGGCCTCCTCGCGGGAGACCTCCTTGCGCAGGAAGGGCTGGTTCTCATCGGCCACCTTCTTCATCTCCGCCTCGATCCGCACGAGGTCCTCCGCGGTCAGCTTGTGGTCCAGGTCGATGTCGTAGTAGAACCCCGTGTCGGTCGGCGGCCCGATGTCCAGCTTGGCGTCCGGGAAGAGGCGCAGGATGGCGGTCGCCATGATATGCGACGCCGAGTGCCGGAGTTCTTCGAGTGGGGTCATCAAGGGGAGGGGAAAAGATGAGAGATGGGCGGCGAAAGCCAAGTCAGGCTTTCTTGAGGGGCTCCAGCCTGTAGCCGTCCTTTCCGTCGAGCATCGACCAGCCGGCGGCGGCGAGGTCCGTGCGCAGGGCGTCGGCGGCGGCGAAGTCCTTGGCCTTCTTCGCCTCCCAGCGCCTGCTGGCCATCGAGGCGACGGCCTCGGGGACCTGGGCGCCGGCCTTGGCCACTGCCTGGCTCGGGTCGAGGCCGAGCGCGTGGAGGGCCCTCTCGAACCCCGCGCGGTCTGCCGGCGTCGCCTTCGCGGGGTCCACGGCGTTGATCGCGACGAAAAGAGCGCCGAGGGCCGCCGGGGTGTTGAGGTCGTCCGAGAGCGCCGCAATGACAGGATCGAACAGGGACGACGGCGCGGCCGGGGACCCCCCGGGGGCGGGGGGCAGGCCGTCCGAGAAGCGCCGAAGGGCCTTCAGCGCGCTCTCGGCGGCATGCAGCGAATCCAGTGTGAAGTTGAGCTGCTTGCGCGGATGGCCCGTGAGGAGCGCGTAGCGCACCGCCATCGGCGAATACCCCTTGGCGACCAAGTCGCCGAGCGTGTGGTAGTTGCCCTTGCTCTTGCTCATCGTCGTGCCGTCCGAGAGCAGGTGCTCGGTGTGGTACCAGTGCCGGGAGAACGTCGCGCCGTTGCAGCACTGGCTCTGGGCGATCTCGTTCTCGTGGTGGGGGAAGAGCAGGTCGACGCCGCCCGTGTGCAGGTCGATCGTCTCCCCGAGGTGCTTCTTGATCATCGCGCTGCACTCGATGTGCCATCCCGGGCGGCCCGAGGCGGCCCCCTCGGGGCCCGGCCACTGCACATCGCCGTCCTCCTCGGGCCGGTGGGCCTTCCAGAGGGCGAAGTCGCCGACCTCGTCCTTGTGGTCGGCGTCGAAGACGCTGTTCGTGACCTTCAGCTCCCGCTCCCTTATCCTGGAGAGGGCCCCGTACCCCGGGAACGAGCTGATCTTGAAGTAGACCGAGCCGTCGGGGGCCCTGTAGGCGTTCCCCTTGCGCATGAGGACGTCGATCATGTCGACCTGCTCCGGGATGTGGCGCGTGGCCGCCGGCTCCACGTGAGGGACCAGGCAGTTGAGGGCCGCGCAGTCGGCGTGGAAGAGCTCCGTCCACTTCCCCGTGATCTCGGCAAGGGGGCGCTTCTCCGCGCGCGCCTGGCCGATGGTGCGGTCGTCGACGTCGGTCAGGTTGCGCACGTGCTTCACCTTCCCGGGAAACTCCAGGTCGAGCATCCGCCGCAGGACGTCGTTGACGACGAACGTCCGGAAGTTGCCGATGTGGGCGGGCGCGTAGACGGTGGGCCCGCAGTTGTAGAAGCGAAACACGCCATCCTTGTCCCCCGGCTGGAGTTCGCGCATCTCGCGCGCGAGCGAGTCGAAGAGCTTGATGGCCATTATCTAGGAAAAGTGTTGGGCGGGCTTTTGGGACTCAAATTCTTGTGGCGGCACGGGTCTGGCCGTGCTCCAATGAAGGAGCCATCGAATACATGCCAAGCCCATTCAAACTCAATCTCGTTCAGCGCCCGAGGCGGCTTCGCCGCACGGCGGGCCTGCGCGCGCTGGTCGAGGACACGGTGCTGCGGCCCCAGGACCTGATCGCGCCCCTCTTCGTCATCGACGGGAAGGGCCGGCCCGAGCCGATCGCATCGATGCCAGGGGTGGCCCGCCTCACGGTGGCGGACCTGGTGAAGGAGTGCCGCGCGCTGAGGAGGCTCGGCATCCTCGCCGTGGCGCTGTTCCCGAGGATCGAGTCCCGGCTCAAGGACGAGGACGGATCCGCCGCGCTCAGGGAGGACGCCCTCGTCCTGCGCGCGGTCCGGGCGGTCAAGAGGGCCGTCCCGGACCTCACGGTCGCCACCGACCTCGCGCTCGACCCCTACACGTCCCACGGGCACGACGGCGTGCTGACCCGCGACGGGGGCGACGTGGACAATGACCGCACGGTCGGGATCCTCGCCGACATGGCGGTCCTGCACGCGGCCGCGGGCGTGGACCTGGTCGCGCCAAGCGACATGATGGACGGCAGGGTCGGGGCGATCCGCAGGTCCCTCGACGCCGCCGGCCACGAGGACACGGCGATCATGGCCTACACGGCAAAGTACGCCTCGGCCTACTACGGCCCCTTCCGCGACGCCGTGGGCAGCGCCAAGGCCGCGGGGACGAGGCTCCTCGACAAGCGCACGTACCAGCTCAACCCCGCGAACCGACGGGAGGCTTACACGGAGCTCAGGCTCGACGAGGCCGAGGGCGCCGACATCGTCATGGTCAAGCCGGCGGGCCTCTACCTCGACATCATCCGCGGGCTGCGCACCGCGACGAGGAAGCCGATCGCCGCCTACCAGGTATCCGGCGAGTACGCGCAGATCCACGCTGCCGCGAGGCTCGGCTGGCTCGACCTTGCCGCCTGCCGCCGCGAATCCCTCATTGCCATCAAGCGGGCGGGCGCGGACATGATCCTCACGTATTTCGCTAGGGAGATGGCGGCCGAGCTGCGGGGCTGAACGCCCGCGCTAGAACGCGGTGCGGGAGACCTGGATCGAGTCGCCGGGCTCAAGCTTTGGGTCCTGCGAGGGGTCCTTCTGGGCGAGCTTGATGTCGACGTCATAGAGGATCTGGCTGCGCACGACGCTCACCTTGTCCTCCTTGGCGTAGAGCGTGAAGCCCCCGGCGGCCTGGACGGCCTTTGCCGCGGTCAGGTCCGGCGTCCAGATGATGCGCCCCGGCTTCTGGACCTCGCCCCCGACGTAGACGTAGCGCTCAGTGACCGTGACCGATATGTCGACCGATGTGTAGATCTTCTTGGTCACATAGGCCTCGCGGATCGCCTGGGTGAGCCCGCCCGTGGTCTCGCCGGAGGCCTTGATGGGCCCGATGTAGGGAAGGCTGATGGTGCCCTGGTCGTCGACCTGCACGGAGTTTGTCGAGGGGTCGGGGACGCCGATGATCGCCACGGTCAGGTTGTCGCCGGGTCGCAGGTGCGAGGCCGAGGCCGCCGCCGGGATGACCGGGTTCCTGACGGTAGGGCTCTCCGTCGCGCATCCCGCGAGGATTCCCAGGAGGGCCATCGTCGCGGCGAGGCGCAGGTGCATGGTGCGGTCGGGGCCGGCCTCAGCGCTTGCCCCGCGACTTTCGCTTGGGCTTCTCGGCCTCTTCCTCCTCGCCCGCGTCCTCCTTCTCGTCCTCGTCCTTCTTCTCCCCGTCCGCCTTTTCGTCATCCTTCTCGTCCTCGCCGTCGTCGTCCCACTTGAGGGACTCGTCGTTCTTCAGTTTCTCCTCCTCCTCCGCGTCGAGGGTCGGCAGGTCGTCCTCCTCCTCCTCGGCGGCCTTTGACGGCTGCTCCTCGTCGGTGTCGATGCCGTCGGGCATGAAGTCGAGGATGGCGCACAGCTCGCTGAACGTGTGCACGGCCTTTCCCTCGATGAAATGGGTGTTCTGCTCCTCGCGGATCTCGTCCTCGACCTCGTCCACGGTCAGCTTGTTCTCGAAGCTGAAGAGGTCGTTGAGCATCTTCACGCGGCAGCGCGTGAGGTGGTCGAGCAGGTCCGCGTAGGGCCCGTTCTCCTCGTCAAGGATGTCGGGCAGGACGAACAGCTTCTCGTCCGAGTCGAAGAGGGACTCCTTCACCCGCTTCAGCCGGACCTTGCCGCCGCCGAGGTCCTTCTCGATCCGGAACGGGATGAACGCGGCCTCGAAGAGGTCCTGCTGGAATCCGTAGTCGCGCAGTGCGTCCACGAGCTCGATCAGGTGGGCGACCTGCCTTGGGTCGACGATGCTGAGCCCGTCGACGTCCCAGCGCACCGGGTCGCTTGTCTCACTCACCCACCAGTTGTGGTCTTCGCCGAGTCTAACGATGCACCAGTCTAGGGTGGAGGTGGGCTTTGCCATGGATGCGGTATACGAGGGAAATTTTAGCGCAGCGTGCGAGGGGGGGGGTAAATAACAAGCACAAAAGCAACCCATGTGATTTTGTCGGGGACCTGTGCGGAACGCATTGGTCTATCGCTGGTTTCAGGCACCGTTCTTGCGTTTTAACCCCCGGATTTCACGCTGTTGTCACATGGGCTCACTCTACGGAAAACTCCTCAGGCCTGTCCTCTTCCGGATGGATTCCGAGCGGGCGCACGAGCTGGCCGTCGACTCCATGGCGCTCCTGGGACGCGTGACGCCGCTCTGCCGGATGCTCGAGGCCCTGGTGCGCCTATCCCCGGGAACCTTCCGACCGGTCGAGGCCTTTGGGCTCAAATTCCCCAATGCCATCGGCCTGGCGGCCGGCTTCGACAAGAACGCCCGGGCGTGGCCGGCAGCCGCAGCCCTCGGCTTCGGGCACGTGGAGGTGGGAACCGTGACCGCCCTGGCCCAGCCCGGCAACCCGCGCCCCAGGATGTTCCGCTTTCCGCGCGAGGAGGCCGTGATCAACCGCCTCGGCTTCAACAACCAGGGCGCGGAGGCGGTCGCGGCGCGCCTGGCGGGCCAGTCCCCTCCCGGGAAGAGGCGCATCCCCGTGGGAATAAACCTCGGCAAGTCCAAGGTGACGGAGATCGACCGGGCGGCTGAAGACTACCTCGCGAGCTTTGCGAGGCTCGCCGACCACGCCGACTATGTGGTCCTCAATGTCTCGAGCCCCAACACGCCCGGCCTTCGCCAGCTCCAGGACGAGTCCCGGCTCAGGGAGCTCCTCTCTGCGATCACGCATGCCAATCGCGAGCGGACGTCCGCCCGGGGCTTGGCGCGGCTCCCCATTCTCCTAAAGATCTCGCCGGACCTCGAATTCCCTCAGATTGACGCCGTCCTAGGCGTGGTGTCCGACTTCGGCCTCGACGGACTGATCGCCACCAACACGACGCTCGCGAGGCCGGGGGCGTTTGCGGCCGTCACCGAGTCGGGCGGCCTGAGCGGGGCACCCCTTCGGGCCCGCTCGACCGCGGTCATTGGCTATGTCTCCCGGGCGACCTGCGGCAGGCTTCCGATCATCGGGGTGGGGGGCATCACGGACGCCCGGGGCGCGGCGGAGAAGCTGGATGCAGGCGCGACCCTCGTCCAGGTCTACACGGGCATGATCTACCGCGGGCCGTTCTTCGCGGCGGAGCTTGCGCGCGGCGTCGACGACCGCCAGAGCCGCTGGATATCCGCGCCCTCTCGGGCCGGGTAGCTCAGATCACCCAGTCCTCGACGTAGCCGACCAGGGTCTCCTTCTTCTGGCGCGGCCTGATGACCAGGTCGTCGGTCTTGAAATAGGCGATGCTGTTTGCCGGCACCGACTCGATGAGCCAGACGTTGCCGCCGACCACCGAGTTTGCCCCGATTCGGGTGTCCCCGCCGAGGATGGTCGCATGGGCGTAGATCGTCACGTTGTCCCCGATGTCGGGATGGCGCTTCACGCCCTTGACCGGGTTGCCCTTGTTGTCCGTCTCAAATGACTTCGCGCCCAGGGTCACGCCTTGGTACAGCTTGACCCGGGTGCCGATGGTCGCGGTCTCCCCGATGACAACCCCAGTGCCGTGGTCTATGAAGAAATGCGTGCCGATCTGCGCGCCGGGGTGGATGTCGATTCCCGTGCGCTCATGGGCGAACTCGGTGATCATCCGGGGCAGAAGCGGGACATTGAGCCCGTAAAGAACGTGCGCGAAGCGCTGGAGCGAGATCGCGAGGACGCAGGGGTAGGCGAGGATGATCTCCTCGTAGCTCAGGGCGGCCGGGTCCCCCTGGTAGGCCGCCTCGACGTCCGTGCGGATCGCCCTGCGCAGCTCCGGGAGCTTGGACAGCGCCTCGCCGGCCAGCTGGCGGGCCCGGACGCCCGGGTCGGGGTCCTTGGCGAACCGCAGGCTCTTCTCGATCTCGACCTCCAGGCGGCCGCCGATCCTCGCGAGCGACTGCTCCACGAGCATGGGGATGTCCTTCTTCTCGAGCCGGCTCTCCTCGAAGAAACCCGGGAAAAGCAGGTGCATGCACTCGCGGGAGATCTCGTTTGCCGAGGCCTGCGACGGCAGGTTGACCCCGTCCAGGTGGTTTATCCCCCCGTCCAGCTCGTAGGAGGCGAGCAGGGCCGCCTTGATTGCGTCGAGTTTCATGGGGGTATGACCGCCCTGACGGTCGTTCAGAGAGGCGGGGGGGTCAAAACCCAATTTCAGGGCTGGACAACCCCGGGGGGATGCCGCTGATTAGCCCCTCCCCGATTTAGATGCTCAGGTGGTGGAATTGGTAGACACACACGTTTGAGGGGCGTGTGCCGTAAGGCGTAAGGGTTCGAGTCCCTTCCTGAGCACCATCTCTTACTTTGGGGAAGCGGCATTAGGACCCTCCGTTGCCCCGCGCCGTCCACGGACGGATTCTTTCCCGAATGAATGGATGACCATAGGGTGTTGCGTGCGTGGTGAATGGGGTGATTACCCACTGACCTTCGGGCTTATGGTTAAGATAGTATCCGGTTGCCCTCAAAGGGTCCACTTTGATGCAAACCGAACTTTTGACATCCCAGGAGCCCGAATACGTCCACGCCGGAACGGTTGAGGTTATAGCCGAAGACAGGAGAAAGGAGGCGCTGCTTAAAACGGGGGCCCTCCAGAGTGCGATCTTCAACAGCGCCAACTTCTCGAGCATCGCCACGGACGAGAAGGGCGTGATCCAGATCTTCAACGTGGGAGCCGAGCGCATGCTCGGTTATGCCGCTGCGGACGTCGTGAACAAGGTCACGCCCGCCGAGATCTCCGATCCAAATGAGATCGTTGTCCGAGCGAAGGCGCTCAGCGCCGAGCTGGGATCCACTATCGCACCCGGCTTCGAGGCCCTGGTGTTCAAGGCCTCACGGGGTATCGAGGACATCTACGAGCTCACGTACATCCGCAAGGACGGCAGCCGCTTTCCCGCCATCGTGTCCGTCACGGCTCTGCGCGCCGATGACGGGGCCATCATCGGCTACCTTCTGATCGGCACGGACAACAGCGCCCGGAAAATGGCGGAGCAGGCGCTCCTCAAGGCCGGGGCGCTCCAGAGCGCGATCTTCAACAGCGCCAACTTCTCGAGCATCGCCACGGACGAGAAGGGGGTCATCCAGATCTTCAACGTGGGAGCCGAGCGCATGCTGGGCTATGCCGCCGCGGACGTGATGAACAAGGTGACGCCGGCCGAGATCTCCGACCCGCAGGAGATCGTGGCCCGCGCCAAGGCGCTCAGCGCCGAGCTGGGCTCCACGATCGCGCCCGGGTTTGAGGCCCTCGTGTTCAAGGCATCGAGGGGTATCGAGGACATCTACGAGCTCACGTACATCCGCAAGGACGGCAGCCGCTTCCCTGCTATAGTCTCAGTGACGGCGCTTCGAGGCGACGATGGCGCCATCATTGGCTACCTGCTGATCGGCACCGACAACAGCGCGCGCAAGCAGATCGAGGAGGACCGGATGAAGCTCGATCAGCGCCTTCGCGACCAGCAGTTCTACACGCGCTCGCTCATCGAGTCGAACATCGACGCTTTGATGACGACCGATCCGCTGGGCATCATCACCGACGTCAATAAGCAGATGGAGGCGCTCACGGGCTGCACGCGCGACGAGCTCATCGGCGCCCCGTTCAAGGGATTTTTCACCGAGCCGGAGCGGGCCGAGGCAGGCATCAGGCAGGTGCTGAGCGAGAAGCGGGTCACCAATTACGAGCTCACCGCCTGCACGAGGGACGGCAAGAAGACCACAGTTTCATACAACGCGTCCACGTTCTATGATCGCGACCGGAAGCTCCTGGGGGTGTTCGCTGGCGCGCGCGACGTGACTGAGCGCAAGCGCTTCGAGCACGCGCTCCAAGTGTCGAATGTCGAGCTGGAGAGCGCAAAGTTCATCGCGGAGAAGGCCAACCTCGCCAAGTCCGACTTCCTCTCGAGCATGAGCCATGAGCTCCGTAGCCCGCTCAACGCCATCCTGGGTTTCGCCCAGCTCATGGAATCCTCCACGCCCCCGCCGACGGAGTCGCAGGGCGCCCGCATTTCCCAGATCCTCAAGGCGGGGTGGCACCTGCTCAAGCTCATCAACGAGGTGCTGGACCTGGCTGTGATCGAGTCCGGTCAGGTGTCGCTCTCCAAGGAATCGGTCTCCCTGTCCGAGATCATGGTGGAATGCCAGACGATGATGGGCCCCGAGGCCCAGAAGCGCGGCATTGTCATGACTTTCCCGACATTCGAGAACCCGGTGTTCGTCAAGGCCGACATGACTCGCCTGAAGCAGATCGTCATCAACCTGCTCTCCAACGCAATCAAGTACAACAGGGAGGAGGGAACGGTCGTCGTGGAATGCGCCGTCGTCGCGCCCGAGCGGATCCGAATCAGCGTCCGAGACACGGGCCTCGGGCTTGCGCCCGACATGATGGCGCAGCTGTTCCAGCCCTTCAACAGGCTCGGGCAGGAGGGGAACGTCGCCGGGACGGGAATTGGGCTTGTCGTGACGAAGAGGCTTGCCGAGCTCATGGACGGGACCATCGGCGTGGAGAGCAAGCGGGGCGAGGGAAGCCTGTTCTGGTGCGACCTCACGGCCACGTCGGCCCCGCAGCTCAAGGACAAGGGCGAGGAGATCGAGGTCAGCACGCGGCCGAAGCTACCGCCCGGCGCCCCGCTTCGCACGCTTCTCTACGTCGAGGACAACCCGGCGAATATGGAGCTTGTCGAGCAGCTCATAGCGCTCTGCCCCGACATGCGCCTGCTGACCGCCATCAACGGGACCCTGGGCATCAAGCTCGCGCGCTCGGCGCTTCCGAAGGTGATCCTGATGGACATCAACCTGAACGGCATCAGCGGCATCGACGCCCTGAAGATCCTGCGGGCCGACCCGACTACAGCGCACATTCCGGTTATCGCCCTGAGCGCCAACGCGATGCCGCGCGACGTCGCAAAGGGGATGAAGGCCGGGTTCTTCCGCTACCTCACGAAGCCGATCAAGGTGAAGGATTTCATGGATACCCTCAACGCGGCGCTCGAGCTCGCCGAAAATGGTTCCGGTCCCGTCGGCTAGAGTTCGAGGAAACCGTGACAAGCGAGTCAGACATCCTCAATGCATCCATCCTGATCGTTGACGATCAGGAGGCCAACATCTCCCTTCTGGAGCAGATCCTGAAGGGCGCCGGGTACCTCTCGGTGACCTCGACGAGCGATCCCCACGTGGTCTGCTCGCTTCATGAGAGGAAGCGATTTGACCTGATCCTGCTCGATCTCCAGATGCCCGGCCTCGACGGATTCCGGGTTATGGAGGAACTCAAGAAGATCGAGAAGGGGAGCTACCTCCCCGTTCTCGTCATCACGGCCCAGCCCGGACACAAGCTTCGCGCCCTTCATTCCGGGGCGAAGGATTTCATCAGCAAGCCGTTCGAGCTCGCGGAGGTCCTGATCCGCGTCCACAACATGATCGAGGTTCGCCTGCTCCACCAGAGCGGGACCGTGGTCAATGTCGAGCGGCTCGAGAACGCCCAGCGCATCGCGGGAATCGGGGACTGGGAATACGACTTTTCCAAGAGGCGCCGCCTCAGGTGGTCCGTCGGGGTCTACAAGATCCTCGGGCTCTCCAAGAACGAGTGCCAGCCCAGCGCCGAGCTCTTCTACAGCCTCGTGCATCCGGATGACAGGGACTACGTCCACCAGGAGAAGAAGGCGGCCGCGACCGGCCTGCGCCGGGTCGACTTCGAGCATCGCATCGTCCGTCCTGGCGGCGAGGTCCGGCACGTCCGCCAGATCGCCGAGCTGGTGTCCGATGAGCAGGGCAAGCCCGCCCACGAGTCCGGCACGATCCAGGACCTGACCGACCAGAAGGCCCACGAGGCGGTAGTCCACGAGGCGGACGAGCGCTACAAGAAGATGCTCGCCCTTTCCCCCGACGCACTCTTCGTGCATGTCGACGGCCTCATAACGTTCGTCAACAAGGCGTTCTGCCTGCTGATGGGAGCCTCGGAGGCTTCCCAGCTCATCGGTCGAAACGCCCTGGAGGTGACGCACCCCGCATTCCAAGCCTTCAAGCTGGAGCGAAGACTGGAGCTTTCGGATGGGCACTCGAGGCCGCCCTTCGAGAGCAAGTTCGTGCGGCTCGACGGAACCGACGTCGATGTCGAGGTCACGTCCGTGGCCTTCGATTTCCAGGGGCACAGGGAGGTGCAGGTGATCGCCCGCGATTCCTCCGTCCGCGTGCAGGCGCTGAACGCCCTTCGCCAGAGCGAGGAGAGGTTCAAGTTCGTCGCCCGCGCCATTAGCGACGTCGTCTGGGACTGGGACCTCGCGGCCGGCACCTTCTGGTGGAACGACGGCTTTCTCACGACATTCGGGTTTGCCGCCGGGGAGATCGAGCCGAGCGTCGAGGCGTGGAAGGGGCACATCCACCCCGACGACCGCCCGCGCGTCACCGAGAATATTAAGCGCGCCGCGGCCGCGGGCGAAGACTCATGGAGCGCCGAATACCAGTTCCAACGCAAGGACGGCACCTATGCCTTCGTGCACGACCGGGGCTATATCCTGCGCGACGACCTTGGAAAGGCCGTCCGGATGGTGGGGGGCATGCGCGACCTCACCGAGCAGAGGAAGATGGAGGCCCAGTTCCTGCGGGCCCAGCGCATGGAGAGCATTGGGACGCTCGCCGGAGGCATCGCGCACGACCTAAACAACGTGCTTGCGCCCATCCTGATGGCGATCGAGCTGCTGAAGCATGAGGACTCCAGCAACCCGCGGCGCTCCAAGATACTTGAGACCATCCAGGTGAGCTGCCTGAGGGGAGCCGACCTGGTGCGCCAGGTGCTCTCCTTCGCGAGGGGCGACGACCACCAGCGGGTCGCCATACGCCTCGAGCGCCTTATAGGGGACATCGAGGCGATCATCACGCAGACGTTTCCGCGCAACATCAGAATCTCCACCGAAGTTTCCAAGGATCTCTGGCCGGTTTCCGGTGATCCGACGCAGCTTCACCAAGTCATCCTCAACCTGGTCGTCAACGCGCGCGACGCCATGCCCCACGGCGGAACCCTCAGGCTCAACGCCTCCAATGTCACCATTGACGCGCAGTTCGCCGCCACGAGCCACGACGCGAAGGCGGGCTCCTACGTGCTTCTGGAGGTGGCCGATGGGGGCTGCGGCATTTCCCCGGAGGTGCGCGACAGGATCTTCGAGCCCTTCTTCACGACGAAGGAGGTCGGAAAGGGCACCGGCCTGGGCCTCGCGACAGTCCACACGGTGGTCAAGAACCACGGCGGATTCATGGGGGTCGAGAGCGAGCTCGAGCGGGGCTCCACGTTCAGGATCTACCTTCCAGCTGATCTGACCAAGAGGAACGAGGAGCCGGAGCGCCCCTCCCAGACCGCCATCCCGCGGGGCCGAAACGAGCTTATCCTCGTCGTGGACGACGAGGCCTCGATACGCGACATAACCCAGCAGACCCTGGTGGCCTTCGGCTACCGCGTGATCACCGCCTCCGATGGGGCCGCCGCCGTGGCCATCTACGCCAAGGTGGTGCAGGACGTGTCCCTTGTGATCACGGACATGATGATGCCGATCATGGACGGCGCGGCCACGATACACGTGCTCAAGTGCATCAACCCGGCCGTCAGGATAATCGCGACGAGCGGCCTGGAGCTCACGGAGAACACGGCCAAGGCGGCGGGCGCCGGAGTGTTCGACTTCCTTCAGAAGCCGTTCACCGCAAAGTCGATTGTCGAGAGGGTCCGGGCGGTCATCGACAAGCCGGACCGGCGCCCAGCAAACCGGACCTCGGTCCGCCCCGCGGGACGCTTTGATCAGGGTGCCGTCGCAACCAGCAACGGCACCTCGATGCATTCGGTGCGCTGAGCCACGTAGCGGTCCCAGGCGGCCTCGTCCGGGAAGTCCCCGCTCCGGCTCCAGCCCGCCCCGATGTAGTACACGACGGGCTTGCCGATTTCCACCCGTGTGATGGCCAGCAGGTTGCCGACCGGGGGCAGGCCCTCGCTGCCCGGGATCAGCTGCTTCTCGGGCGGCAAGGCCGGGATGCTCGCGCTTTCCACCACGAAATCGAGGACGCTTCCCCGGCGCAGGGCGACGGCGCACCCGATGCTGCCGCGGTCGCGGTCCGGGGCCTGCCAGTAGGTCATCCAGCCGGCCTCCCTGTTCGTCGACGTCTTGGTCCCGACGCCCGCCCTCTGTGCAATCCCGATCGCAATCTCGACAGGCGAGCGGTCGTCGCTCTCCAGCACGCTCTCGGCCCGGCTCAGGTTCGAGCCGGCGTCGATGCTGATGCGCCTCCGCTCAGACACGGTGCGTCCGCCGGCGTCCCATGGGTCGAACGTGACCTCAAACTCGGAGCGGACGGGGCCCGTTGTGATCAGCCGCGCTCTCTTGAAGTTGCTCGGGAGGTAGAGCTTCCCGCCGCTCCAGGCGCCCAGGCCGCCGCATCCGCAGCTTCGCCCCACCTGGTAGTCGTCCTGGCCGTCGCCGTCGTCGACGTGGTAGTTGGGGCGCTTGTACCATTCCTCGATGATGGGCGCCCGGGTGCGCTTGGCCCAGACGTCGATCCCGCTCACGAGGGTGCCCTCGCTCGTCAGGAGGTCCTTGCTGAACATCCGGTGGGCGATGCGGTCGCTTTCCCACGGCATCTCGTTGCTGCGCTCCGGCACGATGCGCGCGTAGGTCCGCGTGATCGAAGGGGGAACGGCGGCAAGGGCCCGGGAATCCAGCACGTAATACACCCGGGTCTCCCCGGGGGCCAGGTCGACCTGGAAAATCAGCCTGTCGGCCGGCCTGCCCGGCTCGGAGGCGTAGAGCTGGGAGGGGATGATCCGCGACGAGACCCCGTCCATGACGGCGTATCCCCCAGCCGGCGCCAGCGTCCGGGGATCGATCTCGACGGTCTCCTCGCTTCGGAAAAACCCAGATGGATTGGTGACGGTCGTGATCGCGCGGTGGGGCCGGACGGATGCGGCCGACGGCGGATCCCCTCTGGAGGCCGGCGCGAGCGCTCCCATCACGGCGCTGCGGTAGACCTCGCTTCCCGCGAGCAGGAAGGCCCCGACGCCGTAGTCCTCGGTGGATCCGTCCGGGAACCCCTCGGGACCCGCGCCGATGGGCTGCACGTGCGCCAGCCTCCCGTCGGGCTCCACGCATCCCAAGAGCGCCGACCAGGCCCTTTGGACCGCCGGCTCGAACTTGGCCGGGTCGAGCAGGCCCTGGTTGACCCCCCAGGCGAGGGCGTACGTGTAGAAGGCGGTCCCGCTCGTCTCCCTTTGCGGGTTTCCTTCCGGGGCGAGCAGGCTTACCCGCCACAGCCCGTCGGCCTGCTGGAGCGAGAGGATCCTCGCGGACATGTCCGTGAACAGCCGCTCAAAGCGCGGCCGGTCCGGATGGTTCCTCGGTAGGTACTGGAGCATGCGGACGAGCCCCCCCATCACCCAGCCGTTGCCCCGGCTCCAGAACACCTTCCGGCCGTTCGCCTCGGCCTTGTTGAAGAAGGAGCTGTCCCGGTAAAAGAGCCTCTCATTCTTGTCGTAGAGGAAGTCGGTCGTGCGCCACCAGTTCTTGACCGCAAAGTCCATGTAGCGGGTGTCGCCCGTCGCCCAGTACAGGCGCATCCACGCCGGCGGCGCCACGAAGAGCGCGTCGCACCAGGACCAGAGCTCGGTGGCGAGCTCGTACGGCTGCGAGATGTCCATGCTCGCGACGGACGAGGGCTTGGCGAGTATCCCGTCGAACTGCGCCCTCAGGGGCGCGAGCATCCTCGGGTCGCGGTAGATCAGGTAGATCTCCGCGTACATCTGCCCGACCGTGTGGTCAGCCGCGTGGTAGAACTTGGGGCCCAGCTTCCACTGGCTCTTCTCGCCCGCGGCGAGCATGGCGTCGCGGTACCTGGGGCTCCCGGAAATGCCCGCAAGCGCCATGAACCCTGTGTCGGCCGTGCCCTCCGTCCAATCGGTCGGGGGATGCTGGCTCGGGTTCGCGATCTGCCAGTCGGCGACGCGCTCCATGGCCGCCAGGACGGAGGCGGGGGTGACCTGCCCGGGCGCGGCCTGGCCGCGGGACGAAGGCAGGGCGGCGAGGAGCGCGGCTGCTGCAATTCCCGCGCGACCTATGCGACTGGCCATGGCCGATCGTTCGCAGACGCGCAAGCCGAGTCAAGCTGTCCGGCCTTCCCCCGCGTCCGGTGGCCTACGGGCTAAGCAGCACGATTGGGCCCTCGCGCTGGGGCACGCCGCCCTTGCGCTCGAGGCTCACCGCGAACTTGGCGATCGCGTGGAGAGGCTTGTCGGCCCTGAAGACGACATGGGCCACGCCCGTCACCGGGTCGACCTCGAATACGCCCGCGCTCACGGGAGCGGGGTACTTCGCGTCGATCACCCAGAGCTGGTAGTCCTTCTCGGAGGCGAGCGCGGGAAGCTTCGACACCTCGAGGACGCCCTGCTCGCGCGCGGGGTCCCATACGGCGACCGCGAGGGCCGCGGGCGAGTCGCCGAGCATTGACGCCAGCGTGGCGATCTTGAAGTGCGCCAGGTCCCCCTCGTCCTTGAGCTTGGTGGAGAGCTCCGCGACCTGGAGACTGTACTGGGTGACAAGCTTGCGGGCATCCGCCAGCTGCGCGCGTGTCTCTTCGAGGGAGGCAAGTGCGACGCGGCGCTCCTCGCCGAGCGAGGCGTTCTCGGCCCGCGCGGCGGCGTATTGGCGCTGCGACCAAATGGCCGCTGCTCCGATGCAGGCCGCGGCGAGCCACGGGATCCACGAAGGGAAGGGGACCACCTTCTCGCGGGCCTCGGCGGGCCCCTTGGCCCCCCTAGCGGCTGCGGACGCCAGCACGCGGGACTTGAGCGCCTCGGGCGGGACCGCCTCGGGCGCCGCGTGCGCGAGCGCAGTCGCGGCCGCGCGCAGCTCGGCCACGAGCCGCTGGAGCTCCGGGTTCCTCTCAAGCTCCGAGCGAAATGCGCTCAGCTCGGGCTCCTCGAGGAGGCCGAAGGCGTAGAGGGAGGCGAATTCCTCCTGGCGTTCGTCGTTCATAGCCGGTTCGCGAGCGCGTCGCGAAGCTTGATGAGGCCGCGACGGATACGCGCCTTGATGGTGCCGATCGGCTCGCTCAGCTTGTCGGCGATCTCCTTCTGGGTGAGTCCCGAGAAGAAGGCGAGCTCGAGGGCGCGCTGCTGGTCGGCCGGGAGCTCGGCTAGGGCGGAACGCACGGCCACGGCCCGGTCCCCGAGCTCGGCGAGGCCGCTGCCCCCGAGGTCTCCCGTCTCGGAGCCGTAGCCCAGGTCGTCGGGTATGGAGTTGCCGAGGAGCCGGGCCCGGTTGGCGCGTGTGCGGAGGCGGTCGATGGCCCGGTTTCGCGTGAGCGTGACGGCCCAGGAAAACGCGGCCCCGCGGCCGCTGTCGAAGGACGCCGCGTTCTCCCAGAGGGCGAGGAAGACGTCGTGGACGACGTCCTGGGCCTCGGCCGCATCGTTGAGGATGTGCTTCGCGGTGGAATAGAGCGGCCGCGACAGGCTGTCGTACAGCTCGGCCAGAGCGTCGCGGTCGCCGCCCGCCATCCTGCGGATGAGCGCCGCGTTGGCCCTGGCGCGGTCTTCCGGGCTGGTCTCGCCTTCGGAGCTCATCCAGACAGTCCCATCCCTGCGCGCGGCCGTGCGCGAGGAGTCCGGCGCTGCGAACGGAAACCGCAAGATGGGCAAGGCGAGTGACATAGGGCTACCTTATCCATACGCGTTCGTGCCCCTAGGGGATGCAGGCCAATGGCCGTTGGCGAGTAAAAATCAGGGCAAGGGCGCACGGCTGTCCCGCCCGCGCCGTTGCCTACAACTGCACCGGCAGCCCGATCTCGATGATCTGGGAGGGCGTGATGTTATAGTAGTCCTTGGCGGGACGGGCGTTTCGGATGAGGAAGCTGTAGAAGCTCTTCTCCCACTCCCACATCCCCGTGTTGCCGCCGGTCATCACCATCTCCCTGCTGAAGAAATACGTCGCGGACTGGGGGTTGATCTTTAGCCCGGTGTTCTTCACGTGGTCGATCAGGTCGCTCACGTCCGGGGATTCCATGTAGCCGTAGTGGCCCGTCGCGCGCCAGACGCCCTCGCCGACCTCCCGCAGCTGGAGGCGGAATGCCTTGGACACCGTCGGCCTGTCCTCGGTGATGATGCTCAGGAGCACGATCGTCTTGTGCAGGCAGCGGTTGGCCTTCACGTGGTGCAGGAGCGCGAGCGGCGTGCCGCGCGGCGAGCCGACCATGAAGACGGCGGCCCCGGGCACGCGCACGACGTACTGGCTGCGCGCGATCGTGGTCAACTCCTCCTCGGTGACGTTGCCGCCGTAGACGCGCTCGAACACGACGTTCCTCCCCGTCTTCCACGTGTGCATGACGGCGAGGATCGCCGCCGCGATCAGCAGGGGATACCAGCCGCCATCGGCGAGCTTGCGGGCATTGGCCCCGAAAAACCCGACGTCGATGATCAGGAACAGACCGCATATGGGGCCGGCCTTCCACAGAGGCCACTTCCAGTTTCGGCGGGCCACCATGAAGAAGGCGCCGCTTGTGATGGCCATGGTGCCCGTGACCGCTATGCCGTAGGCCGAGGCGAGCCGGGCCGTCGAGCCGAATAGGATCACGGTAAAGATGCACCCGATCGCGAGCAGCATGTTCACGAAGGGAACGTAGATCTGGCCCGAATGCCCCGCGCTCGTGTGGTTGATCTTCAGGCGCGGGAAATACCCGAGCTGGATCGCCTGCCTCGAGAGGGAGTACGCCCCCGAGATCAGGGCCTGGCTGGCTATGATCGCCGCGACGATGGACAGCCCCGTGAGCGCCGCGCGTGCGAGTCCCTCGGGGGCCATCGCGAAGAACGGGTTCTGGTCGGACGCGGGGTGGAGGGTGAGGTAGGCGACCTGCCCGAAATAGTTCAGGACGAGCCCGGGGAAGGCCACGCCGTACCAGGCGATCGTGATGGCCCGTCTACCGAAGTGCCCCATGTCGGCGTAGAGGGCCTCGGCCCCCGTAATCGCCAGGACGATCGATCCCAGGAGCTCGGCCACCTCTGCGGGCGGGTTGTGCAGCAGGGCTAGGCCGTATGCGGGGTTGATCGCCCTGAGGACCGACGGGGCCCGAGCGATGTACCAGGCCCCGAGGACACCCAGGGTCGCAAACCAGACGAGCATGATGGGTC
>Ga0265318_10000526_pt1 | contig 27497 bp, 25 predicted proteins | sample 4821metaG_FD_192431 | JGI IMG/M metagenome (GOLD analysis project Ga0265318, IMG submission 192431) | Rhizosphere microbial communities from Carex aquatilis grown in University of Washington, Seatle, WA, United States - 4-8-21 metaG | ecosystem: Host-associated > Plants > Roots > Rhizosphere >... | reverse complement strand
GCGCGGCGCCGACGCCTCGCCGCCGTGCGCCGGGGTCGACGTAGAGGTCGTTCATCAGGCCGATCGCGCAGGCGGCGAGCGTGGAGAAGGTCCAGAAGACGGTTGCGAAGCCGAGCGCGGCGCCGTGGTCGTCGCGGGCGATCAGCTGGACGCCGTCGCTGTCGGGGTGCTCGATCAGCCGAGACGACAGCGCCCGCAGCGCCGCGTCGCTCGGCGCGACCTCGTAGAACTGGCAGTACCCGCGCATCAGCGGCAGCAGGTCGTCGAGGTCCGACTCGGCGACCCGGGTGATCAGCACGGTCTGGCTAGGCCGGGACGACGAGCACCGGGCGCTCCGCGACCTGCAGGAGCTTGTGCGGGGTGGAGCCCACGAGCGCCCCGCGCAGCGGGCTCTCGCCGCGCGAGCCGACGACGATCATCCGCGCGTCGACGCGGTCGGCGGTCTCGACGATCCCGTCGGCGACGCGCGCGTCGACCACCTCCGTCGCGATCTCGGCGCCCAGCCCGGAGGCCTGGTCGCGGGCCAGGGCGACGATGCGCTCCGCGCGCTCGGCCAGCGCGGCAGCGAAGTCCTGAACCTCACCGCCCTGGCGGTTGACGTCGTAGGCGACCACGACGAGAACCTCGTCGCCGAACGCCCGTGCAACCTCGATCGCCCGCTCCAGCGCGGCCCGCGCGCTGTCGGAGGCGTCGTAGCCGACGACGATCGTGGCCATCGCTAGCTCCTTCCCTCAATCGACGGATGGACGTAGTCGTCGAACAGCACGGCCGGATCGGCGATCTCCAGCTTGCGCGAGAAGAACTCGCGGTACGGGACCCGGGCGAAGACGATCAGCACGACGCCGAGCAGCAGCGAGCCGACGCCGATGACCACCGGCGTACCGATGCCCGCCACACCCGCGGTCGAGTCGTTCGCCGGGTTCCAGTAGTGGACAAGCGCGTACACGAAGATGAAGCTGAGCATCAGCCCGCCTACCACCGGCAGCACGCCGATATAGAAGAAGTTCTTCGCACTCTTCGTCAACTCGCGGCGGAAGTAGATCGCGCAGGCGAAACCGGTCAGCCCGTAGTAGAAGGCGATCGCAAAGCCAATCGCGGTGATTGAGTCGGCGAGCACGTTGGTCGAGATGTTGACGATCGCGACGTACCAGATGATCGAGACCGTACCCATCACGATAGTGCTGACATCCGGCGTCTGGAAGCGCTGGTGGATGCGCGCGAACGCGGCCGGGAAAGCCTTGGCGCGGGCCATCGCGAAGGTCGTGCGCGCGGTCGGCAGGATCGTGGTCTGCGTCGAGGCGGACGCGGAGCTGAGCACCGCGATGATCAGCAGCTTGTCGAGGCCCGAGCCCAGCACCGAGCGTCCGAGCCCGCCGCCGAAGATGTCGCTCGCGTTGGCGCTCAGCAGCCCGGGGCCGCCGTAGGCCTGTGCGGCGGTCGTCACGAGCAGGTAGATCGCCAGGAGCATCAGCGTGGAGACGACCGCCGCGCGACCGGGCGCCCGGCCTGCGTCCTCCGTCTCCTCGTTCACCGTGACGCACGTGTCCCAGCCCCAGTAGATGAACACCGCCAGCAGGACGCCGTCGATCAGGGGGGTCACGCCGCTGACCTTCCAGGGTGCGAACCAGGCGAGGGAGACCTCTGCGGAGTGGTAATGCACCCCGCCGAGCACGCCCGACGGATGGTTGACGTAGACGGTGATCAGCGCGACGATCGCGAAGACGACGAGCGTGACGAACTCCATTCCGAGCAGGAACTGCTGCGTGCGCGCTGACAGTTCGATGCCGCGCCAGCAGATCCACGTCATCACGACGATCCAAACGACGCCGATGATGGTCACGTCGAGCGTCGAGTTGGCGGCGGCCGTCAGGCCGAACAGCTGGAAGCTGTAGATGCCGGCGATCTGCGCGAGGTTCGCCATCACGATGACGTCGGCGACGACGATCGCCCATCCGCCGAGCCAGCCCAGCGACGGACCCATCGCGCGGGTCACCCAGGAGAACGTGGTGCCGCAGTCGGGATCGGCACGGTTCATGTAGTTGTAGGCCAGCGCGATGCAGAGCATCGGGATGAAGGCGACGAGCATGATCGCCGGGCTGGCAAAGCCGACGCCCACGGTCGCCGTCACGAAGCCGAGCGTTGCGGCGAGCGAATAGCCCGGCGCGGTCGAGGCTACGCCGATGACGACGTTCGAGATGAACGAGATGGCGTTGGTCTTCAGACCCTTCTGGTCCGCGCTACCCGTTGGCGTGATCGCTCCAGCTTCCACTTCGAGCCTCCCTTGACCGTGCGGTGGCGCAACGCTAGAGCGGCGGCGGGGTCCGCTGCAATGTGCGGATGTGACCAAAGATGAGCCAACGGTTGTACATCTCGTACACCCGGGAGGATCGTCGTCGGCCGTTCTGCCGATTGCGCGCGCCCAAACCGGGCGCTAGCGTGGACAGACCGGAGTAACATCGAACGGGAACGGAGAGGTTCGGATGACCAACAGGGCGATCGCGCACGGCGCGCAATACTCGGCGGCGGCCCTGTCTGAGCAGGCCCGCCGCCATCTCTGGATGCACTTCACGCGGATCGGCGCCGACCCGCGCGCGCCGCTGCCGATCATCGTGTCCGGCGACGGCTGCTACGTCTACGACGCGGACGGCAAGCGCTATCTCGACGGCCTCTCCGCCCTCTACTGCGTGAACGCCGGGCATGGCCGGCCCGAGTTCGGCCAGGCCGCCGCCGAGCAGATGCGCGAACTGGACTTCTTCACGACCTGGAGCTACGCGCACCCGCGTGCGATCGAGCTCGCGGTGCGGATCGCGTCGCTGACCCCGGGCGACCTGAACCGCGTCTTCTTCACATCGGGCGGCTCGGAGGCGGTCGAGTCCGCGATCAAGCTCTCACGTTCCTACCACCGGTTGACCGGCAACGCACAGAAGACGAAGGTCATCGCGCGCGAGGTCGCCTATCACGGCACCTCGCTGGGCGCCCTCTCGGTCACCGGCATCACCTCGATCCGCAGTCAGTTCGAGCCGCTCGCGCCAGGCGGCTGCCACGTGCCAAACACGGACTCCTACCGCTGGCCGGAGGGTCGCGACCCGCTCTGGGCGGCCGAGCAGATCGCGGCGCGGATCGAATTCGAGGGACCGGAGACCGTTGCGGCGGTGATCCTCGAGCCGGTCCAGAACGGCGGCGGGTGCATACCGCCGCAGGACGGCTACTTCCAGCGCGTCCGCGAGATCTGCGACGCCAACGACGTGCTGCTGATCTCCGACGAGGTGATCTGCTCGTGGGGGCGCATCGGCCACTGGTTCGGCTCCGAGCGCTACGGCTATGTGCCGGACATCATCACGACCGCGAAGGGGCTGACGTCGGCAAACGTTCCGATGGGCGCGATGATCGCCTCCGACCGCCTCGCCGAGCCGTTCCTCGAGGGCGACCAGATGTTCGCGCACGGCTTCACCTTCGGCGGGCACCCGGTCGCCGCCGCGGTGGCCCTCGCCAACATCGACATCCTCGAGCGCGAGGACCTCTGCGGCCACGTGCTGGCGAAGGAGCCGGAGTTCCGCGCGATGCTCGAAGGCCTGCGCGACATCCCGATCGTGGGCGACGTCCGCGGCGCCGGCTTCTTCCAGGCGATCGAGCTGGTCAAGGATCGCGACACCAAGGAGACCTTCGGCCACGTCGAGGCCGAGCACCTCCTCTACGGCTTCCTGTCCGGCGCGCTGTACGAGCACGGGCTGATCTGCCGCGCCGATGACCGCGGCGATCCGGTCGTCCAGCTGGCGCCGCCGCTGATCTGCGACACCGAGCAGTTCGAGGAGATCGGCGCGATCCTGCGCAGCGTGCTGACCGAGGCGAGCGAGCGATCGTGGTGAACGCCGCCCGATGCTGAGCGTGAAGGATCTCGCCGGCGCGCTCGAGCTGGAGCTGGTCGCCGGCGAGCGCTCGGCCGGCGCGCCGATCCGCTGGGTCCACGTGTCCGAGCTGGAGGACCCCGCTCCCTGGCTGTCGGGCGGCGAGCTGCTGCTCAGCACCGGCATGCAGCTGCACGACGAGCGCTCTCAGCGCGCCTACATCGGCCGCCTCGTCGAGCACCATCTGGCGGGGCTCGGCTTTGGGCTGGGCTTCTCCCACTCCGCGCTGCCGCCGGCACTGGTCGACGAGGCTCGCGAGCTCGAGTTTCCGCTGTTTGCCGTTCCCTACGAGATGCCCTTCATCGCGATCACCGAGCGAGCGTTCAGCAGCCTCGTCAACGAGCAGCTCGATGTGCTCCAGCGCGCGGTGTCGATCCAGCGCCGGATGGAGCGGCTGGTGCTCGACCAGCGCAGCCTCGGCGAGGTCGTCCGCGGTTTGGCCAACTCGATCGGCGCGACGGTGATGGTGCTCGACGGCGCCGGCCGCACGCTGGCCTGCCACGCCTTTCGCCGCGAGCTGGACGGCGCGCTCGTGACGGCGATACGCGGCGAGATCGCCGCGCGCGCCGCCGCGGCGCCACCGCGAGGGTTCGTGCCGCAGAACTCGGAACTGGCCGGGCGGGCGATCGCGTTGCCCGTGCCGAGCGGTTCGCACAGTGCCGCCGCGTCGTGGCTGGTCGCGGTTCCGGAGAGCGACAGCGTCGCGGACTTCGAGCGCTTCCTCGCCCACCACGCCGTGATGGTCGTGGCGCTGGCGCAGATGCGTGAGCGCGTCGTCGCGGAGACCGAGCGCCGCCTCGCCGGCGACGTGCTCGGACTCGTCCTCAGCGGGCGGATCGACGGCGAGGAGATCGCCATGCGGCTCGCGCCGTTCGAGATCTCCGGCCAGACCGCCGTGCTCGTGATGGCAGTCGATGCTCCGGAGGCGCTGGAGGACGAGTGCTCGCGGATCCTCGGGGATCTGGGCGTGCGCGCGCTCGTCGCCACCGTGGCCACCGCACGCCGGCCCCTGCTGTGCGCCGTGCTCGCCGGCGTCGACGACCCGCTCGAGCTCGCCGCCGCGGCGCGCGAGCTGCTCGTGGGCGAGGGTCGTACGGTCAGGGCCGCCGTCAGCCACAACGCGCCCGTGGCGGCGCTGCGCCGCAGCTTTCACGAGGCGCGCTGCGCGCTGGAGGTCGGGGCGCTGGCGAACGGTTCGGCTCCGGTGGTGGCCTCGGCCGACGACCTGGGCGCGTACCGGCTGCTGCTGTCGCTGCAGGAAGACGACGGCCTGCGCCGCTACTGCGAGGACGTGCTCGGACCGATCGAACGCTCTCGCACCGGTCACGGCGATGAGCTGCTGCGCTCGCTCGAGGCCTTCCTCGAGCACAACGGCAGCTGGGAGGCGGCCGCCCGCGCGCTGTTCTGCCATCGCCACACGCTGCGCTACCGCATGTCGCGCATCGAGGAGCTGACCGGGCGGCGGCTCGATCGAGTTGAGAACCGGATCGAGTTCTGGCTCGCGCTGCGGGCACGCGAGATGCTCGGCGCACCGGGAGCCCCGCGTTGAGCCCACACACGCGCCGCGATGGCCGCGGACCACTTCAAACGACGCATCGAAATCGAGGAGGACGGTCGTGAAGGTCGGGATTCCCACTGAGACGAAGGCCGACGAGTACCGCGTGTCGATGACGCCGGCGGGTGCGCGCGAGTTGACCGAGCGCGGGCACGCGGTGATCGTGCAGGCCGGCGCCGGCGCGGCGAGCGGCTTCGGCGATGCGGAGTACGCGGCGCAGGGCGCCACGATCGCGCCCGATGCCGACGCCGTCTTCGCGGCGGCCGAGATGATCGTCAAGGTCAAGGAGCCGCTCAATCCGGAGGTCGCGCGCCTGCGGCCCGGCCAGATCCTCTTCACCTACCTGCACCTTGCCCCGGCCCACGAATTGACGCGCGCGCTGTGCGCCTCCCAGGCCACCGCGATCGCCTATGAGACCGTCGAGGACCGCCACGGGCGGCTGCCGCTGCTGGCCCCGATGTCCGAGATCGCCGGGCGGCTCGCGACCCAGGCCGGCGCCTTCATGCTGTCCAAGCCGCTCGGCGGCCGCGGCGTGCTGCTCGGCGGCGTGCCCGGCGTCGCGGCCGCGAACGTGATGATCATCGGCGGCGGCAGCGTCGGCTCCAGCGCCGCCGCGGTCGCGATCGGGATGGGCGCGGACGTCTTCATCTTCGACGTCTCCGTCGATCGCCTGCGCGAGCTGGAGGCGGTGTTCGGCGGCCGCTGCTCGACCGTCTACTCCTCGACGCTCGCGATCGAGGAGATGCTGCCGCGCACCGATCTCGTGATCGGGGCGGTCCTCGTCGTCGGAGATCGCGCGCCGTTCGTGATTCGCAAGCGCCAGCTGCCGCTGATGCGACCCGGCGCGGTGATCGTCGACGTCGCGATCGACCAGGGCGGCTGCTTTGAGACCTCGCGGCCGACGACCCACCACGAGCCGACCTTCGTGGAGGACGGGATCGTCCATTACTGCGTGACGAACATGCCCGGGGCGGTTCCCGTCACCTCGACCAACGCGCTCGCCAACTCGACGCTGCCGTACGTCCTCGCGCTCGCCGAGAAGGGAGTCTCGGGCGCGATCGCCGCCGATCCCGGCCTGCGGCTCGGCGTCAACGTGGCGGGCGGCGTCCCGACCCACCCGGCCGTCGCGCGCAGCGTCGGCGAAGATTGCGTCGACGTCGAGGCCGCACTCGCCGCGGTCGTCAGCTGAGAGCGCCGGAAACCCAACCAATCAGGAGGAGTTGCGATGCGAACGCTTCAGAACTTCATCGACGGCGCCTTCCGGCCGCCGCTGGACGGCAACACCGAGCCCGTGCTGAACCCGGCGACCGGCGAGGAGATCGCCCAGGCGCCGCTGTCGAGTGCGGCCGACATCGACCTCGCCGTCGGCGCGGCGCGGCGAGCCTTTGAGGGCTGGTCGCAGACGACGCCCGCCGAGCGCGCCACGGCGCTGCTCGGGCTCGCCGACCTGATCGAGGAGCACGGCGAGGAGCTGGCTCGCGAGGAGGCGATCAACGCCGGCAAGCCGTTCGCGAACGTGCTGGCCGACGAGATCCCGGTGATGGCCGACAACCTGCGCTTCTTCGCCGGCGCCGCACGGTGCATGGAGGGCAAGTCGGCCGGCGAGTACATGGCCGGGCACACGTCGATCATCCGCCGCGAGCCGGTCGGCGTGATCGGCCAGATCGCGCCGTGGAACTACCCGATGATGATGGCTGTCTGGAAGATCGGTCCTGCGCTCGCGACCGGCAACACGGTCGTCCTGAAGCCGGCCGAGACGACGCCCGTGACGACGTTGAGATTGGCCGAGCTGGCCGCCGAGCTGCTTCCGGCGGGCGTGCTGAACGTGGTCTGCGGCCACGGCGCCCCCGCCGGCCAGGCGCTCGTCGAGCATCCCGACGTCGACATGGTCTCGCTGACGGGTTCGGTCGATACCGGCAAGCGGATCGCCGCCACCGCCGCCGCCACGCTCAAGCGCGTGCACCTCGAGCTGGGCGGCAAGGCGCCCGTGATCGTGTTCGACGACGTCGATCTCGACAGCGCGCTCGAGACGATCGCCGGCACCGGCTACTACAACGCCGGCCAGGACTGCACCGCCGCCACGCGCGTGCTGGCGAGCGCGAAGGTCTACGACGACGTCGTCGCGGGGCTCGCGTCCCAGGCGTCCGGGCTCGTGCTGGGTGACACGCTGTCGCCCGACACCACGCTCGGGCCGCTCAACTCGGCCCGGCAGCGCGAGCGCGTCGAGGGCCTGCTCGAACGTCGTCCGTCCGGCGCCGAGCTGGTGACGGGCGGGGTTGCGCCGGCCGGCCCCGGGTTCTTTCTCGAGCCCGCCGTCGTCGCCGGCCTCGAGCAGGACGACGAGCTGGTTCAGCGCGAGATCTTCGGTCCGGTGATCACGGTCCAGCGCTTCAGCGACGAGGCGCAGGCGATCGCCTGGGGCAACGGCACGCCCTACGGGCTGGCCTCGTCGGTCTGGACGCGCGACGTCAGCCGGGCCCTGCGGGTCGCCAAGGCGCTGCGCTTCGGCTGCGTTTGGATCAACGACCACATCCCGCTCGTCAGCGAAATGCCGCACGGCGGCTTCAAGCAGTCCGGTTACGGCAAGGACCTCTCGATGTACGCGCTGGAGGACTACACCGTCGTCAAACACGTGATGGCGAACATCGATTTCTAGGGGGGCGCTCCCGCGCCCCAGCGGGATTTCGCCTGTTCGCAGCGGCGGGCGCACCGGCGGCGGTGTGCGCAGGCCGCCTGGCAGGGCCGCGAGGTGGCGCTGCTAGGGTCCGTTGCGGAAAAAACACTGGAACGTCGAGCCGCGAAGGTGGTCCCAGATGAGAGCTGTTGCGAGGTGGTGCATCGCGCACCGGAGGCTGGTCGTCGTGGCGTGGGTGGTCGCGCTGATCGCGGCCAACGGGATCGGCCAAGCCGTCGGCTCGAGCTACAACTCCAACTACAAGGGTCCCAACACCGCCGGGTCCCAGCGGGCGCTGACCCTGCTGGGCCGCTACTTCCCGCAGCGCAAGGGCGACTCCGCCTCGATCGTGTTCGAGGCCACCGCACCGATCAGGAGCGCCGGCGTGCACAAGAAGATCGCGGCGCTGATCGCCAAGGTACAGGGAGAAACGCACGTCAGCGGCGTCGTCTCGCCGTACGCGACGTCTGACGCCATCTCCCCGGGCGGCCACATCGCCTACGCCACCGTGCTCTTCGACGAGCGCGCCTTCAACCTTCCCGCGTCCTCGATCAAGCGCGTGATCGCCACCGCCGATGCGGCGCGCAGCCCGGCGCTCGACATCCAGCTCGGCGGCGGGCCGATCGAGCAGGTCCAGCCGCCGAACACCGGTCCGGCGACGATCATCGGGATCCTCGCCGCGATGGTCATCCTGCTGGTCACGTTCGGCACCGTCGTCGCGGCCGGACTGCCGCTGATCGCCGCGCTGCTGGCGCTCGGCACGGCGATCGGCCTGATCGCAGTGCTCACACACGTGATCGACGTCGTCAACTTCACCCCCGAGCTGGCCGCGATGATCGGTCTGGGCGTCGGCATCGACTACGCGCTGTTCGTGGTCACCCGCTACCGGGCGGGCCTGGACGCGGGCGTGGAGCCCGACGAGGCGATCGTCACGGCGATGGACACCTCCGGCCGCGCCGTGCTGTTCGCCGGTGTGACGGTCGTCATCGCCATGCTCGGCCAGTTGCTGGTCGGCGTCAGCTTCCTGCGCGGACCGGCGATCGCGTCCTCGCTGACGGTGCTGCTAACGATGTTCGCGGCGCTCACGCTCCTGCCGGCGGTGCTCTCCAAGCTCGGGCGCGGAATCGACCGCTGGGATCCTTTCCGCCTGCGCCGGCGCTCACGCGGGCGCAGCGGGCCGGATTTCTGGGAGCGCTGGGCGGCGATGATCCAGCGTCGCCCGTGGGTCGCCGCCGGCGTCTCCCTGGCGATCCTGCTCGTGCTCGCCTCGCCGATCCTGGCGCTGCGGCTGGGCTCCGCGGACGCCGGCACGGACGCCAAGAGCACGACGACGCGCCAGGCCTACGACATCCTCGCCAAGGGCTTCGGGCCCGGCTTCAACGGTCCGATGCAGGTGGTGGCGAAGCTCGGATCGCCGGGCGACACCGCGGCCGCGCGCACTCTGCGCTCCGGCTTCGTCGGACTGCCCGACGTCGCCGCGGTGGCGCAGCCGGTCTACAGCCCGGACCGCCGGCTGGCGGTGATCAACGTGTTCCCGAGGACCTCGCCACAGGACGCCAAGACATCGACGCTGCTGAACCGTCTGCGTGACAACGTGATCCCGCCGCTCGAGCACGCCACCCATGCGGCCGTCTACGTCGGCGGCACGACGGCGCTGTTTGCCGACTTCAGCAGCCTGCTGTCGAGCAAGCTGCCGCTGTTCATCGGCGCGGTGGTGTTGATCTCGGCGCTGCTTCTGCTCATCGTGTTCCGCTCCGTGTTCGTTGCCGTCAAGGCGATCGCGATGAACCTGTTGAGCGTCGCTGCGGCGTTCGGGGTGCTCGTGGCCGTCTTCCAGTGGGGCTGGCTCGGCGGGCTGATCGGGCTCTCCCGGACCGCGCCGATTGCCGCATTCCTACCCGTGATGGTGTTCGCCGTCGTGTTCGGCCTCTCGATGGACTACGAGGTGTTCCTGATGTCGCGCATGCACGAGGAATGGGAGCGCACCGGCGACGCCGCGCACGCGATGAGACACGGGCTGGCCGCCACGGGCCGCGTGATCACGGCGGCGGCGGCGATCATGGTCTGCGTCTTCGCCTCGTTCATTCTCGGCGACAGCGTGACGATCAAGCTGTTCGGGGTCGGGCTCGCGACGGCCGTGTTCCTAGACGCGTTCCTGATCCGCACCGTGCTCGTGCCGGCGCTGATGGCGCTGATGGGCGCTCGCGCCTGGTGGCTGCCGCGCGGCCTCGACCGCGCGTTGCCGCGGGTCAACGTCGATCCGGCGCTGCACGAGCCGGCGGCCGGGCAGGTTTAGCCACCGGGCCCGCGCGGGGCCGCCGCGCCCGCGCGCCGGCCGGGCGCTGCGACGCGCGCGCCAGCGGTCGCGGCTAGCAGCGTGCGTACAGCGTGAAATCGGCGTTGGCCGCAAGCACGCTGAAATGGCGCCGAGAAAACGAATCGGGTGGGTGGGTGACGTCCTGGAAGAAGGCGCCCGCCACGCCTCGTGTCGCCTCGATCACGACGCCGCGGTCGGGTACGCCGGCGTCGACGACGTTCAGCGTTGTCGGGTCGCGGTGCAGGTCGAAAGCGAGGACGGGCACGATGCGCCAGTCCGCGCTGACCGGCGCGCAACTCGCGAGCACGGCACGGACGCCACGTGGTGCGACCAGGCGCGCCAGCGCGACCTCCGCCGCCTCCTGGCGCGAGAGGCCATCGCGCTCGAGATCGATGTCGCGCAGATTCGCCGGCACCTGCGCGATCGCAAGCGCCGCAACCGCAAGCGCCGCAGTCGCCCACAGCCATTTGATCGGGCCCGCTCCGAGGCGCGTCCAGCCCACGACGAAGTAGGCGAAGAAGATCGCCGCGAAGCAGAGCAGCGGCAGCGCGTAGCGCTGATCGAGTGGCAGCGTCGCCGCCCCCAGCGCGATGAAGCTCGCAGCGCTGAGGAGGAGCGCTCCTGTCAGCACGCCCGGGAGCCCCCGCGCTCGCAGGTTGATCAGCGCCCCGGCCAGCGCGCCGCCCAGTACTGGCTTGCCGAAATTCTGCGTGAACACCGCGAGCAGGACGTTCGGAGCGTGCGCGAGCCCGGTCGGGCGCGAGGTCGAGATCGTCGCATGCCGCGTGTAGTGCAGCGAGTAGAGCGGATCGCCTGTCAGCAGGAGATCGCCGGCGGCCCACAGAGCGGGACCGGCCGCGGCCAGCGCGGCTAGCCTGATCCGCTCGCGCGCTCCGGCGCGCGGCGCGAGCCAGCACCAGTAGGCGGCTGAGAGCACCCACGCCTCCGGGCGGAACAGACCGGCGAGCGTGAGCATCGCAAGCACAGCGGTTCCGCGGCGGGGACGGGCGGCCTCGAGTGCGAGCGCGCCGAGCACGGCGGCGGCCGCGGGGAGGTCCGAGGCGGTCGCCTGGCCGATGATCGTGAACACGATCGGTGCGCTCGCGGCGAGCGTGAGAACGGCGAGCGGCCCGAGCGCCCACAGTCGTCGCGAGCGCCCCAGGCTGACAATCGCGACGCACAGGCAGCCGGCGCTCACGTACACGATCGCGCGCATCGCCGACAGCGCGCCGCCTCCGAACAGGGCGGCAACCGCCCCGGTCAGGATCGACGCCGGGTGGGGCGTGCTGGCGCCGAACACGTGCACGTTTGGCAGCGTGCCCGCCAGCAGCTCGCGTCCCCACAGCAGCGAGAACGACACGTCGTAGAGGTTGAGCGGTGTGTGGGGGAGCCCGAGCGAGAGCAGCAGCGCCACGGCCGAGACGCCCGCGAGCGGGACGGCCGGGATCTCGGGGAGGCGACGGAGGAGGCGGTGGTGAGGCACGATCGGATGGGTATTTACCACAAAACAGATCAAGAATGTATAGAATAGGCGGAGGATGCGAATCGACGTCCACCAGCACCTCTGGACGGAGCCACTCATGGAAGCTCTCGAGCGGCGGTCGCGGTTGCCGTTCGTGCGGCGTGACGACCGCCTCTGCACAATCCACCTCGCAGGAGAGAACCCGTCGGCCGTTGACGTCGCGAGCGAGGCCCCGGCGCTCCGCACCGCGCTGCTCCAGCACGACCGGGTCGACCGGGCCCTGATCGCGCTCTCGAGCCCGCTGGGCATCGAGGCGCTGCCGCGGGCGCAGGCGCGCAAGCTGATCGACGCTCACCTCGACGGGGTCGGGGCGCTCGGGGAGCCGTTCGGCGCCTGGGGGCCGCTCGCGCTCGACGGGTTGTGCGCAGACGACGTCGACGAGGTGCTCGAACGCGACTGCGTCGGCGCCTCGCTGCCCGCAGGCGCATTCGGGCCGCCGCCCGCGATGAATCTGTTGCGGCCGGCGCTGGCCCGGCTGGAAGAGCTCGACGCGCCACTCTTCATCCACCCCGGGCCGGGCCTTGACTGGAGCCCCACCGACTCCTCCGTCTCGGACCCGCTCTGGTGGTCAGGGATGACGCGCTACGTCGCGCAGATGCAGGCCGCCTGGCTTGCGTTCTGCACGCTCGCGCGTCGCGATCATCCTGACCTGCGGGTGATCTTCGCGATGCTTGCCGGCGGAGCGCCGCTGCTGAGCGAGCGGCTGGAGGCCCGGGGCGGGCCCACCCTGAACCTCCGCGACCCCCGCACCTACTACGAGACCTCGTCGTTCGGAGCTGTGGCGATCGGTGCGATGGCTCGTCACGTCGGCCCCGAGCAGCTCCTCTACGGCTCCGACCGTCCGGTCGTCGAGCCGGCGCCGAGCGGCCGCGATGAGCTGCTGTGGGACAACGCGGACTGGCTTGCGACCGGGGCCGGAGCCCTGCGATGAGCCAGCTTGCCGAGCCCGGCGAGGTGCTGGGCGCTGCCGATCTCGTGCGCTTCGCGCAGGCGCTCGCCGCGGATACCGAACGCTGGCACGGTCTGGTCAGCCGCGACGGCTGCGATCGCGTCTACGAGACACTTTGGTTCGATGAGCACGTCAATGCCTGGGTGATCTGCTGGCCCGACGACTCCGACACCGGCTTTCATGATCACGACGCCTCGGCTGCCGGCATCGTCGTCATCGAGGGATCGGTTCTCGAGGAACGCCTCGCCCTCTCCGGCCCGCCGCTGACGCGGAGATTCGATGCCGGCGCGGCCTTTCACATGCCGGCCACCGCGATCCATCGCGTGCGACACGCCGGCGGTGCTCCTGCGTTGACGATTCACGCCTACTCCCCGCCGCTGCGCACGCAGGGCGTCTATCGCGTGGCTCCCGACGGGGCGCTCGAGCGCGACTCCGCGCCGCACACGCAGGCGCTCGGATCCGCGGTCGCCGGTTCGCACTGAGCACGGGCCGGGCCCGTCACGTTGCGTGCGGGCCGGGGGCGCCGACCGAGTGGCGGCGATCGCCCTAACGCGTCGAGTAGATCGTCAGCGAGCCGGTGAGCTTGTGGTCGTTGTCGTTGCCGGTCGGCTCGATGACGTGGCCGTCGACGATGATCGGGCTGTTCCAGTGGCCGGGCGGCGCTGAGAGGGTCGCGATCACGTGGCCGTTCGCCGGCGCATAGACCGCGATTCCGTTGCCGTTGGGGCTGTAGACGTAGAGCAGGCCGCCGGCCAGGACCGGGCTCGTGCCCGGTGTCGAGTTCTGCCAGAGCGGCTGCAGGCGCCCGCCCGAGACGCGGTAGGCGTCGGTGCCGCCGCCGTCGGCGACGAACAGCATGCGCCGCCAGACGGCCGGACTGGTGAAGATCTGCTGGCTGCCGGGGGTCGGCAGGGTCTGCAGCTCGCCGCCGGTGCGCGGCCGGGTCCCGGGCCGGCGCCCGTCGAGCGCCGCAAGGTTCAGCACGCGCTGAAGGCCGTCCTTGCCGGCGATCCAGGCGAGGTTTCCGGGCAGCAGCGCGGGCGAGCCCGATCCAAGGTCGAGGTCGCCGGTGTTGAGCTTTGCCTGGTCGATCGGCGTGTAGGCCTGCCGGAATCTCAGATCGGGCAGGGTCAGCTCGATCACGCTGTCGCCAAAGTCGGTCTTGCCGTTGTAGGGAGCGTTGCCGGTCGCGATCAACACCCGCCTGGCGCCGGGTTCGACGACCGGGCCGCTGCGCGAGAGGATCGCCGAGTCGCTCGCCGAGCAGCTCGCGGGGTTGATGACCGTCGCGCGGTTGGCGCACAGCGTGTTGAAGACATGCGCGACGCGGCCGCCGGCGAATGGGATCGCCGCGATGTGACCAACGTAGGGTGGCGCGTCGCCGTAGTAGCCGCCGGTGCTGGCAAGCACGTATCCGTCGGCGATGTTGAGCGACGCGGTCAGCTTCTCGTGGTGGGGGTCGGGCGTGATCGAGACCGGCCAGCCGGCCTGCTCGCGCCCGCTCGCCAGCGACAGCTTGTGGACCAGGCCGTCGGGCGATGTCGCGTAGACGTACGCCCCGCTCGGATCGGCGACCGGGCTGGCGGTCGTGACCTGAGCGCTGCCGCTCCAGGCCCCGATCCCGCGCGGCACGAACCGCCACAGGATGCGGCCGCTGTCGGCGTCTACGGCGACCGTGATGCCGTAGTCGGTGGTGACGACGGCCACGTTGTGGGTCCCTCCATTGACGCTTGCCCGATGGAGGTAGATCGCGGAACTGTCGACGGTCCCCGGGAGCGCGACGGTGAGCAGGTGCAGGTGCCCGACGTTGGCAGCGGTGATGCCGGTTGCCCGGTCGGTCGCGTTGGTGCGCTGCGGGTTGAGGCCGAACTCGGGCCAGGCAACCAGCGCCCGTGCTGCCGCGGTGGAGGCCGGTGGGGAGGCCACGGCGATCGCGCCGGCTGCGAGCGCCGACGCGGCGACGAGGACCGATGCGAACCAGCGGAGTACGCGAGGCACCCCTGAGAGCCTAGAGGTCAGCGCTTGCCGGCGGGGGCGATCGTCACGGAAATGGTGCTTTTGTCCACCGCGCCGATCATCGGGACCGACAGCGCCGCGCTGTGCCCGGCGGCGAGTGCCGGAACGATGGCGCGGCCCGCTCCGACCACCGTCGTGCCGCGCAGCGCCACCGCGTACACCGGCAGCTCCGCCTGTGCGACGCTCGAGCCGTTCTCGACCGTCAGGCTGACGTGCGGGCCGGGGAAGCTGTTGGAGGCGCTGACGTTCTTGGCGGTGACGTCGGGCAGGGTCGCCGGCGCGGCGGCGGTCGCGGCGCCGAGGGCGACCGTCACCGACTTCGGCACGCCGCCGGACGCCAGCACCTCGTTATCGACCCACCAGGCGGTCGCGTGGGGCGCGAGCAGCGCGAGCTGCTGGATCGACGGCTCGATCCCCTTCGTGTCGTTTCGGTAGACGGTGCGCCCGCCGGCGGCCCGCACGTCGATCAGCACCGGGAAGGCGACCTGCGCGCTCGCGCCGGTGTTGGTCAGCGCGAGCGCCACGGCGGTCTGGCCCGACGAGGTGATGAGCGCGGTGCGGACGACCCGCACCGCGCGGTTGACCGCCCCCAGGCGTGTCGTGCCGGCGATCGCGCTCTGGTGGCCGAGCTTGGCGCCGATCTTGGCGCTCAGCTCTTGCGTCGTCTGGCAGGCTGACGCCCCGACCGCGGTCAAGCCGGCTGCCGCGAACGCCGCGGCCGCGCGCTTCATCCGAAGGCGCCGGCGATGTACTCGCGGGTGCGCTCTTCGCGCGGCGCTTCGAACAGCTGGCCCGCGTCGCCGAGCTCGACGAGGTCGCCGAGGTACATGAACGCGACGCGGTCGGCGATGCGGCGCGCCTGTTGGAGGTTGTGCGTCACGATCACGATCGCCAGTTCGCTGCGCAGCTGGAGGATCAGGTCCTCGATCACCGCGGTCGAGCGGGGGTCGAGCGCCGAGCAGGGCTCGTCCATCAGCAGGATCTCCGGGTTCGTGGCGATCGCGCGAGCGATGCACAGGCGCTGCTGCTGCCCGCCGGACAGGCGCAGCGCAGAGCGGTCGAGGTCGCCGCGAATCTCCTCGTAGAGGCCGGCGCGCTGCAGCGCCTGCTTGACGAGCGGCTCGAGCTCACGCCGCCTGGGACGACGACGCGACTGCTCGCGCAGCGCGAACGCGACGTTGTCGAAGATCGACATCGGGAACGGGTTCGGCTGCTGGAAGACCATCGACACCCGCGTGCGCAGCTTGGTGTCCTCGAGCTCGTGGATGTCCTCGCCGTCGAGTGTGATCTGGCCGCTGTGGCTGGCGGTCGGCGTCAGCTCGGTGAGCCGGTTCAGGGTGCGCAGGAGCGTGGTCTTGCCGCATCCCGAGGGGCCGATAAGCGCCAGCACCTCGCCCTGATGAATCGCGAGCGACGCCTGGCGCACGGCCGGCACGCCGTCGTAGAAGACGCTGATCTCGCTGATGCGCATGCGCTCGGGGCCGGTGAGCGGGCTGACCGCGCGTAGGGGATTGGTGTTCATCAGGGGCGCGGCGTCGGTGGCTGGCGGTGCAAAGACCAGCTGATTGATCGACATTGTGTCATTCTGGCGTACTTCGCCGCTCGGCGCAAGTCCACAGGGCGACGGGAGCCCTTCGATGCGAGTGCTCATCGGCTCAGCCGTCCCGTGCCGGCCGACGCGTGCACGCCGATTCGCGAGACGCGTCCGACGATCGCGTTCAGGGCCACGATGATCAGGACGAGCACGAACACCGCGGCGTAGGCCTTCTGCGGAGCGTTGCCCTCGCCCGCGGGGGAGTTGTCGTAGATGTAGCTCGACAGCGTTGAGCCGGTCCCGCGCAGGAACCCGAGCAGCGGCACGCCGTTCTCGGGGCTGTTCTGCAGCGTCGCTCCGAGCAGCACCACGACGATCGCGGTGTCGCCGATGATGCGCCCCATGCCGAGCACGGCGCCGGTGGCGACGTGGGGGCGCAGGCTCGGCAGGAGCACGCGGCGGATCGTCGTGATGCGCGTCTTGCCGAGTGCGTAGGAGGCCTCCCGCATGTGGCGTGGGATTGCGCGCAGGCCGTTGCGCGTGGCGGTGTAGGTCAGCGGCAGCGCGAGCAGCGACATCATGATCCCGGCCGCGAGGAACGACCGCCCGTACACCCCGCCGCCGGTGGAGCGGAACGAGAGCGGCGCGAGGATCCCAAGCTGGAACAGGGCGAGCCCGAAAATCGCGATCACGATGTCGGGCGTGCCGGCGATCAGCTCGATGCTCGTTTCGACGATTCCCACAAGCCAGCGCGGACGCCCGTACTCGACGACCCAGATCGCGCTGATCACAGCCAGCGGCGTCGCGATCAGGGTGCCGATCACCGCGAGCGTCACCGTTCCCACGATCGGGTCGAGGAACCCGCCGGACTGCGCCTGGTTGACCGCCGCGCTCGGGCTGGTCACGAGCAGCTTCGGGCTCAGGTACGCCACGCCCTTGACCGCGAGGAAGACGATGATCGACGCGGTGATCAGGCACAGCGCGACCCCGGCCGTCCAGGCGAGGACGAAGATCAACTGGTCTCCGCGGCGCCAGGAGCGCAGCGACGAGCGCCGTCCGCGGCGTCGGGGCGGGGCGACGAGGTTCGGCGGCGGGACCGACTCGACGCTGGACATCAGCTGCTCAGCTCGTACTTCCGCAGCGGCATCCGCGCGAGGCGAGAGGCGATCGAAAGCATGAAGCCCGAGAAAAGCAGCAGCAGCGCGATCGAGTAGATGCTCGAGCGAAGCGCCGGCGCGCTCAGGCCCTCGGACTGCTGCACGATCTCCTCGGCCAGCGTGCGGAGCGGCTCGAACAGGAAGATCACGCCGTCCTGGAACTTGGGCGTGAACGAGACGCCGCCCGAGACCATCGACAGCATGATCGCCTCGCCGACCGCCCGGGCCGTCGCCAGCGCGGCGGCCGAGATGATCGCGGGGCGGATGGCGCGGATCGAGACAGCGATCGTCGCGCGCAGCGGATTGAGCCCGAGCGCGACTGCGCCCTCGTGCCATGAGCGCGGAACCGAGCCGAGTGCGTCGGTGATCAGCGCGGTCATGATCGGCGTGATCATCACGGTGAGGATCACGACCGAAACGAGCAGGCCGGCGCCGGTCAGCTGGATCACATTCGCGACCGACGCCTTCTGGCCGGCTCCGATCAGGTCGTTGCCGACGAACGGAACGAGCACCAGCACGCCGATCAGGCCGAACACGACGGACGGGATCGAGGCCAGCAGCCGGATCACCGGGGTCATCAGCCGGCGCACCGCCGGCGGCGCGAAGTCGACAATGAAGATCGCCGTCAGGATCGAGGCGGCGAGTCCCAGGACGACGGCAAAGACCGCCGTCAGCAGGGTGCCGTAGATCAGCGGCCAGGCGTGAAAAACGAACGCCGACGCCGGCGGGTTCGCCGGCGTGCTCACCATCGCGCCGATCTGGTTGTCGAGATTGCCTCCCGAGCCGAGCCAGGATAGCCCGTCGTGCGAAAAGGTCGGCCAGGCGCGCTGGGCGACGAACACGACCATCGCGACGATCGAGAGCGCCGTCAGGCACGCAACCGCGCCGAGCATTCGCTCGGCGCGGTTGTCGCTCCACGGCTTTCGCAGGCGTTCGAGCACCGCGCGGGCCCCGCTCACGGGTTGAGCGGGATCCAGGAGGTCTCGATGATCTTCTTTGCGACCGGGCTGTGCTGGATCCAGTTGATGAACACCTCGACCTGGCCGGACGCCTTGCCCTTGGTCACCTCGTAGAAGTCCGAGAAGCCGGGGTAGGAGGACGACACGACGTTGGCGACGCTGCAGCCGACCCCGTTGTAGCCGACGGCGTTGATGCCCTTGGCCAGCGCGAAGTAGTCGGAGAGGAACCCGATCGCGTTCGGATCCTTCGAGACGGCGTTCTGCATCAGGCCTTCACTGGCCTGCTGGCTGGCGACCGAGGAGACCTTGGCGCCGCCGAGCAGCGTGTTCTGGAACGTCGTCAGCACGCCGGCGACCGAGGTGCGGGTGTAGACGTCGATCGTGCCGGTGGCGGTGGCCCCGGAGACCTGGCTCCAGTTGCGAACCTTGCCGGTGAAGATCTGCGCCACCTGCGCCGCGCTCAGGTTGGAGATCGGGTTGGCCGGATTCGTGACGACGCAGACGAAGTACTTGGCGATCGGGTAGAAGAACAGTCCCGTCGGGTCGGTGGACGCCGGCGGGCGCGACGAGTCGCCGATGTTGACCTTGCCGGTCGCCGCGTCCTGGATGCCGACCGTGGCGCCGCCCTGGGAGACCTTGAACTTGACATGCCCCTTCTTGATCTGCGTGTACTTGTGCGTCAGCAGCTCGATCAACGGGAACGATGCGGTCGCGCCGGACATCGAGATCGTGGTCGTGGCCGCGTAGGCAAGCGCAGGCAACAGCAGCGCTGCGGTCACGGCTAGTGCTGCGATGAGACGACGGCGGGGTTTGCGCATCTGCTGGTATCGCTCCGTTTTCGAGGTTTCTCACGCCGGGCCGGCACATCGGTGGAGCGCCGTCAGGTGAGTGGAGTTGGGCCGGGGAGCGGACTGCTCGCCCGGCGCCGCAAGGTTAGCAGGATCCTCACTATGCTGGTCCGGATTATGCTGTTTACGCTAGGCTGCCCGCACGGCACGCCGCGGCGCGTCACCCTTTGACCACCACCGAAAGATCCCAGGAGGCCAAGTTGTTCAGACCTGATCCCGCACGACGCCGTATGGCGGCCGCGCTCGGCGTGCTCGCCACGGCGGTCGCCGTTGCGGTGCTCGCCCCGTCGCTGCTGCAGGCCGACAGCACGGCGCCGCTCACGACCGGCTCGACCGGCACCACCGGCTCGACTGGCGCAACCGTCGCCAGCGACGATCCGAACAACTACACCTGCTCCGGGCACATCCGGCGCGGCGCCGCCGAACAGGGGGTCACCGGGACTCAGGTCCAGTACCAGTTCTCCTGCGACGGCCCGATCAGCGGCTATTCGATCGAGACCGAGCCCCACCAGGTTCAATACTTCGACCAGGCGCCGGTCGTCGCCCTCGCCGGCGTGCCTTCGGCCACCGACAGCTTCTCCTGCAGCGCGTTCATACCCGGCGTTCAGATCAACTGCTCCGGCGTCGCCGCGACCGCGTTCGACGTCATCACCGGGCAGTTCACGATCGCCGACAAGAACCTCTGCGCCGAGCCCCGGCTCGACCCGATCCTGACGGTGACCGACGCGACGGCAACGGCGACGCTCGGCGGGACGAAGGCCGCGCCGACCGCGAGCGCAACCTTCACCCAGTACATCTCCGGTCCGTTCGACCTCGGACGTCCGTGGGGCTGCAAGGGTGACCGATTCGGCACCAACCTGCGGCTCGGGAACAACCCACCGAAGATCGTCCTGCCAGGGCTCTCGGCGGGCGGCAAGGCCAAGTAGAACGGGCGATCAGGCGTTCCCCTCGCCCCGCGCGCGCGGGGGGAACGCCGCTTCGCCGGTCGTTCTGAGGAGCCGCGCTCGCGGGGCGAACGCCGCGCTTCGCCAATGCCGCGCTTCGACAAATCGCGCCCGGGAGCGGCCCGGGCGCGCGCCTGTCACGCCTCGCCGGCGTGCGCCGTGTGGCGGAGCATCAGCGTCTCCTGGGCGTTCACGACCGTCTCGCCGGCGGCGGGGTGGCGGCGCACCCACAGCCCGTCGGCGCCGAGATCCCAGGCGTTGTGGTTGTCGGCGAGACACAGCTCGACGGTCTCCATGACCTGCGTGCGCAGCGCCGGATCCTCGATCGGCACAGCCAGCTCGACGCGGTTGTCGAGGTTGCGCGGCATCAGGTCGGCGGAGGAGATGTAGACCTTCTGCGCGCCGCCGTAGTTGAACGAATAGACGCGCGAGTGCTCGAGCAGGCGCCCGACGACCGAAACCACGCGGATGTTCTCGGAGATGCCGCTCACGCCGGGCCGCAGGCAGCAGATGCCGCGGACGTTGAGGTCGACGCGCACGCCTGCGCAGGAGGCGGCGTAGAGGGCATCGATGCACGCGCGGTCCACCAGCGCGTTGATCTTGATCGCGATCCGCGACGGCGAGTCCGGCGTGTGAGCCTCCACCGCCCGTTCGATCTCGCCGAGGATCGCCTTGCGCAGGTAGCTGGGCGCCACCAGCACCTTGCGGTAGCCGGACGGGCGGCCGAACCCGGTCAGGTAGTTGAACAGCTCGGCCACGTCCGCGCCGATCGCCTCGTCGGTCGTGAATAGACCGAAGTCCGTGTACAGGCGCGCCGTGGCGGAGTGGTAGTTGCCGGTGCCGATGTGCACGTAGTTGCGCACTCCGTCGCCCTCGCGGCGGACCACCAGGACGCACTTGGCGTGCGTCTTCATCGCCGGATGCCCGTAGACGACGTGCACGCCGGCCTGCTCGAGCGCCTTGGCCCAATGGATGTTCGTCAGCTCATCGAAGCGCGCCTGCAGCTCCACGAGGCAGACCGCCTGCTTGCCTCGCTCGGCCGCGCGGATCAACGCCGGCACCAGCGTCGAGTCGTCGCTCGTCCGATACACCGTCTGCTTGATCGCGAGTACCTGCGGGTCGTTGACGGCCTGCTCGACGAACCGCTCGACCGAGCTCGAGAAGGAGTCGTAGGGATGATGGACGAGCAGGTCGCCCTTGCGCATGGCGCCCATGACGTCCGCCCGGCGCTCCTCGCCGGCGACCACGCGGGGATGTGAGACCGGGGCGTACGGCTGGTCGCGCAGCTCGGCGTAGCCGGGCAGCTTGGTCAGCTCGAGCAGGCCGGTCAGGTCGAGCATGCCGTCGATCGGGTAGATGTCGCGGGGCGAGACGTCCAGCGCCGTGGTGAGCTCGCCGAGCAGGCGGGCGGCAATCCGAGCCCCGACCTCGACACGCACCACCTCGCCGAGGCGGCGACGCCTCAGCTCCTCCTCGACGGCCTGCAGAAGATCGTCGGCTTCGTCGGAGATCGCGAGGTCGGCGTCGCGCGTGACGCGAAAGTAGTCGTAATCGGCTATCTCCATCCCGGGGAACAGCGCGTCGAGGTGATGCGCGATCACGTCTTCCAGCAGCACGAATGTCGTGGGGTCGGCGAGCGCCACGAAGCGGGGCAGGATCTCGGTCGGAACCTTCACGCGCGCGAACGTCGTGTGGCCGCTGTCGGGGTCGCGGGCGACGACGCCGAGGCTCAGCGAGAGATTGGAGATGTAGGGGAAGGGCTGTCCCGGACCGACTGCGAGAGGGGTGAGCGCCGGGAAGATCACGCGGCGGAAATGGCGGGCCAGCGCGTCGCGCTCGGCCTCGGCGACGTCCGCCACCCGTTTGACGACGATCCCGTGCTCGGCGAGGCCCGGCAGCAGGCGCTCGGACACGCAGCGGGCGAGGCGCGATCCGTGCTCCAGCACGCGCTCGTGCAGCGCCGAGAGGGTCTGCGACGGTGTGCGGCCGTCGATGCTCGGTCGCTCGACGCCGGCCTCGATCTGGTCGTGCAGGCCGGCCACGCGGACCATGAAGAACTCGTCGAGGTTCGAGGTGTAGATGGAGGCGAACTTCGTGCGTTCGAGCAGCGGCACCGAGGTGTCCTCGGCGAGTTCGAGCACGCGCAGGTTGAAGTCCAGCCACGAGAGCTCGCGGTTGAAATATCGCGTCGGGTCGCGGCTGCCCGCCTTGGAGCCCGCGCGCGTCCGTGCCGCCTGTTGCGAGGAGCCGTCGCCGGCGACGGGTGGTGTGTCGGTTGCGCTCATCCGAAGATCGGATTATCCGCCCGAATGAGCGTGCTCCGGTGAAGAGAACGTTGTTGCAAGCAGGCGGTCGCGCAGCCGGGACTCCTCGATCGCGTCCCACAGCGTGATGAAGCGTGTGAAATGAACCGCTCGGAGCGCCGCGAAACGCTCGGCCAGGGCGTCAAAACCCTCGGGCTCGCGGTCGCGGCTGACGGCGATGCGCTCGAGCATGACGTCACAGTCGTGGATCTCGCCGAGCACGTCCTGGAGGGTGCGGGCCTGCGCCTGGGCCTCGCCGGCGACCTCGCCGAGGCAGAAGCCGACGAGCTCGAGCAGGTAGCGCAGGCGCTTGGCGGCGATGCGCATGTCGTGCATCGCGCTGACCGCACGCTCGCCGAGCGCTTCGGGCACGAAGGCGTAGAGCTCGGCGGTGCGCATCGCGACAATCGCGCGCGCCGCGTCTTCGAGCGCCATCTCCGGGCCCAGTCCGTCGACTCGCTGAGCCTTCATCGCGGGAGCCTCGCGAGCCGCCGTCGCAGCCCGATCCGCTTGACGCGCCGCAGCGCGCCGGCGAGCGCGCGGTTCGCCTCGTCCTGCTCCTCGCGCAACTCGCCGGCGAGCACGTCGAGAGCGCGTCGCTCGGCGGCGTGGCACTCGGGTCGCAGGCGGTCCAGCAGATCGAGCTGGACGTCGCGGTCGCGGCGCTCGCCGAGCGCCGCGGCGAGCGCCTTGACCTCGGCCAGCGCACGGCCGGCCCGCTTGCGCTCAAAGCAGGGTCCGAACACTTCGAGCGCCGCCCGCAGCCGCCGCGTCGCCACGCGCATCGAGTGGACGCCCTCGATCTCGCGCAGGTCGAGCACCTCCTTGCGCCTGCAGGCAAAGACAGCCTTGGAGCGCGCGGCGATGATCGTGGCCGCCGCCTGTCCGTAGGGCTCTCGTGGCGAAAGCGTCACGCGCTCCAACCTCCGGCGATCAGCATCTCCAAGATCACGCCCTCGCGCAGCCCGCCGCGCCCGATCAGCAGCGGGCGCTCGAGGCGGTCGGAGATCTCCTCGAGTACGAGCATTCCGCCCGGAAGCAGTCGCACCCGCTCCGGCTCCATCTCGAACGCCCGTGCCACCTCGTCGCTGCCGGTCGTCGCAAGGATCCGCAAGCCTCGCTCGAGCGTCTCGTGGTCGAGCACGCCGCCGACGAGGCGGCGCAACGAGGTGGAGCTGCCGCCGACCGCCACGGCGAGCTCGGGAGTGGGAAGCGTGAAGCCCTCGAAGACGCCGCCGACGTGCGCGCGAACGGCGGCGAGCTGCTCGATCGTCGGCGGGTCGCCGTGCAGGTAGGCGTCGGCGAGAAAGCCTGAGCCGATCCGGAATGAGCTCGACGCGCGAACGCCGTCGGCGATCGTGCCGATCGCGATCTCCGAGGAGGAGCCCCCGACGTCGATCACCGCGATATCTCCGTCCGGTGGGTGGTCGAGTGCGCTGGTGGCGCCGACGAACGCGAGCCGCGCCTCCTCCTCGTCGCTGAGAACCTCGACCTCGACGCCGGCGTGCTCGGCGATCGCGCGCGTGAACTCGTGCTGGTTGGAGGCTTCGCGGATAGCCGCGGTGGCGACGGCGCGGATCGTCTCTGTTCCAAGCTCCCTCGCCAGCCGCACCTGCGTGGCGACGACCTCGACGACCTCAGCGATCTTCTTCGCCGGGATCGTGTCGTCACGACGCAGCCCCTTGGCGATGCGCGTGAACGCGCGCTGGCGCAACAGCTCGCGCAGACGGCCGTCGGCAGGCTCCGCGACAAGCAGCCGCGTGGTGTTGGAGCCGATGTCGATGCAGCCGCAGATCACTCGCGTCAGGCTATAGGCTCGCAGGTGTGGCAGGGACACTCTGGCTGCTTCGGCACGGGGACGCCGAGCCGCACGGCGCCGCATCCGACTTCGACCGGCGCCTGACGGCGCGAGGGGAGCGCCAGTCGCGGGCGGCCGGTCGCGCCTTCGCGAGGCTCGGGGTCAGCTTCGAGCACGTCTTCGCGAGCCCGCGCGTGCGCGCGCTCGACACCGCGCGGCTGGTCTGCGAAGAGCTGGGCGGCGAGCCGGTGGTGCATGCCCCGCTGAGTGGGGGCTTCGACGCCCGCGGTGCGAGTGAGCTGCTCGCGGCGACCGAGCCCGGTGGCGCGCTCCTGCTTGTCGGACATGAGCCCGATCTCTCCAGTGTTGTGTCCGATCTGACCTCGGCGCGGATCGAGATGAAGAAGGGCGGGATCGCCGCGCTCCGCGGTGGTCAGCTGATCGTGCTGCTACGCCCGCGCGAGATCGAACTCATCGCTGGGCTCTGACACGAGGATCTCCGCGGGCAGCGCGGGGAGCGTCGCGGCATGCGCGGGAGCGGCGGGCGAGTCCGCCGGCTCGGCGGCAAAGCGGTAGCCGATGCCGAAATGCGTGTGGATGTAGCGCCAGTCGGGCGAAACGCGCTCGAGCTTCTGGCGCAGCTTGCGCACGAAGACGTCGACGGAGCGGTCGCCGCGCACCATCGCGTAGCCCCAGAGGCGCTGGTAGATGAACTCGCGCTCCAGCACACGGCCCCCCGAGGCGGCCAGCAGTTCGATCAGCTCGAACTCGCGCCGCGTCAGGTCGATGCTGGCGCCGTCGACGAAGGCCTGGAACTGATCGCGCTGGATCTCGACCTCGCCGGCCAGCAACGGTTCCACGGCGGTCGAGCCCTCCAGCCGGCGGCGGCGTCGTACAACAGACTCCACGCGCGCGATCAGCTCCTCCGGGTGGCAGGGCTTGGTCAGCCAGTCGTCGGCGCCGAGCCGCAGCCCCCGCACGCGCTGCGCGACCGTGGAGGAACCGGTGCAGACGACCACGCCAAGCTCGGGTAGGGCGCCGCACAGGCGCTCGAGCCACTCCCAGCAGGTCGGTCCGATGACGGCAAGATCGACGACGATCGCGCCGAGCCGCATCGGCACGATCGTCTCCGGCGCGACCGAGGACGCCAGCACGCGGTACTCCCATCCGGCTCGTTCGAGTCGCTTGCCCAGGACGGCGAGAAAGCCGGAGTCGCGGTCGAGAACGGCGATCCGCAGGCTGAGCGAAGCGCCCGCATGCGCGGTCTGATCGGCCGGCAGGGTGTCCTCCACCGCGGAAGCGCGCACCATCTGCATCAATTCTAAGCAGGCGGCCCGCCGGCCGTGGAGCTGGTCACGAGATCTTCACACGATCGCCGGGCCCCTCACGCCGGGCCGGACGGCGATTGCGCTGGTAATTCGCGGAACAGACCGGTCACGACGAAGCTGGTCTGCTCACCGATGTCGACGGCGTTGTCGCCGATCCGTTCCAGGCACCGGGCGACGAGGGTCATGTGCATCGCCCACTCGCGCGTGTCGATGTCGTCCCCGATCTCGATGCACATGCGGAAGATGTCGCGCTGGATCTGGTTGACCTCGCGGTCCTGGCGCACCAGATCGGCGGCCAGGCCGACATCGCGGTCGGCGAACGCGCGCTTGGCCTGCGAGACCTCGGAGCGGGCGATCTCGCCCATTCGCAGGAGCAGCGCGAGGATCGCAGGGTGGGTCGGCGGCTCGTGGCCCGACAGCGGCAGCTGCTTGCAGATGTTCACGCACTGGTCACCCATCCGCTCCACGCGCATGATCACGTGCAGCAGCGCTGCGACGAGCCGCAGGTCGCCGGCCACGGGAGCCTGGCGGGCCAGCAGCGAAAGGATTCCCTGGTGGACCTCCAGGTAGCGGCCGTCGACGCGGTCATCGTCGGCGATCACGAACGAAGCCAGCTCGACATCCTGGTGCGCGAGGGCCTCGAGCGTGCGATCGATCTGCTCGATCACGATGTCGATGCCTCCGAGGGCGTGCTGCTCGAGCTCGCGCAGCTCCTCCTCGAACCGCGACCGCCCGCCCGACTTGCTGGTCGAAACCGAAACCGCGGGTGACATCTTCCTCCGTTCGCGTGGGGCCGAGGCGACCCGGGTTATCGCACGAAACCGCTCGGCGTGCTTTCCGGCTCGGCCTGGGCGTCGCTCGGCGGGCGCGCGCCGTCCAGATCGCCTGCGCCCCTGCCGCCGACGTCGCCTGCGCCCCTGCCGCCGACGTCGCCTGCGCCCCTGCCGCCGACGTCGCCTGCGCCCCTGCCGCCGACGTCGCCTGCGCCCCCGCCGCCGACGTCGCCTGCGCCCCCGCCGTCCAGATCGCCGGCGGACCTGGATTGTGGCTGGAACCGGTAGCCGAAGCTCGGATGCGTGTGGATGTAGCGGCGGTCCGGGACGGCGTGCTCCAGCTTCGCCCTCAGCTTGCTCACGTAGACGTCGACAGACCGGTCCCCGGCCCGTAGCTCACGGCCCCAGACCTCGCGACACAACTCACCGCGCGCGACGATCCCGCCGGCGTGCTCGACCATCGCGACGAGCAGCTGGAACTCGCGGACCGAAAGCGTCAGCACCTGTCCGGCGGCTCGCACGAGACCTTCGCCGGGAGTTATCTCGATGTCGTCGATGCAAATCGTCTGAGTTTGATCGCCGCTCTCGGGCATCGACAGAGCAGGCTCGCGCGGGTTTGCACCGCGCGGGTGAAGATGCTGTGATGCACCTGTGAAGAAGTCGTGAAGGATCGACCCTGGCGCCGCGCCGCGCGTACTGTTAGCTGAGCATGGTGTTGCTGCGACGATCGGTCGACGAGGGCCTGCTGGAGCTGTTCGAGGAATCGGGTCGCAACGTGGTCGCGACGGCGTTGCTGTTGCGCGACCTGATCTCCGACTACCCCGATCGTGCGGCGCTCGCCCGCGACGTGCGCCAGTGCGAGCACGAGGGCGACCGGATCACGCACGACGTGATCCACCGACTCGCCGACGCGCG
>Ga0265318_10000524_pt1 | contig 27594 bp, 22 predicted proteins | sample 4821metaG_FD_192431 | JGI IMG/M metagenome (GOLD analysis project Ga0265318, IMG submission 192431) | Rhizosphere microbial communities from Carex aquatilis grown in University of Washington, Seatle, WA, United States - 4-8-21 metaG | ecosystem: Host-associated > Plants > Roots > Rhizosphere >... | reverse complement strand
TCGTCGGGGAGATGAGCTTGCTCGCCACGAGGTAGCCGCCGCCGCCGGTGGGGAAGAGCTTGATGATCTGCGAGTAGCTTGCGCAGATCGCGACGATCGTCACCACGCAGGCCATCGCCACGAAGATGCTCAGGTGCGTGTTGGCCCCGAGCGCCTTGAAGGTCTCCTCCGGGCCGTAGCACGACGACGAGAGCCCGTCGGCGCCAAGGCCGACCCAGGCGAACACGGCGATCAGCGAGATGCTGTGGAAGAGATTCCGGTCCTCGAGGGACTTCTCGCGGCCGAAGATGATCGATTTGAGTGACATTGAGGAAAGATGGAGCGGGAAGACCCGCCGGCGCGGTCCCTTTAGCCTCGCGGCGTGAGGGACATGCGGGGCCGATATGGACCGGAACCTTAGATAGGCTCAAGCCCGGTGTAACAAGCCTGCCGGGGCCGCTTAATGTTTTCTTAACGCTGGGCCCCTCCGGAGGCCCCCTCTTGACAGCCGCCTGCGGAAATCGCCATTTTCGGGACCGCGTATGGAGGCAGCCCTAGATCAGCCGGTGCTTGTCCTTAACCGCCTGTGGCAGGCGGTTAACGTCATTGGCGCCCGGCGGGCCTTCGGGCTCCTGGCCCGCGGCCACGCCCACGTCGTCCACCAGCAGGAGGACGACTTCCGGATGTTCTCGATGATGGACTGGATCGACTTCTCGGAGGACAACCCCCCGAAGGTCGAGCTGGAGACCGTCCACACGCCCACCCGCACCATCCGCCTGCCGCGGGTCATCCTGCTCACCTTCTTCGACAAGCTCCCGTGCAAGGAACTCAAGCTGACGCGCAACAACGTCTTCGAGCGCGACAAGAACTCCTGCCAGTACTGCGCGAAGGTGCTCCCGCGGGAGCAGCTCAACCTGGACCACGTCATCCCGCGCGACTACGGCGGGAAGACCACGTGGGAGAACATCGTCTGCTCGTGCATCCGCTGCAACACCCGCAAGGCGAACCGCCTGCCGCACGAGGCCTCCATGCGCCTCATCCGCAAGCCCTCCCGCCCGAAGTGGAGGCCGGTCATCTCCATGGTCCTCGGCAACCAGCACCGAGAGATCTGGAAGGACTTCCTCGACATCGCCTACTGGAACGTCGAGCTGGAGGAGTGAGGGGCCGCTAGCCCCGCGCCAGGGGCAGCGTCACGCGGATCGTCGTCCCCTCGTGGCTCGAGCTCACGAGCTCGATGTCGCCGTTGTGGCCGAGGAGGACCCGCTTGGCGATCGCGAGCCCGAGGCCGGTGCCGTCCGGCCTGCCCGTCAGGAAGGAGTCGAAAATCCGGCCCCGGATGGCGTCGGGGATCCCGGAGCCGGTGTCGACCACGTCGAGGATCGCGTGGCCGCCTGGCTCCCGGCCGTCCGAGGAGAGGCGCAGCGTGATCTCGCCCCCCTCGGGCATGGCCTGCATGGAGTTGATGATCAGGTTCAGGATGACCTGCTGGAGCTGGCCCTTGTGGCCCTCGACCACCACCGAGGCCGCGGGCGGCTCGAACGCGACCCGGATGTTGCTCTGCGCGAGCTTGAGGCGCACGAGGACGAGCGTGTCGGCGACGATCTCCGCGACCTGGTGGCGCGCGTGCAGGCTCGTCGGGGCCTTCGCGAAGTTGAGCACGCGGGTGACGATGGACTCGAGCTGGTCGAGCTTCTCCCCGATGACCCGCACGTCCGTGCGCCTGGGGTCGCCCTCGGCGAAGTCCAGGCCCATGCCCCCGTGCAGGAGCTTGAGGACCGTGAGCGGGTTGCGGATCTCGTGGGCGATCTCCGCCGCGAGGAGGCCGAGCATTGTCAGGCGCTCGTTCTTGCGCAGCGACTCCTCGCTCATGAAGACCCGCGAGTAGAGCCTCGAGTTCTGAAGCGCGACGGCGCCCAGGCTCGCGAGCGCGCTGCACAGGCGCTTCTCGTCGTTGTCGAAGAGGCGGGTGCGGTCCGTGAAGAGGGTCAGGACGCCGAGCACCTCGCCCTCGAAGAGCATCGGGGCCGCGATGACGGAGCGCAGCGTCGGATCGCGGGGCAGGTCGACCAGGTCGGCGTACTCCGGGGACTGGATGTTGACGTAGGAGACGGGCCTCCTCGTCCTGACGGCCGAGGCCGAGAGGCACGAGCGCAGCGGCAGGTCGCCCTCGGGCGTCAGCGTCCCGGCGTCGCCCCGGAAGGACGCGAGGCGCAGGCTCGCCGCCCCTGGGTCGAAGAGGAAGAACGCGCACGCCTTCGCCTGCATCATGGCCGAGGCGTCGCGGGTCAGGGTGTCGAAGAGCTCGCGCTGCTCCAGCTTGCCGACCAGCGCCTGGCCGGTGGCGATCAGCGCCTCCAGCTGGCGCTCCTTGCCCTGGAGGTGGCGCAGCTCCCAGAGCCGGCGCAGGACCCGCGCCGCCGTGTCGGCGAGTCGCACGAGGCCCTCCAGATCGGGGGCCGCGTAGGCGCCCGTCTCGTTGCGGTCGAGCGCCAGGACGCCGAGCACGTTGCCGTCGGATGTCAGCAGGGGGGCCGCCATCTCGCAGCGCGTCTGCGGTCGGGCCGGCCGGCTCCGGAGGTCGGCCGACGTGTCGGCCACGAGGGCCGGCTTGCCGTGCCAGGCGACCCAGCCCGGGACTCCGTGACCCGGAGCGAACGAGCGCTCCGCGTCCGCCGGGAGCCCGAGCTCCGCCTCGATCTCGAGCTTGCCCGTCTCGGGGTTCAGGAAGGCGACGATCCCGCTGTCGGAGGAGAGGGCGCGGGCCGCCACGGCCAGGATGGCCCGGGTCGCGACCGCCGGGTCGTCCGTGCCCGAGGCCAGGGATGAGATGGCGTGGAGCGCCTTCAGTTCCTCCTCTTCGGTCATACGGACAGTCGTGCAGGCGCCGGGCGGCCGCGCAAGGGATTATGCGGCGCCGGGGCGCCGCGGCCTCAGGCCGTCTCGGCGACGGGCACGAGGGAGGGTGTGATCACCTCGTTCAGCGCGGCGCGCAGCCTCTGCAGCCGCTCGGGGTCCTCAACCGGCTCGTGGTTCGCGCTCTCGATGTAGAAGGTGTCGATCGCGACGCCGCGCTCGGTCCCGATCCGGGCGAACGTGATGTCGAAGCCGAAGTCGAAGATCGCCTTCGCCAGCCGGTAGAGGAGGCCGATCTGGTCCCGGGCCTGGACCTCGACGATGGTGCGCTGCATCGAGATCTCGTGGTAGACGTCGACCGTCGGGGGGAAGGAGCTGTGGAGGGTCTCGCCCCCCTTGGCGTAGAGGTAGCGCGTCGCGGCGATCTTCTTGGCCTGGGCGACGATGTCGGGGTAGAGGTCCGTGTTCGAGACAAGGGAGGACTCGATGATCTTGGCGAACGACTCCTGCGCGGCGGCGTTCTGGACGACCCCCCGGCCGGGCTCGACCACGTAGAAGGTGTCGATCGCGATGTGGTCCGTCCTCGAGATGACCTTCGCCCCGAGGATGTTCAGCCCGGCGACGCTGAACGCCCCGGCCAGCTTGTAGAACAGCCCCGCGCGGTCCCAGGTGACCACGTTCACGACCGTGAGCGAGCGGTTGAGGTCGTCCTTCCAGTCGATCACCGGGCGCAGCGAGCCGACCGAGTCCGTCGAGGAGATCGACTTGAGCAGCCGGTTCACCATCTGGATGTGCAGCGTGATCTCGCTCGCGTCGGTGAGGATGAAGTAGCGGTCGGGGAGCAGGCTGAAGTGCGCGGCGATCTCGTCGTTGCTGATACCCGGAATCCGTTTGGCGATCAGTTCCTGTTCGGTCATTTTGCGTTTTTCCTCGAGATTGGCGTCAATTGCGGCACCCAGCGTCAGGCGCTCGAGCGTGTTCCGGTAGAGGGTGGTGTGGAGGGTGTCCTTGTAGCTGTTCCAAAGGTCCGAGGATGTCCCGCGCGCGTCGCAGAACGTGTGCACGTAGAGGTACCGGAGGCGTTCCGGGTCGCCGACAAGCTCCGCAAAGCTGGCAGATGTCTTGGGGTCATCTACATCCCGCTTCTGCCAGAATCGTGCCATCGCGAGATGATTTTTGATAACAAATGAAACAAGTTCCTGGCCCCTGGGCGACACCCCGAGCCGCTCCATGGTGGGCCCAGCCAGGAGCACCCCGGAATCGGAGTGCCCCTTGATCCCCACCGCCTTGCCGATGTCGTGGAGGAGGAGGGTCAGGTAGAGCAGGGCGGGGTCCTCCACCTCGTGCAGGACGTTGCGGTACTTGAGGGTGATCTCCTCGGCCTCCGTGAAGATGAGGTCGAGCTCACGTATAGCGTTAAGTGTATGTATGTCAGCAGTATATCTATGATAATATTCGTGCTGGACGAGGCAGGTCAGGGCGTCGAATTCGGGGATGTAGCCGCCCAGGACCCCGAGCTCGTGCATCCGGCTCAGGACCGGGTGGACCGCCCCCGACTCCGACAGGATGGCCCGGAAAGCCATGCCGGCGTCGGGGGAGGCGACAATCCCCGCCATGAGGGGCAGGGACTCCTTGATCAGCTGGGTCAGGTGGAAATCGAGCGTGCAGTCCAGCTGCTGGCAGTGCCGGAAGACCCGAACCAGCCTCACAGGGTCGTCCGCGAACACGGTCGGGGACTCCGCCGCGAGCTCGTGGCCCCGGACGATGAACCCGTCCACGCGGCGCGCCCGCCTCAGGCGGGCGATCTTCAGGGTTTCCCGGATGGGGACCTTCGCCCCGCTGGACTTGCGGCCGATCGCCAGAGCCAGGCGGCTCTCCACGTTCATCGAGGTCTGGTAGATCGCCTGGGCGCAGCGGTAGTAATCCTGCATGAACCACTCCACCCGGGCGAGGAGCTCGACCTGGATGTAGCCCAGGTTCAGGGCGACCCTCGGCTGCGCGTCCAGGTTCAGGACGTCCGTCGGCCGGGCGCTCTCGAAGTGGAGCTCGTTGCGGACCCTGAGCAGGAAGTCGTGGGCCCGGCTGAACTCGCTCACCTCCGCCTGGGTCAGGTAGCCCTGCGCCGCCAGCTCGTCCATCTTCATGATGCCGAGCTTCACCCGGGCCATCCATAGCGTGTTCTGGTAGTCCCTCAGGCCCCCGACGCCGTTCTTGATGTCGGGCTCCTGGTTGAAGACGGTGTTGCCGAACTTGGCCCGGCGCTGGGACTGGTCCTCCAGCCTGGCCAGGATGTACCCCTTCGGGTCGTCCGTCGTGTAGAAGTTGCGGTAGGCCTTCAGGAACGAGTCGCAGAGCGCCGCGGACCCCGCGACGTAGCGCGCCTCGAGGAGCGCCGTCATCGTCTGGATCTCCTTCTTCGCCTGGACGAAGACCTCGTCCACCCGGCGCGTGGAGTGGCCGACCTTGAGGCCGCAGTCCCAGAGGGGGTAGAGGACCTCCTGGGTCAGGTGGGCCTGGAAGGGCCCGACCACGCCCGGCTTGGACTTCTCGGGGTAGAGGAACATGACGTCGACGTCGCTCCAGGGCGCGAGCTCGCAGCGGCCGTACCCGCCCAGGGCGATCAGCGAGACCGCCGCCGGGGTGGGGCCCTGCCTGCGGGCATACAGGGCGATCGCGTGGTCAAAGAGGCGGATGACCAGGGCGTCGATGATGGCCGCCCTCCCGTTCTCGACCTCGAGCCCGGAGGCACCCTGGTCGTGGCGCTCCCTCAGGTCCGCCATCGCGTCCGCGAGGAAAGCCTTGCAGGCGGAAATCCGGCCCGCTCCCCCCGTCTCCTGGGGGAACACGAGGTGCGCGCGGGCCAGCTCTTCAAGGTTTCGGGGCATCGGAGGGGGCCATTGAAGGCCCCGCTGCGCAGGACTCAACTCCCGATGCCGGGCCACCCCGGACTTGCCTGCCGCGGCCCCCCCGGGTTTGCTTGGCGGTTTCCATGCCCGAGATCACAAAGAGCTACGAGCCGCGCGAGGTCGAAAGGAAGTGGTACGCGGCGTGGCTGGCCTCGGGGGCCTTCGAGGGCCGGCCCGCCAGGGGCCGCGCGTCCTACTCGATCGTGATGCCGCCCCCGAACGTGACCGGCGTGCTCACGATCGGGCACGTCCTCAACAACACGATCCAGGACATGCTCATCCGAAGGGCGCGCCTCGAAGGGCGCTCCACGCTCTGGATCCCGGGCCTCGACCACGCGGGGATTGCGACCCAGACGGTCGTGGAGCGCGAGCTGCGCAAGGAGAAGAAGACGCGCCATGACTTCGGGCGGGACAAGTTCATCGAGCGCGTCTGGGAGTGGCGCAACGAGAAGGGCGGCAAGATCCTGGAGCAGCTCAGGGGCCTCGGCGCCTCGTGCGACTGGGACCGCACCCAGTTCACGATGGATCCCGCCTACTCCAGGGCGGTCGCGGGCACGTTCACGGACCTCTTCAGGCGCGGCCACATCTACCGGGGCAAGCGCATGGTCAACTGGTGCCCCGCGTCGCTGACCGCGCTGTCCGACGAGGAGGTCATCATGAAGCCCGTGAACGGCACGCTCTTCAAGGTGCGCTACGAGTTTGTCGACGCCCCGGGGCAGTTCATCCAGGTGGCGACCACCCGGCCGGAGACGATACCCGGCGACGTGGCGATCGCCGTCCATCCCGACGACCCGCGGTACGCGGGGATGGTCGGGCGCAGGGTCTGGCGGCCCCTCGTGCGCGCGGAGATCCCGGTCATCGCCGACACCGCGGTGGACCCCGCGTTCGGGTCGGGCGCCCTCAAGATCACCCCCGCCCACGACAGGGTGGACAACGAGGTCGGCCTGCGCCACCAGCTGCCGGTCATCGACGTCCTGAACGCCGACGCGACGCTCAACGAGCTCGCCGGCCCCGAGCTCGCGGGCATGGAGCGCTTCGCGGCCCGCAAGAGGGCGGCGGAGATCCTCGGCATCTGCGGGGCCCTCGTGGGCGAGGAGCCCTACCTGAGCAACGTCGGGTACTCCGAGCGGGCGGACGTGCCGATAGAGCCCCGGCTCACCTGGCAATGGTGGCTGCGCTACCCCCGGGTCGAGGAGGCCAAGGCGGCGGTCCGTGACGGCCACATCCGCTTCCATCCTGAGCGCTGGTCCAAGGTCTACCTTCACTGGCTCGACAACATCCAGGACTGGTGCATCAGTCGCCAGCTCTGGTGGGGGCACCGGATTCCCGTGTGGTACAGGAAGGGCCTGGACCGCGACCTGCTGACGCCGGCCGACGTGGCCGACCCGGCAAAGGTCCACGTCTCCGTCGACGGCCCGAGCGATGCCGGGGACTGGGTCCGTGAGGACGACGTGCTCGACACCTGGGCCTCCTCGTGGCTCTGGCCGTTCGCGACCCTGGGCTGGCCCGACCCCGAGGTCATGGACACGGCGGGCTTCGACGCCTTCTACCCGACCAGCGCGCTCGTCACCGCGCCGGACATCATCTTCTTCTGGGTCGCCCGCATGATCATGGCCGGCCTCGAGTTCACGAGGCCGGGCGAGCCGATGGAGCGCCGGATCCCCTTCAGGGACGTCTACTTCACGGGGATCATCCGCGACGCGCAGGGCCGCAAGATGTCGAAGTCGCTCGGGAATTCCCCGGACCCGCTCGACCTCATAGGCACCTACGGTGCGGACGGGCTGCGGTTCGGGATCGTCTCCATCGCGCCGCAGGGCCAGGACATCCGCTTCCAGGAGGACCGGATCGAGGGCGGCAAGAACTTCTGCAACAAGCTCTGGAACGCCTGCCGCTTCCGCCAGATGAGCGGGCCGCCCGGGGACACGTCGTCGCTCAAGGCCATCCTCTCCCGGATCGAGGCGTCGAGGTTCGATGCCGACGACCACGCCATCCTGGAGAGGCTCCTCGCGGCGACCCGCGCGGTCGACCGGTGCTTCGCCGAGTTCGAGTTCAGCGCGGCCGTCCAGGCGCTCTACGGGTTTTTCTGGAATGACTTCTGCGACTGGTACGTCGAGGTGTCCAAGTCGAAGCTGCAGGCCGAGGACACCCGCGCGAACTGCCTCGCCATCCAGGACCTGGTCCTCCGGCAGACGCTCCTCCTCCTGCATCCGGTGATCCCGTTCATCACCGAGGAGCTCTGGTCGCAGCTCGGCTACGCCGGGCCGCGCGGCGGGTCGATCATGGACGCGGTGGTCGAGGACGCCTCGCACTGCGCCACCGAGCTCGGGACCCTCGGAGCGAGGCCCGACCCGGCCCAGGCCGCCTTCGTGGAGCAGATGAAGCTCTTTGTCTCCCAGGCGCGCGCCCTCAAGGCCGAGCACAACCTCGCCAGCCGCCGCGACGTGAATTTCTTCCTGATCGCGGGCGACGCCGCCTGGGCGACCGTGGAATCGAACCTGCAGAAGCTCCTGCGGATGGCCGGGGCGGCGCAGATCCAGAGGCGCGAGGCGGTCGACGGCGCGCCCGCGGCCGTGACCGCGCTCGGGACCCTCTACCTCGACCTCGCGAGCGCCGTCGACGTGGGCGCCGAGAAGGCCCGGATGACGAAGGAGCTCGCGGCCCTCGCCAAGCACATCGCGGCGACGGAGGCCCGGCTCGCGAACAGGGCGTTCGTCGACAAGGCGCCGCCCGCGGTCCTGGAGGGCGCCCGCCGCCAGCTCGCGGAGCAGCAGGCGAAGCACGCCGAGCTCTCCCGCTTGCTCAAATCGCTCGGCTGAGCTTGGCTGGGGAATGGCCATGCCCGTCCGGATACTCGCATTCTCGGGCAGCGCGCGGTTGGAGTCGCTCAACCGCAAATTCCTCACCTTCGCCGTCCAGGCGGCCCGCGACGCGGGCTGCGAGGTGACGGTGGCCGACCTCAACGATTACAGCCTGCCGCTCTTCAACGCCGACCTTGAGGACAAGGCCGGCCTGCCGGCGCCCGCAGCCCGGCTGATCGCGCTCATCACCGAGCACCAGGGCCTCCTGATCGCGTCGCCCGAGTACAACTCGATGATCACGCCCCTCCTGAAGAACACGATCGACTGGTGCACGCGGGGGGAGGACAACCCATTCGAGGGCAAGGCGGCCGCGGTGATCTCCGCGTCGCCGGGCGTCCTGGGCGGCGTCCGCTCGCTCGCCATGGCCCAGGCCCTCCTGCTGAAGCTCGGCTGCGACGTCGTGCCCGGCCAGTGCTTCCTTCCCAACGCGGGCAAGGCCTTCGACGCCGAGGGAAGGCTCACCGACGCCCAGGCCCAGAAGTCGGCTAAGGCCCTGATGGTGAGGCTCGCCCGCGCCGCGGCCCGGGCGCCGGCCTAAGGCCGCGGAGCACGCCGGGCGCAGTCTGCGGGCTTGCCCGCTTGGTCGCGCATCCTCTTAAATAACAACCCTATGAAGAAAGCCCTCATCACCGGCATCACGGGCCAGGACGGCTCGTACCTTGCCGAACTGCTGCTCTCAAAGGGCTACGAGGTGCACGGGATCATCCGCAGGGCGTCGACCTTCAACACGAGCCGCATCGACCACCTCTACAGCGACCCCCACGTGAACGGCGTGCGGCTGTTCCTGCACTACGGGGACCTCGCGGACTCCGTGCAGATGGTGAAGCTCCTCTACGAGCTCCAGCCGGACGAGATCTACAACCTGGGCGCGCAGTCCCACGTCCGGGTGTCCTTCGACATCCCGGAATACACCGGCGACGTGGACGGCCTGGGGGCCCAGCGGATACTGGAGGCCATACGCGAGGCCGGCCTCGTGAAGAAGGTCCGCTATTACCAGGCCTCGTCCTCGGAGATGTACGGCAAGGTGCAGCAGGTGCCCCAGACGGAGCTGACCCCTTTCTGGCCGCGCTCGCCCTACGGCTGCGCGAAGGCGTACGCCTACTACCTGACCGTCAACTACCGGGAGAGCTACAACATCCACGCGAGCAACGGCATCCTCTTCAACCACGAGTCCCCGCGCCGCGGCGAGACCTTCGTCACGCGCAAAATCACGCGGGCCGCGACCCGGATCAAGGTGGGCCTGCAGGACTCCCTGTACCTCGGCAACGTCACCGCCCAGCGCGACTGGGGCTACGCGAAGGAGTACGTCGAGATGATGTGGCTCATGCTCCAGCAGGACAAGCCGGACGACTACGTCGTCGCGACCAACGAGACGCACAGCGTGAAGGAGTTCTGCGAGGAGGCCTTCGGGCTCGTCGGTCTCGACTGGAAGAAGTACGTGAGGCACGACGCGCGCTACGAGCGCCCGGCCGAGGTCGAGCTCCTGATCGGCGACCCCGCGAAGGCGGCGAAGCAGCTCGGCTGGAAGCCGAAGGTGCGCTTCAAGGAGCTCGTGAAGATCATGGTCGACCACGACCTCGACCTGGCGAAGAGGGAATCGCAGATCGCGAAGCTTCCGCTTCCGTGACAAAGCTCTTCATCGCAGGCCACCGCGGCATGGTGGGCTCGGCGCTGGTGCGCCGTTTCAAAAGGGAGCCGGGCGTCGAGCTCGTCCTCAGGGACCGCACGCAGCTCGACCTCACGAGCCATTCGGCCGTCGCCACGTTCCTCGCGGCCGAGAGGCCCGACGTCGCGATCATCGCCGCGGCGAAGGTGGGCGGGATCCACGCGAACAGCACGTTCCCCGCGGATTTCCTTCACGAGAACCTGGCGATTGCGTCGAGCACCATCCACGGCGCGTACGGGGCGGGGGTGAAGCGGCTGCTCTTCCTCGGCAGCTCGTGCATCTACCCCAAGCTCGCCGCGCAGCCCATGACCGAGGAATGCCTGCTCACCGGCGCCCTCGAGCCCACGAACGAGGCCTACGCCATCGCCAAGATCGCGGGGCTCAAGCTCTGCCAGGCCTACAGGAAGCAGTACGGCGTGATGTACCACTCCGCGATGCCGACGAACCTCTACGGGCCGGGCGACAACTACCACCCGATGAACTCCCACGTGCTGCCGGCGCTCATCCGGCGCTTCCACGAGGCGGCGCGGGCGGGGACGCCCGAGGTCATGGCCTGGGGCTCGGGGAACCCGAGGCGGGAATTCCTGCACGTGGACGACCTGGCTGACGCCTGCGCGTTCCTGCTCGGCCTGGCCGATCCCCGGGACTGGATCAACGTCGGCACCGGGACGGACGTCACGATCCGCGAGCTGACGGAGATCGTCGCCGCGGCGACGGGGTACAGGGGCAAGATCACCTGGGACGCCACCAAGCCGGACGGCACGCCCCGCAAGCTCCTGGACGTCTCGAGGATGTCGGCGCTCGGCTGGAGGGCGCGGATCGGTCTCAAGGACGGGATAGCCTCCACCTACGAGAGCTTCCTTGAGGAGAAGAAGTCCGGGGTCCTCCGGGAGTAGCCCCGCTCGAGCGATGGCCGAGGATCTTCCAGCGACAGCGTCAGACGTCGAGGACACGGGGCCCAAGAAGTCCTTCTGGGGGCACCTGGGCGACCTGAGGCAGGCGCTCATCCGCTCGGTGATCGCGATCGGCGTCTCGCTCGTCGTGTGCCTCCTCGGGAGCGCCTGGATCGTCAAGGTGCTCATGGAGCCGATGAGGCACATGCACATGTTCGAGAAGCCCAAGCCGACCGTCACGCTCCAGATCGGCGAGACGAAGATCGGCCCCTTCGAGGTCACCCGCGAGCAGTTCCCGGGGCTGCCCCCCGGGGAGGCGCCCCACATCGTCTTCAGGGTCGGCACGGCCCCGATGGGCAAGGAGCAGGTGGCGACGCTCACCCTGGACCCGACGGCGGACCCGGGGGACCTGACCGAGGTCAGGCTCCACAACTTCAGCCCGGCCGAGTCGTTCATGGTGGCCTTCCATGTCGCCCTCTACGCGGCGCTCGCCGTGTCGTCGCCCTTCTGGATCTTCTTCATGGGGGGGTTCATCCTGCCCGCGCTGAACCTGAAGGAGCGAAGCGTCATCTTCCAGTGGCTCGGCTGGTCGGCCTTCCTCTTCCTCGCCGGCGTGCTCTCGACCTACTTCGTGCTGCTGCCGGTGGCGCTTCGCGCCTCGGTCCAGTACTCGAACCTGCTCGGGTTCTCCGCGCAGGACTGGCGCGCGATCGAGTACATCAACTTCGTCTGCAAGTTCATCCTCGGCATGGGGCTCGGGTTCCAGTTCCCGCTGGTCGTTCTGTTCCTGGTCAAGATCGGCATCCTGACCCACGCGCACCTCGCGAAATACCGCCGCCATGTCGTCGTCCTGTCGCTCATCCTCGGCGCGCTCCTGACGACCCCGGAGGTGGTGACGCAGGTCGCGATGGCGGTCCCCCTCTACATCCTCTACGAGATCTGCATCTGGATCGCCTGGTACTGGGAGCGCAAGAAGCTCAAGGCGGCGTCCGGGGCGGCGTAGGCCCGCCCCCGAGGAACCCCGGCCCGGAATCCCCCCAGGGCTGTTTCGTCCTCGACCGGCTAATGCTAAGCGCTTAGCATTGGCCTTGTGGACCACCGGATGATCAGCCAGAGGGGAGGGCGGGCGCGCTCCGCGGCGAAGACAGCCGCCAACCGGGCGAAGGCCGCGGCCTACTGGAGGGCGGTGCGCGCCGGGACGCGGCCCGCGCCGAGGCGCGGGCGCCTCGGCCTCGACCCCGCGTCGATCGGACGCCTCCTCGCGGACTGCTGCCGCCGGCGGGGCGTCGTCCTGCTCGAGGTGTTCGGGCCGGCCGCGCGCGGCGACCCCTGCGCCGAGGTCGACCTGATCGCCACGTTCGGGGGCGCCCCCGGACGGCTTTCTTTGACGCGGGACGAGATGGCCGCCATCCTCGGGACCGCCGTGCACCTGCAGACCCGAGACTCCGTGGACTCCCTGTCCAACCCGTTCCGGCGCGCCTCGATCCTCGCCGAGGCCCGTGTGGTCTTCCGAATGCCATGATCCCCTTCGAACACGCGCTCGTGCTCCTCTTGATGGTCGCGTGCCTGAGCATCGTCGGTCGCTGGCTCCCGTGGCCCCAGCTGATCACGTACCTTATCGGCGGCATCGGCTACGCCTTCGTGCCGGGTTTCCTGCGCTTTGAGCTCGATCCGGGCTTCTTCTTCCTCTGCTTCCTGCCGCCCCTCCTCTTCGCCGACGGGTGGCTCATGCCGCTGCGGGAGCTGGTGAAGGCGAAGCGCCCGATCCTCCTCCTCGCTGTGGGACTCGTGACCTTCACCACGGTGGCCGTGGGCCTCGTGGCCCACTGGCTCGTGCCGGGGCTGCCGCTCGCGATGGCGTTCGCGCTCGGGGCCATCATCTCGCCGACCGACGCCGTCGCGGTGAGCGCGGTCACCGAGCGCCTCAAGGTGCCGGCGCGCCTCTCGACGATCCTCAGCGGCGAGAGCCTCATGAACGACGCGACAGGCCTCGTGGCCTTCAAGTTCGCGCTGGGGGCCGTGGTCGTTGGCACGGTGTCGTTCTCCGGCATGGCGGGCCAGTTCTCGCTCCTCTCCGTCGGGGGATTCACGGTCGGCCTCGGCGTGGGCTACACGGTCGGGAAGCTGCGGGACCTCCTGCGCAGGCTGCGCGCCACCGATTCCCTGGTCGAGACGACGCTGTCGCTCATGACGCCCTACGCCGCGTACTTGCTTGCCGACAGGCTGCTCGTGTCGGGCATCCTCGCCGTGGTCGCGGCGGGACTCTATTCCGGCTGGCGCGACCCCGTCCGCATGGACGTTGAGACCCGCCAGAACGCGTACAGCGTGTGGGCGCTCGTGATCTTCTGGCTGAACGGGATCGCCTTCGTCCTGCTGGGGCTCCAGTTCCCCGCGCTGCTGGCGGCCGTGAGCCACGACTTCTCGGCGCTTCAGCTCCTCGGCCTCACGGCTGCAGTCTCCGGCACGGCGATCGCAGCGCGGATGATCTGGGTCTTCCCCGCCACCTACATCCCGCGGTGCTTCAAGGGGGTGCGCAGCCGCGAGGCCAGGCCGTCGGTGGGGAGGGTCGTCGTGGTGGGGTGGGCGGGGATGCGCGGCACCGTCACCCTGGCCGCGGCTCTCTCCATCCCCCTTTTCATGCCCGACGGATCGCCCTTCCCGGGGCGCAACATCGTCATCTTCCTGGCCTTCGGCGTGATCGCGACGACGCTCATCCTGCAGGGCACGACGCTCGAGGCCCTCATCAGGCGCCTCGGCATCCACGGCGACGAGGACCGCCCGAAGGAGGAGCGACTCGCCAGGATGACGGCGGTCGAGGCGGGGCTGAACGCCCTGCGGGAATTCGAGGCCTCGGCGGCCTCCGCCGACCAGAACGCCGCGCTCGGCCTCGCGATCGCCGAGTATGAGCAGCGCCTCGCCGTGCTCACGGCGGAGGGCGAGACGCAGAGAAGCGCGCGCAGGCGGCGCACCGCGGCGCACCACTACCACGTCGTGGCCATCAAGGCCGAGCGCAAGGCCCTGGACTCCCTGTGGCGCAGCGGCGCCATCATCGACGAGGTGTACCGTCCGCTCCAGCAGCTCCTTGACCACGAGGAGTCGATGCTCCACGGCCTCGCCCCTGAGGCGGAGGCCTAGGGACGTGCCTGCGGGATCGCAACAGCCGGAAAACCCGGGTGCCCCCGTCCCCGGCCGCTCCCGTTGGGGCCTGATGGCGGAGATGCTGGGGCGGCCGTTCCCGCTGAGCCGGTCCATCGCCGCCCTTTTTGCCGTGTTCGTGGCGCTCGTCCCCTTCTACATCGTCATCGGCGCCTACATGCGCGACCGGGCGCTGCACATGCCCGCGCTGGCCCTGGACCGCGCGCTGCCGGTGCGGCCCGCGTGGTCCCTGGTCTACGGCTCGCTCTACTTCGCGATGTTCCTGCCGCTCGTGGTGGTCCGCCGGGAGGAGCAGATCCGGCGCACCCTCCAGGCCTACCTGGCACTGTGGTTCGTGGCCTACGCCGTGTTCCTGGCCTATCCGACCGTGCTGCCGCGGCCATCCCGGGCGGAGATCGGCGGCGGCTTCTGCGCCTGGGCCCTTCGGATCGTCTATTCGTGGGATGGGCCGTACAACTGCTTTCCCTCCCTCCACGTCGCGCAATCCTACCTCGCCGCGATGACCTGCTACCGCGTGTCCCGCGGGATCGGCCTCGCAGCCGGCGCCTGGGCCACGCTCGTCGCCGTCTCGACGCTCTACACAAAGCAGCATTATGTCGCCGACGTGATCGCCGGCGCCCTCATGGCCTGGGCGGCCTACGGCGTGTTCCTGCGCGGCTGCCCGCGCGCGGCGGTGCCCGAGATCGACGACCGCATCGTCCCGGTCGTGGTGCTCGGCTTCGCCGGGATGCACGCGCTCGCGGTCGCCGGCTTTTGGGTGGCGTACCGGCTGGGCGCATAGGGGACGTCGGTTTCGGGCGCACGCCGGCCGCGCCTCTTGTCCGCTTGCGGTTGGGCCGGGACCGGGTTTACTTCGGCCCTCCACCATGATCTCCCCAGAGACATTCAACCACATAGAGAACATCAAGAAGCGCGCCGGGCATCTCTGGAGGTTTCTTTGACGTCGACCAAAAGCGCCGGGAGATAGAGGCGATGGAGGCCCAGATGGGCGCGCCGGGCTTCTGGGACAACAACGAGCGCGCCCAGAAGCACATCGCGAAGCTGAACGTGCTCAAGCGCAGCGTGCTGCCCGTGGTCGCGTTCCAGGGGAAGGTCGACGACACCCATGTCATGCTCGAGCTGGTCGAGGCGCTGGAGGGCGCGGACCGGGAGGCGAACGAGCGGGAGCTGGAGGCGAGTGTCGCGGCCATGGCCGAGGAGCTCGACAAGCTTGAGATCGCGTCCTTCCTCACGGGCCAGTTCGACAGGAACAACGCGTTCCTCTCCATCCAGGCGGGCGCCGGCGGCACCGAGTCCTGCGACTGGGCGGACATGCTCTTCCGGATGTACAACCGGTGGGCGGAGAGGCGGGGCTTCGAGGTCGAGGTCCAGGACGTGCAGTCGGGCGACCAGGCGGGCATCACGAAGGCGACCCTCGTCATCAAGGGCGAGAACGCCTACGGCTACGCGAAGGCCGAGCGCGGCGTCCACCGGCTGGTGCGCATCAGTCCCTTTGACTCGAACAAGCGCCGCCACACCTCCTTCTGCGCCGTGGACGTGATCGCGGAGATCAACGAGGACATCGAGATCGAGATCCCCGAGAGCGAGATCCGGGTCGACGTGTACCGCTCGTCGGGCAAGGGGGGACAGGGCGTCAACACGACGGACTCGGCCGTCCGCCTGACCCACATCCCGACCGGCATCGTCGTCGTCTGCCAGAACGAGCGCTCACAGATCAAGAACCGCGCGAGCGCGATGACTGTCCTCAAGTCGAGGCTCTACGAGAAGCGCCTGGACGAGCAGCGCAGCGAGATGGAGCGCTTCTACGGCGAGAAGGGCGAGATCGGCTGGGGCAGCCAGATCCGCAGCTACGTGCTCCAGCCCTACCAGATGGTGAAGGACCTGCGCACCGGCTACAGCACGAGCGACACGCAGGGCGTCCTCGACGGCAAGATCGACGCCTTCATCACCGCCTGGCTGCGGGCCGGCAGCCCCCGCCACAGGAACAAGGACATCCAGATGGACGACTAGTGCTGGAACCGATGCCCGAGCCCACCTACGCGGACCTCAAGGCGGCGTTCGCCGCCCAGCCCCTCTTCGAGGACAAGAGCTGGCGCCTGTCGCCGCGGGCCTGGCCCATCCTGCCGGAGCAGGCGGAGGAGCTCGAGGCCATCGGGGCCGCCTGCCTGGAATTCCACCAGGCCCTCGAGGCCCTCTACCTGCGCTCCGTCGCGGGCAAGAACCTCCTGCGCAACAAGCCGCTCGTCGCGCCCTGGGTCGCGAGCTACCTCGACCGGGGCAAGCCCGAGGCGCTCATCGCGCACGCGCGCGATCCCCGCAACCGCGGGATGTTCCCGACGGTGATGCGCCCCGACCTGCTGCTGACGGACGAGGGATTCGTGATGACCGAGCTCGACTCGGTGCCCGGCGGGATCGGCCTCACGGCGTTCCTGAACCGCCTCTACCGGGAGACGGGGGGCATCATCGGGGCCGACGACGCGATGATCCGGAACTTCCACGCGTCGCTCGCGGGCCTGCGGCCCGGGGCGCGCAACCCGCTCATCGCGCTCGTGGTCAGCGACGAGGCGGCGACCTACCGGCCCGAGATGGAGTGGCTCGCCCACCAGATGCAGGTCGCCGGCCAGAGGGTGTTCTGCATGAGGCCCGAGGACCTGTTCCCGCTGGGCGGCGCCCTGTTCTTCGACGTCGAGGGCAACCCGGAGAAGATCGACATCATCTACCGCTTCTTCGAGCTCTTCGACCTCGCGAGCATCAAGACGGCCGGGTTCATCATGGACGCCTGGGCGTCCGGGGACGTCGCCGTCGCGCCCCCGATGCGGGCGTTCCAGGAGGAGAAGCTCGCGATGGCGCTCTTCCACCACCACCTGCTGCGGGACTACTGGGAGGAGGCGCTCGGCTCCCGGTCCCTGAAGCTCCTGCGCTCGCTCATCCCGCCGACCTGGGTGATGGACCCGGCGCCGCTTCCGCCAGGGGCGGTCCTGGACGGACCCCGGGCGGGCGGGCGGGCGCTTGGCGACTGGCGCGACCTGATCGGAGCGAGCCAGAAGGAGCGCGACCTCATCATCAAGATCAGCGGCTTCCACGAGACCGCCTGGGGCGCGCGCAGCGTCGTCCTCGGGAGCGACAGCTCCCGAGAGGAGTGGCAGGAGGGAGTGGAGCGCGCCCTGCAGCTCGCTCCGACCAACCTCCACATCCTGCAGCCGTACCGCAAGCCGAGGCGGGTCCGACACCCGCTGTACGGGGCGGATGCGCCCCACGAGGCGCGCGAGTCCGACGGGCGCCTGAGGCTCTGCCCCTATTATTTCGTGGTCGAGGGAAAGGCGCGCCTTTCGGGGGCGCTCGCGACGTTCTGCCCCCCCGACAAGAAGATCATCCACGGGATGCAGGACGCCGCCCTGCTCCCGACCTGCGTCCGGCCGGCCTAGGCGCGGCCGGCCCGGCTCAGCCCTTCGGGTTCTGGGCCTGGATGTCGGCCAGGCGCTTCTCGATCTCGTTCTCCTTGTTCACCAGGTCCTGCTCGACCTGCTTGCGGTCGTTGCTGGTGATGATGCTGAACTTCGAGGCGTCCCTGACGACATTGGCGGGCAGCATGAGCAGGCGGGTCAGGATGCCCTCGTCCTTGAACGTGCTCAGGTAGAGCGCGGTCAGCTCGTGGTTGAGCTTGAGCGCGTCCCCGGCGGCGGCCTGCGTCTCCTGGAGATTGGTGTTCAGGGTCTGGTTGCGGGCCATCTCGCCCGTAAGGGCGGTCCCGACCTGGTCCGAGATGCGCTGGCTGTACTTCTCGATGGAGTCGCGCGTCAGGTTCTGGTCCCTGGCCATCTCGCTCAGGATGGGCTGGATCTTCATCGTCAGCCTTGAGGAGACCTTGTCGACCTGCTCGTTCTGCATCTTCTCGGCCTCCTCGGGGCTCTTCGGGAGGGGGTTGTAGGGCTGGACCTTCTTCGCGATGGCCTCGGCGAGGGCGTCCATGCGCTCGCCATTGAGCTTCTGGACCTCCTCGTCGGTCCGGAACATGTCCGCCTCGCGCTTCGAGATCGCGTCCTTGAGCATCTTGTTTGTCGCCTCGATGTTGCGTCGATTTTCCTCAGCCGAGGCCTTGAGGGCCTCATTCTGCTCGCGCAGCGGGACCATCGCGGCCTCCTGCTGGGCGGCCATTTCCTTTACAGTCTGCGTGTGCACCCAGAACGCTGCGCCGGAGATGAGGACGGCCGTCAGAATGATGGCGGGCAGCTGGTCTTTAAGTTTTTGCCACATAATAGGGGGGAGTAGGGAAGCTGTTGGAGGTGGAGGCTAACCACGGGGGCCGGCAAAATGCAATGCCATGCTGAACCCCGGGTTTACCGTTGTTTTTTACAAATTGCGGAGGCACGTTGGGGCCCGATGAGCCTCAACCGGAGCGAGCAGATGCTGTACGACTACGTTCAGGGTCAGAGCGAGGAGAGACAGCACCTCCAGGATAAAGTTCGAGGCATCGTTGCGGCCGCGGATGAGCTCCCCGCCGCCGTGGCCCGGATCGATGCCGAATTATGGCGTTACTATTTGGAGCGCAGCGAGGTAGCACCTGTCTTCATCGCGGCGGCGAGGGCTTACGGCCTCAAGCGGACCAGCATGAAGAACCTCGCCGAGTACCTCGTGAGGATATGGACGGAGCCGAGGCCGAGGAAGCCGGGTCCCGCCGACTCCCTCCCCGGCGAGAGGCCCTGAGGCGGCCGCGGGGAAAAAATGGCCCCGGTATCCGAGATTTCGAAACCTAAGGCCCTTCGGCGCGTCAGTCTGCATTGGATCCGATGGGCGCCCGCTCACTGGCGGGGCCTGTCGAACAAAGGGTAATTAGGGTAAGATAGCACAGCAAACGGGCCGCCCGGGTAAGGCGGCCCGTTTCTTTTTGCCCGGGCGACGGGGGAGGGGCTGCAGCTCAAACTCCCGGCGCGTCGCCCGTCGCGGCCTGGGCGTGGAAGTCGGCCGGCGAGCCGGTCGGCTTCACGATCCCGGCGCGGATCGTGAAGTCGCCGAAGCGCTCGCCGGGGAGCCGCTCCGTGGCGTAGCGCCGCAGGAGCGGGCGCACGAGGCCGACGATGTCCGCGGACGCGACCGAGGCCTTGTAGAGGGCGTTCATCCGGGATCCGTTGAATGCGGCGCCCAGGTACATGTTGTACTTGCCCGGGGCCTTCCCGACGAAGCCGATCTCGGCCAGGTAGGGGCGGCCGCAGCCGTTGGGGCAGCCCGTCATGCGGATGACGATGGCGTCGTCCCTGAGTCCCGCGGCCTCGACCTCCGCGTCGAGCAGGGTCACGAGGTCGGGCAGGTAGCGCTCGCTCTCCGCGAGCGCGAGCCCGCAGGTGGGAAGGGCGACGCAGGCCATCGCGTTGAGCCGCAGCCCGGAGGCGCGGTGGGCGGTGTCCAGGACATGCTCCCTCAGGAGCGCGTCGATCCGCGGGCGCTCGGCGGGGGAGACGCCCGCGATGATGAGGTGCTGGTTGGGCGTCAGTCGGAAGTCGCCCTTGTGGACCTTCGCGATCTCGCGCAGCGCCGCCTTCGCGGCGTCCTTCACGCGGCCGTTCTCGATGAAGAGGGTGAAATGCGCGTCGCCGTTCGGGCCCTCCGTCCAGCCGTAGCGGTCGCCCGTGTCCGTGAACTCGAAGCGCCTCGCCGAGCCGAGCTCCCATCCCAGGCGGCGCTCGACCTCCTGGCGGATCCAGACGAGCCCGCGGTCCGCGACCGTGTACTTGAAGCGGGCGTGCTTCCTGTCGGTGCGGTCGCCGAAATCGCGCTGGAGGGTGACGATGGCCTCGGCCACCGGGACGACCTGGTCGGGCCGGCAGAAGCCGAGGACGTCGGCCAGCCGGGGGTACGTCTCGGGCTGGCTGTGCGACATCCCCATCCCGCCGCCCACCGTGACATTGAACCCGGCGAGCCTCCCTGCGTCATCCGTGATCGCGATGAAGCCGAGGTCGTTCGCGTAGACGTCGATGTCGTTGCTCGGCGGCACGGCGAAGCCGATCTTGAACTTCCTCGGCAGGTAGGTCTTGCCGTAGATCGGCTCCTCGTCGGGCTCGCCGCCCGCGACGAGGTTCTCGTCGACCCAGATCTCATGGTAGGCCCGGGTGCGGGGCGAGAGGTGGCTCGAGACGGCCTTCACGATCTCGAGGGTCTGCGCGTGGATCGCGGAGAGGTGCGGGTTCGGGTTGCACATCACGTTCCGCACCACGTCGCCGCACGCGGCCAGGGTGTCGAGGAGGGCCTGGTTGACCTCGCGGATCGCGGGGCGAAGCTCGCCCTTGATGACGCCGTGCAGCTGGAAGGCCTGCCGGTTCGTGATCTTCAGCGTCGCGTTGCCGTGCCTGTCGGCGATGGCGTCCATCGCGAGCCACTGCGCGGGGGTGCACACGCCGCCCGGCACCCGGATCCTCGCCATGAAGATGTAGGCCTTCTCCTTGCCCTCCTTGCGCCGCTGCGAGCGCAGGTCGCGGTCGTCCTGGGGATAGACGCCGTGGAATTTCGTGAGCTGCGCGCTGTCCTCGGTGATGGTGCCGGACGACGCGTCCTGGAGGTCCCTCAGGATGTGGCCGCGCAGGTAGTTGCTCTCGGCCTTCAGGCCCTCGTTCTTCGAGAGCGGCTTCGGTGCGGCTGTGGGCGTGTCGCTCATGCGGGGAGTGCGGCTGCGAGCGCCCGGGCGAGGGCGCGGGAAAGGGCGTCGACCGCGAGGGCGTGCGATCCGACGAGCCCCGTGAAGTGGCAGCGAAGCCCGGGCGAGCGCGCCTGCGCCTCCCGGGCGATCGCGTCCAGGTCGCCGCCCGGGCCCGCGTGCCGGCCGGGCAGAAGGAAGAGGGGGGCGATCAGCACGTCTCCCGAGGCGAATTCCGAGGCCGTCAGAGCCTCCGCGAGGAGCGGGCGGTTGAAGGCGAAGCCCGGGCCGTCGGGCGACTCCATGGACGCCGAGACGAGGGGGCCGATCTCGCCTACCAGGAGGTCGCGGGCGGCGTCCGCCGCGGAGTCGCGAACCCCGGCGGAGACGGGGGAGGGGCCGCCGTGGTCGACCACGATGACCGGGGGGGCGCACAGGCCCCTGGCCGCGATCTCCTGGCGCACGCGGTCGGCGAGGATCTCGCCCAGGGTCCCGCCCTCGGCGAGACCGGCCGTGAAGGCGTAGCTGAACCCGCCGGTCTCCTCCTGGAGACCGGCGAGGTCGCGGGCGAGCGCGGAGCCGATGGCGCCCTGCGGGCTGATGAAGAAGGGAACGAGGAGGAATTCGCGCTCGCCGTCAGCGACCCTCGCGCGGATCCAGGGCGCGAGCGTCCATGCGGGGCCGCCCTTGAGGGCCGCGGCCGCGATCCGGTCGCTGTGCTTCCACGAGACGGCGTCGACGGGGATGCCGGCATTCTCGGAGAGGGCGGCAGCAGCCGCCCTCAGGCCCTCGTGGGCCGCGGGCTCGAGCGATCCGTTGTCGACCAGGGCGACCTTCATCGGGCCACCTCAAGGTGCCTGCCGGCCTCAAACCAGGCGAGCGTGTCCGAGAGCGCCGCCACGGCGCCGATGATGAGCATGGCCGGAGCCTCCACGTGGCCCTGCTCCGCGAGGGCGGCGATCGTCGCCACGGTGCCGAGGATCCTGCGGTGGTCCTCCGTCGTCGCCGACTGCACGATCGCCGCGGGCGTCTCCGGGGCGAGGCCGCCGGCCTGAAGGCGCCGGGCGATCGTCGGGAGGTTCTTGACCCCCATGTAGACGCAGAGCGTTGCGTTCAGGCGGGCGTAGTCCTCCCAGCGGACCGTGGCGTCCGGCTTCGACGGGTCCTCGTGGCCGGTCAGGAGGACGACGGCCGAGCTGTGGAGGCGGTGCGTGAGAGGGATCCCCGAGTAGGCCGCCGCGGCGAGCGCCGAGGTGACGCCGGGAACGATCTCGAAGGGCACGCCCGCCGCGGCGAGCGCCGCGGCCTCCTCGCCCCCCCGGCCAAAGATGAACGGGTCGCCGCCCTTCAGGCGGACGACGGTCTTTCCCTCGGTCGCAAGGCGCACGAGGGTCTGGTCGATCTCCTCCTGGGGCCGGCACGCCTGGCCGCCCTTCTTGCCCGCGAAGATCCGCTCGCATCCCGGCGGCGCAAAATCCAGGAGCGCCGTGTCCACGAGGTGGTCGTAGACGACCGCGTCGGCCCCGGCGAGCACGCGGCGGCCCTTCAGCGTGATGAGCTCCGGATCCCCGGGGCCCGCGCCGACGAGGTATACCGTCGCCGGGCTCATATGTCGGCTCCCGAGCCCACGCCGGCCTGCTCGAGCGGTCTCGCGAGACCCAGGGCCATCTGCGTCAGCGCCTCGATGGACTCGTTCACGGTCATCCGGTCGGTCCTGAGCTCCAGGTCGGGCGAGAGCGGGGCCTCGTAGGGCGAGTCGATCCCGGTGAACTGCTTGATCTCGCCGGAGCGCGCTCTCTTGTAGAGCTGCTTGGGGTCGCGGCGCTCGCACTCGGCGAGCGGGGCGTTGACGAAGACCTCGGCGAAGGGCACGCCGCGCTCCTTGGCCCGCTCGGCCGCCATCGCGCGGTCGGCGCGGAAGGGGGAGATCAAGGCCGCGATGACGACGACGCCGGCGTCGGCGAGGTGGATAGCCAGCTCGGTCGCCCGGCGCAGGTTCTCGCTGCGGTCGTCGGGGGTGAACCCGAGGTTGCGGCTGAGGCCTGTGCGCAGGACGTCGCCGTCCAGGATCGCGGAGAGGATGCCGGAGCTCAGGAGGCGCTGCTCCAGCGCCTGGGCGAGGGTGGACTTGCCGGAGCCGGACAGGCCGGTCATCCAGACGATGCACCCGCGGTGCCCGAGTATGGCCGAGCGGCTGACGGGGCTCGTCGTCCCGCGGATGTCCGGCGGCTCGTCGACGACGGAGTCGATCACGCCGCCGCCGCCGATGCGGCGCCCGCGCATGAGGACGAAGCGGCCAAGGGGCGGCACCTTGCCGCCGACGTCGAAGGCGATCGGCCGGCGCACGCGCAGGCGGATCTCCGCCACCTCGTGCACCTTGACCTCGCCCGTCGTGCCGGTGCCCGTCTCGAGGGTCACGGCGTCGAGCGTGCGCTGGATGCCGAGGACGCGGGCCTCCGCCTGCTGGGTCCCCAGCTTGAGCGGGATGAGCTCGCCCGAGCGCAGCGGCACGTCGTGGATCCAAAAGACGCGCGCCGTGAAGGTCCTCGCCTCGTAGGGCTTGTCCGCGGGGGGGGCGCCGATCTGGCCACGCTCGACGAAGAGCTCGTCCTCGAGCGTCACGGCGACCTCGCTGCCGGAGCCCACGGGTCCCCTCGGCGGCGGGTCCGACTGGGGCCAGGTCTCGATGGACTTGACCCGGCTGCGCTTGCCGCCGGGCACGAACTCGACCTCGTCCCCGACCGAGACGCTTCCGGACTCGATCAGTCCGGCGACGATGCGCCGCGCGTCAAAGCGGTACACGTCCTGGACCGAGAGCCTGAGCGGGCCGCCCGAGGCGGGGGGATTGGCGCGGAAGCTCTCCAGCACCTGAAGGAGCGTCGGCCCGTGGTACCAGGGCATCTTTTCGCTCCCCTTCAGGAGGCCCTCACCGTGCTTGGCGGAGATCGGGATGAAGTACGCGGGCTCGACGCCGAGCTTGGCGAGGAATTCGCCGAGCTCCTTGCGGATGGCCTCGAAGACCTCCGGGCGGTAGTCGACCAGGTCCATCTTGTTCACGGCGACGACGATCTGGCGCAGGCCGAGGAGCGAGAGCAGGAAGCAGTGGCGGCGCGTCTGCTCGCGCAGGCCCTCGAGGGCGTCGACGAGGAGCACCGCGGCGTCCGCGCTCGCCGCCCCGGTGATCATGTTCTTCAGGAATTCCTTGTGGCCGGGAGCGTCGATGATCGTGAACGAGCGCTTCTCGGTGCGGAAGGGCACGCGCGTCGTGTCCATCGTGATGTTCTGCGCCTGCTCCTCGAGCAGCGCGTCCAGGAGGAATGCGTACTCGAACTCCATCCCCTCGGCCTTGCTCGCGGCCTCGATCCTCTCCTTCTTCCCGTCGGGGACCGAGTGGGTGTCGAAGAGCAGGCGGCCGATCAGGGTCGACTTGCCGTGGTCCACGTGGCCGACGACGACCAGCTGGAGGTGGTCCGAGACGGAGGCGAGGGCCGCGGGGGCGCCGGGTGCGGGCAGGGTGGTTTCGGAGAGGGCGGGCATCGTCTTTTTCACATGAAGCCCTTGGCGCGCAGCTTCTGCATGGCGTTTCGCTCGTGGTGGTCCTGCGCGCGGCCGGCGCGCTCGCTGACTCGGGTGACCTTGAGCTCCTCGATGATGTCCTCGATGGTCTTCGCGTCGCTCTTCACGGGCTTGGAGATGGGCATGCAGCCGAGCGAGCGGTAGCGCTGGCCGTTGCGCGAGAAGTACATCCCCGGCAGCGGCACCTTCTCGCGGTCGAGGTAGCGCCAGATGTCGATCTCGGTCCAGTCGAGCAGAGGCTGCACCCGCACGTGCTCGCCCGGCCCGGACTCCGTCGTGAAATGGTTCCAGAATTCGGGCGGCTGGTCCTTGTAGTCCCACTCGAACTCTGCGTTCCGGGGCGAGAAGTAGCGTTCCTTTGCGCGGGTCGAGTCCTCGTCGCGGCGGATGCCGGTGATGAGCGCGTCGAAGCCGTACGCCGCGAGGGCCTGCTGCAGGGCGACCGTCTTGAGCTCGTGGGTGACGGTCACCGGGTCGGTCGTCTCGTAGCCGATCCCGCGCTCGCGGGCCTCGAAGTTCGTCCAGACGATCAGCTCGAAGCCGTAGTGCTTCTGCGCCCACACCCGGAAGTCCAGCATCTCCGGGAACTCGTACGTCGTGTCGATGTGGACCACGGGGAAGGGCATGTGCCCGCAGAAGGCCTTCTTGGCCAGCCAGAGGAGCACGTTCGAGTCCTTGCCCATCGACCAGAGCATCGCGGGCTTCTCGAAGCCGTGGAAGGCCTCGCGCATGAGGTAGATGCTCTGGGATTCAAGCTCGTCCAGGTGGTTCATGTCAGGGTTGCGTCAGATGTTGGCGGCCGGGTCGTGCAGGCCGCACTCGCGCTTGATGCCGAAGAAGCGGGTCTCCTCCGCGGTCATGTCGGCCGTGAGCGGGCGGGTCGTCTGCATGTCGCCGATGGAGACGTAGCCCTTCTCCCAGAGCGGGTGGTAGGGCAGGCCGTTCTCGGACAGGTACCGGTGCACGTCGCGGTCCGTCCAGTCCACGATCGGCAGGATCTTCGCCCGCCCGTCCTGGGCGCTGACGACCGGCAGGTGCTCGCGCGTGCTCGACTGCACCCTCCTCAGGCCCGCGAGCCAGGCACGGGCGCCCAGCTCCGCGAGGGCGCGCTGCATCGGCTCGACCTTGGCGATCTGATTGTAGGCGGCCAGCCCCTCGGCGCCCTTCTCCCAGAGCTTGCCGTGGCGGGCCTCGATCCACGCGGGCGACTCCGGCGCGCGGTAGACCTTCAGGTTGATCCCGAGCCTGCGGGTGAGCTCGTCGGCGAAGCGGTAGGTCTCCGGGAAGAGGTAGCCCGTGTCGATGAACACGACGGGGATGCCCGGCGCCAGGCGGGTCGCCATGTGGAGCATGACGGCCGACTGGGCCCCGAAGCTCGTGCTGAGCACGAGGGCGTCCCCGAATTGGCCCAGGGCCCATGCGATCCGCTCGGAAGCCGGTGCATCGGATAGCCTCCGGTCCGCCGCGGCCGGATCAACCGCGGGAGTGACTGTGTCCGCAGTTGGCATGGTCTAAGTGGGGCAGCAGCACGCCCGCGCGCAGCATGCGGCGGTGGCTAGGGCCCGTGCGGAGGCAAGTTTCATCAAGGTCGGAGGGTCAACCTGCATTATTGGGCTGCTTTTGACAAGCCCTCCTAGGCGGATTCGTGTCATAGCCGACGCCGGCGCAACCCCCTGCGCCCCAGGAATTCTTGTTGTTCGCCTGGGCGCTCGGGGCGGGATTCCCGAACAGGCCGCAGGAGAATAATGATGCTAGCGCGCGCCTCGTGATTCGATCATGTTCGGGCCAGAAAACATGATGAACAAGACCTTCAGCTCCGTCCTGCTCGGGATAGCCCTGGTCCACTGCGCGCCACTCTTCGCTGGCGAGGATTCGGCGCTCCCGCCCTACGCCGTGCAGAAGATCGCGAAGATCGGCGGCGACGGCGGCTTTGACTATGTCTACGCCGATGCCGAGGGCCGGCGCCTGTATATTCCCCGCCCTGGCGCCGCTCCCCGCGTCACCGTGTTTGACCTCGATACCCTGGAAGCGGCCGGGGAAATTCCCAATGTGAATGCCCGGGATGTGGCCGTGGACCCGGTCTCCCACCACGGCTTTGCGAGCAGCAAGCCGGTCGCCATGTGGGACACGAACACCCTGGCGATCATAAAGACGATTGGCGTGGAGGGCCGGCCCGACGGGATTCTTTTCGATCCCTTCAACTCCCGCGTTTGGGTCTTCAGCCATAGCGCACCCAACGCCACGGTGATTGATTCCAGGGACGGCTCCGTCGTGGGGACGCTGGACCTGGGAGGGGAGCCCGAGCAGGCGGTGACGGACGGAAAGGGCCGAATTTACGTCGATATCGAGGACAAGGACCAAATCGCCGTGGTCGACGCCAAGGCGCTTGCGGTGACGGGCCGGTACGACTTCGCGGGAAAGGGCGGCGGTCCGGCGGGCCTCGCGCTCGACGCCAAGAATCACATCCTGTTTGCGACGTGCCACAAGCCGGCGACGATGGTGATCGTCAACGCCGACAGCGGCGGGATACTCGCCGCGCTGCCCATTGGCCAGGGAACGGACGGCGCCCTCTTCAACCCCGCGACGCTCGAGGCGTTCAGCTCGAACGGCGCGGACGGCACGCTGACGGTCGTCAAGGAATCGGGCCCGGCTGAATTCATGGTTGAGCAAACGCTGCCCACAAAGTCCGGGGCGCGGACCTCCACCCTGGACACCAAGACAAACCGGGTCGTGCTGGTCACCGCCGATTTTGGACCCGCGCCGTCCCCGCCGCCCAACGGCGGCTGGGCGAGGCGTCCCATGATCCCGGGCAGCTTCTCCATCGTGACCGTGGCCCGCTGAGCGCGCGGCCTGCGTCCCAAGGAGCACCCGAGGACATCGTGGGAGAGCCCGACAGAATGGCCCCGTGACCACCCTGGTTTCAATGGTCCGCGGGATCAACGTCGGAGGGAGCCGACCCATGAAGATGGACGCGCTGCGGGGCCTCCACGGGACGCTGGGCTTGCGCAATGTGCGCACCTACCTGCAGAGCGGCAACGCCGTCTTCGAGGCCGCGTCGGCGGACGCCGACGGCCACGGGGAG
>Ga0265318_10000522_pt1 | contig 27615 bp, 22 predicted proteins | sample 4821metaG_FD_192431 | JGI IMG/M metagenome (GOLD analysis project Ga0265318, IMG submission 192431) | Rhizosphere microbial communities from Carex aquatilis grown in University of Washington, Seatle, WA, United States - 4-8-21 metaG | ecosystem: Host-associated > Plants > Roots > Rhizosphere >... | reverse complement strand
AAGATCGGCCCGACGAAACCCGGGCCAAACCGGCATGCACTCGTTCGACTACCTCTCCATATTCGTATCGATCATCATCGCCCTGGGCGTCTCGCACCTGCTTTCCAGCGCGGCGGGGCTGATCCTGCTGCGCGACAGGGTCCGGCTGCACGGCCCGACGCTGGTCTGGATGGCGGTCCTGTTCCTGGTCCAGGTGCTTATCTGGTGGGGCTCGTTCAACCGCAGGGATGTCGACGACTGGACGTTCTTCGGGTTCCTCTTCTACCTGCTGATGCCGATCATCGCCTCGATGCTCGGGTTCATCCTTCTCCCGAGCCCGCAGCCGGATACCGACCTCGAGCGGGAGTACTGCCGCAACCGGAGGTGGTTCTTCGGGCTGTTCGTGGCGATCCAGGCCGTGAGCCTCATCGAGGACTCCTTCAGGTCGCGGGTGGGCTTTGACCTGAACCTGGGGCTGCGCGTTGCGATACTGGCCATGCTCGGCGCAGGGCTCGCAATCGGCTCGAGGCGGGCGCAGCTGCCCATCGCTATCGCCGTCCTCCTGCTGGGGCTCGGCCACATAGCCTTCGGCTTCTGGAGGCTCTGATGAAGGGCGCCGACAGGCCGGCCGACCCGGCACCCGCGCGCGCAACCCCTGTCCCGACCTGAAGCCGTGGCCGGATACTCGGGCACACCCCTCTGGAGGAAGCTGGGCTACAGGGGCGGCACCGCCGCGCATGTCGACGGAGCGCCCGGCCATTACCTCTCCCTCCTCGACCTGCCCGCGGGCGTCGAGGTCGCGTGGCTCCCGCGCCCGCGCGTGGGCATGAGGTTCGTCCACCTCTTCGCAGGCTCCGCGCAGGGTCTGAAGGCGAAGCTCGGGGCCTTCAGGAAGATGCTGGCGCCGGACGGGGTCATCTGGGTCTCGTGGCCCAAGAGGAGCTCCGGGGTGCTAACCGACGTCACCGAGGACGTCATCCGGGAACTGGCCCTGCCGATCGGCCTCGTCGACATAAAGGTTTGCGCGGTCGACGAGGTGTGGTCTGGACTGAAGCTGATGATTCGAAGGGATGAACGCTGAATCCAAGGCCGGCCCGGGCATGCGCGCCCTCCTCGCCCTTGTCCTCGTGGCGCTTGCGCCCGCCTGCAGCTCGACCCCCGGGGCGGCCGAGGGCGGCCGCATGGCCGTGGTCGACTCGCTCGGCGCCCCGGTCCAGGGCGCTTTCCTCTACGCCATGCCCGAGGACGAGAACCCCCCCGCAAGGCCGGAGAAGTACACATCGGCGGAACTTAAGGCCCGGACATCGGACGCACAGGGGATGCTCCGCGCCGAATTGGACGACTTCCTCTGGGAAAGCGACCACTGCTACCATTTCCGCGTCCGCAGGCCCGGCTTCGAGGACGTCACCATGAGCGTTTCGAGGGACCTCTTCCCCCCTGTCCTCAGGATCGAGATGAAGCGCCTGGCCCAGGCGCCCGGCAGCCCGCAGGGAACGGCGCAGGAGGCCGGCCACCCCTAGCGTGGACCCCCGTATGCCCACCAGGAACAGCCTCAACGGGATCGTCCGGCGGCTCTGGGGCGAGTGGCTCAGGCCGTTCGCCTGCGTCTTCCTCGCCGTGGCGCCGCTCAAGTCCGCGGTGGTGGACTGGAACTGGGTGCCGAGCGGGTCGATGAAGCCGACGATCCTTGAGGGGGACCTCGTCCTCGTGAACAAGCTGGCCTACGATCTGAAGCTCCCGTTCACCACCGTGCACCTCTCCCAGTGGGGCGATCCGCGCCGGGGCGACGTCGCCGTGTTCTTCTCGCCCCGCGACGGGACCCGGCTCGTGAAGCGCGTGATTGGCCTGCCGGGCGACACGATCGAGCTCCGGAGCGAGGTCCTGTATGTCAACGGCGCCGCCCAGCGCTACTCGCCGAGGGATCCCGGGCCCTTCCGGGGGGACGTCTTCGAGGACGGGAGCCCGGTCGTGGCGGTCGAGCACCTCGGCCTGCGCGACCATTACGTCCTGGCGCTCCCCGGGCGCGCGGCGATGCGCAGCTTCGGCCCGTGCGTGGTTCCGCAGGGCCAGTACTTCATGATGGGGGACTCGCGCGACAACAGCCTCGACTCGCGCTTCTTCGGCGCCGTGCCCCGCGACCGGATAGTCGGCCGGGCCGCGGCGGTCATCGCCTCCTTCGACACGAGGCGGTTCCTGCTTCCCAGGGTCACGAGGTTCATCCGCGCGCTTGAGCCCGATGGGATCTGACGGCCAGGGATCATCGGGGCTGACGGGACCCACGGCGCACGTCGTCGAGATCCTTGTCGCGGATTCCCCCGAGTCGCCCGCGGTGGCGCTCCAGAGCGTCCGCGCGGTCCCGGGGCGCGGCCTCGAGGGCGACCGGTACTTCAGCGGGACCGGCACCTTCTCTCCCAACCCCCGGAGGCCGGACTTCGAGGTCACCCTCATCCAGCGGGAGCACGTCGAGGCCTTCGCGGCCGAGTCCGGGCTGGCCTTCGCCCCCGGGGACGCGCGCCGCAACCTGGTCACGATCGGCATTGACCTTAACGCACTTGTGGGCCGCGAGTTCCGTGTCGGCGAGGTGCGGATCCGCGGCCTCCGCCTGTGCGAGCCGTGCAGCACCCTGGCGAAGAGGACGTTCCCGGAGGTCCTTCGCGGCCTGGTCCACAGGGGCGGCCTGCGCGCCCAGATACTGACCGAGGGGGTGATCCGCGTGGGCGACCCCGTCGTCGAGTCCCCGCCTACGGCCTCCCCTCCGAAATAACCCGGCTTGTGCACCTTCGGTGGGGGCCGGACAGGGAGACCGTTCCGAGGTCGCCCAGGGGGACCCATACGAGGCCCTCGCGGCGCATCGAGCGCCGGACAGCCGCCGAGTGGATCGACTCGACGATCCTGAACTTGGTGATGCTGCGGGTCAACCTGGCGAGGAGCGGTCCCCGGGACACGGCCTGGGGATCGAGGCCCGCCTGCTCGGCCGTGGGCAGCTCGTGGAGGCCGGCCAGGCGGCGCGAGCCCGCAGGGTTGCGGTGAAGGAGCAGCGCGCCATTCCTCTCGCACCAGACGCGGACGACCGAGCGCCGCTCGATCCGCCGCGCCTCGAGCCTCGGGTACGCCTCCGGGTCCCCCTCCTTGGCGGCGGCGCAGAACCCCCTCACGGGGCAGCGCCCGCACAGGGGGCGCCTGCGCAGGCACATGGTGGCCCCGAGCTCCATCATCGCCTGGTTGTGGTCGCCCGGGTTGTCCGGGTTCAGGAGCTCCTGGGCGAGCGGCGCGAAGGCCTTGGACGCGGACGCGCTGTCCCGGTGCCGGGAGCCGTCGCGGCTCAGGCGCGAGAGGATCCTGACCACGTTCCCATCCACGCACGCGCGCGGCTCGCCGAAGGCGATGCTGGCGACGGCCGCCGCGGTGTACGGGCCGACGCCGGGAAGCTCCCGCCAGGCGGCCGCGGAACGGGGGAGCGGGCGCCCGGCGACCTCCCTCGCGAGCCTGTGGAGGTTGCGGGCCCGGGAGTAGTACCCGAGGCCCTCCCAGAGGCGCAGCACCACCGCCTCGGGCGCCGCCGCGAGCGCCCCGAAGCCGGGCAGGGCCTCCATCCACCTCCGGAAATAGGGCAGGACCGTGGCCACCTGGGTCTGCTGGAGCATGAATTCGCTGACGACGGTCGCGTAGGGCGACGGGGACTCGCGCCACGGCAGGCTCCGCCTGGACGCCCCGTACCACGCCAGGAGGGCCGCCCGGAAGGCCGCGCGCCGGGCCACGAGGGCCCCTTGGCCGGAAGATTTGCGTGTCATTGGCGGCGATTTTGTGACTATGGATCCCTCATGCCCAAGCGCGGCCAGGACGACGAGGAAAAACCCCGGAAGCTGAGCACCTACTCGCTCAAGCTCGACGACGCCCAGATGGAGAAGCTCCGGTCTATCCTCTCCGGGCGCGGATGGGAGGCGTTCGACGTCGCCTACGCGCGGTTCGCGTTCAGGGGGCGCGACTGCAACGTGACCGCCTACGAGAGCGGGAAGCTCGTCGTCGCCGGCAAGGGAACCGAGGAGTTCGTGACGATGACGCTCGAGCCCGACGTCACCCAGGCCGCGAAGCTGGGTTACGACGGGGTGCTCCATCCCGACTGGTTCGAGCTGCACGCGGGGCTCGACGAGAGCGGCAAGGGGGACCTGTTCGGGCCGGTCGTCGCGGCGACGGTGATCGCGGACAGGGCGGCCATCGAGGGCTGGATCAAGGCGGGCGTGAAGGACTCCAAGAAGATCGTCGACACCCAGATCATCAAGCTGGACAAGCTGATCCGCGGGACGCACGGGGTCGCGGTCGCGACGTGCCTCTGCGGGATGGCGAAGTACAACCTCCTCATGTCGCGCCCGCACGCGAACCTGAACCGCCTGCTGGCGTGGCAGCACGCGACCGCGCTGGCGCAGGCCCTTTCCAGGAGGAAGGCTCCGCGGGGGCTCCTCGACCAGTTCAGCAAGCAGCCGCTCGTCCAGCGGGAGCTGGCGAAGATGGGGGTGGGGGACTTCGACCTGCAGATGCGCACGAAGGCGGAGGAGGACCCGGTGGTCGCCGCCGCCTCGGTGGTCGCGCGCGCCGAGTACGTGCGCCAGATCCATGCGCTCTCGAAGCACTTCGGGGGCCCCCTGCAGAAGGGCGCCGGCGCCCTCGCCAAGGAGCAGGCGGCGCAGATCATCGCTCGCTTCGGCGCCCGCTCGCTCGGGAACTTCGCGAAGCTCCATTTCCGGACCTCCTACGAGGTGGTCGAGGCGGCTGGCAAGCTGGACGAGCTGCCGCTGCCCAGGCCCAGGGAGAAGATGGAGTGGGGCGGCTAAAGGAGGCCCGAGGGACGCCCGATGCCCAAGCGCCGCCAGCTCCGCAGCTTTGACCTGAAGAAGATCGAGGGCTTCGAGAGCCTCATCGGGGTCGACGAGGTCGGCCGCGGTGCGCTCGCCGGGCCCGTGGTGGCGGGCGCGGTGCTCGTGACCCGCGCGTTCCTGGAGGGGCGCTGGGCCGCGGCCAAGGCGGGCCGGGTCAACGACTCGAAGCAGCTGTCGGCCGCCGAGCGCGAGGCGCTCTGGACCGAGTTCGAGGCGCTCGCGGCCCAGGGCCAGATCCACGCGAACTTCGGGTCGGCGAGCGTGGAGGAGATCGAGCTCCACAACATCCTCGGCGCGACGAAGCTGGCGATGCGGCGCGCCCTGGAGGGCATCTATCCCGCGGCCGCGTTCCGGCGCAACGAGGAGCCCGACCTCTTCTCCTCGATCGAGGAGCGGGAGGCGTTCATCCCGGTCGTCTCGTGCCGCATCCTCGTGGACGGGCTCCCGCTCAAGGGGTTCCCGTACCCGCACACGGCCGTCGTCAACGGCGACGCGAGGTCGCTGTGCATCGCCATGGGCTCGATCATCGCCAAGGTGGAGAGGGACCGCATGATGGCCGGGCTGGACGCGGCCTACCCGGGCTACGGCTTCGCCAGGCACAAGGGCTACGGGACCGACGACCACCGCGAGGCCGTGGTCCGGCTCGGGCGCAGCCCCATCCACAGGGAGATGTTCCTGCGCAAGCTGCTCTCCCGGCGGGACGACCCGAACCAGATGGATTTCCTTCCCGGCCGTTGACCCATGGGCGCGGCGCGGGCACAACGGGGGCATATGCCAGGCGAGAAACACAGCCCGCTCGATCGGGTGATGGGGCGGCTCGACACGCTCGACCCCGTCAACATGACGAACCTGGTCCAGCGCCTCGCCAAGCAGCGGGACCTCTTCGAGCAGATCTTCAAGACGCTCCAGGAGGGCGTGCTGGTCATAGACTCGGACGGCACGATCAGGTACGCGAACGAGGCGGCGCACCGGCTGATCGGGCTCAGCGGCGACGTGCTCGCGGGGAAGACGCTCTGGCGGCTCCTGCCGGGGCTGCGCCCCACGCTGGAGGACGACAAGGGGGCCGCCGCCCACGTCGTCTCGCGGGAGTTCGAGCTGACGTACCCCGAGCCCCGCACCGTGCGCCTCTACATGGTCCCGTTCCGGGACGAGGACGGCGGCGCCGAGCGCCGCCATGCGGTGATCCTGGCCGACGTCACCCAGGACCGGCAGACGACCGAGCGGCGCATCGAGGACGAGAGGGCCTCCTCGATCCTGCTCCTCGCCGCGGGCGTGGCCCACGAGCTCGGCAACCCAATAAACTCGCTCACGATCCACCTCCAGCTGATAGCCCGGAAGCTGAAGAAGCTCGGCGCCTCGGCCGAGGCCGAGTCGGTCGCGGAGTCCGTCGGGGTGTGCCGCGAGGAGGTCGCGCGGCTCGACGGGATCATCACGCACTTCCTGGAGGCGATCCGGCCGAGCCCGCCGGACCTTGCCGAGACGAACGTGGAGGAGGTGCTGGCCGAGGTCCTCAGGTTCCAGAAGCGCGAGTTCGCGGACCGCGGGGTCGCGGTCGAGGCGGAGACGCCCGCCGCGCTGCCGACCGTCATGGCGGACCGCAACCAGCTCAAGCAGGTGTTCTTCAACCTGACCAAGAACGCCATGGAGGCGATGCAGCCCGGCGGCAGGCTGAAGATCAAGTCCCGCGCGGACGACGACTCGGTCTACCTCCTCTTCGGCGACAGCGGGTCCGGGATCAGGAAGGAGGACCTTGTGAGGCTGTTCCAGCCCTACCACACGACGAAGCCGGGCGGCCACGGCCTCGGGCTCATGATCGTCCAGCGCATCATGCGCGCGCACGGCGGCCAGGTCGGCGTCGAGAGCCGCGAGGGCCGGGGGACCGTGGTGACGCTCCAGTTCCCCCGCAAGGACCGCCGGGTGCGGATGCTCGGCAGCGGCTGAGCGCCGGGCTACCTGCCGGCGGGCGCCGCGTGCAGGATCTTCACGAGGAAGGTGCGCGTCTCCTTCGCCTTGCCGAGGCGCAGCGACACCCTGAACGGCATCTCGTCGGAGCTGACGCCCAGCTGCGAAACCATCGGCGTGGGCTCGGCGGCCTGCCCGGGAGCGATCGTGAGGGTCTCCGGGTCCACCGCGAAGTTCCCGAGGTCGGAGGCGAAGTCCACCATCGTGACCGTGACGGGCTCGGTCCCCGGGTTGGAGAGAATCAGGTGGAGCGTCACGGGGGGAAGCGGGCTGCCGACCAGCATCTTCCCGCCGGTGTCCGTGTAGTCGGCATAGGTGCGGTCCTTGTCACCCTTGCCCCTCTTCAGGCCGCGCCCTATCCCGCGGCCGAGCGTGACCTTCACGGCCACCCGGCCGCCGAAGAACACGTCGCCGCCCTCCATGGCCACGGGCTTCTCGCCGGAGACGACGGCGTTCGTCAGCTCGTCGTTCGCCCTCTCCATGCACCCCGGGGACAGGAGCGCGAGGGCCGCCCCCGCGGCCGAGAGGGCCATTGCCAGGCGACTGAGGAACGAGGTCTTGTGGGGCATTTTGTGGCGCTGGGGCCGGCTGCGCCGGGACGGGAGGATGGGGGTCGACACCGGCGCCGCAAGAAGGTTGCATGCGGCGTGCCCCTGCGCCAATTGAAAAAGCGCATCTTTTCGGCCTGGCGCGCGTCTGGCCGGACATAGTGCGATGTCAAAGGCATGGATGAAAGTTCAACGAGCACGCTGGGCGAGCAGGTTCGGCGGGCGCAGCGCGGCGACGAGGCCGCCATGCGGGAGCTCATTGTCGCCTACCAGCGCCGTGTCGCGGGCTTCGCGTACGCCGTCACCGGCCGCAGCGACAGCGTCGAGGACCTGGCGCAGATGGTGTTCATCAAGATGGCCCGCGCGATCGGCGGGCTCAAGGCGCCCGAGCAGTTCGAGTCGTGGCTCTTCCGGCTCGCCCGCAACACGTGCATCGACCACCTGCGCCGCCAGAAGCTCCGCAGGATCTTCACCCCCTTCGCCCCCGAGCACGAGAACGTCCCGGAGCCGGACGGCGCCGTGGGCTCCGAGGAGCTGGACGCGCTGCGCCACGCCCTGGCCCAGCTCCGGCCGAAGGACCGCGCCCTCCTCGCCCTCGTCCAGGAGGGCCGCAGCCACGCGGAGATCGCGGCCTCCTTCCGGACGAGCGTCGCGGCCGTGAAGGCCCGGCTCCACAGGGCGCGCGAACAATTGAGACAACACTACCACAGCGATGAAACCTGACGAACGGGCATGGGCGCGCCTGCGCGAGCACGCGGCCTCCCAAATCAAGCCGGGCTTTGCCGACCGCGTCCTGCGCGCGGCCCGGGCGAGGCCTTCGCCCCTCCTGGTGGCCCACTTCGCCATGTGCGCGGCGACGGCCGCGCTCTGCGTCGCCGCCGTCGCCCTCTACCACGCCCAGGCCTCGGGCGACGACGACGCCAGCAGCCTCGCGGGCTGGAGCGAGATCGCAGCCCAGGCGAGCGACCTGGAGCAGGGCCTATGAGGGACCGCGTCCTCGCCGCGCTCCTGACCCTGGCCGTCTTCGCGACCGGCTTCGGGGCGGGCATGTGGGCCGAGCGCCACCGGCCGATCCCGCGCCCGCCGGGGGCGTTCATGGGGGAGTTCGGGGCCAGGCAGGGCGGCGCGGCCCGGACCACGCCCCCCGTCAACCGCGCCCAGCTGCTCGAGCAGATCGAGCGGCTCCGCCCCGAGATCGACTCCTTCAAGGAGCACGTCATGGAGATCTACGCCCAGTTCGACCGCGACATGGAGACGGTCCTGACCCCCGGGCAGAGGGCGGCCTATGAGAAGGATTTCCGCTCGCGGCGCGGGTTCGGCCCCCCGCCGGAGATCGCGGCCGACGACAAGCCCCTGTCCGACGACCAGATCGAGGCGCTCATGCAGCGGCCGTTCCGGACGCTCGCGTACTTCGTGGTCCTGCCGATGACGCTGGAGCGGATGGCGAGCGACCTGAAGCTCGACGATGCGCAGCGGGACCGGGTGAGGGACCTGCTGCGCGTGCGCAGGGAGAAGTTCATCGAGCTGGTGGACAGCGTCCCCCCGCCGAGCCTGATGCTCAGCCGCCTTGCGCCCGTGGCGCAGCGGCTCGGCGGGCCGGCGAAGGCGCCGCCGGCGCCCCCGCGCTAGGGTCTTGGGGGGCGCGGCCCGGGCTTGACCGCCCCCGTGGGTAGCTTGGAATGGCCCCATGGCGCCCAGCGTTCTCATCGTCGACGATGAAAAGCACTCCCGCGAGGGCCTGCAGCAGGCGCTCGCCGAGCACTACGACGTGAGCCTGGCGGCGAGCGCGGACGAGGCGTTCAACCTCATGGACGCCCAGCCGTTCGACGTCATCCTGACCGACCTGCGGATGCCGGGCAAATCCGGCCTCAAGGTGATCGACCGCGCGCTGGCGCTCCCGGGCAGGCCGGCGGTGCTCATGATGACGGCCTACGGCAACATCGACACGGCGGTCGAGGCGATGAGGCGCGGGGCGGTCGACTTCCTCACGAAGCCCGTCAACATCGAGCGGCTCGACGTCCTGATCCGACGGGCGCTCAAGGCGAAGAGCCTCGAGGTCGAGGTCCGCCAGCTCCACGAGCGCCTGGACGAGAAGTTCAGCGTGGGCGAGATCGTCGGGGAGTCGCCGCTCCTGAAGGACGTGCTGGAGCGGGTGAAGAAGGTGGCGCAGTCCAGGGCGACGATCCTGATCGAGGGGGAGTCCGGGACGGGCAAGGAGCTGATAGCGCAGGCGATCCACCAGGCGAGCCCGCGCGCGCGCGCGCCCTTCATCGCGGTGCACTGCGCCGCCCTCTCCGAGAGCCTGCTCGAGAGCGAGCTCTTCGGGCACGAGAAGGGCTCCTTCACCGGGGCGACGGAGCGGCGGATCGGGCGCTTCGAGTCCGCCGACGGCGGGACGCTCTTCCTGGACGAGATAGGAGAGATCTCGGCAGCGATCCAGGTGAAGCTGCTGCGCTTCCTCGAGACCAAGGCGATCGACCGGGTGGGCGGCTCGAAGACGATCGGGCTCGACGTGCGCCTCGTCACGGCGACCAACCGGAACCTGGAGCAGCTGGTGCGCGAGGGGAGGTTCCGCGACGACCTCTACTTCCGGCTGGACGTGGTGCGGTTCGTGATGCCGCCCCTGCGCGACCGGGCCGGGGACATCCCCGCCCTGATCGCGCACTTCGTCCGGATCTTCTCCGAGGAGAACGGCGCCCCCCCCCTGGAGGTGGAGCCGGGCGCGATGAGGACCCTGCAGGCCTACCCGTGGCCCGGGAACATCCGCGAGCTCCGGAACTTCTGCGAAAACGCCGTCGTGCTCCGAAAGGGGGGCCGGCTGACCGAGTTCGACCTGGACCCCCGGTTCCGCGGCTCGCCGGGGCCCGCGTCCGCCCCGGGCGGCCCGCCGGACTCCGGGCCGTCCCAGAACCTCTCGGTCGAGCAGAACGAGAAGCGGATCCTCAGGGAGGCGCTCATCAAGTCGCGCGGCAACCGCACGAAGGCGGCGGAGCTGATGGGCATCAGCCGGCGCACGCTGCACCGCAAGCTGGCCCAGTGGCCCGAGCTCGACGTCACCGATAGATGACCGTACGCCCGCGCACCACTCAGGAACTGATCCACTGGCTCGAGATGGGCGGCGGGGCGCGGTGGGTCCTCCTGGGGGCCCTCCTCGTCTGCGGGCTGGCGGCCTCGCTGGTCGTCTCCTGGAGGCAGTTCCACGGCGCGGCGAGCGAGGCCACGCTCGTGCAGGCCGACATGGCCAGGCAGATAGCCTCGGGCCGTGGGTTCACGACGCGCGTGAACTACCCCCAGGCGGTCGCGTACCTCGGCGCCCGCGGCGTCCGATTCGATCCGGCGACCCCGTATCCCGAGGTCTACCAGGCGCCGCTGTACCCCCTGGTGATCGCCGGCGCCCTCCGCCTCATGCCGCATTCCGTGCGCGAGTCCCTCTTCGGCGCGGTGCCCGCGCCCCCCTACGGCTACGCGGCGGACTACTTCCTCCTCGGCCTGAACCTCGCCCTGTTCTGGCTCGCGGTCTGGCTGGCGTTCGACCTCGGCCGCCGGCTCTTCGGCGCCCCCTCGGGCTGGCTGGCGGCGCTCGCCCTGTTCCTGTCGGTGCCGGCCTGGCAGCAGGTCGTGGCCGTGAACGGCACGGCGCTCCTGATGGTCCTGGCGCTCGGCGCATTCCATGCGTGGTGGCGCGCCGAGTCGGCGGAGGACCCTCGCCGGGCCGCGGCGCCCGTCGCCGCGCTCGGCGCAATCTGCGGCGCGCTCTTCCTCTGCGAGTACTCGGCGGGCGCCCTTGTGCTGGTCGCGCTGGGGGGGGTCGCGCGCCGGTTCGCAGGCCCGTCGCGCTGGCGGGCGGTCGGGCTCCTCCTCGGCGGCTTCGCCGTCGTCGCCGCCCCCTGGGTCGCGCGCAACCTCGCCGTCACCGGGCTGCCGGTCGGGCTCGCGGTCCAGAATGTCGCCCTCAAGTACGGCGACCCGACCGCCGAGCCCTCGGTCTTCCGCGCGACGCTCTCGGCGGCCCTGCCGGCGATCGAGCTGAACAAGCTCTCCAACAAGGTGCTGAGCACGCTGCAGGAGACCCTGCGGTCGCGGGTGTGGTCGGGAGGGGCCATGTGGCTGGTGGCGTTCTTCGCCGCGGGCTGGCTCTATGTCTTCAAGGCGGCGCCCGTGAACCGGCTGCGGTGGCTCTTCACGGTCTCGCTCCTCGCGCTGGTCGTGTCGCAGGCGATCTTCAATTCGGTCGAAAGCGAGCGCCAGGCGGTCGTCTGGCTCTCCCCGCTCATCATCGTCTTCGGGGCGGGATTCTTCTTCGTCCTCCTCTCGAGCAACCCCCTTCTCGGCTCGTGGCCGAGGGTCTGCGCCGCGGCGCTCCTCGCGCTCCAGGCCCTGCCCCTCGCCCATGACGCCCTGGATCCCCACTGGCTGCACTTCCAGTACCCGCCCTATTTTCCGCAGCTGCTTCGCGGGATGCGCCGCCAGCTGGACATCTCCGACGCCGCCGGCCGCTACGGCCTCATGGCGGACATACCCGCGGGCCTCGCGTGGTACGGCCAGACGCGGGTCTGGGCCCAGCCCGCGACGCTCCGCGACTTCTACGCCGTCCAGATCGAGCAGCCCACCGGCGAGCTCCTTCTCACCCCGAGGACGCTCGACCGCCCGTTCTTCTCCGACCTGAACGCGAAGCCGAAGACCCCGGGCTTCCTCACGGCGTCGATTCCCCGGATAGGGGAGTGGGGGGAGGTCTACGGGGGTCTCCTGACCGGGACCTTCCCGCGGGGATTCCCGCTTTCGACGCCCAGGAAGGTCACCGAGGACCTCTATGTGCTCTTCAACTCCTCGATGTCATCCGGGCGTTGACGGATCTTTTCGGACGTGGCACAATGAATTGATCTTGCCAGTAGTTAGCAACATGGCAGCTTGGCCATCAATTTCCGGCAGCTAATGATGAGACTATCGCGGGTCATTGTCGCAAGTGTTGGCTTGGGCTTTTGCGCAGGCGCGCGGGCCGTTTACGCGCCCATTCCCGACCAGGAGCAGGGCAAGGACCTCACGATCTCGCTCGAGGCGGGGATAAGCTACAACAACAATATCTTCGGGGCGTCGACGGGCGCCATCAGCAGCGTCGTCTACGAGCTGTCGCCGAAGATCGCGTTCAACGCCCCCCTGACCGACAACACCTTCTTCTCGGCCTCGTACAGGCCCACGCTCGACTATTTCGACAACCGGCCGGGCAAGAAGGCGCTCTACAGCCATGCCCTCAGCGGCCAGATTGCCCACAAGTTCTCGGAGACGTCGATTGCCACGGTGACCGACTCCTACTCGTACAACCAGAACCCGGAGGCGCTCCTCAACGGCACCGCCGTGAACTCCGACCAGACCCTCCAGAGCAACGAGTTTGACGCCCGCTACACGATGGCGCCGACGGAGAAGCTCGGGCTGGTCTTCAAGGCGCGGAGCGCCTACTTCGACTACACGAACCCGCTCCTCGGGACCCAGCTGAACCGCTTCGAGAACCTCTACGGCATCGAGTCCGACTACACGCTCCTGCCGGAGCTGAAGGCGGCGGGGGAGTACCGCCACCAGGACGTCGACTACAGCAACAACCCCTCGACCAACAACAAGCACTCGGACTTCCTGATGGGCGGCTTCGACTACAGCGCGGGGCCCAAGCTGACGGCGAGCCTGAGGCTGGGCGGCGAGTTCCGCCACCGCGAGGGGGGCCTCCATGACGAGACGACGCCCTATGCCGAGATCTCGGGCAAGTACGACTACGCCAAGGGCTCGTTCGTCAGCGTGGGCTACACCTACAGCCTCGAGGAGACCTCGGACCCCGCCCATTTCTCGGACGAGAAGCTGAACCGCATGTTCGTGAACATCCAGCACGCGTTCACCGCGCTCATCGTGGGATCGGCGTCGGTGGACTACGAGCCGGCGGTCCTGAACGGGATCCGGGGGCAGCCGAACGTGAGCGAGGACTCGACCCACGCCGGCATGGCGCTCACGTACCTGCCGACCAAGAATTGGACCGTCTCGGCTTCGTACGACTACGACTTTGTGTCCTCGGGGATCTCCTCCCGCGGCCTGAACAGGTCCCGCGTCGCCCTGAGCACGACGGTGTTGTTCTGACACCGACCGGGCCCGCCTCCACCCGCCGGAGGGCATTCAAGAGGAATCAATGGCATCGTCGTCCGGCTCCAAGGAGAGCGCGTCCCTCGCGGACCTGATCAGGGTCCTCAGGCTGCGGCTGCCCCTCATCGCGCTCATCGTCGGGCTCGTCTTCGTGACGACCATGGTCGTCACGGCGTTCCTTCCCAGGTGGTACCTCGCGACGACCAGGGTGCGCGTCGAGAAGCCCGAGAGCGACGTGAAGCTCTTCCAGGCCCAGGGCAGCACCGCCTACGACCCCTATTTCCTGCTGGATCAGAACAAGATCATGCAGAACGAGAAGATCCTGTACCCGGTGATCGAGAAGCTAAGCCTGAACACGAGGCTCGCGGCCTCCGCCGGGGCGGCCGGCGCGACGCTCACCTCGGACCTCACCTACAAGTACATCCTCAACAAGATGCTCAGGGTCGAGTCGCAGAGGAGCTCGTCCCTGATCGACATCAACGTCTACGCGCAGGAACCGGCCATGGCCGCCGAGATCGCCAACGAGATCGCGCGCGTCTACTCGGAGGACCGCATCGCCCAGGCGACCTCCCAGCAGACCGAGGGCATGGCCCAGCTGCGCAAGGAGCTCGCGCTGCAGGAGGAGGCCGTCCGGAGGCAGCGCGACGCGGTCGAGAAGCTGCGCAAGGACCTGAACATCTCGGGGGTGGACCTGAACGTTAAGTACTCCGACATGGAGATCGAGACCCTGAGGCAGATGCAGAATTCGCTCATCGCCCTGCGGGTCGACGCCATCGGGCGCAAGACCCGCTGGGAGCGCTTCAGGAGCATTCCGCTGGAGGACCGCATGGGCCTCGTCAATTCCGAGCTCATACCGGACCAGAACATCCAGAACCTCCTCCAGGCCTACCTGATCGCGGACCAGAAGGTCACGCAGCTGAAGGCGCGCCTGGGCGAGGCGCACCCGGACCTTGTCTCGGCCATCGAGAACCGGGCGAAGATCAAGGAGCAGCTGGAGGCGCTCCTGCGGGGCTACGAAAGCGGCCTAGAGAGCGCCTACAAGGAGGCCGAGGCGCGGGTCGACGAGCTGGAGAGTCAGCTCGCGAAGGCCAAGGTGGACCAGATCCTGTCGGCGCGGGACCGCATGCGCCCGTTCGAGGAGGCCGCCCAGAGGCTGGAGGACGAGACCCGCCTCTACACGACGCTCCGGCTCACGCTCAGGCAGCGCGAGATCGACTTCCAGGTGCCGAAGCGCACGATCGAGATCCTGAACACGGCGGAGCCCGCACACCGCCCGAGCCGCCCGAGCTTCCTGCTCAACAGCATAAGCTCGATCGTCTTCGGCCTCGTGCTTGCGGTGGGCGTCGCGCTCACGCTCGAGTACTTCGACACGAGCCTGCGCGACGTCGCCGACATCGAGGAGCGGCTCAAGATCCCCGTCCTCGGCGTGATTCCGCACGACCGCGACCCGATGGGGGAGGGCCGGGACGGGCCCGAGGAGGCGGAGCCCTACCGCGTGCTCCACACCAACCTCAACCTTGCGGCGAAGCCGGGCCAGCCCCTCGTCCTCGTGGTCTTCTCCGCGGGACCCGCGGAGGGCAAGAGCACGACGATCTGCAGGCTGGCGCACATGATGGGAGCCTACGGGGAGCGCGTTCTCCTGGTGGACGGGGACCTCCGGCGGCCGGCGCAGCACAGGCTAGCGAACTGCCCCAGGGCGCCCGGCCTGAGCGACGTGCTTGCCGAGAAGTGCGACGTGGATGCCGCCATCCGCAAGTCCGTGGCCCCTGGCATGGACCTCCTTACGAGCGGGGGGATGCCGGGCTTCACGCTGAGCCTTCTTTATGCGAACCGGCTGCGCGACCTGCTGGGCTCCCTGCGGGGCCGCTACGAGCGGATCCTGCTGGATTCGCCGCCGATCATCGGGGTCAGCGACGCGAGCCTCTTGGCCGGGATCGCCGACGGCGCCATCCTGCTTATCCAGCACAGGCGCAACCCCGCGAGCATGGTGCTCAGGGCCCAGCAGACGATCGTCGGCCTGAAGACCCCCATCCTTGGCGCCGTGCTGACCCAGGTGCCCCGCGGGTCGGGCGAGGACTACGGTTACTACACCCAGGCCTATTCATACTACTCGGGCGGCCCGGGAGACGCCGAGAACGGGGGCAGGCGGCACGCAAGTGAGGGGAAGGCCCCCCCGGGCGACAGCCTGGACCTCAAATGATGTTGACGGCATGAAGGGGGGGAGGTCTGATTCCTCCTCTGTGCTGCGGGCGTAGCTCAGTTGGTAGAGCACCACCTTGCCAAGGTGGACGTCGAGAGTTCGAGCCTCTTCGCCCGCTCCATTTTTCGAGAAGGCCCTTGGTGGCGGCACCTTGGGCCTTCCTTCGTAAAGGTGCGAGGGACGGTTTGCGGCCCATCCCGCCCCGCCGTGTTGTCCGCCTCCCCAGCGAAGTGGACCCAATACGGAGTGCCTTGCGGGCCAGGTGCTTACGTCCAGTCGCCGAGTGATTCAATGTACGCGGCGGAGCCGTCTCGCTGCCAGGCGTCGAGCTGGGCCTGATCCTTGAGCTGCTGGCCCCGGGTGCGCGCCACGGCAGCGAAGACGCTGGTGCATTCCGAAAGCGTCGTCATGTCTCCCCAGAGTTTCTCGAACTGGGCGACGGGATACACGTCCTCCTGGCCGTGTCCCCAGCGTTTCTTGACCTCCTTCAGTGTCACGTAGGTGGGCATGCGCGCGGCCAGCAGACGGACCGCAGCCGCCGTCTTGCCGGCGTCCGCCAGATCGGCGCGGCTCAGCCCGAAGAGCGCCACCAGGCGGTCTATGTCCACCCAGCAAGTGTTCGTGTTGTAATAGGTCAGTGCGAACTCGTCCTCCTCGCGGGGGAGGGCCAGGCCCTCGACAAGGCGTATGCGCCCGTCTATGCGCGCCATGCCGCCGCCGTGGTCCTCGACCCGCTTGGCCATGACCTCCCAGCCGACGGCGGCGCCGGAATCGCGGAACCAGCCGAGCATTGTCGGGTCCACGGTCGCTCCGAGCGTGTCGATGTTGTGCACAAGCAGCGTGCGCAACTGGGGCCGCGCTGCTAGCAGGCGCGCAAGCACGCCGTTCTTAAGCAGGTTTGGGATCTCAAACCAATGGCCGACCGGGTGCAGGCACTGGCCCGGCAAATTGTCCGTGTAGTCGCCTCCCTCGCCTGACTGGCGCGCCCACGCCGTCAGCGCCGCGCGCACGCCTTCGCGCAACTTTTCCTTCTGCTCGTCCAGTTTCTGCTGCGCAGTCTCCTGCCAGGCGAAATGCAGGTCGCGAACCGTGGGTACGAGCCGCAGTCCGATCGAACGGCCGGGCGAGACCCAGACTGACCGCCCGAAGGCGTTGCCGACGGTCTCCCGGAGAAGATGCTCGATCGGCGCATGGGTGAGGTAACTTGTCGTGAAGACGTGCGGGATCTCCGTGCCGACTGCGCGCGCGGCCCGCCGCGTCGTCGCAAGGTGCACCTCGATGAAGCTCCGGTGGCGGCCGCCGAGCTTGGCAAAGGGGTGCAGGCCCTTCACGACCCCCGCCCCCTGGGTCCAGCGGCTTCCGACGCCGGCCGCATAGGTCACCACCACCACCTCTCCGGCCCTCAGCGCAGCCTCGCCCCGCTGCCGCACGGAGGCGGAGGCCGAGCCAGGGTTGAACAGCGCCTCGGAGGGCACGTCGTCGATCCTTGTGCTCGGCGGAAGCCGGTTCATCGCTAGGCCGATGCGCCCGTTGCGAAGGTCGGTGCGGATCTGCTCGTGCTGGACGCGATCAAAGCCGTTCTCGTTGAGAAGCGCGTGGAGCTGCCCGACATCCTGAGCAGCCGCAGCGGAGGGCAGCATGCGGTCGAGCAGCGTCGGCAGGACGGCTCCATATTCCGGGTTGTGCCGCGCGGCGCGTGTGAACTGCTGCAGGTCGCCGCGCTCGCGCGCGTTGAGGTTGCGCACCTCCTGCCTTAGGCAGCGCGGCACGGACTGCTGGTAGAACCCGGGGGGCAGCAGCGCGCCTGCACCCGTCAGCAGGGCGCCCACGGAACCCTGCTCATTGATGGCGAAGTCGTAGACCACCGGGTCCATCGCAAAGGGCAGCGCCGTCTCAAGCTCTTGCTTGGCGGCCGCCATGATCTCCTGGAGCCGGTCCTGCCCCTCGCGCCGGCGCGCCGGCGCAAGGATGAAGCCCATGCCGCCTCCCGACATTCCTCCGAGCATCCAGAAACCCCAGAAATCATCGCCGAATGCGGCGCGCGTGCGCTCAATCAGGCGCTCGGTGTACAGGTTGCTCACCCAGGGGATAATCGTCTGAAGCGGCCCGAAGAAATTGTCAGTGAGCGAGCGCCCCAGGGCACGCATTTCGCCGGCGGCGAGCTGTCCGAGGATCTCATCAAGGGTCGCCACCGCCTTACGGCGCGCCGACCACTCGACCTCGCCGCGCAGGAGGTATTTCTCCGTCACCATCTCAAGGATGGGCCCGACGTTCTGGGCCATGCCCCCGTGAACCAGCACGAGCGATTCCTGCAGCCGGGCTCGCGCCAGCGCCGGCACACGGTCAGCCCCCAGGAGCGTGTGGTGGGGCAGGAGGCAGCCGCGGCTCATGCCGTGCTCGACGTCCCCGGGCTGCGCCACCACGCCTTCGATCAGCTTGATGCCCGGCCAGAGCCCGCCCGAGTCCTGCCACCCTCCGCCGGAGCCGCCGAGCCATTCCCCGAGAATTGCCCGCGCCGCCACCATCCGCCGCTCGGACTCCTCCATCGGCCCGGAAAGGCTCCGGATCTGGCTGGTGGCGCGCATGCAGACCCCGATGAGGGCGCCGAGCAGGCTAGTGGAGACTGCCAGCCGCGACCCCTTGGGAATGCGGTTCACGCTGCTGACCAGCTCGAGACCCCGGCCGGGTCCGAAAATTATTCCCAGCAGCTCGGAGAGCCTGGCGCCGGAACGTTCGATGCCAGGCGGCACGAGTCCCGCGGCGATGATCGAGGCCTTCAGTAGGCCGAGGTAGTCGCGTCCAAAATCGAACAGCTCGTCCAGCTCGCGAACCTCGGCGGTCGCATCGAGGTCCACGCTGGCAAGGCGAATGACGGGCTCGTCGATGACGCGAAAATACGCCTCCACGGGCGGGTGCGGCCCGGAGTCTCTCCCATGCACGCTTAGGTCTATCGATATGTTGAGGACCCGCGCTCCCTCGGGGAAATCCATCCCGAGGAAGAAGATGTCGCTCCAGCCGCAATGCGTCAGGTCCATCCTGACTGGGGTGCGCTCGCGCAGGATTGGATAGGGCGCGCCGTCATCACCGGCGCGCAACAACTCAGGCCGGACGCGCAGCGGTTGGTCCAGCGGGTGGCCGAGGCGGAACATCCAGGCGTTGCCCCGCGTGGCCCTCACGGTGCGGCGCACCTGGTCGGCGAGTGTCTGAAACCCGAGCTCATGATACGCCGCCGCTAGGGCGCTCGAGAGCGTCTCGTTGGCACCCTGAGCAGCCTGTTCGCGCAGAAAGCCGCTGATGGCCTCCTCAAAACGGCGCTCCAGCATGCGGCTGAAGCCGTCATAGGGCACCCTGCCGGTTCGCCGAAACTCGGGCCTGGCCGGCAGGTAATAGCGGTGAATGGCCGCGAGAAAGAAAAGGGCGCGGACGCGCTGGTACAGGTTCGCCTGCTGCCGGCGATAGCTCTCCAGCTCGGCGCAGGCGGCCAGGAGCTCCGCGGCCGGCCGGCCGGCACACCAGCGCTCGATCGAAATGTCCCGCGTCTGCGCCGCCGCGGATTCGATGATGTCGGTGACCCGGAGGCTCATGGGGCGGGTTATATCGGGATCCGGCGGCCTGCTAGCGGATCGCGAGCAGTTCCACGATCTGGGTCAGTATTCGGTCGCGATCGCGGCCGGCAAGGGTGAGAGCCAGCTGTGCAAAAAGCAGGCCGTAGGGGGCTCCTATGTCGTAGCGCCGACCCGCGACGTTGAATGCCAGATAACGGCGGCGCGTGGCCAGCGCATGCAGCGCGGGGGACAGCCCCAGGGGCCGGTCGGCGGCTTTGCCCTGTTCCTCGAGCAATTCGAAGATCTCCGGCGGCAGCACGTGCATCCCGAAGAAGCAGAGGTAGTAGCCCGCCCGTAGACCCGGCACCAGCAACTGTTGCTCGGCCACGGTGGGCGTCGGCTTCTCGATCACCGTCTCGATTTGGTAGAGCGGATGCTCGCCGCCGACGAGCCTGCCGCCGACCGTTCCGTAGGCCGTCAGAAGGCTCTCATGGGTCGGCTGAACGGCGGACACTGGGGCATCCTCGGACTCCGCCATGCCGATCAATTGCCGGGCGCAGCTGACCTTCCCGTTCGCCACGTGCAGGTGATCGCCCACCAGGTGCAGGAAGGTCTCGCCGGCAATGAACTCGCGGCCGCACAACACGGCATGGCCGTAACCGCGCGGATCGTGCTGCGCTACAAAGCGCACGCGACCGCGCAATGCCCCGCTCGCGCCGGCGTACGCGGTCTCGTCCCCCGGGCAGACGACGATGCCGAACTCCTCGACCCCCGCATCGGCCGCCTCCTCGAGAATAATCTGCAGGGCTGATTTTGACTGGCCCTGCTGGTCGATCAGCATCTGGAGGGGAAGTTCGCGCTGCCGGGGATTCGCGGCGGTGATCAGGGCTTTTCTGATTTTCATTGAATGGAGATTGACGCTCGTGATCCGCTCCCGGACGAGAATAGCTTCCCGGATCTCAGAACAATCGCAGGGATAGACGGAGACAACCCGAAAGGTGCCCCGCGGTCGCGACACCTGGGTCTTCTTGCATCTGAAAGGGAAGGCGGTGGAGGACTATTCTTCTTGGGTGGGGTTCTTGCTTGGGCCGGCGGGAGGAAACAGCGGGGTGCCATCGGCATCAAGGCCACGCGTATCTCGAAGAGACATTGGGGCTTTTCGCTCAGGTCTAGGGATGTGGCCTCGAACTTTGCTCCATTGAATCCCTCGCTTGTCGCGGACCTTCAGTCCCCATTCGGTAATTGGGCAGCCGTGGCGCCAAACCTGAGTCGATCGCTGCTAGGTTAGCTCGTATCCAGGGCCCAGTATTGAATGTGTGTGAATCTGTGTGTTGGATGGAAGCTGGTTCTTCTTGGCCATTAGATCTGTGCCTGTTGGGAATCCATGATGGAGAGTTCGAGCCTCTTCGCCCGCTCCATTCTAGCAAAGGCCCCCGGTGGCGACACTTGGGGTCTTCTTGCGTCTAAGTGCGACAGACGGATGGAGATGCGTAAGCCCGATTTTTCAGTTGGTTGCGCCAGGCTGCGACTGGAAAGGACCGTCTGCGACCCAAAGATGTGTGCGAATCTGTGTGTATGTGACGCAGGGGCTTTCCCTGCTGGAGCGTAGATTTACGCGATATTGGGACGGTGCGTCGGGCCTATCCAGCGATCAGATACTTCGGTCTGCCACTAGGCCACTCGTTTGGTTACGAGAAATCTGAAGAAAGGGCTGATCCACTCACCTGATCTGATGCCTGCCTCCGACTCGTCGCTTTCGGAATAAGAGCCTTGCCATCGCTGGAGCGGATCATTGAGCCGTTGCTAGAGTTTGGATCCAGCCTTCACATTGCGGTAAGCCGGATTGCCAGAGGGATGTTCAAAGGCATCCCGAATCGGAGGCTTGTCAGCCGGTCTTCGGGAACGATTCTCTTTATCGATGCCAGCGAGAGCCCTCCCCACGGGCGGATGCCCAGCGCTCAAACCTCCTGTCAAGCGGATGGAGACCGTTGCCTGCGTTCTCATGGGTTTCCTTGTTGGGTGCTTCTATGTCTGGTCGGCGCTCCAGCCGACAGACCCGTGGGTCCTCACCACCAAGGAACCCCAAGGCTATTATCACCTTGAGACTGCGGGGTTTCGCGCGGGACACCTCTATGCGGCTGTTGCCCCAAAGCCGGGCCTGCTGGCGCTGGCCGACCCTTACGACCCTGTCGCTAACGCTCCCTACAGGGTACACGACATGTCGCTCTTCAACGGACACTACTACCTCTACTTTGGGGTCACGCCGGTCGTTATCTTCTTCTGGCCGATAGCCGCACTCACCGGTCGGTACGTATCGGAGTCGCTGTCCGTCGCCCTTTTTTGCTCGGGTGCGATCTGGACCTTCATGGGGCTCATTCTCGTGGTGCGCCGCAGGCATTTTCCCCGCGCATCGTCCGTTGTGCTGATTGCTTCCTGGGTGTGCCTGGCTTTGGCGACGCCAGCCATCCTGTTGGTCGAGGGACCGCAGTTCTACCAGGTTCCCATTTCCTGCGCCCTTTTCCTGCAGGCGCTCATGCTTGCGGCGATATACCGCTCCGTCCACTCATCGACCCGTGCGCTTGCCTGGATAGGCGCAGCCGGGCTCCTATTCGGCCTTTCGATGGGTGCCCGCCCGAATTACCTGCTGAGCTCCGTCGCACTCTTGGTCCCTGTCGGTGCGTATGCATTCGGAAATGGCTCACCGCATGTGGGACGCCTTTGGGCGCTCCTGAAGGGTTCACTCGCCGCGCTTCTCCCTGTCGCGGCATGCGGCCTGGGCCTTCTCGCGTTCAACTGGGCCCGCTTCGGCTCCACCATGGAATTCGGCATGCACTACGCGCTCGCCGGCGAGCGGTTGAACGGCGTCAAGTTCATGTCCCCGGAGCGTCTTCTCCCAAACCTGGCCCTTTACCTCTTCAACTTCGGGCTGTGGCAGTCCTACTTTCCGTTCTTTTCACAGCAGGGAATCCAACCCTACGGCATGCTGCGCTATCTGCCCTGGTGCTGGCTCGCAGCCGCGGCATTTGTGCGCCAAAGGTCCGGCCCGTCGCGGGAGCGGACGCGGCTAATGGTGTTTGCCCTCGCGCTGGCGGCCGCCTCTCTCGCAAACCTTGTGTTTCTCGCGAGCTTTTTCGCCTCGGCGTACCGCTATTCATGCGATTTCGCCCAAGCCTGGCTCGTACTTGCAAGCATCGGGGCCCTTGCGCTCGCGGATCGGTGCGCTGTGCCTGGAAAGGGACGGCTCGCCGTGCCTGTCATCATCCTCGCAGCGGCCATCTCCGTATTCTTCAACCTGGCGGCGTTTGCAAAATGGCTTCCCAGAAAGGATGTCCTTGTGGGCGTCGCGCGTCTGGCCAACTGGCCTGCCTACGCCCTGCAGAGGGCCGAAGGCGTTCAGTTCGGCGGTCTTCGCTTGGAATTGAGGGTTCCCGAGCGACCGCCGCGCCTTCCCGAGCCGCTATTCGAAACCGGGCGCCAGCCGGACCAGCGCGACTGGCTAATGATAGAATATCTGCCTGCCGGCCGCGCACGACTCAGTCTCTATCACGCGGGGACCGGCGCGTTCACAGGCCGGGAGTTTGCCATCCCGGCCGACCGCATGCTGGTGGTCGAGACCCGTTGCGGATCGCTACTGCCGCCGTTCGGGCATCCGGTGTTTTCCGGCTGGACCCGCGAGCAATATGATGCGGCAAGAATGGATGTCCAGGTCACGGTCAATGGAGCCGAGGTGCTGAGGACGGCCCTTGAGTGCTATGACTCTTCCCCGGCGAATATGTCGATCGGCCGGCAGAGGTGGTTTGCCGGGGGGATGGCTCAGGCGTTCTCCGGCCAAATCGTGGCCGTGACCCGGCTGCCGCTTGCAAAGCCCGCAAGCGTGATGCCGTTCTTCAACAAGTCCGCACCTGTCGAATTGTCCCTATTCCTGCCGGCGTCAATGCCTACCGGGGCCGATCCGCTCCTGCTTACAGGCCGCGGCATGAAAAGCGATCTCCTCTACTGCATCTACGACGGAATGAACCGCGTCCGGTTTGCGGTCGACCATTACGGGGCGGGAGGTCCCCAAAGTGAATCCGTTTTCTATGACCCCTTTGTCCCTCACTCCGTGATTGCATGGATGGGTTCCATGGCCGGTTCTTCGTCGCCCGGGTCTGACAAGGGTGTGGCGATCCCAAACCGCCTCGTCGTCATCTTCGACGGCCGGACCGTCCTGAACGTCGATCAGGACTTCTTCCCGGGCTCGCCTGAGACCACGGTGGTGGGTCTGAACGCCTACGGATCCTCGGCGGCGAGCCACCAGTTTACGGGCATAGTCTCGGGAGTTCGCCAGGTGGGTCCCGATGCCATTCCAAATCTTGTTCGCAGCGGTTTCGGTGCCGTTGAGATGAGCGTGGTGTTCCCTTCCTGGGTGCCGGGCACGCAGGAGCCTCTTGTGGTGACCGGGCTGACGGGCGCGGGAGACTTCGTGTATGTGCGCTACGTAGACGCCACCCATGTTGCCTTCGGTTTCGACCACTGGGGAATCGGCGGGTTGAAAGGCGGCCCGGTCGAGGTCGACTATGCGCGCACGCACCGGGTCGCGATCACCTTCCAGTCGTTGTACCCCGGAGATTCCGCAAGCCACAAATCCGACCTGGTCAGGGTCGCCGTGGACGGGCGCGCGGCGCTTGAGGGGAACTTCGTCTGTCATCCGAGCAGGGCCGACCAGATCACGATCGGTCGTAATTTGATCGGCGGATCCACATGCGGATCCATTTTCTTGGGCCGAATCCTCAGCGTGGAACGTTTTCCTGAGCCCCGCAAATAATGCGGCTGTATCATTTGTGGATAATTAAACTCGGATGGGTGTCGCTAGAATGCCCGCAATGTCACCTAACAATTGGTTGTCGTTCACCGAAATGGGGCGCCGGGTAAATGAGAGCGAACCTTGGCCAAGTTTCCATCGACGGTGCAGCCGTTCGCGCGCAATAAGGCGTTGATGATAGGCAAAGCTCGACTCGCCATATTTGGGGCAGGGGTTCCGAAAGGAGTTCGTTTGGTGCTGATTGACTTCGTTGTGCCCGTATGCCTGGCATGGGTCTGTGTTTCACTTGGCTTCAACCGCCTTGGCTCGGGGCCACGCTCCGCAGTCGAGGAGCCAGCAGCCTACGGTCCGGTGAGATTGAAGGTTAAGCTTCCCGGCACGTCCGGGGAAATCCCCGAGCCGCTGTTTGTATGCGGCAGGCCGGGGAAGCAGCTCTCGTATATATAAGGCTTCAGAAGGGACCGATCCGGATCGATCCCTTGCTGCGTGCTATCGCCGAGCAATCTGGAGCTGAGTACGTGTCGCCGTGTGCGATTCTGGGCTCGAATGAGGGGTACCTGGTTCGTCTCGGTGGCTCGGCCGACTGGTTGACAACGTTCGATTATGGCCACCTTACCGAGACAGGGTCGATCTATGTTGTGTCGCACTTCCCCAAGCTTTGACGGGGCCGAAGGCGTGGGTTGTCGGACAGTCGTGGTCGAATGAGCATTGGTACATCGGGCACTTTCTTTGCCACCAATTTCTACACTTCGCTAACTCTGCGGTAGAGTGGCTACTCGGCAGTGACGAATCCAATTCGCAGTTTCGAAGAAAGCGGTGCCGATGATCGCCAGAAACGACAGCCAGAACAGAAGCTTCAACCCTGCAGGGGCGATGTAACTCAGCTCGACATTCGATTCGCCCTGGGGAACAGCGACGCAAACGAGTCCCTCCTGGGACTTGCAGACCTCGGCGGCCTTCCTGTCGAGTGTTGCCCGGTACCCCACCTGGTACATTCGCGGTGTCTCCAGCCATGCGGCCGACGGGCTCCGGATGTGTGCCCGGTAGGGAATCCAGGAGTCGACGCGCACGGGAAGTGAATCGCGGTCATAGCTCATCAGCCGCACATGCGCCACGGACGGGACCGGTTGATTGGCCGAAAACGGCAAAGACGGCACAAATCGCACGGAAAGGTCCTGCGCACCGGCCGTGGACCAGACGGAAAGAACATTCGCATGATCGCCGCCGGAGCCAAATGCCTTCGGTCCGCCATAATCCGGAAGGGCATATTCGCGGTAAAAATGCGCTCCGTGTATTTGCAGTATTCCACTTGTATCGGCAGGTCTCGGAAAATCGAAGTCCATCAGGTAAGAGCGCGATGGCTCGACATGAAACGCCGTGTTCAGATCAAGGTAATTGAGAGGCCCGCCGGGAGTAGGGCGAAAATCCCCAGCCGCCTCCAGGTGGCCGGCAGCAGTGGCCGCTCCCGTATTCGAGACGATCTGTCTGAACGAGTTCCTCTCCAAAAGACGGTTCTCCAAGCTCGGATCAGCGACCCCATGGGTGAATCTGCCAGGAGTTGCCGGAAAAACGAGATAGGAATAGCTCGTGATATAGATGTTCTCCGGGAGGAGAAGGTCGACCGCACTCTCGACCGTGTTGGCCAGCTTTGTCGACCCAGATGCGAACTTGCCCGCTTCAGAAAAACTCCAAATGCATCCTCCCAGGATCAAAAGGGCCAGAATCCAAGTGCGGCGGCGGCCGTCGAACAGTCCTGCGGACGCACAGGACGCTGCTCCAAACACCGTTGCTGCGGCAAAAAGAAGATAGAGCCGGTTCATAACCCAGTTCCCCGTAATATTGCGGACGAACGAAGGAACGAGGGACCAGATGCCAAAGTTAACCCCCGGAATCGGAAGAAGGAGGACGGCCAAGACCGCCGCGGCGGTGAGCGCCACGGCAACATTGGGCTTTCGCGTGCCGCGCTGCGACCATATCGAGAGGACAAGCAATGCCCATAGCGAATAGCCGAGCTGGAAGTCGGCCAGGGACCTTCCGGCGGGGCTCAACGGAAGAAATGTCGCGGGAAACGCCACGCGAAGGAAGTAGACTATGGTGCCCGCAGAGGCCTTCTGAAACGAGTCAGCCGCGACGCCCGGCTCGGGGGGAAAAAGGAGCACGGAACCAACGGGGTACGCGGCGACTGCGCCGAACACGAGGACGGCCGCAATTGCTGCCGACCAGGATACCCCATCGCGCCATTGAATGCAGATTCGGGCCGCCTGAACGGCGCCGGCGATAAGGGTGGACCAGAGCGCGATCGGCGAATGGCCCCACCAGCAGCATCCGAGCGACGCTCCAAGCAATACGAGCGTTCTGAGGGCGCCGCGGTCCTGAAACGAGCGCACCGTGGCGAACCAGACTAGGGGAACCAACGGTACCGTGGTCCATGACATGTAAAGGTCAGTATTATAGGAGATCCCGAGAACGCCCGGGCACGAGAGGAAAAGGGCGGCAAGGCCGGCGGCGATCCATCTTTTCCCGGGCAAAAGGGCTCTCAACCCGAGGTACGCCGTCGCCATGGCGCCCACAGCAATGAGCGTAAGGAGCAGATTCTGAAGCTCAAATACTCCGAGGGTCCCTAGCGTGACCTTGTCCAGCAACGCGCCAAGGTAGACGAATGCTGGAGCCACCCTCAGCGGGTATATCGCGCCATTAAACTGGAAGATGCTCTGGCCCGCCCAGACCGGGAATACCCCTGAGCGTACCTGGGCGACCATGTCGGCGAGCATCCTGCTGTACCAAAGCGCATCGGGTGTGCCGTTAAGCGTGTGCCGAGCGAATCCCCGCATCAGCCACAATGAAGCCCCAAAGAGGAGAATGACCCTCAGGAATTCCCCCAAGGTCGGATTGCGAATCCAGTGCTGATTCTCGAACCAATTCGCGATTCCCAGCCACGCCGATCTGCACAGGCGCACGCTGGCCATCCAGACCATGACGGTAAGCATCCGGATCTGGTTTACGATTCGCAGCCAATCGAATCCGAACAGACAGCCGACGGCTGGCCAAATCGCGCCAAACCACAAGCCGGCCAGAGACCGATTGAGGACAAACCCGAGAAGGGCGCCTACGGCGATCACCGTCACGATCCTGCGAGGCAGCGCCGACCAGAATTCGGACCATAGGGTTGGCGTTGATGTTGCCGGGCGCAAGGGCACCAACGCGGCCACGACGAGCGCACACAGGATAGCCGAAGCTGGCATGCCGGCGCGGAAGGCGCGGGCCAAAACAAGGGACATGGCAAGCGCCGCAAGATCAAGAACTTCGCTCCTGTGTCGTCGGAGCCAGGCGGACCATGTGCTTGCCGTGGCTCCTCCAGAGTTCATCGCATCAATCATCGAAGGCCTGTCAGCGGCGTCGCGAGCACATTCTTCCCATGCAAATAGCATCCCGTCATGAGTGCGCACTGCGAACAACATGTCCGTTTCTACGACAATGCCCGCGACTTGCCATCGACGTTCGCCTATGAATGCTGCCGGCGCGACGTTCGCCCTTACGGTTCTCCATTGGGATCGATCTGATCCTTGGACTTCGCCCGGTGAGCCAG
>Ga0265318_10000521_pt1 | contig 27636 bp, 22 predicted proteins | sample 4821metaG_FD_192431 | JGI IMG/M metagenome (GOLD analysis project Ga0265318, IMG submission 192431) | Rhizosphere microbial communities from Carex aquatilis grown in University of Washington, Seatle, WA, United States - 4-8-21 metaG | ecosystem: Host-associated > Plants > Roots > Rhizosphere >... | reverse complement strand
ACAGGCGATGAGTAAACCGTCCCTATGCCAAGGTTGCCTGAAATTACGCCGCTTGATTGATCAAGCTTGATTTTATTTGATAAATCAACCGTAACAGAACGGCTTACCGCTAGAATCGGCTGACCATCATACGAAATCGCGCTTTCTGTAAAAAATTTATTTGTATTATCTATCGCAGCTGGCTGTAACGGTAAAACGCCTCCCGAACCTGTGGCTAATTCAACAACCGGGTTTGATGAGAAAGCCGAAACATTTTCAATCAACGAGTCAAGCCTGAATGACACGATCTTACCGTCAGATGAACCTGCATAAACAGATTTTGTTTGTAAAATTGTGCTTGATATATCAAGAACAGGCGTGGTTAAGTTTCCGCCATTATGAAAAATATTTATTATGTTCGGATTCGACGTCAGCGTATCAATCGTAAAACTCAGCAGGCTGAATTTATTTCCATGAACTCCGGCAATGTATTTTCCGGATGTACCGCCGCCTAGTTTTGAGCCTATGTTATACTCAACATAGCTCACGGCATAATCAGCCACGCTGTCTTTTAAAAATCCGTTCGGCATATCAACCCTTATCGGGGCGCCGTTATCCCTGAATCCGTACAAAGTATCATTAACGTTTACAAAAACTTCATCCAGCCCGTTACCGTTGTAATCTATTCCAATCGGCTGGGCGTTGCCGGATAGGTCTCTGCCAACTTTATGCGGATAATTGCTAATATTCGTTATTGGACTGCATGTTTGGAACGTAAATGTCATAGACGAATCTATTGAGCTGAAATTGGAAAGACAAACTCTTGAGTGTATGCCTGTATAGCTGTTCGAGTTTGGTATAGTTGATTGGTTAAATGCATTCTGGTAAACATTTGCAGGCCTGTAATGCTCGCCGTTATACCAGAAATCTACAAAGAACCCGTCGCTAACAAAATCGCCTAGCGGAGTGCTAATCACTACGCCTATATCCTGCGAACCTTTAGCTTCCACTACATCTACACCTCGGTGATGTATATCGGTATTAATTGTGTTTGAAGCAAACTTAGCGTCTATAACATTTTCATCTATGTGCCAAACAAGTATACCGCCCTGGTAATTTGCTGTATCGTTCTTCAACCCCGGCAGGCTCCAGTCAAGTTCATCCACGTCAACAATATTTCCTTTCAATAACGCCACGCCATCGTTTGAAAATCCATCTACATCCTGCGTGAACGTTCTGGAGGTCCTTACTCCGTTTGATACGAAAGTTACGGTTTCTCCGTCTTTATGCGCATCCCTGTTACGGTTCTCTATCAGGAAATATTCCTTTTCGCTTATAAGCACTTTGTAAACCGAGCTGTTCCCGTTTAAATCAAGGCTTGCTGCTCTGGTCGTATAAACGCCGTCTGAGCTCACCACGATCGGATTTATCCATCCAAGGTACTGTTTTTCCCATGCTGATGGTTCAGGCGGGAAAACGCCTAAATAGCTGAAAAGCGACTGCCCATCCATTAAACCGAATCTGCCAATAGCAGTTCTTCCGGTTTGAGTGTCGAACAAGTCAGGGAGGCCAAGATAACTTCCGATGGTCGCAACGGTAATGCCGTTCAAACCCAGCTCAAGGAACTGGTCGCCGAAACTTGTGTTTATAATTCTCCATTCCTGTTCAGGTAACACGCTTGAGCTTGGAATAATAAAGTTCTCTCTTGTATAAAAACCTTTTGCAGTATCCCCGTAGATCTGTTTTAAAGAACTATTGCTGAAATAAATAGACGGGATATCAAGCTCTCCCGAAAAAATACCGGATGATACAAGATCGACATCTCTTCCGACTCCCGCGTGAAATATCATGAATGCGGATTTATCAGGATTAACGCCGGATAAAAATCCTGCGACGCTATCAGCCGATGTCCATGATTCATAGAATAATTTGCCTATTTTGTTTAAGCCTTCATTCTTCCCCGGGGAATATTGGTCAAGTGTGCCTGAAAGCGTTCTGACGGAACCAAGTATTTTAAAATTAACTATCAGCTTGCCTTTTGAAGCCTTGAAATAATAGTTCTTCAGGAACTCCAAATGGTTTGCAAAATAGAGGCTGTCATGCGGCGGTGCATCAACCGAATCCGGGTAATTAGACGACATATCAAACCTGCCGTTGCCGGTTACGTTCGGGTTATTCGTATTCTGAAACTGCACCATAATAGCGTAGATATTCAGCGTATCAGGCACAGCAAATGAGAACAGGAAATTCCTGTAACTATTGTTCGGCTTTATCACCGGGTTATTATTGAGATGGTGATCTATGAGGATCTGCGAACTTTTAATTTTTTGTGAATATAACTGCGCTGCGGAAGATATTAATAAAGAAAAGACAAATAATATCTTTAAACAAAAGACTAGCTTGTTATTTTTCATTTAGACTATTTTCCAGGCGTATTTTCAGGACCCTTGTTTTCCGGTTTTTTCTGCGGTTCGTTCTTTCCGCCAATATTCACCATTAACGTGAACCTGAGAGTATTCGCCAAAGGATGATTCTGTTCTATAGTGTTAATATAACTGAAATCGAAACCATAAATATCATATCTCAACCCCGCGCCTAAAGTAATATACTTCCTTGCTCCGTGGTCGGGATCTTCATAAAAATACCCGGCTGTAAGACCTATCAATTTGGGATCGCCGTACCAGTATTCCGCCCCAACCGAGCTTTGAATTGATTTGAGAACATTATTTGCGCCGCCGCCCCAGGATGTAAATATTGCTTTGTACAGCGGATCCGATTCTCCGTTGTCGCCTCTTTTTACGACAAGCTTATTAAAATCAGCGGTAAGCGTAAGATTGTTAAACTGGCTTTGGTAAACGTCGTATGCAAATCCCAGCCTTAAATTAGACGGAAGAGGATCAGCCTGCGCCGCATCCACATACGTTACTTTTGGGCCAAGGTTAGAAAAGTTCAAACCAATGCCAAGCTTGTTGTTAATGAATTTCAATTTGGTTTTAGTCGGCCTCCATAAAACTGCAAAGTCAAAATCCAGATCATAAGCTACGCCGCTTCCTTTTTCATTGCCAACGTTGCCCACAGCAAGCTTGCTGTATATGAATCTTGTAACAATACCGACTCCAAGATCGCGCGTTACTTTCGTACCGTAACCTACTGCAATAGCTCCGTCAAAAGCCTGGTACTGCCCGATTTCATTTCCAAATTCATCGGTCCTTATAATTGTACCAATATTAAGATAGGTGATACTCATACCGAGCGTGCCGCCCAGTTTTTTCAAATGATATTTTGCGCTTAAATAATCATAAAACAGATCTCCAAGCCCCAAACCCGGAAGCCACGGAGAGTGTGTTATACTTACTTCAATTCCTTTTTGGAAACCGAGCCCCGCCGGGTTCCAATACATCGCAGATGCATCGTTAACCAACCCTGCTCCTGTTTCAGCCATACCTGCATTACCGGAGTTCGGACCAATTAATAAAAAGGGCACAGCTGACTCGCCCTGTGAAAAAGCCCTGCCGGATACGACAAACAGGAACGCAATAATACAACCTATTTTTACTTTTGACATCTAAATTTAACCTCCTAAATATTATTTAAACTCTTTTTAAGCTTCTGAAATCATTTTAAGACGGCAAGCTTGCCGACATTTGTTATAGCAGTTCCCGCATCGGTAGTTACTACAACCTTGTAAATATAAATACCGTTGCCCAGCGTTTCGCCGTCTGCATCTTTACCGTTCCACGGAATATAAACAAACTTATCGTTCGTAGCGGGCTGGTCAATTTCTTTAATCAGTCTTCCGGCTACTGTGTATATTTTTATTTTAGTAGTTACAAGCCCGGGGTAATTGTGCTGGTAAGTAAACGCGGTCCCGTCTCTGAACGGGTTCGGGAAATTATAAACGTTTATTACCTGAACAACGCCGCTTGTAACAACGTCAAAATTTATAGTCACCTGCGATGAATTATTGTAAGTATCCCACGCCCTGAGCCTCAGAGAATGCGTCCCGTTTCCAATACCCGTAAAATCATATGTAAGGCTTCCTGATTTATAAGACGTATCGCTGTTATAATACGTGGTCAGGTCATACTTGTTGCTCTCGTTGCCGTCAAGAGTAGCCTCAATTCTGTGCCCGATAGTGCCTGTTGTGTTTATACCTGATTCATCAAACATATCGGCAATCAGCTTGAAATTCTCGTTTACAACGTCGCCTGAGCGGAAATTCCTGTTATTCAGGTATGCGTTTATTCTTGGCCCTGTAGAATCTACAGGCGCATTCGGATTGATCCCGCCTACAAAGAAATTAGTGTACAGGCTTGAGCCGTCAGCCTGGTTATTATAAAAATAATTAACAAGCTTGCCCCGTTGATTCAGGTAAGACAGATCTTTTGGAACCACATATTCAGCGGTCCATTTTCCGTTTGTAATTGAAGAGAGCCCTGAATAGATTATTCCGCCGGGGAGCTTGAACCTGAACGCGTAAACCAGGCCCTGGTAAGTTTCGTCTATTTCGATCTGCCTTGTAACATCATACACTTTAACGAAAGTATTGCCATTGTATGTTGACCAAACACTAGAATCAGGATTAATGATAGAACCGTAAATTTTTATTTTGCTTAAAGCGCGCATTGTATCTGAACTGAGCCCGCTAATGCTGTCTATCCTTGTCTGAAAACGCGGAAAAGCTATACGCGTGGAAGGATCGCCAAGTAAAATGAACTTCTTGTCATTATCCGAATAAGACTGGCTGAACTGCTTGGTTTGAAAAATAGCTTTACCGAACCTTAGCGGGTAAAGCAAAGTATCTCTCTGCCCATAAAGCCTGTCAAAGAAATTTATCATAAGCACCGCATTTGAGCTTCCGTATACCGGCCTTGATGCCGCAAGGGTCCCAATTGAACCTTTATTTGGGGTAATAGTAAATTCTGCGGCGGCGCACACATTATGAGGATCGTCAAACTTAGACATATCACAGCTTGCAATGCTGACAAACGGATATTGGCATTGGTTATGAAGCTGGCTCATAATAACGTCTTTTTCAAGCACATATTCATGAGCCCAAACATCCGGGGCGCCATGTCCTATATAATGGATGTTCAGGCATCCTGCATTCCATGATTTAATAATATCTGCATTGACAGCGGGTTTTCTTTTGCCCTGCGCCGTAATAACCGTTGGATATGCTATCAAATATATCTTCACTTTATCAAATACCTGGGGAGTATGATTTTCTGACAGGTCTTCACTCTGGTCGGTGAATTGCGTGCCGTCGTACAAATCTCCGGAATAACCGTCGTCGGCTACAAAATCCATCCTGTTTTTCCAATACCCGTTGTTTACAGGATCCTCATAACAATCAACTTTATCAAGATAAGTATTTGCTAGATTAACGCCGGAAAGGTTTGTGGCCGGAATTCTTCCTATACCAACATCCGGTCTTCCAACAGGGGGATCGTCTACTATATTAGCATAAAAATCATCAGTAACGTATCCGTTCACCTGGTCAATCTGCGGGTCCGTCACTTCATATGGCGGCACCCAATTTTTTATATCCTGAATGCCGAAAATATTTTTATAGTCAAAAGTGCCGGACCCGAGCAATACAACATAAACAGGCCTTTCCTGCCAATTCTCGTAAGCGTACTTTAAAAAATCTCTGATTGCAACCGCATCAAGCACTCCGCCTGAAAATTCGTTGTATATCTGGTCGCATGTAAAAATGGCAGTATGCAGGTAATTGGGGTTTTCGGGCCCGCCTGCCTCGCGTTTTGATTTCAGCCTGTTTGCAGCTGCCATAAAGTCAGGATGCGTTATTATAATAAAACTGGCGCCGTCCGAAATTCCGTGCAGGTTCTGGTTGGATACTCTTTGTGAAATGGAAGTCGGTGTTTTGTATCCCGTTGGCCCCGCTACAACAAACCTGCTCAATGTTCCCATGGTCTGCGTCTTCTGGAATCTTACGTCGCTGGTTGAACTGGATATAGGCTGGATCATTCTCACGCCGTTATGGTTTGACACATCAAAAACCCTGATATCAGTTCCGCTGAATGAAGAAACATTGTATTCAACCAGCCCGTTTACATTAGGCGAGTCAAACCTAAGCATGTCGTTAGCCACGCTGTTAAGCCTGCGGGTGTATTGGATCTCCATCCAGTCCAAATAACCTTCTCCGTCAGGCGTGCCGCACTGAAAAGTCGCCCTCAGGCTGGTGGCTTCTGAATTCGGAGGACTTTTTAAAGATGCATTTACCGAAAAACTTGTCTCGGAAGTTGTGATCCAGGGGCCAAAACCCGGCGTTATACACTGCATTGGGTAGTTTAACTCAGCCACGGATGTATTATCGTCCTTAATTCTGAAAAAAACATTAAACGGACACGGTCCGGGTGAATAATTATTTACGACGCGGCTTGCAGGTTTAACAATATAAAGTATATCGCTGTTTGCCACAAGACCGGTCATATTTGTATTCCATACGAAAGATTCCCCGTCATTCTTTCTTTCGCTTAACCATAAATTGCCTTCGCTGATCAGGTTTGATTGCTCCTGTTCCAAAAACATTCTTTCCCTGAATGAAGTCTGAAGCAGCGGGTTGTTGCCGTTTTCAGACGGATCTAATGACATCCTGAATTCGGTCCCTGCAGGCCCCGGAGTATTCAGGCATATCCAATAATAATTTGACGTACTGTAATAATCCATTACATGGCTGTATATGCCGGTAGATGTATCATAATTCCATCTGTTAATGCTGTTGGCATAAAATAGAATGTAATCCTGGGGATCAAAATGGCCGTCTGCTTCACCCGATATAAATATCGGTATTGGCTGTATGTCGCTGGGCCTTGCCACCGACATAGGTTCCGGAAGCAGCCCTCCCCCGTTTCCGTACATCTTAATATTCCTTGGGTCGACATTAGTTAAATTAATGCCGGCGCTTTCAAGAAAACTTTTCGTGATCTTATAAACGCCTTCGCTTTGACCGTCGCTGTTATCTTTTATTTCTATCTTATACCAGTCGCCTGTATTAAACGGACTGCTTATGACCTGAACATTTCCGCGTTTGATGTTCTTTGATTTCGGGTTTACCCAGTTCATGGCCAGATCCGAATTCAAAGCAACGCCTTTCATCAGGCTTATCTCTTCCTTTGACCTCGGCTTATTCAGATATACGGGCGATTGTCCGAAAGTGACCCTTACCCGGATCTTTGTATATTGCTTCATCTGTTTCGTCACCGGATTATACTGGTACGGGTATATTACAAGATTACCGATTGAACCATCTCTCAGGCGGCCCACCGCTTCCAGCGAAGCGACGTTTTCAGGGTAAAATTTATTTTGCGAGTATAACTTTGAATCTCTTAAGTATAAGAATTGAAAATCTTCAGGATTCTTTGCGTTTTGTTTTGTTGGCACTACAGTTGGAATCGGCGCAAGGTTAATATTCGGAGCGTCATTCACCTGGAAATCGGTAACGGTTACCTTGTTATTCACTTCCGATGGGAACATCACGCTGAATACCCGTTTTCTTAAATCGGGCTGGCCTGATTCCTTTTCTGTTTTACCTACCGCTCCGTCAAAATCGAGCGTCAGGTATTGCTGTCCCTGGAATTCAATTACATTTGGTTTATTGTATTTTGGGTAGAATTCAATTTCAATATAAGAGGAGTTGGAACTAATAATCTTATAATCCGCCGCCGCGCCGCCATCGTCTTTTGCCGCAACTACTTTTTGGCCCTTTATTAATTCACTTTTATCCAGTTCAAGAACGGGAGTATTGTCTTTCTGGACTTTTTGGGCTATCAAGTAAACCGGACTCATCAACAGCGAAGCCAGGAAAATAATTGATATAGTTCTCATAATAATAACTTTAAATAGTTGTATAATAAAAAAACCGAATATGAATGTTTACCTTCAACATTCGGTTCTAATTATAAATGAATAAAATTGTTAAAGGCAACCTGAAACAGCGTAATTTAATAAACAGTAATTAAAACCTTTAACAATTTAATCTATAACTATTTGCCCTTTTTATTTTAAGCAATATAAATTGAGATAAAAATATTGTCAAGACTAAAAGAATTTTAGAAATATTGCTAAAACTAAGCCATTTTCGGCGAATGTACATCTTTAAGCAAGGTTAAACACTGTCCGAATACAGTTTGGGTTTCAATTGTGTTTATTTTTGAATTTGAAGACTTTACAGAAACTTTCTTTTCGCCAATTGGGCCCCATTCGTAAGCTTTGGTTTCGCCAAAAAGAGCGACCATTGGGACCTCTAATCCCGAGGCAAGATGCATTACGCCCGTATCATTGGTTACAAAAAGACTGCATAGATTTAGTAACGCCAAATTCCTCATTAAAAGTCCTTTATGGCAGGTAAAAGAATCCAACCCATACTTTTCTTTAATAACCCTCACTGTCTCTAATACGTAATTCCTGTCATCGGGTCCTTCGGATATCAAAATATGTGCGCCGTACCGGGAGCTTAACTGCGATGCAAGCTCGGCAAATTTTTCGGCGGGCCATACATTTGTTTCTTTTCCGGCGCCGGGATGAATTGCTATCACTGGCCTGGACCGGTCAATCGAGTTATCGCGAAAATATCCTTCTGCAAAATCTTTTAGTTCTTCAGCAAGAACAATTCTTATCTTTGATTCAACCGGAGGAATATTCAGCTGTTTTATTATATCAAGGTTCCTGTCTATCTGGTGAGTTTTTTTCAGTCCCCAATCAAAATCATTTTTTACATTCAGCAGGTAATCAACACGGTTGGGTTCAAAGTCCATGGATTTAACGCCGGCCCTAATCCTCGCTCCCGAATAATAAGCAAGCAAATGGTTTGTGGATGAAAATACTACGGTAGAAGGAACAGCTGCAAGATCAATTTTTTTTGTCTTTAGTTCCCTCGCAAGATTCAGAAAATTCTCAAAGCCATGCTCGAAACTATATACTTCATCCGCTATAGAATTAACCCCCGTAAAAATTTCTTCGTACCTTGTTGAAGCTTTTGTCACAAGGATTAGTTTTGAATCGGGGTAAAATGATCTCAATGTCCGCAGCATTGGCGAGGCGCAAAGCATATCTCCCATTTGATGCCGGAGAACAACTAAGATATTTTTTATTGAGCTGTGGTCTATGGCGCCGGGGTCAGTATTCTTTTCAGGCACAAATCCTTTGAGCAGCTTAATTCCTATTGCGCCAAATAATTTGTCGGACTTTCCCACTTACCTGTTCTTTACCTTACTTGTCTTTTTTAATCTCTTCAAACTCCGCGTCTTCGATGTTATCAGGGTCGATAGAGCGCCTTGGTTTCTCATCCCGCGGGGTTTTGTTCTTCGGGGTTTGCCCTGCCATCGAACGGAACAGATATCTCAGCAGGAGATAAACTCCGTAAATGAGCATTGCAAATATTACTATTCTCATGTCTTTATTGCGCCGTCTTTCTAAGTGCCGGGTTATAATATTCAATTGCGCCTCTTTCTGTCTTAAAGATTTCACTTACAAGGTCTTCAAAATCCGACGGGTTATTAACAAAATCCGCTTCTTCGCAATTTACTATCATTACTTTGGAGTTCTTATATCTTGAAAAAAAATAATTGTACGCATCGTTCAGGTTTTCAATGTACTGTTCGGTTATCTCTTTTTCAATGCTTCGGTTCCTGAACTTTATGTTTCTCATGAGCCTTTCAACCGACGACTGCAAATATACAACAAGGTCCGGATTAACAACGTTCCTATCAAGCGCCTGCACAACCTGCTCGTATATTTTCAGCTCATCATCGTTAAGGTTCATATAGGCGAATATTTTATCTTTTTCGAATATATAATCGCTTACAGTATAGTTCCGGAACAGCTCCTTCTGATGCAGCTCCTGCAGCTGCGAATATCTTTCCAGCAGGAAAAACATCTGCGCCCTGAAAGCATATGCGCGCGTATCTGAATAGAATTTTTCAAGAAACGGGTTCTCCTCGAAATTCTCCAGCACTAGCCTTGCATTTAGCCTTTCAGCAAGCTTTAACGCGACCGACGTTTTGCCCGCGCCAATAACCCCTTCAATGGCTATGTAGCTAATCGGACTGTTATTATTTAGAAGATTTTCAGGCAATTTCCCTTTTCGAAAAAGATTTCTGCTATCAGATTATTGACTTCTGTTCGTGGATTTCTAATCTTGATAAAAATGAATTCCGGAGTCTATGTCATTCCCGCGGAAGCGGGAATCTTGTTTTAAAATAATGAGATTTCGGATTCAACCAAAATAGGATAAAAAATGGAACTGTTAATTCATATCCTATAATTTTTCAGAATACAAATATACTTTATTTTTATCCGTTGTGTGATTATTAAGATACTCCATGCTTCTTTTCAAAACCGGGTGAGCAAGACCCGGCGCCAGTTGGGCAAGCGGCTTCAAAACAAAATTCCGCTTCGCTAACTCGGGATGCGGTATTACCAATCCGCTTTTATTCACGATCCTGTTTCCATAGAATAAAATGTCGATATCAATCTCGCGTTTCCGCCATTTTCCGCGCATTTTCCGGCCCGTCTCCTTTTCAACTTTTCTGAGCGCACGTATAGCTTCCTCAGGCTCTAATCTGCACGAACATACCAAAATACAATTCAGAAACTTATTCTGTTCCTTAAATCCCCATGGCTCGGTCTCATAAATACCGGAGAGAGCCAAAAAATCAAATCCGGGTAAAAGACAAATACCTTTTACTGCCTTTCTTAAATAATTCAGACGGGAGCCGATGTTTGACCCTAAACCTAAAACTACTCTGACCATTCATTTATAAAACATTACCCCGAAACAACCGGCAAAATATGTCGCAAGCGCTCCAGGGTAAAAGAATTATTACTTATTTTCGGTATTCAGTATGCTCTATTTCAACATGTTCCACAACTCCGCCTAATGGAGGCGAAGGCTTGCGGACTTTAATAGTGATCTTTTGCACCATCGGGAAATTTTCAATTAATCTTAGCGATATCCTGTAAGCCAGCGCTTCGATCAGAAAAAACTTCGAGCCGGATACAACTTCTTTGATGAATTTATAAGCCCGTTCATAATCAAGGGTCTTCTTAAGATTATCTTCTGTCTCAGCTGATGTAATATCGCATGTCAGTTCGGCATCTATCTCAAATAATCCGCCGTTGGTCCGTTCCTGGTCAAGCACGCCGTGATGAGCATAAAACTGCGCGTTCTTTATCCTTATAATAGTATAGTTCATACTTTATCTAAAACCTTACGGTTATCTCTTACGTGCGGACTTCTTTCCTTTTGATTTCTTCGCCGATTTTTTAATTTTCTTAGCGGCTTTCTTTTTGTCAACTTTCTTCTTCGCTGTTTTCTTCGCAGTTTTCTTCGCCGGTTTCTTAGCCGGTTTGGCTTTTAATTTATCCAGAGCTTTCTTAACCGTTATTCCGATATCTGCAGGAGAAAGCGATACCTGTATTCCGGCCGCTTTCATTGCGCTTATTTTATCTTCGGCTGTTCCTTTGCCGCCTGCGATAATAGCGCCGGCATGTCCCATTCTTCTGCCCGGAGGCGCCGTTCTTCCGGCAATAAATCCTATGACAGGTTTCGTCATATATTTCTTTACATAAGCCGCGCAGGTTTCTTCAGCGTTGCCGCCAATTTCGCCTATCATAACAACTGCGTCTGTGTCTTTGTCTTCGTTAAATAATTTCATAACGTCAATGAAATTAGATCCAATTATCGGGTCGCCGCCAATACCCATACAGGTCGACTGGCCCAATCCAAGCGCCGTTAACTGCGCAACTGCTTCATATGTTAATGTTCCGCTGCGTGAAATTACGCCGACTTTTCCTTTCTTATGAATTGACGCGGGCATGATCCCTATCTTACACTCTCCGGGCGTGATTACGCCTGGGCAGTTTGGCCCGACCATTCTGACATTTCTTCCGGCTTTATTCAAATCTTCAAGATAGTTCTTTGCCGTTATCATATCGCGTGTCGGAAGTCCTTCGGTGATACACACAATTACGTTAACTCCGCTATCGGCTGCTTCCATAATTGCATCAAGCGCAAATGCGGGAGGAACAAATATAGCCGAAGCGTTAGCCCCGGTTGCCTTAACCGCATCGGAACATGAATTAAATATCGGAACCTTCTCATCGAATTTAGCGCCGCCTTTTCCGGGCGTTACGCCGGCAACTACATTCGTGCCGTATTCTAACATCTGGCGGGTATGAAATGAACCCTCGCCGCCGGTTATACCCTGAACCATCACCTTTGTTTTCTTATTGATAAGTATACTCATTGGTAGTCGCTTTCTCTTATATTAAATATTTGTTATTGATTATGTTTTTATATTACGGGAAAAACAAATTTAATGATTATTAATGATTGAAAAAATAATAAAATAATGGCATAAAACGCGGATTTCGGGAGCAGTTTTTACTTCTATACCAGGCGCTAATGCAACTTATCCGGTATTTCTGTGGAGTGTTGAGGCATAAAAAAAGCCTGTTCCGGGTAACGGGAACAGGCTTCGAAGGTTTAGTCAGCTTTTGGGATAGCCTACGTTCTTTTTTAGCAAATGTCTTTCTATTCTACTGGTCTTCCTTTACGGAATTTCCGGTGATCACCCATTCGCCGTTCTTATTGGCGGTCAGGTTATATGTAACGGTCAATGTCTTTGTGACGTCTGTATCTTTTCCGTCTTTCTTTATTGTCTGCGTTTGCTGCACTTTTGAAACTACCTGGGCCGTATTATCTTTCTGCGTTACGACTTTCGGCTCATCAAGCACTGTGAAAGCCTTGGTATTCCTGTATCCGCCCTTTAACTTCTCGGAAGAGCGCGACGGAAAATACTTTTGCGCTTTTTTCATGTTTGAATCAAAATTACCTTTTTCATTTATCGCGCGCTGAATGTATTCATAGTAATCTTTTACAGTCGCCTGGGGATTCTCAAACTTCTTCGATATCTCCTGCTGTATCTCTTTTTTCTTTTCCTGTTTTTCTTTTTCCTTCTCCTGCTTCTTTTCTTTATCGCCTAATTTGGATGTATCCTTTTGTACCGTTGTTTTGCTGCTATCGCCGGTCGGTTTGTTTTCATACCCGCTGATCTTTTTCTCGCGTTCATCAAGTTCAACTTCCTTCAATTTGATCTTCGCTTCCCGGTCGTTCAGCTCTTTTTCCTTATCAGCCAAATATTGAATATTCGACTTATTGTTTGTATTGGGGTCGTCTTTTTTTCCGCAACCAATCAGGAAAATCAGCGCGGTAATCGCAATTATATATTTAATGTAGTTACTCATAACACTTAAAATGTTTCTTTAGATAATTCTCTTATCTAAATATAATTATAATTGTTACGATTTACAACAAGTTTATTCAGAATGCATAGAAACAAACTATAAACCCTTAAATGTATATAAATATAGTGTTTAATTGAAAAATGAAGGGAAATGAGTGGGAAAATACTGCTAATTTGACTCGTAAATGTACTTAAAATTGACAAAAGCGTTAAATAAGCCGGTTGCGATAGCTGTTTGACCTGTTGAGGAGGTAAGGTATTTTTCTTCTGCCGGGTCTGAAACGTAGCCTGTTTCAACAAGTATAGATGGCATTGACGCGCCTATAACAACTACAAATCCAGCCTGCATAATACCTCTTGAATGGATCTGGGTATAATTGAGCATATTTATTTCAACATTGGATGCAAGGTATTCGTTAAATTTATAATACCCGTTTTGTGCCAAAGTAGAAAAAATAAAATTGTCTGTTGTATCTGTACCGGCTTTTTGAAATTTCAACCAGGAGTTATCACGCATTGTAATATCAATAGCGTCCGGAAAATGTTCCCTTGTCATCATATAGATCTCGAATCCGCTTTTCTCGGTCTCATCCATTTTTTTGTGGTTAGCGTGGATGCTTATGAAGAGCTTCGACTTATTATCATTTGCAATCTTTGTTCTTTCATGCAAAGAGGGGAAATCATCGTTCGACCTTGTGAACACTATTTTAATTTCAGGGAATTTTTTCTGTATCAAATCGCCAAGCTTAAGCGCTATAGCCAGCACAATGTTTTTTTCAAGCGCGCCGGTTACGCCAATAGTGCCGGGGTCCTTCCCGCCATGCCCCGGGTCGATTGTAATAACATCTAGCTTACTTTGCGCAGTTAACAGTGAACAGTTAACAGTAAACATGAAAACAGAAATGAATAATATATATAATACAATTTTTCGCATTCAATTGTTTAATTTTGTAAAACGAAAATAGTTGCAACAGACTGTTAACTGTTAACTGAATTTCTATCTGTAGTTCACAAACTGTACGGCAAAATCAAGCTCAGCGCCTTTAACCAGCGATATCGCAGTTTGCAGCTCGTCCTTATCCCTGCCTGATACCCTGACCTGTTCATCCTGAATAGCCGCCTGCACCTTGAGCTTAGCGTCTTTAATAATTTTAACTATCAGCCTTGCATTATCTTTATTAATACCCTGCAGCACATCAATTGCCTGTCTTATCATTCCGCCGGATGCCTGCTCAGGAGCCTTGAATTTCAACGCCTTAAGCGGTATACCTCTTTTTACAAATTTGTTTTGAAGTATATCTATTACCGCCTTGGTTTTATAATCGTCATCTCCCATTACGGTAATTGTTTTATCTTTCTGGCTGTAGTCTATTGAGCTTTTCGAGCCCTTGAAATCATAACGCTGCAGGATCTCTTTTCTCGCCTGGTTAATAGCGTTATCTACTTCCTGCCAGTTTATTTCTGATACTATATCAAATGAAAAATTGTCTGCCATAAATAGTTTCTTTTATAATTTTTATTTTGATTCTCCGGCTAAAGGCTTTAAGCTGTATAACCTTTCACCGGTAAATTTTTCCTGTTTCGGGTCCCACGGAAATAAATTTACCAGTCTCCACAGGATTTTCTGCCCGCATTGGTCATTGCCTGCAAACGGAAATTTCTGAGTACCTGTCATGTTTGCAACTCCGAATACACCCTGGGGTCCAACAACAATATCGAGCAATTCAAACTCCGGATCAGGAACAGCTTTCATAAGCGCTTTGTAAAATTCCCTCGCTCCATCGTGCCCTTCCCAAATTTCGCCTGTCTGGACAATCTCGTACAAGCAATCGCTTGTCATCGTTTCAAGCAGGCCATCTATGTCTCCTTTGGCTTCATCTGTCACATGTTTAACCCAGGAACTTCTTATTTTGTCATATTGAGTCTGTGTGACTTCCATGTTTAAACGTTCTTCAGGCGTTGATGAAAACATATTAGTTTTATTTTAATTTATTATTTTGACATTTCAATGATTGCGTCCCACAAATTTTCAGGCATAGGCTGAACCGAAAGCCGCCCCTCTTTTACAAGTTTAGAATCTTTAAATCGTTTATCAGCTTTAACGGCTGCCAGGGTAACAGGTTTTTTTAATTGACTCTTTGGTTTTATATCAAATACCATTATCCTTGGATTATCCGCCCTGGGATCCTCGTATGGATCTGAAATAATTTCAGCAATGCCGACAACCTGCTTTTCATCGCCAGTATGATAGATAAAAACAAGGTCGCCTTTCTTAGCCTGCTTGATATTGTGCAATCCTCCCGGACTTGTAACGCCATCCCAGCGTGTCTTCTTGTCTTTTTCAAGCTGAGAATACGAATAAACCGTGGGTTCTGTTTTTAAAAGCCATTTATTCATTTTTTCAAATATTAAATAATAAATAGTAAATATTAATAAAATCTAAATCAAACCTTTTTGGCTTTCTTAATTCTGCTTGTATTTAATATTGAATATAAAATCTTGCATAATTCCTCACAATCATTAAGCATCGAATCAAATATCTTCTTGTTAATATAATTTGTTGTAAATAATAATCTGAGCCAATAATGTGTTTCTCTTGCTTCCTTATATGCAATTGAAATCTTATTCGAAAAATCTGAGTTTGAAATGCCGCCGTGCGCTTCCTCAACATTAGCGCCTATTGAAGTTCCGCTCCTTAATATTTGTCTTGATAGAACATATTCTTTTTTGTCGCTTAAAAACTGAAATAACTTTATAATTCTTACTGCAAATAAAAAAGATTTATCTAAAATTACGTTATTTTTCGAGTACATTTATTCAGCATTAAAATTCTGTAATTTTTTGTCTGTTTGGTAAGTTGTTCTAGTGTTTCTGTTTTATTTTTTTCTGTTATTTACTATTTACTATTTACTATTTGCTACGCCAAGCGTAAGTTTGCATACTTTAAAATAACATTTTTTACCCCGACTTTGTCGAACAAAATTTGCGCCTTCTTTGTATCCCCTCGCCCGGTGAGCTCCAAGACCTTCCCTTTCCCGAAATTATTATGAAATACCACGCTGCCCTTTTTTATGCCGCTGCCCTCGCGGATTATTTCATCAATAAAGCTATCTTTAGAACCTCCGTCATCGTAGTATTCATATTTTATGGAGCTGCCCTCGGGCTGATAAACCCTGCCCCTGGATGTTCGTACAACTGAGCTCTTATTATAGTTCAGTTTGCTGACATCAATTTCATTCAGGAAACGTGATTTCATCTGGTACATTGCCGAGCCAAACCTGTAACGCTGCAATGCGTAAGTCATATACAGCTTTTTCATTGCGCGTGTTATTGCAACATAGAACAGCCTTCGTTCTTCTTCCATTTCTTCCGGCGATTGGGTTGAACTTAATAAAGGGAATATCCCGTCCTCAAGTCCGGTTATAAACACAACAGGATACTCCAGGCCCTTTGCCGAGTGCGCCGTCATCATTGTAACCGCGTTCTTCTGGTCATCATAAGTATCCAGATCAGTCACAAGACTAACTTCCTGCAGGAAACCTTCAAGCGTTGCATTCTCATTTGTATCCGTATATTCTGATATACCCGAAAGCAATTCCTGCACGTTTTCCATCCTGTCCATTGCTTCATCCGTACCTTCATTTCTAAGCTCGCGTATTATCCCAATTTCGTCAACAATGCTTCTTGCAAGTTCGCCGGGCGAGAGTCCTTCCCTAACCTCTGCATATTTCTTAATAAGCGCTCCAATTCTGAATAACTCCGATTCAATCCTAGTCTGCTTCTTCGGCTGGCCATCGCTCTCGTCAAAATTCTTTAGTATCGTCAGGCAAATAGATAAGTTATTTTCTCTCGCCTCGCGTTTCAGCCTGTCTACGGTTTGGTCCCCGATGCCTTCACGCAGTTTTAGAATTCTTGTCATCGCCTCATCATCTTTAGGATTTACAAGAACTTTCATGTAAGCAAGTACGTCTTTAATTTCTTTGCGCGCATAAAACTTAACGCCGCCTACTATTATATATGGGATTGAGTTTGTTCTGAATGCATCTTCAATAACGCGGCTTTGAGCGTTGGTGCGGTAAAGCACAACAAAATCTTTGAAGTTAAGCTTAAGATTATGAATTTCGCTCATGATCCATTTAACTATCATTTGACCTTCATCACGGTCAGAAAGAACTTCGGTCAAAACTACCTGTTCGCCCTTATCGTTTTTTGTAAACAAAGTCTTCGGTATCTGCCGCTTATTTTTTTTGATAACTTCATCAGCAAGCGCAAGTATGTTTTGCGTTGAGCGGTAGTTTTCCTCAAGCTTAAATACTTTTGTGCCCTCAAAATCAGATTCGAACTTCAGAATATTTTCAATTTCCGCGCCGCGCCAGCGGTATATGCTCTGCGCGTCATCGCCTACCACCGAAATATTGCTGTGTCCCTTGCCAAGCATTTTGACTATCTCATACTGCGCACGGTTTGTATCCTGGTATTCATCAACCAAAACAAATTTAAACCGGCTTCTGTACTTCTCAAGTATTTCTTCATGCTGCTTGAATAATATAATCGGATTTATCAGCAGGTCGTCAAAATCCATAGCATTATTTTTTATCAGCTGGTTCTGGTATTCGGTATATATAGTTGACAAAACTTTTTCATATGTATTGGTTGCAACTCCTGCAAAATCTTCAGGCAATGTAAGTTTGTTTTTAAGCGATTTTATCATAGACATAACCGCTTCAGGCTTGGGATTTTCAGTCGAGATCCTTAGCGATTTCATCGCCTCTTCCACCTGTTTTTTGCTGTCCTGGTCGTCATAAATAGTGAAATTCCGGTCAAAACCGATAAATGGCGCCTCCACCCTGAGTATCCTTGCAAATATTGAGTGAAACGTACCCATCCAGATATTATCCGCGCCTGAACCGACCAATTTGTAGATGCGCTGCTTCATTTCATTCGCCGCCTTATTAGTGAATGTAAGCGCAAGTATTTCAAACGGACTGACGCCAGACTCTATTAAATGAGCGATCTTATATGTAAGCACCCTGGTTTTGCCGCTGCCCGCTCCGGCAACTATCATGCATGGCCCTTCTATCTGTTCAACAGCCTCTCTTTGCGAAGTATTTAAATCATTAAGTAGATCCAAGTATATCCTTGTATGTTAATATGTAAATGAATGATAAATTATTATTGACATTCCCTTGAAAAAGAGACCTGTGAATGTAATTCTCAAAATAACCTTATTAGAAAATTAAATCAATTGAGAAGAATTGGGGTTGAATGTTGTCATTCCCGCGATGGCGGGAATCCATTGTTATTTATGATAATTAATTGATTGAACGGTTCATTATTGCCTCTTATATGCGGAAATTTTTAACAGCTCTGCATTATCCTTATCCTGATTCTTATAAAAAGTCAGTATATCTTCATCATTATCCACCTCAAGGCCTTTGAATTGCTTAACCAGTGGCTTCATATCCTTATCAAACATTATCATAAACGCGGTTCCGTCTTTCCTGTTAAATTTAGTATCGTAAATATTCACAAAATCTTTATCCCTGTCCCATGTTAAACTCAAAACAAAAGACGTGTCTTTTTTACTCTTATCTTTTTCAAACCATGTGTATTCAAATAATGATTCATAAGATTTGTTGTCATTTTTCGCGCCAAGTCCCGTGAACCTGCCCTCGGGAACGATGACAAGAAAATAGAGCGCAAATATTCCGCCGCCCATGTTCCCGTCTGCGTCAAGCTTCGAGCCTTTAATAACGCCTATCATTCCTCTGTCGTTTGCAAGCGATGATGCGCTGGCATTATTAACTATGTACTGCCCTTTTTGATAATTGCCGCCGCACCTCAGAAGCAATATTACCGCCAGTGTGCAAAGTAATTTAAAGCGGTAATCTCTTGAAATATTTTTCAATGATGATTTCGGTTTAATTCGCTTAGTTCTTTCTCAAAATTATGATTATTTTTGGATTCAATAAAGCTAAATAATAAAATACATACATGGATGCAGGCTTAGTAATATTGGTTTCGGGATTAGGTGTGCCGGTAATAGCAATTATAATACTATTTCTATGGCTAAGGAAAGACCAAAACAAGCTAAAGAAATTCGCAAATGACCTTAACGCGCGCAAAGCAAAAGCCATACCCATGAACGCAGAAATTCTAGAAGCAAACCAGGGCGTTCAGGGCGGGGATATAAAAAGAATAGTTTTCTTTAAGTTTAAGATCCTCGACCGCACAAATCCATATACTGCCGAGGCCGGTTGGTTTGTAGATACATTTGCTTTCAGCAAAGCGCAGCCGGGAGAAGTTATTTCCGTAAAAGTTGATGCAGATAATCCGCAGATAATTTATCCCAATGTTGATTGAGCGGTATATACCGAAGGATACGATAAGAGCCTGACTGCAAAAAATCTGGAAGGGCGATAATTTGATTTTATTTTAAAAGGATCATTTTTTTTGTATTTGTATATTCCTCCGTTTGCAGACTGTAAAAATATACCCCGCTCGATAAATTTGTTGCATCCCAGTCAGATTCATAGACTCCGGGATTTAATTTTTGGTTAACGATCCTCGCAACTTCTCTGCCTGTAACATCATATATAACTATTTTGACAAACGAGATTTTAACAATGCCGAATTGAATTTTTGTCGACGGGTTAAACGGATTTGGAAAATTTTGTTTTAAAACATATTCTTTTGGAATCTCATTTGAGATAGAATGAATTCCCGGTTCGGTATAACATCCTCCTACAGGTTCGCATTTCTTGAAGATCTGGTAAACTCTTGAAACAGGTGTTGTCGTATTGACAAAACTGGCGCTTCCCGGAAACGCAGACAATGAATATGTAAATTTAAACAATGACGGAACGTTGCCGGTTCTCGAAATTGTGGGGTAAATTTCATCGGCGAGGTATGTATATGTCAAAGAGGCCGGGTTGGACCACGTTGCTCCGTTATTATCTGAATATGACAGTCCGATATCATTATAAAAAAATCCATACGACGATGTATCTTTCTGTACGAATGAAAAAACGCAGAACAGCCTGCTCCCGTCGCTTGAATAGGCTATTGACGGATGTGAAAGTGGAGTTAAACCAACCTGATGATTTACAGCGCTGTAATGATCGTTGTAATAATTAGTATCTTCCAGCATACAATTAGATGGCGCATAATGATAGTCAACAATTACAACCGGGTTTCCGCCGTTAACAGCCGGCGACCAGAATACAATTTTTGTCCCCCTTACGGTCGAGAAAAAGCCGGGCGCTATAACGCTCGCAGCAATACAAAGGTTACCGGAAGGCCCGTACATTATATCAGAATTTACCCATGAACAAATATGGTCGCCATTAACAACTGTTGTGGAAGGAATTGCGTCAACGGCTGAACCAAAAGTATTTCCGTTATCCGTCGAAGTTTTGACCCACATATCGCCGGCTGCCGGGTCCCACCAGGCGCAGGCAACATTACCGTTTGCATCTGCTGCAATGTAGTTTCTTGTGCTTGTTACTATTGCCGTTGAAATTACTTTTTTACCGGAAAAGACCTGGTTTATATAATCAAATTTTATAAATAAAAGAGTATCGAACTGATTGTTTATGTATCCGCACGCAATGTATTGATCGTTCATCGGCGTTGAAAGAATTTCCGAACTTAACGGAAGCGCAAATACTGTCGTTGAACCTGCTCCCAAGATCGCATCTTTGGCGACAAATCCGCCGGATGAAAACTCGACCCCGCTTATGCAAACAGTTCTCGCGCCTGAAGAAATAATCGGGCATATTTCCGGATAAGCGTTACCTTGCTGTACGATAGAAATTGCATCCGGCAGCCATGTGATGCCGCCATCAAAAGTTGCCTGGTAATATATACGGCGCTCACTTGGAATTTGTATATTCAAAGAATCGGAAAAATCGCATGCAACAATAATTGTATCTCCAAAAACCCAAAGCTTTCTGAGGTTCTGTCCGCTTCTAATGTAATCATAATACTGCGTTAATCCATATACAGCCCCTGTTGTATCAAGAACTGTGTTGACGCTGTAATGACCCGGTTTGAAATTTTTTGTTTGCGAATTGTTTTTCTCTTGCTGGTCCGGAATTGTCAATCGAAATTTTGATTGAGAACTTCCGTTTGAAAGGAGAATAAAAAATATCAATAAAAAAAATGCAGCGTTTTTCATTTTTAACTCACCCTGGTTGAAAGGAATGGTTCTTAGAGTTTACTTCTTATCTTTCCTGTTAAAGCCATAAATGAACATTACGGCGGCATATGCAACACAAAGCACAGATAGCGCTAACAGGACATATATAATTGTTTCAAACATTATTTTGAAGGTAATATTTTCCCCGTAACTTTGCCAAAACCTACCCTGTATCCATCGCCCTGACAGTAACCGGAAATTGTTAAAGTATCTCCGTCATGCAGGAACTTGCGTTCTTCGCCGTTCGGGAGCTTAATTGGGTTTTCACCGCGCCATGTGAGCTCAAGCATAGAACCATATGAATCTTTTGCCGGCCCGCTGATTGTGCCTGACGCCATCATGTCTCCTGTTTTTGTATTGCATCCGTTTACTGTGTGATGAGCTAACTGCTGGCAAATGTTCCAGTACATATATTTAAAATTCGTTTGTGATATAATAAACGGCTCCTGAAGACCGGGGGTTTCAATCGCTACATCTAAGGCTATGTTATAAGCCCAGTTACATTTAGATTGCAAGTACTCCATCGGCGCGGGTTCCTGGTTAGGTCCGCTGACTTTAAACGGTTCAAGCGCTTCCATGGTAACAACCCACGGTGAAATTGAAGTTGCAAAGTTCTTTGCAAGAAACGGCCCCAAAGGTTGGTATTCCCACGTCTGGATATCCCTTGCGCTCCAATCATTAACCAACACCATCCCGAAAATATGGTCGTATGTTTTATCAATCGGGATAGGCTCGCCGAGCGGATTCCCCTGCCCGATGAAAAATCCCATCTCAAGCTCAAAGTCCAGAAGCTTTGTGAGCCCGAAAACTGGTTCTTCTGAACCGGCGGGTTTTGTTTGTCCTTTCGGGCGGATAACATCCGTTCCGCTTACAACTATCGAGCTTGCACGACCATGATATGCTATAGGTATATGCAGCCAGTTCGGCATCAGCGCGTTATCTTTGCCGCGGAACATTATCCCTACATTTGTAGCATGTTCTTTTGATGAATAGAAATCGGTGTAATCGCCAATTTCAACAGGCATGCACATTACAACGTCTTTCATGGGCACAAGCGCCAGCTTACGCAGGTTTATATCATCTCTTAAGAGCGGATTATCATCGCTAAGAATTGTCTGCAGAATTGTTCTCACCTGTTTCCATGCTGTTCTGCCAAGCGACATAAACGCATTCAAGCTCCTGTGCTCAAATATTTTCTTTTTGCCCAGGTCGGTTTTTTCGAAGAGCCCTTTTTCTTCGAGAATGGATAAGTCGAGCACATAATCGCCTATTGCGACGCCAACACTTGGGTCGCCGCCTACTTTAAGCTTAAAAATACCATATGGCAAATTCTCGATCGGGAAATCAGAATCCGCCGGAATATTTATAAACGATTTCATTCGTAATTAGTAATTTGTAATTAAAGTAATTCCATGGTTTTCAAATCATTTACCGGGTCGTCGAAACTGCAGCTGCCGTAAGATAACATAAACTTCTTCCGGGAAAGCTCCAGATCTTTATTGGGGACTACAAAATCATTAATTTCTATCCCGTCTTTGGTAAAATGAAATGCATACGGGTCTTCTTCGGTCAGTATCTGAAGCGTTTCATCCACATCCAGATTGCATACCTGCGCGAAAATACCTGCTCCAAACACATTCAAAAATCCGTGCATGTTGGTTTGTACTGATTCGTCATAATGCCTTATGGGATGATGCAGCCCTGCAGTGCATTTCATCGGCACGTCATATTCAATACATGTTACCAGCGCGAAAGAAATTTCTTCAGGAGTTGGGAAAGTTGAAGCTTCAACTCCGCCTGTTCTTAACTTAAATCCCGCATTGCGCTGTTTACCGTTAAATAAACTTATAGCCTCAGTAGCTTTTACAACGCGGTTTTCAAAATCGCCTTTCAGCGCCGCTTCATAAAACGCAGTCACATTCATATTAAGTTTATCTTTGAAATTATCCGAAACCGTTTTCATCAACGCGCTCATATCTTTTGAGCTTCCTTCGAATGCATCTGCAGGCAGGCGCATTTCTATAATATCAGCTTGTATGCGCGAACCAAATTTATCGCGAAACTCGCCAATCAACTTAATATCCTGCTCAAGATGTTTTTCAAAGTCTTTTATGCTTTCGGGGTTGGTTCCCAGAATTGAAAAAGGCAGGTTTATGTCGCCCGGATATTTCATTTGCCCCATGAGTTCGGTTAACTCGGGAAGCCTTTTTGCAGGGATTATAAAACGGGAAAGCCCCCAGCTATATTCGCCCTGCAGATACATGATGAAATTATTGAATGCCTGAGCAAGATTCAGGTTTGCGGGCGGAAAAAGGCCTGCATAATCTATTAACCTGTTCATAAACAACTTAAGACTGCGGCTTATTTCAATTTTAGCGCTCAAATAGTTCTATTTATAATACTTTTTTTAAAGCGATTGTGGTCCCAAATTCCCCTGAGGAAAACAAAAATAACCAATATTAAACATAAATGAAATTGCAGGCATTTTTTGACACATAACAGATTGAAAATATCAGTAAATAACTAACCGGGAATAAGTAAAATGCCTTTTTTCTTTTAAAAAACGCAGATTTTCGCGCACAAATCATAACATGCTTAAAATCATGTCATTTTATGACCTGCGTCATATTTCCCGCGGATATTTCTCTTTAAATTTGTAACGAAAGAAAAAACGAAATACACAAAGGAGATTGAAGTTATGAAGCTCATAGAACTTTTGCACCAAAAGCCTGATTTGATCCTGCTCGATTCAACCGATAATCTGGTCAGGTCAAATTTAAAGCATTATAAAAAGCTTAACCCGGAGAATATAAGAATAAGGCTGAATCACCTTTTCCAAACGCTGGTCACTTGCGTTGAAACCGGTTCATGCAATGAAATGGTTACTTTTATGGATAAAGTCTCAGATGAGAGATTTGAGTCAGGGTTTGAGATACATGAAGTGCAGACCGCGATAAACATCCTTGAAGAAAGTTTGTGGAGAAACATTGGAAAATTTGTGGACAACGATAAACAGGTAAACGCGATGAAAGAAGTAACAGGCATTTTATCAAAAGCAAAAGAAGAGATGGCTAACGAATACGCGATGTTGAGTAAGGAATTGTTTTAATTTGTAATTTGAGAATATTTAAATAACAGCTTTTGTTATGCAGCAAAAAAGTCCGGCTTTAAAACCGGACTTTTTCGTTTATATAAATCCACAGCGCTTAAATTTATTTTACAACTATCATTTTTTTTGTTTCAATATATCCGTCCGTTTCGAGCCGGTAGAAATAAACCCCGCTTGAAAAATTTGAAGCGTTCCATTCAACTTCATATGTCCCGGGCTTCAGGCTTTCGTTAACAAGAGTCGCAACTTCTCTTCCAAGAATATCATATACGACTAATTTTACAAAATCAGGCTTCGGCAACGCGAAATTTATTTTGGTTGAGGGGTTAAACGGATTGGGATAATTTTGAACAAGTTTAAATGAATTGGGGACTTCGGAAGAAATTGGTTTTATTCCAATCGGGTTAGTCCCATAGGTAATATCTAAAGACCATGCTTCAAGCGTTCCTGTATTTCCAGTTCCCCTGTCGTAAACCTTAAGTATCCATGCGCCGCCGGGGTCAAGACCTTGAAATTGCGATAATGGCTTATACGGCCTGAATGAACCTGTAAATGGGGCTGAGCCGTTTGATATTAATGTAGAAGTCGAATCGTTTAATGTTGTACCTCTGAAATTAGCTCCCGTACCTCCTGCCTGGTAGATCAGGGTATCGGTTACTGATTGATGAATTAAATAAAATTCAAGGTCTGAATCTCTTGGATAATTTACGGTATCGATTATTACATTTACATCATTTATATAAAACAATGAATTGACGTCAAAGTATCCGCCGTTTGTATCCAACGAAATTGTATCTTCGGTTGTTTGTAGACCTCCAATTGATTTATTTAATGTATTTTTATGGTGAATCATATTTCCGGGTTCAAGCCAGCATGCTATATAGTTTGCGCTAATTCCTCCTGCAGAAGTGAATGAGCCGCCTACATATAGATAGAAATCTGTACCAGACAGCGCATATACATTGCCATTGACGCCATTGCCAAGAGAAGACCAGGAATTGCCATCCCATTTGGCAATATAATGATAACTTGAATATCCTCCAGAGGTGCCTGCAATCAGGTTATTGTTGAATACAGTCAGCGCGGCTACATCATCACCCGGTCCGCTTCCGAGCGCTGACCATACGCTGCCATCCCATTTTGCTATATAATTTGCGCTAACACCGCCTGCGTGTGTAAAATTGCCGCCTGCAATTAAATAACCATTAAAAATGGTAAAAGAATTTACAGCGCCATCCATTCCAATGCCTAATGGTGTCCAGGAACTGCCATTCCATTTTGCTATAAAATTTGTATTAACATTGCCCGCTTGTGAAAACTCACCTCCTGCAATTAAATCACCGTCAAAAAAAGTTAATGCTAAAACCGGGGCATTCAAATTATTACCGCCATGCAATGTATCCCAGGAACTACCGTTCCATTTTGCAATAAATCTTGCGGGCACACCATAACGTACATATTGGAAAGCGCCACCGGCATATAGTGAAGAGGTGCCAGGAAGACTGAGTATAGCAGATACATACCCGCCTAAGCCGTTACCCAGAGGAGACCAGGTAGAATAGCCATTCCACATTGCTATATTCCGTGCTGCGGTATCGCCACCCGCGGAACTGAAAGCGCCTCCTACATACAGATGAAATGCTGAGTCTGTAGATGCAGTTGTTAAAGCAAGTACTTCTGAGCCGAATAAAAACGCTGTATCAATTCCGATTCCCAATGGGTACCAGGCTTGACCAACCCAACCTGCTATCTTATTCACTCTTGTTCCACCCACGGTTGAGAAATCGCCGCCAGCAATTAGTCCAACAAATGTTTTATGAGTTAATGCGCGTACTGTGTTATTCGTACCGCTGTCTAACGGATACCAGGTTTGTGAATAAGCTTGTGTGGCGCTAAAGACTAATAAAAATAGAATTGTTAATATTTTCATTTTGTTTTCATGATATCTTTTTTGTTTCTGATTAATATTAAATTCATTTCACTAATACCATTTTTTTAGTCTCAATATATCCATCCGTTTCAAGCCTGTAGAAATAAATCCCGCTAGAATAGTTTGAGGCGTTCCAATCAGCCTGGTATGTCCCAGCTTTTAATTGTTCGTTCAACAATGTTGCAACTTCCCTTCCCAGAATGTCGTAGATAATTATTTTTGCAAAGGCATCCTTTGGCAAAGCAAAATTTATCTTAGTCGACGGGTTAAACGGATTCGGATAGTTTTGAATAAGATTGAATGAATTGGGAACTTCGGAAGAAATTGGTTTTATTCCAATTGGATTAACGCCGTAAGTAATATCTAACGACCATGCCTCCAGGGTTCCTGTATGCCCGGTTCCCTTATCATAAACTTTTAGGATCCACGGGCCGGTCGGATCAAGATTATTGAACATAGATAATGGCTTAATGGGTCTGAATGAACCTGTAAATGGAGCCGACCCGTTTGATATTGAAACCAAGGCGGAGTCGTTTAATGTTGTCCCTCTGAAGTTTGAACCATTTGCCCCATTCTGATAAACCAGGGTATCTGTAACCGATTGATGTATTAAATAGAGTTCCAGATCTGAATCTACCGGGTAAGTAATTGTATCAATTGTTACATTAACATCCGATACATAGAGTGATGAGTTAACATCATGGAATCCGCCAAAAAGATATAACCAAATTGAATCTATCTCATCCCCCTGACTGATTATTGGTTTGTTAATGGCAGTCTTATGCTTAACAACATATCCGGGTTCGATCCATTTAGCTATGTGGTTTGCGGTTACTCCTCCGGCCATAGTAAACTGACCTCCGGCAATTAAAGCAAAATCTGAAGAGCATAATGCGTATACACTATTATTCATCCCGCTTCCGATGGGCGACCATGTATTTCCATCCCATTTGTATATATAATATGATGAGCCGCCCGAGGTAGCTGCAATCAGGTTATCATGGAACACGGTCAATGCTGATACTCCACCCACCGGTAATCCGGCGCCGACCGGCCCCCATGAACTCCCATTCCACTGCGCTAAATGGTTAGCGCTAACGCCGCCTGCATGAGTGAAAAGTCCGCCCGCTCTCAGCTGGTCATCATA